>JGI10216J12902_102341021_pt1 | contig 10347 bp, 13 predicted proteins | sample KanNatreferecore_FD_12902 | JGI IMG/M metagenome (IMG submission 12902)
GTCCCACTCTGATAGCAGTCGGGTCCGGCAGGATCAACCGGAGTCAATCCATATTTTTTCTCGTTAAAGAGAGTACGGCCGGACAACTTGGTAATTGTGCGGATCGCAACTGTCGTATACGGGTTTGCACGTATGACCTATGTCGGATCCAATGTTGACATCGAATCCCCATGATATGAGCGCAACTGGAGGTCAGTGAATCACAAAATGGCATACTGCCAACATCATCACTGACGCCGCCTTGATGTTACGTTCAAAACACTTTCTTACACCAGAGCGATATAAATCTTTCAGAACGAGCGTAAACCGTGAGAGGACACGTCACTACCGGCCACTGAAGGCGTCCGATTTAGTGCTAGCCAAAGCTTGGCTAAACTTGCTAATAAAGCCTTTGATGAATTTCTCTTTAGTGAAACATAGTTCCAGCTGATCTGGTGTTTTCGACTAGAAGCCCTAGCAGATCATGTGATTCCGACTGGCTTTATTGAAAATTATGGATCGACGTTTTTGCATATAGTCTAAATAGCGTCGAGCCGAAATTGCCTCATGCACGATAACATTAACAACAATAAACCAAACCGCCTCGCAAAAGAGACCAGTCCGTACCTTCTGCAGCACGCACACAATCCCGTTGACTGGTACTCGTGGGGGGAAGAAGCTTTGCAGCGCGCAAAAAAGGAAGACAAGCCCATATTTTTGAGCGTAGGTTACTCTGCGTGCCACTGGTGCCATGTGATGGCCCACGAGTCGTTTGAAGACAAAGAGACGGCAAAAATAATGAACGAACACTTTATCAACATCAAAGTCGATAGAGAGGAGCGCCCCGACATTGATGACATTTACCAGCGGGCGTGCCAGCTTGCCACTGGAACTGGAGGCTGGCCGCTTTCTGTTTTCATGACGCCGGACCACAAGCCATTCTATGTCGGCACATATTTCCCAAAAGACGGCCGGCACTATAACCTGCCGGGGTTCAAGACAATCCTGAACCAGCTGGCGGAGGCATACAGGGGCAAGAAAGGCGAGATCGAGAATGCAAGTGCCGAATTCATGGGCGCCCTCTCACAGACGTCGAGAGATGTTGCTCTGCCCGGCGCAGCTGCAAAGGAGACAATAGAGCGCCCGATACTGGACGAGGCGGCGATGGGCCTGCTGCAGATGGGCGACACCATCTATGGCGGCTTTGGCCAGGCCCCGAAATTCCCAAACACGTCGAATCTACTCTTTTTGCTGCGCTATTATGATATTTCAGGCATCTCCCGGTTCCGCGACTTTGTCCTGTTTACGGCTGACAAGATGGCCGCCGGCGGGATACACGACCAGCTGGCGGGAGGCTTTGCGAGGTATTCGACAGACCAAAAATGGCTCGTCCCCCACTTTGAAAAGATGCTCTATGACAACGCGCTCTTGGCGCAGTTGTACGCGGAATTGTACCAGATAACCAAGGACGGGCGCCACCTGACAGTCGTAAGAAAGACGCTTGACTTTATCATGCGTGAAATGACACACCAAGAGGGCGGCTTTTATTCGGCACTTGACGCAGACTCTGAAGGCGAAGAGGGCAAGTTCTACATATGGGTCAAAAAAGAGATCCGCGAGGTCCTGCAGGACCCCCTTGCTGTCGACATATTTTGCGAGCACTATGGCGTGACTGACGGCGGCAATTTTGAGTTTCGAAACATCCTCAACGTCCGGTCACCCGTCGCTGGAATAGCCCAGCGCCATGGCAGGACGCCCGCAGAGATAGAGAAAATTATAGCTGACGCTTCGGCCAAGTTGCTTGCCGCAAGAGAAGAGCGCATAAGGCCGGGACGCGACGAAAAGGTCTTGACGTCATGGAACGGGCTCATGATCTCTGGCTTTGCCAGAGGGTATGCGGTGACTGGCGACGAGAAATATCTCGACGCCGCCAAAAAGGCAGTTGACTTTATCGAGGCAAAGCTCGCCTCGCCGGAAGGCCGCCTGATGCGCACGTTCAAAGACGGCCAGTCGAAACTGAACGCGTACTTGGACGACTATGCCTTTTACGCCGGCGCGCTTCTTGACCAGTTTGCAGTCGACTCTAAACCCGCATACCTCGAAAAGGCAGTGAAATACACAGACTATATGCTTGCACACTTTTGGGACGAGAAGGAGGGCAACATGTTCTTTACCTCTGACGACCACGAGCAGCTTATCGTCCGCACAAAGAACTTTTACGACCTTGCAATACCGTCAGGAAACTCGCTTGCCGCCTCTAACCTGCTCCGGCTATATCACTACATGCAAAACCCCGACTATTTGGACAGGGCAGCGAGGATAATAAAGTCGGGGGCCAGGCCGGCCGCTGAAAACCCGTTTGGCTTTGGCCAGCTCCTAATGGCCATATACCTCTATGTCAAAAAGCCGGTTGAAGTCACCGTCATTGGCAGAGGAGAAATGGCAAAGTGGCTCAATAGTGTGTTCCTGCCCGACGGCATAACGGCAAGCGCGAATGACGCCGATGCCTCTGCATTGCAAAAATACGCCTTCTTCAAGGGCCGGACGGCAGAAAAAGGAGAGACTGCGTTTGTGTGCAGGAACTTTACGTGCTCGCTGCCGATAAAATCGCAGCAAGAGCTGGCCAGGCAGCTGGGCATTACTGCACCTTCTTGATCTCGACCATCAGCCTCTCTCCTACTCGTGGGCTGCCCATCTTTTCATAGCGCCTCTTGAGCATCGACACCTGTATTGTCGTCTGGGCGTATGACCTGACGACGGTCTGGGGCTGCGACCGGAGCAACGCCTCCAATATAGGCTTTATCTGCTCCTTGACTTCCTTGTCCGCGATGGCCCTGTCGACTGCTTCGAGCATCCTTTGCTGCTGAGATACTGCTTCCAGCTCTACGTCTTCCGACAGAGTGAGAGTGACATTAGAGCCCGTGTCTATCATCTGGGTTATCTTGAACCGGACCGACTCGTCTTGCATGTCTCCCGTATCAAGGCGGCCATTAGTAAATCAATCCCCAGACACCCCTTGTTGCAGGTACAAGCGCAGCCCTGTGCCGCACGCGTGCGACGATTGCAGAAATATCGCCAGAGCGCCGGCGCGTGGAAGCTATGAGCTAGGGAGCGATTTCCACGATAAACTCTACTTCAACCGCGCTGCCAAGGGGAAGGCTGCTTACGCCGACTGCAGCCCTTGCATGTTTGCCCTTTTCTCCAAACGCCTGCACCAGCAGATCGGAAGAGCCGTTTATGACCTTGGGCTGGTCCGTAAAGTCAGGATGACAGTTGACAAAGCCTGCCACCTTGACCACTCGCTGTACCCTGTCAAGGCTTCCAAGCGCCGCTTTCAGCTGCGCAAGGGCGTTTATGGTGCACAGCCTAGCCGCCTGCCGACCTGCTTCCACAGGCAGGTCCTTGCCTACCTTGCCCATGAATTTCACCCGCCCTGCCTCCACAGGTATCTGGCCGGCGACAAAAGCAAGATTTCCGGATATCACCACGGGGACATACGAGCCTGCGGCGGCAGGTGGGGTAGGCAGGGTTATCCCAAGCGACGACAGGGTTTCTTCTATCATGGCGTCTTTGAACACCTATGCCATTATTTGTTTTGCGCAAAAAAGGCTTTTCAGGAAAACTCTGATATCAAAAGAGTTTCCTGTAACTTGCCCTGCTCCGAGCGGCAAGGGGTTGGCGAGCCGACAACGGAGCAGGCCAGCGTAAAGTCGTTTGCTCTGAGTTGCAGAGACCTGTCAGAGGCGGAATCTTGGATATTAAAGAATGGCTTAACCATGTTAACCTCGTTGCAGATTAATATTGCTCCAGACTCTATTCCCAAATCAGGCCGTTAATGTCTGGCAGCCCGAGCTCTTACAGAGACAGGATATACATCGTCAAAGACATTATTCTAAAGCTTGTAGAATACGGCGAGATGAACCAGACCGCGCTCGTCAGCTTTTGCGGCCTGAACATGACAAAGCACAAGGTCATCCTTGACGACTTGGAAGCAAATGGGCTGATCGAAAGGACGGAAAGGGAATTTGGAAAAAGGACAGTTGCAACCTACAAACCGACGCATCAAGGAATCGAGTTTTTCAAAACCGTCTTGGAGCCGTACGAGAGGATGTTTCCCCGCCGGAGGGACTCTAGCAAAGAGTCCAGCGCAGGCAGCAAACTTTCTCTGTTACTCCTGGTCTAGGTTGAACTGCGAAGCAATCTTTTTGTCCATCTCTTCCTTTTGCCGGGAGTATTCTTTGTACCGGTTCTTCCATGCGCTCATGGAGCGGTATTGCCTGATGCCGGTGAAGAACCATACCCCAGAAATGACAATGACTGCGCCGAGCAGGACGCTCAGGATGAGCCCAAACTCGTTCTCAATCTCTAGCACGGCAAAAAAAGACGGGTGGAGGATGAGGTAGAGCGAAAGGGCCAGTGCCAGCGGCGCCAGCACGATTGCAGAGACAGACATCCCGATAAGTATTCTCCGGATCTGCTGTATCTGCTCGATAAAGCTGTCCATCAGGGTGAGTATGTCGTGGCGCAGAGGCTTATCCTCGCCCATATTCCATCCTCTTCATTCTATCGTTATAACCCCTTTCATTTCGGGATGGATGCTGCAATAGTATTCGAAAGTGCCAGTCTTCTCCGGAAAGAACGTGACCGTCTGGCTTTCAAAGTAGCCCAGATCCCGTGTGCGGAGGTTAAGGGCGTCGATGTTAAGGTTGTGCTTGGAATGTGTTTCATAGTCCTCGTTGATCACGTGCAGCGACTGAAGGTCACCTTTTGTAATAGTATAGGAGGGATTGACGCTGCCACCTCCGCTCCTCAGGCCCTTGACGCTGCCAGACGACTGGCTTACGTACATGTAGCCTCCCTTGGCGGAATGCGTGGCCTTGATGAAATGGTTGGCAGCAAGCCCGAAAACCGGCGTGCCCCCGTTGGATGGGATCAAGGAATTATAGCCTACAATCCCTATCACGACTGCAACTGCAGCCATCGCCCCTATTGCAATAATCCCGTTTTTAGTGAGACCCTTTGAAACCTGCCGTTTCTGCTTCCTTGGCACGTCTGTGGTTGCTGCCTAGGCTATTTAGGGAATGATTAACATTGTTAACCCTGCTCTTACCCATGTTATGCGGCCTTATCCTCAAGACGCTACCACAGCATGGGCACTCTATCCCTTCCCATTTTATGAAAAGGGTGCAGACGGTGCATCTTTTGGAGCCTTCAGCATAATAGCTGCTCCTGCGTTGCTTGGTAGCCCGGTACCGCTCACAGATGTTCTTGCAGGTCAACTCAAGCCGACTGCCTAGGAAATTCTTGGTATTTACAGCATGATTAACATAGTTAAGTTACCTCTCCAAAGCCGCTAAAGCGAATAACTTTTAAAAAGCCTCTGGCGCAAATAGATCGCATGAGCGGTCACGACGAAGGCGGCTACAAGATGACAGGCGTCGCTGCGACCATTTTGGTGATGGGTTTGTCGCTTGCAGCAATTATTCTCATGTGGGTGTGGTTTGGCCACATCGGACCCAAGTTCTCTGATGAGGTCATGCTCAACCAGCAAGAGATGTTGAGAGAGCAATATGGTTTCCCGCCGGCGCCAGAGATAACGCCAGACGAAGCAGAGATTCCTCCGTCGCTTAGAAATGTTACAGCAAGTCCTCGTCAATAGTCTCTATCTTGTCCATGTACTGGATGCATTCACATCCCGGGACAAGGCATTTTCCAACTTTTAAAAGGGAATCGTTGCTGTCGGTATGAATATCATGTGTATGGTGGGTATGTCCGCACCCGATGCAGTTCAATGCACACACAACGCCGCAGCAATGCCAAATAAACGCAGCTGCGCAAAAGGATTATACATGAATAAATTCTAACGCGTTGCTCATGAAGTATGACGATTATGTGAGGCGCTACCAGCGCAAGACCGGAAGGTCAAGGCGCCTTTTTTCACGCTCTACAAAAGTATTTCCGGGCGGCATAAGCCACAACATACGATACTTTGAACCTTACCCGTTCTTTGTAAACGCCGCAAAGGGCAAGCTCCTGCACGACGTCGACGGCAACAGGTACACCGACTATTGGATGGGCCACTGGGCAATGATCCTGGGCCATTCGCCGGCCCCGGTCGCAAGCGCGCTTGCAAGCCAGGTGCGCAAGGGCACGCTTTACGGCGTCGTAAACGACGCAAGCGTCGAGCTGGCTGAAATGATCCAAAAGTTGATGCCGGCGGCAGAGATGATGCGCTTTTCAAGCACCGGCTCGGAAGCAACCATGTATGCCGTCAGGCTCGCCCGCGCAAAGACCGGGAGGCGAGTGATAGCAAAGGCGATCGGCGGATGGCACGGCTTTAACACCACCCTGATGCAGACTGTCAACTACCCCTTTGAAGTGGAGGAGGGCCCCGGCTTGGTGCAAGACGAGGGGCAGTATGTAGAATCGATACCGTTCAACGACCTTGAAGCCTCGCTCAAGGTGCTAGAGACCATAAAGGACGACCTGGCTTGCGTTATCATCGAGCCCGTCCTTGGAGGCGCAGGCTGCATACCGCCGGCGGAGGGATATCTGCAGGGATTGCAAGAGTTTGCGAAAAAGAACGGGGCGCTTTTCATACTCGACGAGATAGTAACAGGATTCAGGCTGTCCCTTCACGGCGCGGCGCGCCTCTACGGCCTGGAGCCGGACCTGTTTACGCTGGGCAAGATCTGCGGAGGCGGCATGCCGATAGGCGTAGTGTGCGGCAGCAAAGAGGTGATGTCACTTGCCGATCCCGTGTCTATGCCAGACAAGCAGGCGCGCTGCGCCATAGGGGGCGGGACGTTTTCTGCAAACCCGGCGACGATGAGAGCAGGGCTTGCGACTCTTGATTACCTGAAAAAGAACGAGCGCCAGGTGTACGGCAAGGTCGACAGGCTGGGCGAAATGGCAAGGAAGGGGCTGTCGAGGATATTTGCAGAGTCCGGCGTCCCTTGCGCGGTCACGGGGACAAAGTCGGTCTTTATGACGCACTTTGTAGAGCAGGGCGCCGAAGTGGCAAACGCCACCGACGTGGCCACGTCGGACAAGGCCAAGCTGGCGAAATACCACATGGCTCTGATGGCAGAGCACGGCATCTTTTTCCTGCCGACAAAGATGGGCGCCGTGTCGTACGCGCACGACGAAGGCGATGTCAAAAAACTTCTTTCGGCAACGGAAGCAATAGCAGGCTCAGGCCTTTTTAAAAAGGCTCCGTAGCACCGTGTTTCTCGGGAGCCGGGTGACCCACCTGCCTTCCTCTCCCCCTTTTGCCCGGCACTTATAGACGACGAAATTTGCCCGCAACGCCCTGCCTTTTGATTTTAGCATTAGCCTTTCCAGCTTCACTATGCCTTGCACGCCGGCCCTGACGCCGATTGAAGCCAGGTGTTTTGTCAGCGCGGCTTCGTAGCTGTGGCCCCGCTCGACTGCAACTGCGGGGGCCATCCACGACCTCCCAAATTTTGCCACCAGCACCTTGCCGTCCTTTTCAGCCAATGCCGCCGCGCACTTTAGCACAAACTGTCCTCCAGACATTGTCTTGAACGCATCGAAAGTTGAAGGCGCCACCCTCACTACCCTTCTGCCAGAGGGCAGCTTGCCGGCGATCCGGCGATAGTTGCCGCGCGTGTATACCAGCGGGCTCTTCTTACCATCAAAGGCTGCAGCCTCTGCCTCGCCTACTATCATCACGTGGTCGCCCATCTCTTGGACTGAGCGAACGCAGCACTCGGCGTTCAGGGCGCACCCCTTTATCACGGGAACGAGCTTGCCGTCGTAGGTTTCAAACGTGCCGGGTATGCCAAGCTTGTCTACCTCGGTGCCAGAGTATCCCCCTGCAATGTTGACAAGCTCGGCCTGATCGTCAGACGCAATGTTGACGCCAAAAGAGCCAGAGTCGCGGATGTTCCAGAGGGTCGGTGAATCGTGTATGAATATCGCGATTAGCATGGGCTCGTAGGAAACCTGCATCGTCCACTCGGCCGCCATTACGTTCCGGCCGTGCTTGCCGTCGGTGGTGATCAGGCCGACTGTGGTGGCAAAGTAGCGGTGGACGTTGTCCTGCATGGACACAGCCGAAACGTCAGCTCTAGTTAATCAACCATTGCCATGTCTTTTAGATTATTCAGGTATTATTATTTTGCAAAAGCATTGGCCGATGACAAGGATACAAAGGACGACATTTTTGATAACTATCGTGCCCTCCTTGCAGAGAGCGCCGTGCTTACCACTTTTTCCACCATTTTGTATGGCTTTCTCCTCAATGTGTCTATCAACGTACCAGAGGACTTTGACCTCTTCAAACAAACCTCGATGCTTGCCGCGCTCTTTTCCATGACGGTGGCAGTTTCGCTCTTTATCATGCCCGTTATCTACCACCACCTGCAATACCCGTACAGGGACTTTGAAAAGTTTAAGAGGAGAGGACATCGCTTTATCGTGTTTGGCATAATTCCGTCGCTTGTTTCATTATACCTAAGCCTTGAAATCGCATTGTCTTCGGTCGTAGGCAATGAAATAGCGTTCGTGCTTGCTGCCGTGCCATTCCTCATGATATACGTGTTTTTCAAGATGCGCAAATAGCCACGCCAACACTTAAAAGGCGGAGAGAAAGAATCCAAGAAAGAATATGGCTGCGCGTAAAAACACGTCGCGCAAAAAGCGTCTGATGAAAAAGACCAGGCAGAACCAGCCGGTTCCAGCATGGATAATCATCAGGACCAACAGGAAGGTCAGGACCAATCCCAAGCGGAGAAGCTGGAGAAAGTCCGATGTCAATGTCGGATAAGTGAAATAAATGTCAGAAGAAAACATTACACGCGTTTACACTATAAACCTAGGAAAGGCATGGATAACGCCACGGTACAGGAGGACAGACAGGGTCATCAACATGATCCGCGAGTTTGCAGAGAAGCACATGAAGTCAGGCGAGGTCAAGCTCGACCAAGACCTGAACAGGCAGATCTGGGCACGCGGCAAGACCAACCCGCCAAGGAAGGTCAGGGTAAAGATGGTCAAGGACGAAGATGACGTTGTGACAGTCTCGCTCTATGAAGAGCCGGTTGAAACGACAGCAGTCACTCCGACGCCAGCAGATGCCACCGAGGCTCCTGCTGCAGAAGTAAAGCCAGAAGAGCAGAAAGTCGAAGCTGCCAAGCAGCAGTAAAACTAGTTCTTGCCAGCCAACACGGGCTGGCCGGTTGAGCCCATCCAGCTCTGTTCTGCAACTTTTTTCAGCGCGGAATTCATTTCTTCAAGGCCTCTTCGAAAGCCGGTCTCCAGTTTTTCTTCGACGAGTGAAACTATTGGACCCGTGAAACTCGCAATCTGGAAAAAAGTGACGCGGTCGTGTGCGAGGGTCTGAATCTCTAGCCGGTGTTCTGCCACAAAGAGGTTGCCGGTGGATTTGTCGAGCCACGATATTTGCCGCTCGAGTTGGACATCTTGGACCACAGGATCGATTGCAATGACTTTTTCAAGCTTCATTTCCATATCGAGCCGGCCACCCTGCTTTAGTTCGCCTTTTATCCTTGTTATGAAGGGGTTCCACCGAGAATAGCTTGCAAGATCGGTGAGCAAATTCCATACGCTGAACGCCGGAGCGTCGATCACTATCGACGTATGGATCTCCATCTAGCCTCCAAGGCGAGCAGTAATTATTAAGGTCGATGGAATTTGAAGACATAAAGCTTTAATTTCATTTACGCAGTATGAACCTGCCCGCGGGGAATATATTAAAGCCAACTAGATTTACGCCATCATGGCAATAGACGTATGCCCTGTCTGCTTCAAATTTTTGCAGACCATGTACGACAGGAAAAAGATGAAAGAGGTCAGGCTCGCGCCCGACCAGCCGTGCAAGTCGATGTACCACAAGAAACTGACGGACAGTTTCAAGTCCTAGCTTACTTCAATGGTCCCGTGCATAGGCGAATGGTAATCGCACATGTATTGGAGCGTCCCCGGTGACGTAGGCCTGTATGCCAGTTCCCCGGACTGACCCACCAAGACGTCGTCGCTTGCGGCAAGTTGTGTGCCATCTTCTGACTGTATGACAAGTTTGTGCTTTCTGTCAGTTTCGTTGCTTATAGGTATCGTCACGTCAGAGTTGGCCGTGAACCGGAGCGTGGGATTTTCCTCATTGCCGGAAAACCAGCTGTACAGGTCTGTCGCAGACCTTGCTGCAAGCGAGACTGTAGTGGCTGTTGGGCTTGACTGAGGCGGCGCGGTAGAGTTGGAGCTGGAAGGATTCGCAGGAGGCGGACTGGAAGGCGGAGTCGAGGTTGACGTCGAGTTGCCAGAAGATGCATTCTGTGTAGAGTTGTTGTTGGAAGTAGAGTTGTTGTTGGAAGTAGAGTTGTTGTT
>JGI10216J12902_104827098_pt1 | contig 10346 bp, 9 predicted proteins | sample KanNatreferecore_FD_12902 | JGI IMG/M metagenome (IMG submission 12902)
GGCCCGCCGTATTGGAAGAGGAAGATGACGTTCTTCGCGCGCGCCTTGATTTTGCTCACCGCCGCCGGTGTTACCAACGACCTCGCCGCCTCGCCCTTGAGCAAGTTGGGCATCGTCAGCCCGAGCAACCCCAACCCGCCGACCTTGAGCACGTGCCGACGCGACACGCGCAAGGCGTTGAACCCGGGACAAGCCGAATACGCGCTCAATTCTTTCATGGATGCCCAATCTTTAGCACGAATGAATGGACGGGCAATGGAGGAGTTGGATTCGGTTTTAACGATTGGAGGTCGGCGGCCACGTCTTTTCCAAACAAGCGTCCGACTTTCCGTCGAACTCTCGCGCAAAGTATTTTTCAGTGAACGCGGCTAGCGAACCGGGACATTCTTGAATCAACAAGTCCACCATTCCCACGCAAAAGTGGTAGGTCGAGTAATACCATTTTCCATTCGAGCCGTGCGCGATGAAGAGGTCATGGATATTTGGGTTCCGTTTGGAACAGACCTGCGAATAAACGAGATGTTCCCCGTTCGTCATCACGAGCACGTTCGTTCCTACCCACCACCCTTCGTCGGTGCGGGTCGATTCCGCGCGAAGTGCTGCTATCTCGTTCGTAATAGCTTGTCCGACTCTCCTTCGGTCTTTGATGTCGACAATTGCTTTTTCTTTCCATTCTTTTCGCGCTTTTGAATGTAATCGTGAATCACCCATCATAGCGGGGGTTGCAAACAGGATTACGATGACAAGGACGATGACTGAACCAACCCAAAGGACGAGTTTGCGCAGTTTCGGTGTCATGGTTTCTTCTCGTTCCTTTTCCCTGTTCAGTCAATGGTCGCGCTGTCAGCGCGCCGGGCGGCGAGTGAAAATCCGTTGATGAACGTTAGCATTCCCAATACGGCGCGGTGGGGACACCGCGCCCTACCTTCACTTCCTTGTCTCCATTCCTCAAAAAAGCCCAATCGGCGCTCTTTATCGGGGAGCGATGGCGTGAGGCGTGGCTTTCAAGCCGAGTTCAGCTTTCGCGATGACGCATTCGCCTCTGGCGCGTCCAATCCAGGAGGCAAAGCAGCGCCATAAGAAGGATGCTGATGACCCAGCAGTAAAAGCCGATGCGCAACTGATTCTCAATGACCTCTTGAAAGAATAAAAACATTGGCACGAGGCCGCCGAACGTCAAAAAGCTACCCAGCCATCCCGACCACCGCGGCCAGCGAAACAAAATGACAGGCGCGATAAACAGGAGGCCATTCGTGGAAGGGAATGTCGAGATGAGGCTCACCAATGGCTCTCGTTGGATCTGCCGCCAGTAGTCCGGCAAATCCCAGATTTCTTTCACATAATACCAGAAGGCCTGCCAGCCGATCATGCTCTTGTCCTCCAGGACCGGCATCAGGAACGATGCAACGAACAACAGCCAAACGAATACTGTGCCAAACAGGATGAAACGGCGTTGCATGATGGTGTCGAAAACGCGATCCATTCGTCCGATGCAGAGGCTAGTTCATCGCCCGGAACGCAGACAAGAGATTGACCAGTCGTTCTCGCGTGGCATTGGATGAAGTGGTTGGCACTCCTCGCGACGCCGTGAAGACACCGCCATGGCACGCACCACTTTTTCCGCTTGAAACAAAAAGGCGACAACCACCCGATTGCCGCCTTGCTGTTACCCGGTGCGATTTATCTCATCGCGCCGAGGATTTCCCGCGCCGCCTGGATGAGCGCCTGGCGCGCGCCGAATTACCCACACGATCTATCGTTCACGCGTGTTTGAAAGAGCGGTCTAACAGTGCCACGACTGACCGTTTCTGCTGATCATGTCAGGGGAACGGAAGAAATAAATCGAGATCGCCGCGAGAAGACCAGTTTCAGATTGTAAACTCTACAAAGGCCGCGGCCCGCCACTCACCGTGCCGACCGGAACTCCAGCCAGAAGCAACTGCCCTGGCCGGGGATCGATTCGACCCCGACTTTTCCCATCATTCGCTCCATCGCTTTTTTGACAAGCGCCAGCCCGATGCCGGTGCCGGAGTATTCGGAGGGCTTGTGCAGCCGCGCGAAGAGATCGAAAATCTTCGTGTGATACACCGGCGCGATGCCGATGCCATTGTCGCTGATGCACAATCGCAGCCGGTTTTCGTGGTATTTCACGTTGATGACGATGTGCGGAGTTTTGTCCGGAGGCACGAACTTAAGCGCGTTATCGATGAGATTCACGAGGACCTGGTTGAGAAGGACGATGTTGCCTATGACAGTCGGCAGAGGGCGCTGGACTTCGACCTCGGCGTGGCGGGCACTGAGTTCGGCATCAAGATCTCTGAGCACTCTGGTAACAGCACTGTCGAGCGAGATGGGAACGGCAGTGACTTCCACGTGCGTCAGTTGTCCATAAGCCAGTAGATCGCTTACGAGTCGATCCATTTGCCGCGCCGCGGCCTTGATGCGATTCAGAAAGTCTTTGCCGGTATCATCGAGTTTGTCTTTGTACTCATCAAGCACCAGGCCAGAGAAGCTCGTCAACGCGCGCAGCGGTGCGCGGAGATCATGCGCAATGCTGTAAGTGAAGGTCTGCATGGTTTGAAGCGTGTTGCTCAATTCGGCCGTGCGGAGGGCGAGTTCTTCATTCGCAAGCTTGAGTTGTTGATTGGTGGTGCTCAATTGTTCCGCGCGCGTGAGAATCTCCCGTTGCATCACTTCTTCTGCGTCCACTACGTTGCCATTCTCTTCTCCCGATTTCTTCGAGCGAACAAACTCAGTCACATCTTCAATGCAGTGAATGATGTATTCGACGTGTCCGTCGGCGCCGACGATGGGGATGTTGATCGGATTCCAATAACGTTCTTCGAATTCGCCGGTTGGGCGACGAATGTAATACTTCTGCACCGCCATCGGATCTGGAATATGTTCGCGAAGAGCGCGTTCGAGAGACGCGCGGAGGTTATCCGTACTGTTTGCATTCGCATCATGCGGATTGTCTGTCAGCACGTCGAAGAGATGCTGACCGACGACGTTCTCTCGGCGCGTCATTGTTGCTCGCAGATAATTGTCCGTAGCAGCGAGGATGAAGAAGTGTGGGTCGAGAACGAGATAAAGTCCCGGCGCTCGTTCAAACAGAACCTGGAAGTTCGTCTGGAGCGCGGCCGCCATCATGCCGCGAGAGTAGCGAAAATGGGTGAAGCGACGCGAAGGAAAAAGTGCGCGTTTTGAATCTCATTGTGAGTGAAACGCCGCCAGTGTCCTGATTCGGATCGTAATTTCTTCAAACAGGACAGATGCCGGACAGCTTCACGCCTTGTAACACGGAGCGGCTTTTGCTAGGACTCTCAAGAACAAGGACATGATCCCTTTACAGCATTCGGAAGTCGGGCTCGATCCTGCGTTGGCTGCGCTGGCGGTGGGCGCGCCAGTAGGCGGGGGCCGCTTCACGTTGTTGCGTTTGCTGGGCCATGGCGGCATGGGCGTGGTCTGGCTCGCGCGTGACGAACATTTGCGCGAAGACGTGGCGTTGAAATTTCTTCCGCCAGAGATTCGCCACGATGCCGTGGCCCTGGATGATTTGCGCCGTGAAACGTCGCGCAGTCGCAAGTTGACGCATCCGCACATCATTCGCATCCACGATCTCTACAAGTCGGACCATGAGGCGTTCATCTCGATGGAATATGTGGACGGCTCAAACCTGAACGAACTGCGCCTGCAACAGCCAGACCGCGTCCTGAAGTGGAGTTTTCTGGAACCAGTCGTGAAGCAATTATGCGACGCGCTGGATTACGCGCATACCGAACAGATCGTGCATCGCGACTTGAAGCCCGCAAACATGATACTCGATGCGCGCGGACGATTGAAACTCGCGGATTTCGGGCTCTCGGCCACGGTCAGCGATTCGATGAGCAAAGTGTCGATGGCGCATCATGCGTTGAGCGGCACGGCCAGTTACATGAGCCCGCAGCAATTGGATGGGCAACTGCCCCAGGTCACCGACGATATTTATTCGCTGGGATCGACGTTGTATGAACTGCTGACGAGCCGCGCGCCATTTTTCGCCGGGGACATTCCGCACCAGGTTCGGAACTTGCCTGCGCCGCCAATGGAGAAACGCCTCGGGCAATTGCGGATCGATAACCCCACACCGCCCGCCGTTAGCGCGACGATCATGGCGTGTTTGTCAAAGGAGCCAGACGAACGTCCGCAAAGCGCAGGCGCGGTGGCAACACAGATGGGCCTGCAATCGGTCAACGGCGGTGCACACGTGATTCCGCGTGAAGGCGAAGTGCGGACGCCAGCTTCTCAATCGGTGTCGCCGCTCGTATCTCCATCAGTTGCACCGGCAAAACTGGCCCCGGCGGTCCAAAGCGTTCCAGCCACGGCGACGCAAAGGCCCGCCGATGCGCGCGGACAACTTTCACCCCGGCCTGAATCCATCCGCAGCCGCGGCCGAGCGCTTGTTACCATCGCGGTCCTTGCGGCAATCATTTTCATCGGTGGCATCGCGTGGTGGTCCTGGCATCGCACTTCAAATGACGCCGGGCAGATTTCTTCCGGGCGGGCAACCACTACGGCGAACAAGGTTCCTGCCGTGCCTGAATTTGTTTCGCTGTTCAATGGCCGCGACCTGTCCGAATGGAACACTGACTCGCATGTTTGGTCTGTGAAAGATGGCGCGCTCACAGCGACGAATGCTACATCAAGGGAACGGCGTCCCCTGGCCGTGTTTTGGAAAGGCGGCATCGTGGAAGATTTCGAACTGCACCTTTCGTTCCGACTGCAAAGCGGGAATTCCGGTATCTATTACAGAGCGAAGCAACTCGCTGGCAACGAGGTCGGAGGTTATCAATTCGAGATCGCCGGCGACAAAACGGGAGTCTTGCTTGAGACGGGCTCCGATCGTCTCCGTCGCGAGCCATCGCGACAGGGCTCAGTCACCAGCGCTGACGTAATCGATGGCAAAGAGAAGGTGACGGTAGAAAAGTCAACGGACGCCGGTGCCGGAGAAATCCGCGGTGCATTTCATCGCGGCAAATGGAACGACGTAATCATTATTGTGCGCGGAAATCACGTCATTCATAAGCTCAACGGATTCACGATCGTGGAAGCGACCGACGAGTACACACAACGCCCGCGCAGTGGTCTCGTGGCATTCGAAGTTTATGGACGCGAACCGACCGCGGTGCAGTTTCGCAATATTCGCTTAAAGCGATTGGAGCCTCTGCGCACTGACGAATCGCAGCGGCAGAGACACCGGTGAAGGGTGTGGACCCTCAAAGTAACGACGCTTGAAAGGCGGCGGTACGGCGCAGCATGGTCAGTTCACTGCCATAGCGAATGTCTCGACCTAATGTTTCGTCATCAATCGTTATCGAGCAGCCCTGCCAGAATTCTTAGCGGAGTGACTCAACCTTGACGCGATGTTCGCCCCTGCTATCGCGCACAGAGACGGCCGAGACGGGCTGGCGAGACTTGAACGCAATGCAGACGGTGAATGGCGTGATGACTTGAGCAGCGAATCCGTCTGGCGGCTTGCGATAGACCGCGAACTTCGGCGGGAAAATTTTCATCGGCTCGCGCGCGAGTTGAACTTTGAAACCGGCGGTTGGGGTTTCGCCCGTCGCCGTCACGGTGACGGTTTCGCCCTCCTGCCGCGCGGTGTAGTTGGCAGCGCCGAGTTCCCAACCCGTTTTGTTTGGGAGCGTGGACGCCGGCGGACAATCGTTCGTGGTTTGCGCGATGTGCTTCAACGCAGGTTCCGCAACGTTCTCAGGCCGGACCTCACCGTACTCGCCCGTTGCCGCGCACCCGCTCGTCGCAAGCACAAGGAGCAACAGCAAGGGCAACCTGGCCCGGAAGCACAAAGAATCCAAATGGACACCTGACCCCATAAATCCCGCCGCAACTGTCCAAGGAGAAGACCGCAAGTCAACCGCCGGCGACGCGCTCGCTCTTCAGATTGGCAGCGTGAAATAAAACTGGGCGCCGTGGCCGGCCTCGCTTTCGACCCAAACTTTCCCGCCGTGCGATTGCACGATGTGCTTTACGATTGCAAGACCGAGGCCCGTGCCGCCTCCTTCGCGTGAACGCGCCTTGTCCACGCGATAGAAACGTTCGAAGACACGCTCGCGCGCTTCGGCGGGAATTCCCGGTCCATCATCGGCCACGCACAATTCGACATTGCCGTTCACGGTGCGGCCTTTCACCGTCACGCGGCCTTTGGCGCGGCCATACTTGATGGCGTTCTCGACGAGGTTCACGAAAACCTGTTCGAGACGGTCGGGATCGGCGCGGCCCGTCAGTTGTTCGGGAATGTCATTCACGATGGTGGTGCCGCGTTCTCGCGCGCGGGTTTGCAGTTCGGCCAGCAATGACGCGGCAAACGCGCGCAACGGAATCGCGCGAAGCTGCAATGTGATCTGGCCCGACTCCAACCGCGAAATCGTGAGCAGGTCTTCAATCAAGTTCGTGAGCCGGTTCGAGTGGCGCTCGATGGTTTGCAGGAATTTTGCTGACAACTCCGGCTCGCTGATGGCGCCATCGAGCAGTGTCTCCACGTAACCTTTGATGAGCGAGAGTGGCGTGCGCAACTCGTGGCTGACGTTGGCGACGAACTCGCGCCGCGTCGTCTCCAATTGCCGGATGCGCGTGAGATCGTGAAAGACAAAGATCGCGCCCTGTGGCCGGCCCTCGCGGTCGAACACGGTCGCGGCACTCACTTCGAAGTAACGCGCCTCCGTGCCTCCGATTTCAAGGTCGCAACTCAGCACTTTGCGCTCCGTGTCGAGCCGCGCGTAGAGCTGGGCCAGTTCCGGACGGCGAAAAGCCTCGGTCAAAGTTTGCCCGCGCACGTCCACGCTGAGCGCGAATTGCTTCTCCAGCGATTGATTGACCAGTTGAATACGGCCAAAGCGATCGAGGAGCACGACGCCTTCGACCATGCTGTTGAAGAGCGTCTGGCGTTCGGCCCTGGCCTGGTCTTCGAGTTCGCGCTGGCGTTGCGCGATGGCATCGCGCTCCGCGCGCAGGGTCGTAACGAGCTTCTCGGACGAATAACTCTTGCGCAGAAAAACAGCCACGAGCGCAGCCAAGGCAAGGGCGAGGAAACCCGCGGCGGCCTGCCACAGAAAGTTTGCCTCAGCCAGGACGACATTCACGTTTTGTCCACGAAGCGGTAGCCGACTCCGCGCACGGTGTCGAGATAACGCGCCGCGCCACCCAGCTTGTCGCGCAAGCGCCGCATGTGCGTATCAACCGTGCGAGTGTCAATGAAGTTGTCGTATTCCCAAACGTCGCGCAGCAGGGCCTCGCGGGATTGCACGCGACCGCGCCGCTCGGCCAGCACCGTGAGCAGTTTGAATTCAGTCGCGGTGAGATCAACGCGCTTGCCATCGACCACCACTTCGTGTCGCGGGATGTCGATCTTGAGATCGGTGAACTCGATGTTCTCCGGCTCCGGTTCGGCAGGAGTGCGGCGGCGCAGGAGCGACTTCACGCGCAGGATCAATTCGCGCGGGCTGAAGGGTTTGGTGACATAATCGTCCGCGCCCAACTCAAGGCCCAGCACGCGATCAATCTCAGCGGCCTTGGCGGTGAGCATGATAATCGGAATCGTTGCCGTAGTCGGCTCGCGGCGCAATGTCTTGCACACTTCCAGTCCATCTACTTCCGGCAGCATCACGTCGAGAATGACCAGCGCGGGATGCGCGGCACGAGCTTTCTTCAAGGCTTCTTCGCCATCGGCGGCTGTGACGACATCGTATCCACCGGCTTTCAAGTTGTACTGAATCAACTCGAGCGCATCCGGCTCATCATCGACGACCAGAATTTTGGGTTTCATATTTCCTCTCGATTGCGACGGCAGCAAGGTTACAGCAAAACTGGTGCGCGCTCAGCCATATCTTCCCTCGATGTATTCGGCCGTCTTTGGGTTCTTCGGGTTTAGAAACAAATCTTCGGTGCGGCTGTGCTCTACAAACTCGCCCATGAGCATGAAGATGCACTCGTCGCTGGCGCGCCGCGCCTGCGCCATATTGTGCGTGACGATCACGATGGTGTAATGGCCCTTCAATTCGAACATCAGTTCTTCAATGGCACGCGTGCCCTCCACGTCGAGCGCGGAACAAGGTTCGTCCATCAAAATGATTTCGGGCTTCAGAGGCAACAGGCGCGCGATGCAGAGCTTCTGCTGCTGTTCGAGTTGCAGCGTGGTGGCCTTGGCGTCGAGACGATCTTTGAGGTCCTTCCACAAACCAACTTCCGTCAGCGCTTTCTCCACAGCATTGTCGAAGTCTGCCTTCTTCAATTGACCGTCATTATGAATGCGCAGGCCGAACACAACGTTCTCATAAACTGAAATCGGCAGCGGGTTCGGGCGCTGGAAAACCATGCCGACGGACTTGCGCAGTTCAATCAGGGAGATGTCTTCGTCGTAAATGTTTTTGCCGTGCAGTTTGATTTCGCCCGTCGTCGTGACGTAGCCGTAGCGTTCATTCACCCGATTGAAGCAGCGCAGCAATGTGGTCTTGCCACACCCAGACGGGCCGATCAGTGACGTGATGATTCCCTTCTTGATGTTGACGGTCACCTTGATGAGCGCCTGAAACTTCGCGTACCAAAGGCAAAGCTCTTTCGTCGTGATGCCGTAATCGACACCCGCCTCCGTCGGCATGGAAGTGTAGCTGGTCAGGCTCATCCGAAAATTCCGTTCACGTATTCGTAAGTGCGCCGGTCTCTGGGCTTCTCGCCGAACATCACCTCGGTGGTGTCGAGTTCGATGATCTCGCCGTTCCACAGGAACATCGTGCGCGCGGCGAGGCGGCGCGCCTGTTGCACGAGGTTCGTCACGAGAATGATCGTCATCTCCTTCTTGAGTTCCTTCAGCACGTCCTCGATGCGCATCGTGGTGACGGGATCGATGGCAATGCTGAATTCATCGAGGCAAAGAATTTCGGGCTGGTGCGAAAGTGCGCGCGCGATGGTGAGTCGCTGTTGCTGGCCGCCGGAAAGCTTGGTGCCGAGGGAATCGAGACGATCTTTGACTTCATCCCACAGCGCGGCCTGGCGCAGGCATTTCTCGACGAGTCCATCGAGATCGCTCTTGGCGCGCATTCCGGAAGCGCGCGGCGCAAACGCAACGTTGTCGTAAATGCTGAGCGGCAATCCCACCGGCAGCGGGGCCACCATTCCAATCTTGCGGCGCAGTTCGTAAACGTTTCCGACTCTCTTCACGTCTTCGCCATCTACTTTGATGGTTCCGGTGACTTTGATGTGGGGCGTAAATTCAATCGTGCGATTGATGCAGCGAAGCAGCGAAGTTTTCGCCGACTGCGCGGGACCGATGATGCCGAGAATCTCGTTCTCGTAGATGTCGAAAGAGATGCCGTGAATGACTTCCTTCGGGCCGTAACGGAGACGAAGGTCGTGGACTTCGACTTTCTTCGCCACGGCAGCCAACTTCGACATGGGAGACGCAGTTACCATTTTTTGCGGGAGCGAAGATAGGCGCGGACTGCAATCGCGGTTGCATTGACCACGAGCACGGCACACAGCAACACCGTCGCGATAGCGAAGGGCAACGACGGTTTCGCACCACTCGCCTGCGTCGCGATGTAGTAGAGGTGCATCGAGAGCGCCATGCATTGGTCGGTCAGCGGGTTGTAAAGGAACAGGCCGGTGCTCTCGACGGCTTTGAAAGTCGCCACGCCTGTGAGCATGACCGGCGCGGTTTCTCCCGCCGTTCGGCTCACTTGTAGAATAACGCCCGTGAGGATGCCGCTGATGGAGTTCGGCAAAACGATGCGGCGAATAGTTTGCCAGCGCGTTGCACCGACGTTCCAGCAGGCTTCGCGAAATGGCATGGGCACAGCGGACAACGCCTCTTTGGTTGACGCGATAATCACCGGCAGCGTCATGATCGAGAGCGTGAGAGAAGCAGAGAGAATGCTCTTGCCCATGTGCGCCGCGTAAACGAACGCACCGAGGCCGAACAACCCATGCACGATGCTGGGCACGCCGGCGAGATTCACCACTGCGAGGTTCACGATGCGAGTGAACCAGTTGTCCTTGGCGTATTCGTTCAAATACACCGCCGACAACACGCCGATGGGCGCGCTGACGCAAAGCGAAATCGTGACGATGTAAATCGTGCCGACCAGCGCGGACCAGATACCGCCGCGAATGCCGCCGAGGCGCGGGTTCGTCGTCAGGAATTCCCAGCTCAAAGACGGCGCTCCCTGCACCACGACGTAGCCGACGATCAGAATCAGCGGAATGACCATCGCCGCGGCCATGAAGCCAAAGAAACATTTCGCGAGCAGTTCGCGGCGCTGCTTTTTGCGCACAAACGGCGTCTCGACGAAAAT
>JGI10216J12902_100440574_pt1 | contig 10344 bp, 7 predicted proteins | sample KanNatreferecore_FD_12902 | JGI IMG/M metagenome (IMG submission 12902)
ATCGATGCGGGCGTATCACGACAGCGGCTTTAACATGAGCGAGATGGTCAGCAACTCGCGCCTGATCGGCAGGTCCGTGTGGAACACCCGGTGGCTGTTGATCATTCCGGGAGGCACGTTGCTGGCCGACGCTGACAAGGGCGTTGAACAATTCATTCGCGGCCGTGAACTTGCCCCCGGCTCAGGCACGTACGACGGCGCCGGTGTGAAGGATATCAAGCTGTTCTTCTCGACCTACTCGTACTCGGGGAATTAACCGGCCAGATGCTGACATGAAAACTGCGGAACAGGATATTACGAAAGTGAACGGGCGCGAACGTGGGCGCGTCAGCCAGTCTCGGCTTGCTCCGCTGCTTCTCGGTCTTTGTGTGTTTGGCATCCCCATGGCTCCCGCCTCCACCCAGCGTCCTTCCGTAATTGTTTACGGCATGGTCCGCGATTCGTTCGGCATACGACTGCCGCAGGACAGCGCCATGGTCGGCGCATTCCTCGGCACCAACGAAACCGCCCGAACGCCCATCCGTCCATTGCTCGCCGGCGCCAATTACCGATTTGACGTCAACGTCAGCGACCCGTTGACGGCGGGTCCGAAAGAGATCAAGCCGGGCGACCTCGTGTCGATTCGCGTGCGCGTCGGCGGCGTTCTCCAGCCCACCATCGGCAACAGCACGTTCATCGCCCAGGGCGACGGGCCCGGGGTTAACATCAACCTCATCCTCGGAGTCGACAGCGATGGCGATGGCTTGCCCGACGATTGGGAGTGGCTGATGATTGCCAACAGTGGCGGCCAGATCTCGAACCTGTCGCAAGTTGGCCCGGGCCTGGATCTCGATGGCGACGGCGTGCCCGACGACCAGGAATTCCGGAACGGCACCTTCGCCTTCCTGCCCGACGATTTGCTGCGTTTGGCGAACCTGACGCAGCATGCCAACGGACGCTTGAGCTTCCGCTTTCTGCCCATTGAAGGCGTCAGTTACGTGGTTGAGGTCAGCCCGGATCTCGACAACCCGGCGTGGACGACTTGTCCGATCTCATTGACAGAAACCGGCTCGCTGGTGGCAGGTCCGGTCACGGGCGGCACAGCATTCATCACCCTCTTCGTGGAACCCGGCCCTCCGACACGCTTCTGGCGTTTGCGGCGTCAATAACCGCGCCGCTATGCGCATCACAGCTCCCGTCGTTATTCTCGCGTGCTTCATCGCGCCGCTTCGACTGTGCGCCGACCTTTGGACCAACCAGGCTGGACACGTGATCGAAGCAAAGCTGCAGGCATTCGATGGAGCGACGGTGACACTGGTGCGCACCAATGGATCGCAACTCAAGCTCCCGTTGTCAGCGTTATCGAAGGCCGATCAGAACCGCGTGCGGCTCAAGAGCGGCCAGGCCGTCGCCCCTGCCTTTGTCCATGACGCATACCGCGATGCCAGGGAGGTGCTCGACAAGTTCGAGCGCCTTTCCGAGGAGCAGCGCACCGAGGAAGGCCGGGCCGCAGCCACTCGAATGGCCTGCGCGATCTTCGAGGCCCGTCTCAAACCCCGCGTCGCGGAACTGAAAGCGCCGGCTGTGCTCCGAGAAGTCCAGCGGCTCCGCGCTTCTCTCAACTGCCCGTAACTCTCCCCCCCTTTTTGAAATTACCCCTCATCGCGGTTTGAGGCGAACGACGGGCCGTTGTGGTTTCCGGCGGGCGACTTCGCAGAAGCCCGCCTTGTCAAACATCGACTTCGCGCCAAACCACATGAACTGGTCGAGCGAGCGGCGGGCTTTGTCGACCGGATAAGCTTCGATCAGCTTTGCGCCGCATTTCCTGGCGTAGGCGATGGCCCCGGCCAGGAGGGCCCGCGCGACTCCCTGTCCGCGGTGCTCAGACGGCACAACAAAACAGATCACCGACCAGACAGGTTTGTCATCGACGGGCTTCATCACGGGCGAGCGCGCGAGTCTCGCGTAGTCCTCTCTCGGGCCGATCGATACCCAACCGACAGGCACTTTGCCGCGATAGCCGATGAGGCCCGGGGGGCGGCCCGAGTCAACCAATGCCTTGAGCTGGGCTTTGTTGGCGTGGGCCTGTTTGGTGCCCGGGGGTGCCTGCCCTTGTGAGCCGCTGCGCCGGTAGCACATGCACCAGCAAAATCGGGCGATAGAACAGCCTTTGCCGTTAAAGATCGTCTCGAGATCAGGCCAGCGCGCGGGTGTGAGGGGCAGGACAGTAAGTTTCACGCAGTAAACTCCTTTGCCTGATTGGTCTCCGCTCCTTTCATGGATAAGTTGTGACCGGAAAATAAGGAAGGCAGGCAAGAAGATCAACGCGAAGGGCATAAGGCGCGGAGACGCAAGGAGAAGTGAAGTGGATGGACTTGTGTCTCCTTCGCGCCTTTGCGTCTTTGAACGTTTGCGTTAAGAATGGAGCGGTTATGAATGCTGCACCTCCGATCGATCTCGGGACCGCGCACAGGTACTTCTCCGCTCATTGCTTCAACAAAGCCTGGACGCTGATCGAGACAGCGGAGCGCATGCCGAAGGACGACCAGGAGATGCTGACCTTGTCCTTCGCGTCGCTGTGGCACTGGATGCAGCGTGAAGACTGCTCGCGCCGCAACCTGTCGATCGCCTACTGGCAACTCGCGCGCGTCTTCGCATTGCTGCGCGATGGTGCCAACGCGACCCGGTACGGGGAAATGTGTTTGGAACAAAGTGCTGGCGAACCTCCGTTCTTTCTGGCGTACGCGCATGAAGCGCTGGCTCGCGCGGCCACGCTGACCGGCGACAGCAGCCGTGTGGCGCGTCACCTCGCGGAAGCCGGCAGGCTCGCGCGCCTCGTCGATAACGCAGAAGACCGGGCGATGCTGGACAAAGATCTTCTGAGTGTTCGCGGCCAGTGACTAATCCTGTCTGTCGAATTTTGAATTTCCGAGGCCATCTGCCACTGAAAATCACGCAACACAACATGGCAGACCGCAACCGCACCCGAAAGACGGTGTTAAACGGGACGAAGACGCACACGCGAGCGCGCTTGCCTGAAGGGTGTGTTCGGGACAATGTGGGTTTGTTAAACCAATGAGGACGCTATGAAGAGGGCACTTGTTTTTCTCCTGAGTGGGATTTCGTTTTCCGTTCTTCCGGCAGACAAGGCATCGATGGGCGAGCCGGCCCCGCCGTTGAACCTTGAGAAACTGCTTCAGGCGCCCGCGGATGCTCTCGCGTCGTGGGATGCCTTGAAGGGAAAGGTGGTGGTGCTGGAGTTTTGGGCGACGTGGTGCGGACCGTGCATCGAAGCGGTGCCGCATTTGAACGAGCTGGCCGATGAGTTCAAGGAAAAGGGCGTGCAGTTCATCGCCATCACGGATGAAAAAGAGTCGGTCGTGCAGCCGTTTCTGAAACGGAAAGCGATGCGCGCGTGGGTCGGGCTGGACACAGACCGCTCGATGTTCAAGGACTACGGGGTTAGCGGTATTCCGCACACTGTCGTGGTTGGAACCAATGGGGTCATTGCGTGGGTGACGCATCCAACGGCGCTTTCTGCGACCATGATAAATGACGTGCTGGCCGGTAAAACGGCGGCGTTGCCGATGCCGCGGCGGGAGGAACAACGGGTGACTGCGGAACCCAGCGAGACGCGAGTCGAAACACCGTTGTTCCAGGTGCTCCTCCGACCCAGCAGCGTAAAGGACGACAGCAGCACCCATTCATCCGGACCTTCGGAGACGGGACCCGCGGGCAGGATGTATCGCGCGGAGACAAAGGGTGTCAGTCTTCTGAGCCTCGCACGTTGGGCGTATCGAACCACCGAATGGCGGTTGGTCACGAATGCCGCGTTGCCGGAGGGAAAGTTCGACGTGCTCATCAACGTTCCGCAGGCGGCGAGTGAAAGAATTCCCGAGCTGCTCGGTGACACGCTCAAGACAACATTTGGATTGCGCGGGCGCAAAGAGACGCGCGACGTGGAGGTGTATGAATTAACGGTGAAGGAATCGAAACTGGAGGAGACCGTATCGACCGGCGGCAGTTCTGCGAGTTCGGGGCCGGGACGAATGAGCGCGGTCAGCACATCCATCGGGGGCCTGGCCCGATCGCTGGAGGGTCAATTAAAGAAACCTGTGCTGGACGAGACGGGGCTGACGAATCGTTACGATTTACAATTGAAATGGAAACAGGAGGGACGCGAGGTGATGCCGGAAGTTCTGATCGAAGCGGTTCGCAGCCAGCTTGGACTGGAGCTGACGCCGGCGAAGCGGCCGGTGGAGGTGGTGGTGTTGGAAGTGGAAGAGCGGAAAGCAGAGAAGTGAGACCAATCACACATGCGGCACTCATTTCATCCCTGAGAATCAACGCAAAGGGCGTAAGGCGCAGAGACGCAAAGAGAGTAAAGCCAAGCGAATGACGCCGTTATGTCTGTCAGGTATCCCTTAGCGGCTTTGCGTCTTTGGACCTTTGCGTTAAAACTTTGGCGTCCGATTTTTTCCAACCACGGAGCGACGGTTACTGGTCGAGCCAGGTTGGTCGCAGGCGGTAGAGGCGCGAGGGGAGATTCGGCGAGGCGGGATCAACCAACTGAGATGGACCGTCGGCGAGACTGTTGGTGCTCACGGGGGTCCAAACCGGGTTGGCAAGATTGGCGCAGGCTTCGACCACAACCACTATGTTGCTATTGCCGCTAATAACGCAGCTGAAGCCGTTGGGGCCTGCCTGGGGCGTTTCCATTCGCGGGTCCCAGAGTATGGTGGGACGTCCCATCAACTCGGGAGACCATCCGGTCGTTCCTGGTAAATAGTAGAGGAATGCTCTGTAGTCATTGAAGAAGGCCCAATCGCCCATCGATGGAGCATTGCCCAGGAAAAAGACTTCGCTCAATGAGCTGCAGACTCCGAAGGCCTCGCGTCCAAGGTGCGTGACGTTCCTGCCCAGAACAACCCTTTCCAGCCGCATGCAATTGCGAAAGGCCGAAGCGCCGACCTCCCGGAAGGAGTCAGGAAAAACCACGCTCCTTAGCCTGTCGCACCCGCTGAATGCACCCTCGCCGATGCTGATCAGACCATCGCCAATCTGAACGCTGCTTAGATTTCTGCAATCACCAAAAGCTTCAGCACCGATGTTGGTGACGGTGTTTGCTATCGCAACATTGGTAAGGGCGTGGCAATGAGCAAACGAGGATCCCGCAACTTTGGTCACGCCCTCGGGCACAGTGTAGGCTCCGGCTTTGCCGGTCGGATATATCAGAAGTGCACTTTGCCGCTTGTCGAAAAGGACGCCTTCCACGCTGCTGTAGGCCGGGTTGTCCGGATGCACGGTGATGGAGGTGAGGCCTGAGCAATACGGGAAGGCTCGCGTATAATATCCCGTGGTGATATTCGTGACGGAGGCCGGGATGGTCACGGCGCCGAGTGCGGTGCATCCGCGGAAGGCTCCCGCATCGATCCAGGTCACACCATCGCCAATGACCACGTTGGTAAGTTTCGTGCATTCTGCAAACGCCGAAGGCCAAATTCGGGTGAGGCTGTTACCGATGACAAGACTGCCCAGATTGGTGCAGCCAAGAAAGGCCTGCGGCTCAATCCACGTGACACCATCACCAAGGGTCAGGCTGCTCAAGCGCCAGCAGGATTGAAAAGCCCAGGCGTCGATCTTTTTGACGCGGCCAGGGATATTAATCTCGCGCAGGGAAGCACACTGTGTGAACGCGTAGAGGCCGATGTTCGTCGCATTCTCGGGGAGGGTTATGTCGACCAACTGGAAACAGCGAAAAAATGCGTAATCAGGAATGTTTTGCACACCGCTCGGCATGGTGACTCCGAAAAGCCAGGAGCAACCGGAGAACGCCCGGGTTCCAAGGTAAGTCACCGTTTCAGGAATGACGACATAGTTGAGGTTGGTGTGGTTCTGGAAGGCGGCATTGCCGATCCCGGTTACCGGGAGGTCGTTGATCCTGTCTGGGATGACGAGTGTGCGATTTGTGCCCTGAAACCCGGTGATCGTGATGGAGCCGTTATTGGTGGTGTAATCGAATTGAGCAGGCGCCGTGACAGATAATCCTGTCAGCATCATCACCAGCAGTTTCATTTTGTCCCCTCTGAAATAGTTCCCGTCGTGGCCGGATAGCTTTCCGTGGAGTGCTCAAGCCGCGGTTCAACTCCAACGCAAAAACAATCGCCCCACGCGCGACGCGGCTTATTGACCGATCGTGCACCACAGTAAACCTGCTGCTCTATGGGGCGTTTTACTCCGTTGGGTGAACAATAAAGACGCGAAGACACGGAGAGGAGTTCGAGGAGTTGGGAGTTGAGTGCTGAGGGTTCTCGGTTTAGGCCCGCGGAATCAACGCAAAGGGCATAAGGCGCAGAAACGCAATGAAAAGCGAAGTGAATCCTGTTAGGTAATTCGTCGCGCCGTTGCGTCTTTGAACCTTCGTGTTAAAACTTTGGTGACGTCCTGACCCGACTTTTTTTGAACCATGCCGCCGAGCGAAAGGTCCGGAGTTATGCGGCTTGTCTGCAGAGTTGTTCAGCTTCTTCGTCGGTCAACTGCTGCACTTGATCGATCATGCACCTTTCGATCGTTTTTGCGAGTTGTTCGATGGTCGGCGTTTCGAAAATGCTCTTCATGTGAAAGTCGATTTGGAATGCGTCTTGAATCCGCGAGACCAGACGCATCGCCAGGAGCGAGTGCCCGCCGACCCTGAAAAAATTATCCCGAATGCCCACGGTTGGGAGCCCCAACAACCTCAGCCATATCTCCGCCAACGCTCTCTGGGCGAGGTCCTGCGGCTGATCGGCGGCTGTATAGGCAGCGGCAGAGGTGGCGCCGTTGAGAGGCGGAAGAGCTTTTCGATTCACCTTGCCGCTGGAGTTCAGCGGCAATTTTTCCAGCATTACGAATGCGGAGGGCATCATGTAATGGGGCAATCGGGCTTCTAGAAACGCTCTGAGTTCCTCCATTGTTAATCCATGATCAGCCTCAATACAGGCGGTCAAGCGAGTGCCACCGTCGGCGTCGCACGCGACGGCTGCCACGTTCCGTATCTTGCCGTGTTCGCGCAGGCGGGACTCAATTTCCTCCAATTCAATTCGAAAGCCGCGAACTTTGACTTGATGATCCGCGCGTCCGATAAATTCGATGTTGCCGTCGTCGAGGAAGCGCGCGAGGTCGCCTGTGCGATAGAGGCGGCCCGGCCATTCCTCAAATGGGCTCGCCACAAACCGTTCGGCGGTCAGATCCGCCCGGTTCAAATAGCCGCGCGCGACACCAGGCCCCCCGATGTAAAGTTCACCGGCGATTCCGATCGGAACCGGCTGTTTCAGCTCGTCGAGAATGAATGCCTGGGTATTGGCGATCGGGCGGCCGATGGGCAGTTCGCCGGTGTCCTTTCCGCATCCCACAAAAACGGTGCTGGTGATGGTCGCTTCCGTGGGGCCGTACGCATTCATCAGTTGGACCGTTTCGCGGACGTGTTCTTTCCATGCGCGAACATGCTTTGAAGAGGCTCTTTCACCTCCGATGACTACCAGCCGCACACACGATGGTATGATATGGCGGGGCAACTCCTCCACGAGGGCGTGCCAAAGTGCCGTGGGAAGATTGAGCACGGTGACCTGTTCCTTCTCTACAAATCGCAGGAGACCGGCGACGTCGTCGTATAGCCCGGGCGAACTCATCACGATCGCCCCGCCGTGGAGCCATGTCGGAAATATTTCCTCCAGAGAGACATCGAAGCTCAGCGAAGCGTGCTGGAGAATACGATCGTCCGGGGACAAGGCGTATGTGGCGCCGATGACAAGATTGTGATTGAGGAGTGCCCCGCGGGTGATTTGCACTCCCTTTGGTTTGCCCGTGGATCCCGAGGTATAGATCACATACGCCAGGCTATCGTTGTCACCCGCGACGTCGAGGTTCTCCAGGCCTCTTTCCCTCCACTCCAGTGTGTCCAGGCAGAGTAGCGGAACGCCACTCTCGAATCGGCGTCTCATCTTTTCTTCCGACAAAATGACCTGGGCTCCCGCATCGGCCATCATCATCTGAAGTCGTTCGTCCGGATCTCGCGGGTCAATCGGAACGAAGGCCGCTCCGGATTTTAGCACCGCCAGCATCCCAATCAGCGCCTCCGGTTTTTGCTCCATGCAGATGACCACCTTCGATTCAGGTCCCACGCCGAGCGTGCGAAGCTGATGGGCAAGATGATTGGCCCGTTCATTCAACTGCCCGTAGGTCAAAGATGCGTTTTTGAATGAGAGTGCGGTCGCGTCGCGTCGCTCGACGACCTGTCCCTCAAAGAGTTCGGTCAGGGACCGGTTGACATGGTCCCGGCGCGTTTGATTAAAGCCCACGACAATGCGCTGTCGCTCGGCTTCGCTCAGCAAGGGTAATCTGCCGATCGGCGTGTCGGGCTGCGTCAGCGTCTCCGTAAGAAGGACGACGAAGTGTCCCAACCAGCGCCTGGCGGTCTCCGCGGTGAATAAGGCGGTGTCGTATTCGATCTCGGCGCGCCAGCCCTGGGGATCCGTCACCAGTGTCATTCCAAGGTCGAACTTCGCGGTGCCCGTGTCCACGACTTCGGCGCTACATTCCAGCCCCGGCAAGGCCAGACCGCGTCCAAAGGGCGGTTGCAGGTCAAACATGACCTGGACAATCGGGGGTCTCTCGCCATGGCGTTCGGGATGAAGTTCTTCGACAAGACGGTCAAACGGCAACTCACGGTTCGCGAAGGCGCGAAGTGTCGAGGCGCGGACGTTTTGTAAAAACTCACGAAAGGGAAGTTCTCGCTCCATGCGGCTGCGCAGGACAATGGTATTGCTGAAGAATCCGATGACGTGCTTCGTCCCCGGGCGGTCACGCCCGGTGATCGGCGCACCGACGAGGATATCGCTTTGGCCGGTGAGCCGATAGAGCAGCACTTTGAAGAGGCAAAGGCCCAGCATGAAAGGCGTCACCATTTGCTCGCGAGTAAACCGCTGCAATTGCTCCGTGACTCGTTTGGTCAATCGCACTCCCTGGCGTTCTCCAGAGGGTGAACCGGTGTCGATTCGCTGACTGTCTGTTGGCAGTTCGAGCAACTCGGGGGCGCTGGCCAGTTCGTTCTTCCAAAAGTCCAACCTGGTTTGCAAAAACTTTCCGCTCAGCCGGCCGGCCTCTGCCGTCGCATATTCAGCGTACTGCAAGGGGAGCACCGGCAGCCCTGGAGAATTCGGATAGGCTTCGTAGGCGAGGCTTATCTCACGGAAGAACAGCTCGAAAGAAAGCGCGTCCGAAACAATGTGGTGCATGTTGACAAATAGGACGTGGTCATCCGGGGCAAGACGAAACAGGAGCGTGCGGATGAGGTCATCGTTTAAAAGATCAAATGGCTTGCGCGCTTCCGCCGTGAGTCGCTCTTGCAGGACAGATTCCCCTGCCCTTTCGCAGTTCGCACTGAGGTCGGATATTGGAAGCACGTTCGAACCGCGAACAGGCGGTTCTTCAAACCACTGCTGTGGCTCGCCGTTGCGGTCAGTAAAACGCGCCCGCAGTATTTCGTGACGCGTGAGCACAACGATGATCGCGGCGCTCAGGGCGTCCACATTCAACTCGCCGCGCAAACGAACTGCCACCGGGATGTTATACGCGGCCGTGCCGGGATGCAGGTGCTCCAGGAACCAGAGTCTTCGTTGTGCCGATGAGAGTTTGTGGAGGGGTGGAACTGCCGGTTTCCACTCCTGCCCACCGCATTTCGTGAGGGTCGGTAAGTTTTCAACGGCTTGTGGCATGGCTACCTCTCCTGAAGCGAGAAATAATTCGCATGTGTCCGCGTATACCCGAAGAAATCAGGCCGCCGGCGGTAACGCAGTGTGAAGCGCGCGCGCATAGATTATTCAGAAGCGGAGCTGCGCCCTGGTCTGCTCCCTTCAGCCGAAAAAGCTCGGACGTCCATGTTTCGAGGGCAAATTGGGTGCTTCCCTACCAAAACGTAAGGCGGGAGCTTGGGGTCAATACCCTCGTGGATGACGCGTTTCCGGGTGCTTATCCTGCAGGGTAATTTTGTGCTCCATACTTTATGAATACGCTCGTCCAGGGCGCTTACGATGTCTCAACGTTTTCCGTGGATGCCACCGCGGAAATGGACCGGCTCAACGCACAGCTTGATCTCTTTTGGGAACAGGAACTGGCTCTCTACCGGCGCTGCGGCTTGCGCGATGGTATTCGAGTTCTGGATTGTGGATGCGGGCCCGGTCTTCTGCTGGTCAAGCTGCACGCTCTTTTCCCCGGTTTGCAGAGTGTCGGGATCGAAGTTGATCCGCAGCTTGTGGACCGGGCACGTTCGGCGGTCGCGCAAAGGTGCCCAGGAGTTTGTCAAATCTTTCAACAGTCGATCACGGCCCT
>JGI10216J12902_100509177_pt1 | contig 10342 bp, 7 predicted proteins | sample KanNatreferecore_FD_12902 | JGI IMG/M metagenome (IMG submission 12902)
AACAACTCGGAGTTCCTGCGTCACGCCAGCGATTCGGTCATCGACGAGCGCACGATGCGGGAGATCTACATGCCGGCGTTCGAAGCGGCGGTGAAGGAAGCTCGGGTCGCGTCGGTCATGAACAGTTACAACCTGGTAAACGGCGAGCACGCTACGCAGAACCGCCACATCAATCTGGAGGTGTTGAAAGGCGAGTGGGGATTCGACGGCGTTCTGATGTCCGATTGGGACTCCACATACGATACGCTTGCGGCGGCGAATGCAGGTCTCGACCTGGAGATGCCCTTTGCAAAGTATATGAATCGAGGCGCGCTATTGCCGCTGTTGCAATCGGGCCAGGTGCAACAGGCTGCGTTGGACGACAAGATCCGGCGCATTTTGCGAACGGCGGTGCGCCTGGGCTGGCTGGATCGGGATCAGCGCGATCGCACCATCCCGCTCTATAACATGCAGGGACGACAGGTCGCGTTGCAGGCGGCGCGCGAAGGGATCGTGCTGCTCAAGAACGAACGCGAGTTGCTGCCGCTGGATCGTTCGCGAGTGAAGAAGATCGCGGTCATCGGGCCGAATGCGTTTCCGGCAATCGCTCAAGGCGGCGGCAGTGTGAAGGTCGTGCCATTCACGACGGTCAGCGTTCTGGAAGGTTTGGGTCAGCACCTCGGCAGGAGTGCATCGGTGTTGTATTCGAGTGGCATTCTGGATCCGCGAGCCGCGGCGCAGGCGACTGAGTTTTCGACCGCCGCTTCCGGCGGTGAACCGGGCATCAGCGTCGAAGCGTTCGATAACGATGCGTTGGAAGGTAAGCCGACCACGACTCGTGTCGACCGACACATCAATCAAGGCGCACCGCTGGACTTCACTCAGCTCGCGCTTGGACTCATGGACCGCACTGCCATGACAGCGCCGCGGAGAATCTCAATGCGCTGGACGGGCTACTTCACGCCCAAGAATGCCGGCGCACACGATACGTTCGTGCAGTTCGGCGGCTTCGGTCGCGGCGTGGGCCATCGTTTGTTCATCGACGATGTGCTGGTGAGCGATCACTGGGATTCCAAACATGCGGCCACGGAATCCCTGGTCGCGAATCTCGACGCCAGGTCTCACAAGATCCGGCTGGAGTATCGCGGTGAAGTGGGGGGCATCAATGGCACGGCTCCGTTTGTGCGCTTCGGGATCGTGCGGCAGGGAACCTGGGTCGAGCCTGCGGTCGAGCAGTTGGTGCGTGATGCCGATGCTGTCGTGCTGAGCGTCGGCTTCGACGAAGTCAGCGAACTGGAGGACTGGGATCGAGCCTTCGCATTGCCACCCGGGCAGGACGAGCTGATCCGTAAAGTCACGGCCGTGAATCCCAATACGATTGTGGTTGTGAACTCGGGCGGCGCCATCGACACGAGCGCGTGGCTTGACAGCGTGCCCGCCTATTTGCAGGCGTGGTATCCAGGGCAGGAGGGCGGCACTGCGATCGCGGAGATTTTGTTTGGTGACGTCAACCCGTCGGGAAAATTGCCTGCGACGTTCGAGCGCCGCGCTCAGGACAACCCCACTTACACGAGCTACTACCCCAAGGCCGGCACGAAACAGGTGGCGTATGCCGAAGGTGTCTTCGTTGGCTATCGCGGCTACGAGAAGAACGGCATCGCTCCGCTATATGCGTTCGGACACGGACTTTCCTACACGACCTTCGCGTATCGCGATCTGAAGATTACGCCGCGAGCGGAAGGTCAGTACGACGTGGAGTTCACCGTCACCAATACCGGCAAACGTGCCGGAGCGGTTGTGCCGCAGGTCTACGTGTCGGATGTTCAATCGAGCGTGGCGCGACCGCCGAAAGAGCTCAAGGGCTTTACGAAAGTGACATTGCAGCCGGGCGAGTCCCGCAGCGTGTCCATGCCGCTCGACGCACGCGCCTTTGCCTTCTACGACGTGAAGAAGAAAAAATGGCGTGCGGAAGCCGGTGCGTTCGGGATCATTGTCGGGAGTTCGTCGGCGAAGGTGGAGCTGCAAGGGGAGGTGAAGCTGGTCCGTACGCTGCTGTTCTGACGCGCGCGGTATAATCCGAGGGTATGTATCAACAACCCTCGATGTCACCTGCGTTGCTCACGAAGGCATTGCTTCGTGCAGCGGAGCAATTGAACCTTGCCGCGAATCTGTCGCAGTTGCTACGGATCGAAGCGGAAGAAGCCGCTCAGCTGCAATCGGGAGCGCGCCTGCTGGATCCCTCGAAGGAGGAGTGGGCCGGCGCGCTCAGGATCGTGGGATTGTTCCGTACCATGATCGAATTACTCGGCACGGCCGAGCGCGCGAAGGCGTGGCTCGGCACTCCGAACGACACCCTCGGCGCCCGGCCCGTCGATCTGCTGTGCTCACCCGATGCGGAATTGGTTTTTCGTTATGTGAGCTCGGTGCGGAAGCACGAGCTGCGCATGCCGCCGGCGTGGCGGCGCCAGCACCGGGACGAATAGCAATGAATGTTTGATCGGTGGCCGCCGGGATGGCGGAGCGGGGAACAATTGCCAGCGCGCCCCGTTCGTCCAGCGCAGGAGGCCACCATGTCGCACAGTTTTCGCCGATACGCCATCATCGAAGCGCCTTCGGTGCTCGGACTGAGGCCCACGGGCGTGGAAAGATTGCCCGATCAGCTGCTCAACGCCGGTCTCGCCGAACGTTTGCAGGCGCGCCGTGCCGGCCGCGTCGAAACGCCGCCTTATCGCTTCGAACGCGACCCTGAGACGCTCACACTCAATGCTCACTCAATTGCGCAGTGGTCCCCAGAGCTCGCGGACGCGATGGAGACGGTGCTGGACTCGCAGGAGTTTCCCATCATTCTTGGCGGCGACTGTTCGATCCTGCTGGGCAGCACGCTCGCGCTGAAGCGACGCGGCCGTTATGGATTGTTGTTCATCGATGGCCACACGGATTTCTATCAGCCCGAAGCAAATCCGAACGGCGAAGCCGCGTCGATGGATCTTGCATTCGCGACCGGCCATGGACCTGAATTGCTCACCAACCTGGAAGGTCGCGGCCCCCTAGTGCGCGAAGAAGATGCGGTCGCGTTTGGGTTTCGCGATGCTGAAGAGCAGGCGTCGTTTGGGTCTCAGCCGTTACCACCGACGCTGCGGGCGTTCGATCTGGCGACGGTGCATCAGCGTGGAGCCGAGAACGCCGCGCGTGAAGCCGTCGAGCACTTGACGCGGGATGATCTCGACGGATTCTTCATTCACGTCGACGCGGATTGTCTCGACGACGCCATCATGCCGGCGGTCGAATACCGCATTCCCGATGGTCTTTCGTGGGATGAGCTCGCGAGCACGCTGCGAATTGCCATGGCGAGCGGCAAGGCCGTGGGCCTCGAAGTCACTGTCTACAACCCGAACCTGGATACAGACGGCTCGGCGGGTCGCGGCCTTGCCGATGCAATTGCGCGAGGGCTGGGAGCGACGGTTCGCTGACGAACCGTCGCCGCTTCTATCTCATTCCGTGCGGTACGATCTCTGATTGTTTGGTGCCGGCCAGCGCACTGGCGCGGTTGTCCGCGAAGTTGTCGATGGCCTTTTTCTGCTCGTCGTTCTCCGGCTTGTCGGCCTTGCCGTATTCGTTCAGATTGAACTCGGGCTTGGATAGCACTTCGTCATAGAGTTTGACCAGGATCGAGGTGCGCTTGTCTTCAGGCTGTTCGCCGTAGCCTTCGCCCTTGCGTCCGGAGTACCGGCCGAGCACGTCCAGCGCGTGCGCCTGCTCCGTGCTGTTCTTGCTGTTGAAGTTCTCCTGCCCGACGATCTGATCGACGGCGCCGCGGAACTGATTGTCGTTGCTGTAGCGATCGAGCACAGTTTTCTGCGCACCTTCGTCCATTCGGAAGAAACCTTGCGAGCCCACGACTCGTAAGCGTTTGTTGCTGTCCTCGCCGGCAGGCGCAGCGACGATCTTGTCTACTTCGCCGGTTGCATGGCTCTTGCCTTGCGTGCCATACACGGCAAGCAGGTGTTGCTGCTGTTTCTCGTTCAGACTCAGGAACGCGGCGCTGCCAAACAGTTTCGCGAGATTCACGCGATCCATGCCGGGAGCGTCATAGGCGGCGATGAGCGCACCTTTCGTGTTCTCGCTGAGTGTCGCAGAGGCGAACCCCGGCACGGTTTCGAGCCACTTGTCGAGCGGTTCCTTCTTGGTGAGATCGACGTCTTTGCCGTCGGGAGTGGCGACCGCGTTGTTATAAGCTTCTTGCGAAGGCGTGTCGTTGGTGACGCCCTTGGCCGGCTTGTCCAGTGTCGCCGGATCGATGCGCACCTTGATGCGTTCGTTCGGGTCGATGCGATTCGGGTTGCGGCCGTTGCCGCCACCGTCGAGGCGCTGGAAGCCGTTGTCATTGCAGACCGTGTCGAGATGTTTCGTGATGTCTCGTTGCGAAATCCTGCCGCCGGCATCGTTCCAGCTCTCGCCGGTCTGCTGCATCCGGTCCAGGATCGCTTGTTCCTGGGCGATCTCCCACAGACAGTCGTGCATCGGCGCACCGCGATCGTTCGGCAGCGATTCGGGAGTGCCCCACCGCGTCACTTGAATTTCCACCATCATTCCTCCTGGAGTGCGTCACGCATTCGCACTCCGATGGAGTGTAGCGAGCGCCGTGGGCGGCGAACGCCTGCTGCGTGCCGGCGGGCGAAAATCCAGGGGCGACCCAGGTATTCCCGGACCAATTGCCGGTATGATCACGGCAACGGGTACGCCGCATGCAACACTCGATATTGCCGCAAATGATTGGAGCCATCGGCGAGCCGAATTTCGCCGCGGTGGCTGCTCACTCACTGGGTCGATTTCTCGACTGCGAGCTGGCGGCGATCATCGTGCATCGCCCATCGCAGCGGCCGACTGTTCTATTCGACAACTTCGACAGCATCGGCTGTGGCGCCGGCCTCGCGAACTACGTTGGCTTCACGCATCAAATCAATCCCATGCTCGCCCCCGTGCCCGTGGCAGGCGCATGTCGTGCTCGTGACTTCGCCGTTGCCGAAGTGGTCGGCTCGCATGTTGTGATGGAAGCGGAGGAGGAGCTGGGTTTTCGGACCCTCGGCTGGCCGCAGCGCATGGAAGAAATCGGTTTATATATTGAGGCCTGGGGCGGAGTGGTCGAGCTGGGCTTTTATCGTTCACGTCGGCGCAGCAGTATCCCGGCGGCGAAGGTGCGGGCACTGAATGAATTGAGCGCACCGGTCGCAGCAGCCTTTGATCGGCATCATGCGCTCACGCTGCGAAACGCTGTGGATACATTGTCGGTGCTTTCGGCGCGCGAACGAGAGGTATGTGCGTTGCTGCTAGCGGGTTGTTCATCGCATGCCATCGCTTTGCGCCTCGACATCAGTCGCTACACGGTGAAGGATCACCGGAAGGCGATCTTCCGAAAGTTGCGCGTTGGGTCGATCGCGGAGTTGTTCGCGCGCTCGCGCTAAATGAAAATTCACTCCCTCCGGGAGGGAAACGTGAAGCTCAGCAGAGCATCCCTCCCTGGAGGGATGGCCCACTCGGCTGGCGTTCGCGATGATCGGCGCTATTCAGCGCGGAGACTCCCATGCGTTACGTTCGAATGCCGATCGAGATCGAAGCGCCCGAGGAATACGGGTACGCGAAGATCCGCTATAACCTGTCGGAAAGCTCGATCACGGATCAGTCGCTCGCGACCCTGGGCCTGACCGTTCCCAATCTCACGTTGCTCTACAACGAGCATCGCGGCAGCGAGGCGCTGAGGTCGTTGATCGCAGCGGACGGCGTCGGTCTCACAGCCGCGGACGTGTTGATCACCAGCGGCGCCGCGACAGCTTTGTTCATCGTGTCGACAGCGTTGTTGAGCCCGGCGGATCACTTGGTGGTAGTACGCCCCAACTACGCGACCAATCTCGAAACCCCGCGCGCTATCGGCTGCAACATCAGCTTTATCGACGTCACGTTCGAAAGCGGCTTCCGGCTCGACTTCGACCAGCTCGCCGCCGCAGTCACGCCGCGGACCAAGATCATCAGCGTGACGTGTCCCCACAATCCGACCGGCGTCATGTTCACCGAAGGTGAGTTGCGACAGCTGGCCGACCTGGCTCAGGCGAAGGGGTGTTATTTGCTGGTCGACGAAACATATCGCGACCTCTCCTACGACGGCACATTGCCGCTGGCAGCGACCCTCGGATCGCACGTCATCAGCGTCTCCTCGTTGTCGAAGGCGTATGGCGTGCCCGGTATCCGCATCGGCTGGCTGATCACACGCGATCCCGAGCTGCAGCGAACGTTTCTGGCCGCCAAGGAGCAGATCAGCATCAGTGGCAGCGTGATCGACGAATGGATTGCCGAGCAAGTGCTCACTCGACGCGAAAGTTTGCTTCAGCCCACGCTGACGGAAATGCGAGAACGGCGGCGACTCGTCGCAGAGTGGCTGGCCCGCGAGACTCTGCTCGAATGGATCCAGCCGCAAGGTGGCGTGGTTTGTTTCCCTCGCATGCGCGCCGAGCCGCCGGGCGGCACCGACGCGTTCTATCGTCGGCTGCTCGAACAGTACGGGACGTATGTCGGCCCCGGGCACTGGTTCGAGATGCCGGATCGGTTCTTCCGACTCGGCTACGGCTGGACGTCCCGCGCCGAGTTGCTTTCCGGATTGGACGCCATCTCGCAAGCACTGCGCGGCTGATTATCTGGATGAGCCGTAGGCCTTCACCAGCCGATACAGGAAGGTGCGTCCTTCGAGCAGCGATTTCACACGCACTCGTTCGTCGAGCCCGTGCACGCCGTTGCCGTCGGGATCGACGAAGACGCCCGAGATGCCGTAAGTCGGAATACCCGCTGCATTGAGGAAGCGACCGTCGGTCGCGCCAGTGCTGAGCGTGGGAATCACCGGCACGTTCCACATCTCGGCGACGATCTTTTCCACCGGCTTCAAGATTTGAGCGGTGAGTGCCGGCGCTGCCGATTGCGGACCCGGCGGCGCGGCCAGAGCGATCGTCACTTTCGGATCCGCGACCAGTTCTTCGAGCTTGCGTTGGATGCCGTCCACGGATTCGCCCGGCATGATGCGGCAGTTGATGTTTGCTTCGGCACGTTGGGGCTGAGCATTCGGCGCATGGCCGCCGTCGATCGTCGTCGAGATGCAGGTCGTGCGCAGAAATGCGTTCCAGTACCGGTTCGCACGAGCGATGCGGTCGAATGCGGCCGCATCGGCGGTGCCATTGCCGATGGCCAACATATCTGCCGCGTCCTGACCCGAATAATGCTCGGCCGAGCGGCGGAAGAACTCTTTAGTCACGGGCGTGGCGTTGATCGGAAACTTGTATTGGCTCACACGCAGCAACGCAGCGGAGAGTCGATCGATCGCGTTGTCGTCGGTGGGGCGGGCACTGTGGCCGCCCGGCGAGGTCGTCACCAGCGTGAAGTCCTGATAGATCTTTTCGCCGATCTGAATGCCGAACGACACCGGCTTGCCGTTCTCATCCAGCGTGCCTTTGCCACCCTCGTTCACGACCCAGCCGGCCTGCAGCGTTTCAGGCTCGGTCGCAAGCAAATATCGCACGCCGTTGAATACGTGATCCGTTTCCTCGCCGCAGGTGAGGGCGAGCTTGATGGTGCGCTTGGGGCGAAAACCTTCCTTGCGGAATCGAATCAACGTATCGACGAACTGAGCCGCCATCGCCTTGTCGTCGATGGCCCCGCGCGCGTAGAAATATCCATTCTCTTCCACGAGCGTGAACGGATCGCGGGCCCAATCCGAGCGCTTCGCCTCGACGGTATCGATATGCGCGAGCAGTAGCACGGCAGGAAGCTTCGCGTCGGTGCCAGGCAGACGTGCGACCAGGTTGCCCTGTTTCGGGAATTTGTCCGGAACGACGACGCGAACTTCATCGGCGGTGTAGCCCGCGTTCTTCAATCGCGCGGCCATGCGTTCGGAGGCGAGGGTGCAATCGCCCGATGACAACGTGGTGTTGGTTTCGACGAGTTCTTTATAGAGCTCGCGGAAGCACGATTCGCAGTCCGCGGATTGGGCACCACTCGAAAGCAGCGTCATAGCTGCAAGCGTGGTGAGCAACAGGTGATTGGCCAAAGCGCGGCTCCAGGTTGCAATCAAACAGTGAAAGGAAACAGACCCAGCACCAGACAGGCGAGCAGAAACACCAGGCAGCTGCCCAGCGCCCATTTGAGCGTAAAACGCTGGTGTTCGCCAAACTCGATCCCGGCCATGCCGACCAGCAGATAGGTCGAGGGCACGAGCGGGCTGAGCAGGTGAATCTGCTGACCGACCAGCGCCGCTTGCGCCATATCCATCGCACTGATGCCGTACTCGGCACCGGTCTTGGCCAGGATCGGCAGCATGCCAAAATAAAACGCGTCGTTGGAAATGAGAAAGGTGAACGGCAGGCTCAGCAGCGCGGTGATCGGCGCCATGTACGGACCGAGCGTCGTCGGCAAGCACTCGATGATGGTCGCCGCCATCGCGTCGATCATCTTCGTGCCCGAAAGAATGCCGGTGAAAATGCCGGCGGCGAATACCAGCCCGCCAACCGCGAGGGCATTGCCGGCGTGCGCGAAGATTCGTTCGCGCTGCTGTTGCAGGGAGGGATAGTTGATCATCAACGCGATTGCAAAGCCCAGCATGAACAGAATGGCCAAGGGCAGCGCGCCCACGATCAGGCACGTCATCAGCGTCGCAGTCAGCACGAGATTCACCCACATCAAACGAGGCCGCCGCGCGCTCGCATCGCCGGCATCGCAAGCGATGACCAACTCGGCACTGCCATGATCGTTAGTCATCTGTTTCAACTGCGCGAGCCGCTTGCGTTCACGCAGTCCGAACAACCACGCGACCAGGATGACGTACGCAGCAGTGACGATCATCGCCGGAATCAAGCCAACGAACACGTCTCGCGGATCGAGATGAAGCGCCGTCGCCGCGCGCGCGGTCGGGCCACCCCAGGGCAGCAAATTCATCACCGCGCCGGACATGATGATGAGACATGCCATGATGCGAACATCCATCTTCATGTGGCGATAGAGCGGGAGCAGGGCGGCCGTCGTGATCATGTAGGTCGTGGTGCCGTCGCCATCGAGCGAGACGAGCAGCGCCAGCACCGCGGTGCCAATGGTGATGCGCAGGGCGTCGCCGTGGGCGAGGCGCACGATCAGTTTGATCAGCGGATCGAACAGGCCGGCATCGATCATGAGGCCGAAATACAAAATGCCGAAGATCAGCATCACCCCCGTGGGGGCGAGCTCGCGGACGCCCGCGAACATCATTTCCCCGAGTCCCTGGGTGAAGCCCGCGCCGATTGCGAATACGGTGGGAACCAGGATCAACGCCACGAGCGCGGACAGCCGCTTGGTCATGATCAGAGTCATGAACGTGGCGATCATCGCGAAGGCCAACACTGCCAGCATCTTTGCGTCTTCTGTAGGTTTTGGGGCGATGCTAGGGGCGGCCGCCTGTCATCAGGCTGTCAAATGGTCCGGGTGCATGCAAGGATGCGCGACAGCCTCGTGAAAGCTTGTGCTTTCAACATCGCAACAACACCCATGGGGACCGACCGATGACCGACGCTGGCCACCCTTCGCAGTTGTCCCGCCGACGCTTCGGCACGTTGTTGTTGGGCGGATGTGCCTATTGGATTGCCGATGGTTCGATCGCGCGGGGCGCCGATGTTCGCGGGCTGCCTCGGGGTGTGACACCCGTTTCCGCGGGCGATACCTATCGCGATGGGCTGGCCCGCAGCTCACCCGAAGCACAAGGGGTGTCGTCCGCGTCGATTATCGCTTTCCTCGATGAAGCTGCCGCGGCCGGGCTCGAGCTGCATAGCTTCATGCTGATGCGCAATCGTCATGTCGTCGCCGAGGGATGGTGGTGGCCCTATCGCGCCGATCGCATCCACATCACACATTCGCTGACCAAGAGCGTGACGGCGTCGGCCGTCGGATTGGCCATCGACGAAGGCCGTTTCGGCTTGCAGGACAAAGTCGTGTCGTTCTTCCCCGAGTTCGTGCCGGCGAATGCCAGTGCGAACCTGCGCGCGATGACGGTGGAAGACTTGCTCACCATGCGCTGTGGGCACGATCGAGAAACGTCCGGCTCGGTGTGGCGGCCGATCAAGACCAGCTGGGTCGCGGAGTTTTTCAAGATTCCGGTGGCCCATGCGCCCGGCACGCATTTCCAATACACCAGCGCCGCGAGTTACATGCTGTCCGCGATCATCAGCAAGACCACAGGGCAGTCGATGGCGGACTATCTCGAGCCTCGTTTCTTCGAGCCGATGGGCATCGACAAGTGGCAATGGGATACGAGCCCGGGCGGCATCAGCCCCGGTGGCAATGGCCTCAGCTGGAACACGGC
>JGI10216J12902_100621728_pt1 | contig 10340 bp, 9 predicted proteins | sample KanNatreferecore_FD_12902 | JGI IMG/M metagenome (IMG submission 12902)
CGTCTGCTCCCACTTCGATGGATTCCTGGCTAAAGATGCCCGTCGAGTTGCCCAGAGACCCGCCGTGCGTAAAGGTTCCAGATGCGATCATGGTTCCGGTGAACCCTTCCTGCGAACTGACATCGACCTTGACCTCTTCGCTCTGGCCTTTTTCGACAGTCACTTCTTCCGGCGCGGATACTGAAAACGGCGCGCTCGTGTCCTTGACTGTGCCTATCTTGTTTTCAGACCACTCTGTAAACCAGACCTGGTCGTTGGGGCCGACTGAGAACTGGACCACGTTGGCTATGCCGCATGTACTGGCGTCTTCAGGGCAGTTGCCCCAATCCGCGTTCTGAGTTGGTATCCAGTACTCTGTCAGGGTCTCTGTCCCCGGATCGAACCGTGCTATCTTGTTGCCTGCGTGCTGGTTGAACCAGATGTTGCCCTTGCCGTCGCTCTGCAGCCAGTAGGGCCAGCTGACCGCGTTTGGCGGAGCCTCGCCGCCGAAAATCCTCGATGAAGGGAAGGAAGTGACATACCTGCTTATCGTCCCGTCAGACGCGTCGAGCATGAAAAACACGCTCGTCCCGTGGTCTGTGAGCCACAGGTTTCCTTCGTCGTCAAGGATGGTGCCGACCGGCGACGTGAGCCCTTCGGGCAGGTCAGTTACCGTGATTTTTTTTGACGCAATGTCGTACTGGAATATCTGGCCGATGGTCTGGTAGGATAGCACCGTCGTCCAGACGACGTTTCTTTCTTCGTCGACACTTATGGAGCCGGAGTTGATTGCGTTGTCGCTGATGCCTGCAAAGGCGTCAAGAGGGAGCTTGATTTCGGTAAAGCCCTCGGATGTGTCTGGCTTCATGTCTGCCAGATCGCCAAAGAATATCGAGTGCGACCTGACTCCCACCAGGTAGACGTTTCCGCTGGAATCAAAATCAAAAGAGATGGGGCCTTTTGCAGGAGAGATGAACTTGTCAAAGGTGCCTGACTCTTTGTTGAACCTCCACAGCAGGTTGCTCTTGTCGTCTGTAAACCAGACATTTCCCTGCTGGTCGTCAATCTTGACCGCAAACACCTGGGAAAATCCTGCCGGATCCGAGCGCTCGGGCCACGACGGGACCGGGAACTCTTCAAATTTGCCGTCTGCGAGGCTATAGCTGCCAAGCGTGCCCTGCTTGGTGGACACGTACCACACCCTGTCGCTGTCTACCGCGATGCCAAGCGGCATCTCGCATTCTGACGGCAGGACATACTCGGCGACGTGGATGCTGGAATTGGCCTTGGCATCATTGCCACAGAGCTGCTGCTCAAAGCGCGCGATGGCCCGCTCCTTTGAATTATCTGCCAGATCTACCGGGCCTGGCGCAGCTCCTCTTGGGATAAGCGTCACAGAAACTGCAGCAACTGCGAGTATGCCGATTACGGCATAAAGGATGATCTTCTTGTTGGAAGATCCGCTCTTGCCGGACAATGACGCTGATTCCCGATTTTCCCCATATAACCCTTGGCAGGTCCCCTGCCCGGACCTTGCGGCAAACCGGCGTTCAACATGCTGAAACGAATGATGCTCGTCAGCCGGTGTGGGAAATGTGCAGAGTAGCTTTGCATTCTGAAGCCGAATCCGGGCGCAAATTATGTGCGCGGGACAGCCGCATTCAAAAATGCCGGATGGATGTCGGGCGGCAATCGTTGACAATAATTGGCACTGGACTGCGTTCCTGTTATATCATTTCCAGTACTTGCGGACATATAGCAGCTCGCTCATTTTTAAAGACATGAAGCACATGGCTATCTTGGCGATAGTGTTGGGGACAGTGCTTGCCTCATCGCTGTTCCTGCTAAGCGGGACATCTCTTAGAGCGGAAGCGACAGTCGAAGACGCGAATCAAGTCGACAAGTTCCTTAGCATAAGCAACACGTCAACAGAGGTGAAAAGGTGGTGGAACGGGGAACAAACAGTCTCCCTGATGGATTCAAAGGTAAAGGTCAGAGCAGACATCCCGCTTGACGGCTTGAGCGGCACATTTGGATATGCGTGGCTAACCGATGATCTGAATAATGTGCTTGCACTGGTATCGCATCTCCCTATCGACGAGAGCAGCTATGAGATGCCCGGGCCCGGTCTCTATACCTATGTCCTTGACATGAAGGCCGCGACGGCTGATTGCGCAGGATATGATCTGGAACTTGACATTCAAAACTCGCTGGCCAATCCCGCATTTGATGCCGATTACGAGTGGTCAGTGGATGACAACAGGCTCAGGGTTTCAAAAGTTCCGACTGCTGACCTTGCAGATATGGGAGTGGAGAAAATAGTCGCAATCAAACTGGCGTCGATTCTGAGCGAAGAGGTCCTTACAAATGTGTGCGTAGACGTGATCGAAAACCCATACCATGGACTGTAGAAGCCATTCGGGGGCGATCATTCATCGCAACGGATGGCTGCCACTGATGCGTGGGAGAGGTGCCAGAAGGATGAAAAAATAGGGATGCGCCAGCAGGGATAAAATATGCCGCGCACCTACTAGGGGCATGGAAACCAAGCCGGCGCAAAAGCAGGGAGCATACATCGGCTACCTGTCGGTAATACTTGCGTCCGCGCTTTTCGGGTCCGTCTTTACGGTGGCAAAATTGCCACTCGCGACCATAGACCCGCTCGCGCTTTCGGCCGTCGTCTACATCATCTCCGGCCTCGCGCTGATACCTTTTGCGCGGGCGTCGTTCCGGCTTGAAAAGCGCGAGCTGCGCTACATGGTGTTCGTCACGGCGTTTGGCGCCGTCGCGGCCCCTGTGCTCTTGCTGTACGGTCTGCAGCAGACGCAGGCCTCCGACGCTGCTATATTGACAAACGGCGAGGTGCTCTTCACGATAATCCTGTCGTCGCTGTTCTTTGGCGAAAGGCCTCATGGAAAGGCGGGCATGTTTGCCATAGGGCTTGTTGTTGCAGGTCTCTTTATGGCGACTACTAACATGAAATTTTCAGAGACCATAATAGAGTTCAACGCCGGCAACCTCCTTATCCTCGCGTCGATGTCGATGTGGGCCGTGGACAACAACATCAGCCGCAGGCTCACGACGTTTTCAACCATCAGCCCGTCCAAGATAGCGATGATAAAGTCGCTCTTTGGAGGGCTTGTCATCCTCGGCATCGTTGTGGCCGCCGGCAAGTGGGGCGCAATAGCAAGCATACAGCCGGACCTGTGGCTGATTATAGTCGTAATGGCAGTGTCGGGGTTTGGCGCCGCCCTCTTGTTCTTTCTGGAAGGAATCAAGCGAATAGGGACGATAAAGACAATGTCCGTCTTTTCGATGGTGCCTATATTTGGCATCGCGATAGCCGCCATCACGCTGGGCGAGTCAATAAGCATCTTTCAGGCAGTCGCGACTGCACTTGTCGTGACCGGCATACTCATAGTCAGCCGGCGCTAGAGCAACTTCAGCCTGTTTGTAACCTTGTCAACAAGCTCGGAAGGCGCCGGCCCTATCCCTATGCAGGTAGTCGTCCCCGGCGGTATCTGGGTGAGGCCGCTGTCGTTTACTTGGGACACTGGCAGCTTCAGGCTCTCTGCGTGCTTTCTCACCTCTATGAGCTCGTCAAAGCTCTGCACCTTGACCACCACCTTGGCCTGACCTGCATTGAACCACTCGTGGAACCATTCCGGCTTTTTTTCCTTGGTGCGCTCGACGGCCATGACTGCCGCATGCGCCACCTGCGCGGCTATCTTGCCGGTCCCCATCCCGAGGTCCCTCCTCACAACCATCACCTGCTTGAAATCCAAAACTACCCATAGTTTAATTAGCAGAGCGAGAAATACGTTGCTGGTCTTTCTCTCATGTCCGATTTTGACGTAGTTGTTGCTGGTGGGAGCATTTCCGGGCTCCTTGCGGCGCGAGAAGTCGCGAGGGCCGGCCTGTCAGTCGCGGTGGTCGAAGAAGACGCCGAGATAGGGACGCCTGAGCACTGCGGCGGGCTCGTCAGCATGGAAGGCATACGCAACCTCGGCATAATACCGGACGCGATTGAAAATAACAGGGTAAAGAAGGCCAGGATACTGTCGCCCTCCAACGGCTTTGAGATTGCAGCCGAAAAGCAAAAAGTCGTCGTCATCGACCGGCGGGAGCTTGACAAGCAAGTCGCGCTCCAGGCTCAGCGGGCCGGCGCCGAGATCCGGGTAAAGTGCTCCATGCGCTCTGTCACGCAGGACGGGGAAGGCTATGTCGTAAAGACATCAGAGGGCGAACTGAAATGCCGCTATTTCGTCGACGCAAGGGGCGTCGCCTCCATAATCAACAGAAACCGCGAGGGCATGCTGTCGTCAGCGCAGTACGAAGTGTATGCCCCGTGGATAGAGCGCGACACAATCGAAGTCGCGTTTGACAGTGAAAAATATCCCGGCTTTTTTGCGTGGATCATCCCCACCGGCGACGGGCAGGGCAAGGTGGGCGTGGCCGGCAAGGGGATAAACGCGGCCAGCGCGCTGAAATCATACATGGACGCCAAGGGCCCGCATTCTGCCGTGCGCAAAGTGTATGCACCGATATGGGTGAGCGGGCCGGTGGAAAACTTTGTCTCTGGGCACACAGTCATCGTGGGCGACGCGGCCGGCCAGACCAAGCCGACGACTGCAGGAGGCATCTATACCTGCGGCATGGGAGGCATGATGGCCGGCAGGGCGATTGCAAATGAAAACACGCCCGAGTACCAGCATGGGTGGGAATCGATGTTCAAAGACGAGTTTGACAAGATGTTGCTGGCTAGGCGCCTGCTGGAGCGGCTTGACAACAGGGCGATAAACGATCTGTTTACCGCAATACCAAAGGACAGGATAGAAGAGGCCGCATCGACCGGCGACTTTGACTTTCACGCCGCGGCGCTGTCCAAGATGCTGAGCGCCAAGAGCGCCGCGCGGATGGCCAAGGCGCTTTTTGGCAACGAAATCCGCCGTCTGGTTGACGGATAGATATAAATTCGGATATTCCCGTCAAAACCTTATGTCCAAACCGTTGCAATTGCCGGTCTGCACCTCATGCAGCAGGCCGATAATGCCTAACGATGAATGCGTAAAATACTACTGCCCTAACTGCGGCTACGTCCTCATGTGGCGCTGCGAGTCATGCAGGGAATTTGCAAGGCCCTACAAGTGCGTGGGATGCGGTTTCGAGGGTCCGTAGAAATGGCGCGCCTGATTGCAAGGATCAAGATTTTGCCTGCAGAAGCCGAGACAGACCTGGCTGGCGTGGTTGAAAGCCTGAAAAGGAGCATCCCGGAAGGGATGGAGATAAAGGCGCACGCCAAGGAGCCAATTGCATTTGGCCTCAACGCGATTGTGGGCGACTTTATGCTCGACGACGCCGAGGGCCAGATGGACAAACTCGAAGAGGCCATCAAGGGCATAACGGGCGTAGGCGAGATCGAAGTGATGAACATCAGCCGCGCGTCGGTCAAGATGAAGTAAAGCTAATGTCTGTAATCACGCCGGGGGCTCTATAATTTGAAAAAGACCAGGGTAGGCAGCGACGATCCTTCTCATGTCCAGCTGAGGGTGGCCGAGGCCAAGCACCGCGACGTGGGCAAGCGCAGGGCCCGGCTTGATACGCATTACATGGAGCAGCTGGGCGTCCAGCCCGGCGAGGTGGTCGAGCTGGCCGGCAAGCGCGCCACTGCCGTGACAGCGTGGCCGGCAGACGACGAGGAGGGCGAGACTGACATCATCCGCATAGACGGCCAGACGAGAAAGAACGCCGGCGTCGGCCTCAACGACCTGCTGAACGTCCGCAAGGCCGAGAGCAAGGCCGCCAAGAGCATAACGCTGTCACCCATAGGTGACAGCAACATCACAGTCGACAAAGAATTTTGCGAGTTTGTGAAGAGCCGGCTCAAGGGCTTTCCAGTGAGCGAGGGCGACGAGGTGTCCGTGGTCATACTTGGAAACCCTATGGACTTTAAGGTCGAAAAGGTGTCGCCAAAATCCATCGTCCGGATAGAGCGGACGGCCCGGCTTGCCATAATGGCCGAGATGACGACGGACCGCAAACCCCGAGTGACTTATGAAGAGATAGGGGGAATGAAGGAGCAGATACGCCGGCTGCGAGAGATTGTAGAGCTTCCTATGCGCCACCCCGAGGTGTTTGCAAGGCTTGGCATCGAGCCGCATTCCGGCATCCTGATGTATGGCCCGCCAGGAACGGGCAAAACATTGATTGCAAAGGCGCTTGCGTCCGAGTCGGAGGCCAACTTTTTCATAATAAACGGTCCGGAGATAATGAACAAGTACTATGGCGAGACCGAAGCGCGTCTGCGGGACATCTTTAAGGAGGCCAAAGAGTCGGCGCCTTCGATAATATTCATAGATGAGATAGACGCCATCGCGCCAAAGAGAGAGGAGGCGTTTGGCGACGTGGAAAAGAGAGTCGTCGCGCAGCTGCTCGCATTGATGGACGGCATGTCCGAGCGCGGGCAGGTTATAGTGCTCGGCGCCACCAACAGGCCCGAGAGCCTCGACCCCGCGCTGAGGCGTCCCGGCAGGTTTGACCGGGAGATAGAGGTGGGCGTCCCCAATGCCGAAGGCCGGCTTGAGATACTTCAGATCCACACCCGCGGCATGCCTCTTGCCGACGACATCAACCTGCAGGAACTGGGGTCAGAGCTGCACGGCTATACCGGCGCTGATATCAAGGCGCTCTGCAGAGAAGCGGCCATGAGGGCTCTCCGGCGCTATCTGCCCGAGATAGACATGGAGGGTGAAAAGATCTCGCCAGAAGTCCTTGAACAGATGGTCATCACAACCCGGGATTTCCGCGAAGGCATAAAAGAGATAGTCCCTACTGCCATGAGGGAGTTTTATGTCGAAGTGGCCCGGGTAAAGTGGAACGATGTGGGTGGGCTGTACGACGCCAAGCGGATACTGCACGACAACCTTATCGCAGCCATCAAAGAGCCGGACAGCTTTTCCAAGATGGGGATCAAGCCACCCAAGGGCGCGCTGCTGTACGGCCCCTCCGGCACCGGCAAGACGCTCATCGCAAAGGCACTCGCAACCGAGAGCAGCGCCAACATCATTGTCGTGCGCGGCCCAGAAGTGCTGAGCAAGTGGGTCGGCGAGTCCGAGAAGGCTATACGCGAGATTTTCAGAAAAGCCAAGACGTCGTCGCCCTGCATAGTCGTGTTTGACGAGCTGGACTCACTTGCGCGTCCGAGGGGAGCAAGCGAAGACTCGTCTGGCAACGAACGCGTCGTCAGCCAGCTTCTTACAGAGATAGACGACTCTGGCAACTCTGGCGTAATCGTTCTTGGCATCACGAACCGGCCCGACCTCATCGACCCGTCGCTCCTGCGCCCCGGCAGGCTCGACCTGATAATCAATGTCAGCCAGCCTGACGAAAAGGCACGCTTCGAGATACTAAAGATAATAACTCAGCCGATGCCCATCGAGTCAGACGTCGACCTTGTCAGCATTGCCCAGACGACAAAGAACTTTTCCGGCGCCGACCTGCAGTCGCTCTGCAGAGAGGCCGCAGTGAACGCGATGCAGAGAAAGTCAGCCAAGGTCACAAACGCCGACTTTGCGACAGCCCTGCGCGCTGCAAGGCCGTCGATAACAAAAGAGGTAGAAGAATGGTACGAGTCGGTGAAAAAGAACCTCACCTTTGCGATGCCAAAGCCGATTGACAAGAGCTTTTACGGCTGATTAAAGCCAATAGATGAAATTAGTAGGACACTGATTCGGAGCTTATCGACTTGCTGCAGGGAAGGATACCAAAAACGGTGTTCGCCAGACACTACTTTAGGCCGGATTTTGACAGGGATGTAGAGAGAATCAGCAAGTGTTTAGGTAGACTTCGGGACTTATGTTGCTGAGAATCCATCTTCAAATATCCTTAAATAGTCTTTAAACCATACCAGGGTGTAACATGATTAGCTGGAAACGTGGCGGAAGATAATTCAGCGTCTTAGCTTTCAATTTTCAAATATTTGATAGTAATCTTAAGTGACTTCTTTGTATATCTGCACATTGATGCTTTCTAGTCCATCAGTTATGGCCTTTTCGTGCTTCAAGGCATCCTTTTCTAAATCTGCTAATATCTTTTCTCCATCCGTGTAAGTGACTTGCAGGACTTTTTTAATTTCTATTTGGAGAACCCAATAATATACCAACGTACATTTGCACAAGTACTGTAAATGCGGGCTTCCCTCTTCTAGGGCATGCTTAATCCTAGTCGAGAAGCGGAAAGCATCTGCCTTCGTTATTTCGTCGCGATATTTACATTCGAAAAAGGCAACTAAGAACTCGCGGTCCCCCACCAGCCTACTAATAGACCTAAGTGTCTGGTCTTGTAATTCTGATAAAAAGTCCTCGACTTTGAAGTTGTCAAAAAAGTAGATTCCTGTTTTGAAATCGTAATTCTTGAACGATTTATAGAATCTTGCAATGCCTGCCAAAAGGTCCAAATGATCCAAATTAGCCTTTAGAATGTAGACATTGTTATCGAACTCAAACAGGTCTGCTACTTCCTTCGAATCTACTGCTAGGTCAAAATAACTCAACATATTACTCGTAAGCCAGTCTGCCTTTCTTTTGCGCCTGTCCAGCTCTATTTCATCATTTTTCATCTTATTCTCAACCTCAAGCTCCTTTCTTCTTACTCGTTCCTGATAAAAGGCTCCGACTACCGCTGCAACTATGCCACCCATGACAGTAATACCTGTAGGCGCAGAGGCAAATTCAAAAATGTACGCCAAATCAGGAAATTGTGATACCCTGAAATCTTCTATGCCTATAACGGAATTAGAATCGGCATCTACTGCAGAGATAAAGTAATTTCCAGGACCAATTTCCGATAGACCAAAATCTTTGGGATAACTTGTGGTATTCCCTGCGAAAAGTAAAACAGACCGATCTGAAATTGCTGGGCCAAAAACAGTAATTTTCACTGAGGCAGGAGGAGTTTGAGTCAAGAGTGCGACGGTTTTGATTGTTATGCTATCATCGCGGCCTATTACATTTGGCGAAAATAGTACTGAAATTCTCGAATTGTGTATCTCTTTTCCATCATTTAGGTAGGAGTAATCTACGAAGTAAAAGATAAGAAAAGTAATAATCATTATGATAACCGCTGCCCACGTAATGTACCTGAGTATGCCCCTTGGAAGCCTTCAGGCTAGCTTTACCCGTCTGAGATTTTATCTTAGGCTGCTTCCCACTATTCCAAAGTGGCAATGCTTCCCTTCTGTAAATTATGCATATAAGATTATCCAAGGTAACTTTGCTACACGGTCTTGAACCGAGCCAGGATTTTTCCCTCTTCATCCAGCAAGAAGCTGGTAGTGCTAAAGTCTTGAGGTTTTGAGGGTAGAATGTCTCGTTTTAATCTTCGATAACTTATTAGTGTGTAATTGTAACAGAATTGTGTATCATGAAGTATAGAAGCAGGGTAGACATCATCGCTGCAATCTTGGAGATAGCAAAGGAAGGCTCCATAAAGACCCGAATAATGTTTGGCGCAGCTCTCTCCTTTACCCAGCTTAAGGAATACACGACCGTCTTGATTGAACTAGGCTTAATGGAACGGTCTGAAGCAACAGGATTGTATCGGACGACTGAAAGTGGCCTGAAATTCCTCCACATGTATAGGGAAATAGACAGTATGATACCCGAAGCAAATATGCTGACAAAGATAATGAAATAGGCTTTCGCCTATTCCCAAGTCTCGTTTCCCTGCGAGCCGACATTCCTCTGCGCATATCCGCCCCTTCTTCTTTACCTTCACCCTCCGAGTCCTATTAGTAGGCTAGCGGTGATCTATCTGCATTTTCCAACTCGCCCTCTACTGATGCAGTGATATTTTCCCACATCCATTGGTCAAATATCTGTTCATTCAACTTTAGGACTGCCTGAAGTAGGTCATACTGCTCCTTCGTTACTTCCCGACTAAATTCGATTTTTGGCATTCTATGCTTTCGCCTCTGATGCAGGTACGAGGCCCTTAGCTTTAAGGTCATCGATTATCATGGTATATTATTCGACAGCTTGGTTTCTCGCTGTTTCCATGTCGTTGCTGTAGACGTGAATTGTCGGCATAATCAGGCCCTTCGCTATACTCTCCAGCTTGCAGGAGTATGCGTATGTGATTGATTCTGGACCGCTGCTCATTAGGATTTCACCCTCTTGCTGACTTTCTCTAGCCTGATGCGTCGACCTTCCCTGCACGGACCGTCATCGACTATGCGGTACAGATGTCCGTGAATATTCAGATGTTTACCTTAGACAGCAAAAGCATAGGATATTTAACAAGCGCAAGACTCTGACCACTGACTTGCTACTTGTCAATGAAGTTCTTGATAAGTTGGAATCACT
>JGI10216J12902_101487339_pt1 | contig 10340 bp, 7 predicted proteins | sample KanNatreferecore_FD_12902 | JGI IMG/M metagenome (IMG submission 12902)
TTCGAGGTCGAGATCGCCAGCACCGGTGAGGTGGTCGTGATCCCGCCGGAGTCGTCGGTCCTTGACGTCCTGCGCGATCGCGGTCTGGACATCCCTTGGTCGTGCTCGGACGGCACATGCGGAACGTGCGAGACACGCGTGCTGGCGGGCCAGCCGGACCATCGTGACGTCGTGCTGAGTCCGGAGGAGCAGGAGGCGGGTGAGTACATGATGGTGTGCGTCTCCCGCGCAAAGTGTGCGCGTCTCACCTTGGACGTCTGAGGCGCATGGATCCGCTCCAGCTCTCCAACCAACCAAGGACCGATCCTCGAGCGACGCGCACACGCAAGAAGCTCATCAGCGCATTCCGGGAAGCCTTGGAAGATGAGGATCCGGGTGGCATGTCCGTCGCCGCACTGGCGCGGAAGGCTGGCGTGTCCCGTGCGTCTTTCTACCTGCATTTCGACTCGGCGGAGGAGCTGGGACTGACGGCCCTCAGTGAGCTGTTCGACTTTATCGTGGACACCTCGCTTGACCGCCTCCAACAAGATCATGCCTCGCAGTACGACGTCAGCCGTATCGCCTTCAGCGAAGTGGCGGCCTTCGTGGCCGAGCACCCGCGGTTCTACACGCAGCTCATTGGCCCGGGCGCGGCCCCGACGTTCATCCAGGCTGCTGTAGATACGCTCGCGGAGCAGATCCTCGCGTCGTTACAGGCGATGGACATGCCCACGCGCGTGGATCTAGCCTTCGCGTCGAGGTTCTTCGCCTATGGCGCGTTGGGGATGGTCGGCACGTGGCTGGCAAGCGGCGCCGAAAAGCCTCATGACACTCTTGCCCAGGACATCGTGGACTGTCTGCCGGCGTGGCTCGTCGGCGCCGACATTCCCTCGGAAAGGTGACGCGTGCAAGGCGTGGGTGGGTCGCCTGCGGGGTCATCAAGTCGAAATGGCGCTGTCGGTGGACACCTCGATCTGCCAGGAGAGCCATTCGTTGAAGCCGGACCGGTACTTCACGCCGTGAGGATCGTCGACCTCGTTCCAGTGGCGGTGAGCGAGGCCGGAGTCATGTCACGGGCCCAGAAGCCTTGGAGGCCCCGTAAAGATCCTTGCCGGGGGCCCTCGAAGACCTGGCCGTGCGCCGTGCAATCCTCGTGAACGAGCCAAGCCACCAAGGGGGAGACGAGCTCTGAGCGAAGGTCGTTCTGCACGACGGAACGGAGCGGCTCGTCCGGGAATCGGTCTTCGACCATTGAGTGGAACCCCAAGGCGCGACGGCGTTCACCTGTACAGATCCGTGCGACGTTGCCGCAAGACCAATAGTGCACAGGATCGCACCCTTGGCCGCCGTGTAGTCCAAGTTCGTTCCGCTGCCGTAGATTCCGGCGGAAGACCCTGTGTTGACCACGCGGCCGGTCCTGCTCGCCACCAAGTGCGGCCACGCTGCCTTTGTCATGTCCTAGGCGGTCGCGAAGTTCACGGTCCGTAGCGTCCTGCAGTCGGCGATCGGGCTCCGGCCTCGGCCCCGACATCCTCGCACGCGGCGAGGACGGAGCCGCCTGCTGCGCTGATGGCGTGGAACGTGTCAGTGGCGACGGGATCAGTGGTGCCGACGGGCGCGTCCCGTCGTTCACGATGACGGGTGGCGTCACGTGCGGCGAGGAGTTAGCGGCTCGAACTTCCAGCCCATTTTGGAATACACGTTCAATTTTGTCCACGCCACCAAAGGCCACGCAAACCGCCGTGCTAAGTCGATCACCGACCCGCGAGCGTGACGCGAACTGGGCCTCGGTTCTTACCCGCACGATGGCGGCGCATCCTGTTGCTGCGGGGACTTTCGTGCACCCACGCTTCCACCGAATTTGGCCAGGCGATGCAACATGTCGGCCAGAACGGTTGACGATCATTCGAATCAACGTTAGATTTTGCCCACGCGTCGAGGGCGTGAGGTCGATCACACCGTTCGCAGCACTCTGCTGCGCTATGAGGGAGCAACAGTGAAAATTTCCAGTACATGTTCAAGGGCGCTGGCAGCGGTCGCGGCCGCGGCTCTTGCTGTCAGCGGACTCGCTGCGTGCAGCGACGATGACAATGGCGCGAAGGGGACCCCAGGCGAGATTCTTCTGGGCACGATGCAGCCCATCTCAAGCACCGTCTACAGCACGAAATTGGTCAAAGACGGTGCCGAGGCTGCAATCGAGGCGATCAACGCCAAGGGCGGCGTCAACGGCCAGAAGCTGAAGTTGGAGACTTGCGACACGGCTTTCGACGCCAACAAGGAGCTCTCGTGCACCCGCAAGCTCATCGACGACGGAGTCGTGGCTTTTGTCGCCCCAATGCTGATGGTTGACCAGTCCGGTCGAGCCCACGCCCTCGCCGAGAAGTCCGGCATCGCGATGATTGGTACTCGCGGAATCGTGATGGCCGACATGCAGAGTCCCATCTCGTTCCCATCGACGGCGGGGCTGGCCGGATGGTCGTATGGAACCATCGCGTCGCTGGTCAAAGCTGGCTCCACGAAGATTTCGATCCTTGTCGATGACAACCCCGCTTCTCAGGGCGCCGCAGCACTATTCCAGGCAGCGGTGGCCAGCGCTGGCATGGAGCCAGTCAACGTGGTGACCGCCGACCCGAAGGGAGATCCGACCTTCACGTCCGCGGCCGCCAAGGCCATCGCGGGTGCCGACGGGCTCGCCCTCGCGATCGCGCCCAACAACTACCCCAAAGCGGTACAGGCCATCCGGCGGGCTGGCTACACCGGTCCGATCTCGAATCCGTCGTCGATGATGACGTCGGCAAACTTCAAGACGCTGGGCAAGGACGCGGAGGGAGTTCTGATGGCGTCGCACTTCGGACCCACGGTCGAGACGTCGGATCCTGAGATCAAGCGCTTCGCGGACGAGATGGCGAAGTACAAGCCGAATACTGGAATCGATGAGTCCGTTCTGGCCGGCTGGGTGTCGATCCAGCTCTTCGCGAAGGGCATGGCGGACGTCGACGACATCGATGCGAAGAAGGTGCTCGACACCTTCATGAACCTCACGGAGCCGATCGACATGGGCGATGTCATGCCGCCTTACCAGGTGAAGGGCAACGAGTCGACGGTCAACGACCAACCCCGGATGTTCAACCACTTCATCAGGACGCTCGGGGTTGAGGACGGGAAGTACGTGACCGAAGGTGACTTCATCGATCCCTTCGTTGAGCTGTCTGACAGAGCCAAGTAGCACCCGAGCCCGCGGGTGCCCGGCTTCGGCCGGGCTCCCGCGGCACCCTGCTCAACCATTCAGGCAACGCATCATCAGCACGAGGGAGCAACGAACGTGGAAGTCCTCCGATTTGTCATCTTCGGCATCGCCAGCGGAGGACTTCTGGCTCTTCTCGCACAGGGGCTTGTCCTGGTCTACCGCGGGTCGGGCCTGCTCAACTTCGCGCAGGGCGCGATTGCGCTGGCTGGCGGGTTCGCGTACTACGAGGTGACGGTCAAGGCCGATCTCTCCAAGTATCTGGGTCTGGTCGTGGCCGTGGCGTTCTGCGCCCTGCTGGGAGTTGCTATCCACTACGGAATCATGCGACCCATGCGGCACGCGTCAGCTCTGCAACGCGTCATCGCCACATTGGGCGTGCTCATGGTGATCCAGAGCTCCGCCTTCCTGCGCTACGGATACGACCCACTCCGCGTGCCGTCGTTGTTCCCGACCCGCTCAGTGACGCTGTTCTCGGACCAACTTTCGCTGGGAATCGACCGTCTTGTCATTATCGCCATCTGCTTGGTCGTGAGTGCGGCCCTCTACTTCGGCTATCGGACGTCCAGCTTCGGCCGCGTGACCACTGCCGTGGCGGAGAACACGCTGGCGGCGTCCAGCTTCGGACACTCTCCCGACAAGGTTGCGGCCATCAACTGGGCCCTGAGCAGCGCTCTTGCGGGGCTCGTCGGGGTTCTGATCTCGCCACTCATCTTCCTGGAGCCGAGCACGTTGGTGCTCCTGATCATCCCCGCCATGTCTGCTGCCCTGATCGGACGATTCGTCTCGTTCCCCCTGACCCTGGCGGCGGCGATCGCGCTGGGTATCGCGCAGTCGCTCATACAGCGGTATGTCACGCAGCCGGGTTGGACGACGGCCGCGCCCTTCCTGGTCGTAGTGACGATCCTCGTGGTGAGCGGTCGCGCCTTGCCGTTGCGCAGCTTCGTGCTCGATCGGCTTCCTTCAGTTGGATCGGGCCGGATTCGTCCCGTGGTCGTCGTACCCCTGATCGCGGTCGCAGGGTGGGTGATCTACACGATGGACGCCGACTGGGCGACGGCCGCGATCGGCACATTAGGGATCGCGATCGTGTGTTTGTCGGTCGTCGTGGTCACCGGCTACACGGGGCAGCTCTCGTTGGCGCAGGCCTCGATCGCGGGCGTGGGAGCCCTCGTCGCTGCCCGCTTGGCGATGAACGACGTGCCCTTCATGCTTGCGGTGCCAGCGGCAGCTATCATCACGGCGCTCGTCGGGCTGGTCATCAGCATCCCGGCCATGCGGATCCGAGGAATCACCCTGGCCGTCGTGACCCTCGGCCTCGGAGGGGTCATCACCGACCTAGTGTTGCTCAACCGTGATTTTGCCGGCGGGCTTGAGGGCCTGATCGTCCCGATTCCCTCCGTGCTCGGCCTCGACATCGACCCATTCTTCTATCCGGAGCGATATGCAACGTTCGTTTTCGTTGCCCTGATCCTCATTGCGCTGGCGGTGGCCAACCTGCGCCGTGGAAGCACTGGTCGACGACTTCTCGCGGTGCGGTCCAACGAACGTGCTGCCGCTTCGCTCGGCGTGAACGTGTCAGCGATGAAGTCGTATGCCTTTGCGCTCAGCGCAGCCATCGCCTCGGTCGGGGGAACGCTGCTCGCCTTCGGCCGACCTTCCATCGATACGACCGGATTCACCGTGTTTCTGAGCATCATCGTCGTAGCCGTCGTGGTGGTGGGCGGAGTGGGTTACGTCCCCGGCGCCCTGATTGGCTCGCTCATGGTGTCCGGGGGCGTGGTCGCCGTGCTCTTCGAGTCGTGGCCGTCAGTCAACAGCTACCTTCCGCTGATCGGCGGGATCATCCTGCTCGCCATCCTCATCGTGGCACCCGACGGGTTGTTCGGGCTCAACCGAAAATCGTTGGCGCAGGTGCCGTGGCGTGCGCTGCTGCATCTGCCCCCCAAGCGGGCCAAGGGTCAAGCTGCGCCGGAGCCCGAGCCGGTACGGGTAGCAGCTCGAGCCCTCAGCGTCGAAAACCTCTCGGTCTCGTTTGGCGGTGTCAAGGCGGTGCGCAACGTCTCTTTGAGCGTCGAGCCGGGCGAGATCCACGGCATCATCGGACCGAACGGTGCCGGCAAGACCACCCTGATCGACGGGATCACAGGGTTCGTCAGGGCCACCTCGGAGTCCGTGCGCATCGGGGACGTAGAGATCTCCCGCATGGCGACCAGGCGCCGGAACCGTCAGGGAGTGGCACGCTCGTTCCAGAGTCTCGAGCTTTTCGCCGACCTCACCATCCGCGAGAACCTGGCCGTCGCCTGCGAACGGCCCGGCATCCTCCGATACGTCGCCGACTTGGTGTCGCCCGGCAAGATCCGCCTCAGCCCCGCGGCGTGGGAAGCAGTCCGTCGCTTCGAGCTCAGCGATCTCATCGATGAGCATCCAGAGAACACTTCCTTCGGGCATCGCAAGGCGGTAGCGATCGCGCGGTCGGTGGCAGCTACGCCGTCCGTTCTCCTCCTCGACGAACCAGCCGCCGGGCTCGGCGACGTCGAGGCCCAGGAGCTCGCCGACCTCATCACAGTTCTCGCGAGGGAGTGGGGGATCGGGGTCCTTCTCGTTGAGCACAACGTCGACCTTGTCCTTCGGCTGTGCGACCGGGTCACAGTGATCCAGTCGGGCAGCGTGATCATGTCCGGCACTCCGGATGAAGTCAGACAGAGCCCCGTCGTCATCGACGCCTACCTGGGAGCTGCGACGTGACCCGCAACAGTGCGACCGACATCACCGTTTCGCTCGAAGGGAAGCTCTCCATGACCGATTGGGACTCCGGAATGACACTCGAGCCGACCACCGAGTCGTCGCCGTCGTCGAGGGGTCAGGAGGTGTTTCGTATCGACCGGTTGACCTCGGGCTACGGCGATCTCGCCGCCGTGCGGGACGTCTCGCTCCACGTGATGGCCGGCGAGATGGTCGCACTGTTCGGGCCCAACGGTGCGGGCAAGTCGACGACCCTGTTGGCGAGCGTGGGCGAGCTGCCGCAGATGGGCGGCACTGTTTACATCAACGGGCAGGCGACGTCCAAGCCCCTCCACCGGCTCGCCCGTGAGGGCGTGGCCTTCGTGCCTGAGCAGCGGTCGGTGATCTCGGAGCTGACAACGAAGCAGAACCTGGAACTCGGACGGGGTGGAGTGGCGCCGGCGATCGACGCGTTTCCCGAGCTGATCCCCCTGCTCGACCGCAAGGGCGGTCTGTTGTCCGGTGGCGAGCAGCAGATGGTTGCGCTCGCTCGTGCATTCGCCTCGAGTCCGTCCCTGATCTTGGTGGACGAGCTCTCCCTGGGCCTGGCTCCGATGATCGTCGACCGGCTCCTCATTGCCCTCCGTGAGGCGGCGACCACGCGCGGGTTGGCTGTGCTCCTGGTGGAGCAGCAAGCGCGCCGCGCACTCGAGTACACCGACCGCTGGTACCTGCTGCGCAGCGGGTCGGTGGTCAGCGAGGGAGATTCTCGCGAAGGAGGCGAAGCGTTGGAGAGGGCCTACCTGCACAGCGGCGACGCTCCGCACTGACCGGTGCGATCGACATCTTGGGCGTCGGTAGTGCGCAATTGAGTAGCAAACATCTAGCTCCGCAGCGCGGAGCACGAGTGAGAGGATAAGCGCATGGCGGTCACGAATGCGGTGGACGCGGAGGCCACGCAGCGGATTCTGGCCGAGTGGCTGTCGCTGAAGGTGGGCGAGGCGAAGGTGGACAGTGTAGAGGTTCCCACTGCGAGTGGATTCTCGAATCAGACGATTCTGTTCGCGGCCACGTGGACTGAAAACGCCCAGGAGGCGAGACGGGAATTAGTGGCCCGGGTCCAGCCGAGCGGCCCGAGCGTATTCGAGGGGTACGACGTCGAACTTGAGGCACGAGTCATGAACGCCATCGCTGCCTGCAGCCCTGTCCCTGTTCCGCGGGTGCTGTTCGTCGAGACGGACGCAGCGGTGCTGGGAGCACCGTTCATCATCATGGACAGGATCCACGGTCGCGTCCCGGCAGACGACCCGCCGTTCCCGGTGGGCGGGTGGGTCATGGAACTGACCGATGCGGAGCGAGCAATTCTTCATGACAACGGCCTCAAGGCGCTGGTTCAGGTGCACGATGTCGACCCTCGGGAGGTGGGTCTTGAAGATCACGATCCTGAGCAGCCCGGTGCTGATGCACTGGAACGCCAGCTCCGCTATTACGAGCGGTACTTCGAGTGGGCCGCGGAGGGCGATCCGAACCCGACGATCGAGGCTGCATTCGAGTGGCTGCGGAAGAACCAGCCGTCCCGCCTGGGCCCGGTGGTCCTGAGCTGGGGTGACTCCCGGCCCGGCAACATGATGTTCGCTGACGACCTTTCCGTCGCGGGTGTGCTGGACTGGGAGATGGTCACGCTCGGCGAACGCGCACTGGACGTTGGCTACTGGCTTTTCACGATGCGTCATCACACCGAAGGGGTCGGGGTGCCGCTTCCAGGCGGATTCCCGACGGCCGAGGAGACTGTGACTCGGTACGAGGAGATCTCAGGACACAAGATCGAGAATCTGCACTATTACGAAGCCTTCGCGGGACTTCGTCTGTCGCTGTTCATGGTGCGGGTGGCACGCCTGCTGGTTGCGGGCGGCGCACTGCCGCCGGACACGGAGATGGCTGTCAACAATCCGTCGACGCAGCTGCTTGCCAAGGTGTTGGGCCTCCCTGCTCCGCGGGGGGCCTCCGAGAGCTTCATCGGCAAGCGCTGACCGAGCAGCAAGGAGCGCTAGCTCTAGCCTTCGCTCGCAGGATGTTCATTATCTGTCACGTGAGTGAGCACCCGGTATCGAATGGGTTACTAGGCAAACCTCGTCAACCGGGATACTTCATGACCACGGTTCTGCCCATTCGACTCTTGGCCGATCCGTTGCGTCTTGCGGGGTTAATCGTGAATACCCGATGGCGATTCCTAGCTTGTGCGCTGGTGAGCCGATGGCGGCCCCGGTCGTCAGGCGGCACCGGCGCCTGTGCCGAACAGGGCGGCGCCTGGGGCAGTGGATCATCGGGTCGCGGTTCACCAGACGAAAGGTGAACACCCATCAGCCACAACCTTCGCGTCGCGCGTTCAAGGTGGGACGGGTGCACGCGTGGGATCAGTTGCCGTTGCGATGAACTTGGTCCAGGTCACTGGCGGGTTCTTCGCCCGCACCGATGCCAGAGAGCTGGCTCTGAGCGGGGGATGGGGCCCGTTTCGGCGTTGATCAAGACCGCCCTCGAACGAGGTCTTCAGCTACGACCGGACCGCGAAGATCCTGCGGTTGATGGTCCGTCCTTGGACGCAAGAGGCTTTGTTGCCTCAATCGGGTCGAGCTCGCTCACACCCAGGCCCGGCTCACCGAGCAGCTTCGTGACTGCAGTGACCGGGCTGATGCGCGCCTCTACAGCTCCTTCGTCGCGAGGCGCAGGAGGAACTGAGTACGCGCGGAGTCGAGGCATACCAGCTGAGAAGGCCGGTCGGTCGCCCGCTGGCTGGCCCTGTGGTCGGTGTGAAGTCAGGTCTGTCAGTCACAGACCTCGACGGACGATCCCTTGCTCGACGATTCCCGCGCCGGACTCGCCCGTTGAGGTGCGACTCGTCACGTGCTCGTCGTATGCACTCATGACTGCTCCTGACCGATTGGCTCCCATGGGGACCCAAAAGCCGGCCGGCCGGTTCGTGGAGGTCACGGTCAGACGCTCACCGGAGGCCAGCTCAACCTCCGCTTCGACGAACAGGCCGCTGCCGTCGCGAATGAATGAGGTGACGCCGACGACCGGCTCGGCCTCTGTGGCTCCCAGCAGGAAGCCGATTGTGTGGTCGGAGCCGTCACTGCCCCACAGTCGCATGACACTCAAGGCGAAGGTCTCAAACTTCCACATGAATCCGAAGTACTCCGACATGCCAATTGTCTCGTCCCGAAAACCCCACGTCCGGTCCCTGAATCCGTGCCCGTCTACAGCGCACTCGATGCCGCGCAAGGACGTCGTGCCGACCACGGTCGCGGCCTGCTGGAAGTGCATCAGTGCGCCGGCGTCGGCATGACCGCCGAATGCCTTCGGGGAAGCATCCCCGACGTAGTCGGCTCGGGCGAAAGCTGGGGCGAACACCAGCTCGGCCGTGACCTCTGGGTGCGAGATCGTGAAACCGGTGTCCAGGTTGAGTCGGATGGACTCGCTCTCAAAACTTCTCGGTTCGAGGGGCTCGACGAACTCGATCATGCCAGTGGGAGTTTGCAGGCTGAAGCGGGCCTGGCGACCTTCTGTGTTCGGCGATGTTGAGACATGGAGCGTGCCGTAGGCCTGATTCTTGTCGTCCCAGAACGGCAGCCACGCGTTGTCACGCCACGGCGCCGACCCCTCGGGGAGGCCGGCGGGGGCCATGATCGGCTGGGCGAGGGGCCCCCAGGCGGTGGTGGCGGAATCTGCGAGGTGCGACGACATGCGAACATCCTGAGGGTTGGTGGGTGATCAGACGCCGACCTGCGCACAGCCCCTGGCACAATTGCGACTTTTGAATATGAAATCAAATTAGTGTTTTCATGTCAATAGTCGCAGTTTTGCGCGCCCCAACGACCGACCAAGGGGGGGCTCGCACATGGGCGTAGCGCGAGTGACCGTGGTCACATACCATTCTAACCTACAGTCAATTTGGGAGGACGCGTATGTCCAGCAATCTCGATGAAGTCGTGGTCAGGGACCTGCTTGAGCGCAACGCTCGCGAAAGCCCCGGCGAAGTATTCGTCATGTTCGAGGACGGATCTGGATGGACGCGGCAGGACGGTCTGGAGATCGCATACGGTGCTGCCGAGGCGTTGGCTGCCGCCGGAATCCGGCAGGGCAGCACGGTCGCCATCTTCCTGCCGAATGGTCCGGACTTCTTGAGAGCTTGGTGGGGCGCGGCGGTACTGGGCGCGACGTTGGTGCCCATCAACCTCTCCTACCGCGGATCAATCCTCGATCATCTCCTCCGTCTCAGCACGCCGGATCTGATTGTCGTGGGCGAGCAGTTCGACGATCAGCTGAGAAGCTCGCAGCTCGGTGCATTGATTAAGACAATCCGTCCGACGGTGCTCGCGTCGAGAACGGCGACGCC
>JGI10216J12902_102658181_pt1 | contig 10337 bp, 7 predicted proteins | sample KanNatreferecore_FD_12902 | JGI IMG/M metagenome (IMG submission 12902)
GTCGAATGCGGACGCTTACTGCGTTCTCCGAGAATGTCTGTCAGATCCAACGCTGAACAGGTGTACTAAGCCCGCTGCTCACATCCACGCGCAACCTGCTAAGGCAGCAGGACCAGCGGCACCGTAGCCCCCACCGACTCGATCACCCGATGGCTTTCGGCCGCGTCGGCCAGAGGGAAAGTACGTGCCGGCTTGACCTTGAGCCAGCCTTCTTCCAACGCCCGGAAGACATTGGCGGCCATCTCCTCCCGCTGCGCCGCCTCGCGCACGTAGTGGAAGACGATGGGGCGTGAAAGGCTGTTGGATCGCGCGGCCAGGCGGGACACCTCGAAGGGCGGCACGGCGCCCGAAGCCTGGCCGAAGTTGACCAGATGGCCGCAGTAGTCCAGGCAGTCGAGCGACCCGAAGAAACTCTCCTTGCCTACGCCATCGTAGGCGACCGTCACGCCCCGACCCTCGGTGATCTCGCGCACACGCTCGACCACATTCTCCCGTCTGAAGTTGATCCTGTGGTGGCACCCGGCGGCAGTGGCGACGTTGTCCTGTTCATCGTCGGCGACGGTGCCGATGACCTGGGCGCCGATGTGCGAAGCCCATTGGCACAACAGCTGTCCCACTCCGCCCGCAGCCGCTTGAACGAGAATCCAGGAGCCCGGGGTCACGTGATGGACCCGCCGCAGTAGCATCTCCACCGTGAGCCCGCGCAGCAGCGCGGATGCCGCCGCCTCGTCGCTCACGCCAGCGGGAATCCGCAGCAGTTGCGCCTGATCGATGAGGCGCTCCGAGGCATACACGCCGTACGCGCCGGTGACGTATGCGACACGGTCCCCGACGTTCCACCGTGTCACGCCCGGTCCGCACTGCGTCACCACGCCGGCGGCCTCGATGCCCGGAATGCCAGGCAGTTGCAGGGTCTTGTACAAGCCGGAGCGGACGTACACGTCGTGGAAGTTCACGCCGATCCTGGTATGCTGAAGTCGCACCTGATCGGCCTTCGGCATGCCCACCTGAACCTCCTTCAGCTGCAGGACCTCGGGTCCGCCGTACTGCTCGATCACTATCGCCTGGGCCATGGCCTAAATCCTCGTTAAGTCAAACATCGTTCCGGACAGAATTCTAGCGGAGCCAGGAGCTCGCACCGGGACGTCCGAGATTGTGAAGGAGAACCGCACGTGATCGTTCTGCACCACCTGAACAACTCGCGCTCCCAGCGCATCTTGTGGTTGCTGGAAGAACTGAGCCTGCCGTACCGGATCGAGCGCTATCAGCGCGATGCAAAGACCAACCTCGCGCCCCCGGAGCTGCGTGCGATTCATCCGCTCGGCAAGTCACCGGTGATTGAGGATGGCGACCTGCTGCTGTCCGAGTCGGGCGCGATCGTGGAGTATCTCGTCGAGCGCTACGGCGGAGGGCGATTCGTTCCCCAGCGCGGTACGCCAGAGCACGTGCGCTATCTGCACTGGATTCACTTCGCGGAGGGCACCATCATGCTGCATCTGGTGGCGCGACTCTATCTCACGCGGGTGGGTGAGGCAGCCAAGACGATGGGGGCGCGCGTGGAGACGATGATCCGGGCCGAACTCGATCTGGTCGAGGCCGAGCTGGGGCGTAGCGAACACCTTGCGGGCCCGGAGTTCAGCGCTGCCGATGTGCAGATGCTGTTTCCGCTGGAGTTCGCCCATCACGCGGGTCTCGTGAGCGAGCAGCTGACCAGGCTGCGCGACTATCTCGCGCGTATGCAGGCGCGTCCCGCCTATCGCCGGGCGATAGAGGCCGGTGGCGCGTACGCGTTCGCCAATTCGGGGACGGCTGACTAGTTAGTACCCGTGCCGCAAGTCGTCCAGGATGCGCCAGATTGGGTTCTCACCACGTATCCACCCATCCCCGTTTCTTCCCCTCGCGCTTTGCCTTCGGCGGCAGCGCCCGAAGTCCGGCCGTGACCCATGCGCGAGTGTCGGCAGGGTCGATGACGTCGTCGATCTCGAACAACTCGGCGGCATTCATCGCCTTGCCGCGCTGGTAGGCCTCCGCGACCATCTCATCGAACCTGGCCTTGCGTTGCACGGGGTCGGCAATGGCCTCCAGTTCCTTGCGGAAGCCAAGCTTTACCGATCCTTCGAGGTTCATCGGCCCCAGTTCCCCGGTGGGCCAGGCGACCGAGAACATCGGCAGGTGGAAACTCCCGCCGACCATGCCTTGCGAGCCGAGGCCATAAGCTTTGCGCAGGATGACCGAGAAAATCGGTACGGTGATGTTCGCGCCTACCACGTACAGCCGGCAGCAGTGCCGGACCAGGGCGGTGCGCTCGGCTTCCGGGCCGACCATGTTGCCTGGCGTATCGCACAGCGACAGGACCGGAATGTCGAACGCGTCGCACAGCTGCAAAAAGCGCGCGGTCTTGTCGGCGGCGTCCGAGTCGATCGCGCCGCCCAGCACCATCGGATTGTTGGCGATCACCCCGAGCGGCCGGCCCTCGATGCGGATGAATGCGGTGACGACGTTGGTGCCGAAGTCGCGGCGCAATTCCAGCATGGTCCCGCTGTCGGCGAGCAGTTCGATCACGCGATGCACGTCGTACACGCGCAAGCGGTTCTCGGGAATGACGTGGCGAAGTTCGCGCTGGTCCGCACAAGTCCACTCGTTGATCGGCCCCTGGAAGTAGGACAGGTACTGCTTCGCCACGCGCACCGCTTCGGCTTCGTCTGCCACGACGACGTCGATCACGCCGTTGAGCCGTTGCACGGAAGTCGGGCCGACTTCATCGGGGTGGAACACGCCCAGTCCACCGCCTTCGATCATCGCCGGTCCGCCCATGCCGAGCGAGGTCTTCTCGGTGGAGATGATCACGTCGCAGCAGCCCGCCACCACCGCATTGCCGGCGAAGCAGCGGCCAGAGACGATGCCGACCATCGGCACCAGGCCGCTTAGCTTCGGCAGCAGCGAGAACGCCTTGATGTGCAGCCAGCCGGCGGTGATGAAATCCGTATCGCCCGGCCGGCCGCCCCCGCCTTCGGCGAACACCACCAGCGGCAGCCGCCATTGCGCCGCCAGCTCGAACATGCGGTCCTTCTTTTCGTGGTTCTTGGCGCCCTGGGTGCCTGCGAGCACCGTGTAGTCGTAGGACATCACCACGCAGCGGGAATCGGCGTCGGGGAACAGGTCGCCGTTGACGTGCCCGATCCCCATCACCAGCCCATCGGCCGGCGTGCGCGCGATCAAATCCTCCATGCTGCGGCGGCCGCGCTGCGCCGCCACGGTGAAGGCGCCGTACTCGTGGAAGCTGCCGCGGTCGCACAGGTTCTCGATGTTCTCGCGCGCCGTGCGCAGCCCGAGCTTGTGGCGCTTGTCGACCGCATCGGGCCGGGCCGTGTCCTGCGTCAGGGCACGTCGCCGTTGCAGTTCTTCCTGGTCGGGCCGGATGCGATCGAGCGCCATGGTCTGCGTCGACTCAGCCGATTCGGATATGCCTTCGACCACATCGATCCAAACCAGCGGGTTGCCTTCGGCGACCGTCTCGCCGGCAGCTGCGCGCACCTCGCGCACGATTCCCGTGACCGGCGCCGCCACCACGTGCTCCATCTTCATCGCTTCCACGACGGCAATCTGCTGTCCGCGCCGAACGCGATCGCCCGCGGCGACGTCGATGCTGACGATGGCGCCCGTGATGCCTGCTTCGACGGGCTGCGCGCCGGATGGGGCAGCCGCGTGCCCGGGAGCGCCGAGGTGCGCATCGCGTCTGCCGTGCGCGAGGATGGCGAGCGGATCGTCGGTGTCCATCTTCGCCGCGTTCGACAGGGCGGGCGCATCGGCGTGATAGCGCGCGTGATTGCCCGGCGCGCACAGCGACGTCAGATGCGATTCGATGAGCTGCGTGTGCCAGCGCCCGGCGACGAACTCCGGATGCGATAGCAGGTTGAGGAGAAAGTCGCGGTTGGTCGGGATGCCGGCGATGCGGAATTCCGACAGCGCGCGCCGCGCCTTGGCCCCGAGCACCGCCAGATCGCTCGGCGACACGTGCACGATCACCTTGGCGAGCAGCGAATCGAAACGCGGGTTGCTGCGGAAGCCAGTGTGACCGCAGGTATCCACCCGCACGCCGAAACCCGCGGGCGGATCGAAGGCCTCCAGCACGCCGCCCGCGGGCCGCAGCGAACCGTCGGCGGCGATCGATTCAGCGTTCACGCGCAACTGCATCGCCATGCCACGCGGTGCCGGCACGCTCCAGGGGACGAGCGCCAGATCCTCGAGGCTGCGTCCGGCCGCCAACTGCAGTTGCGTGCGCACCAGGTCGATGCCGGTGACCGCTTCGGTGACCGTGTGTTCCACTTGCAGGCGGGGATTGGCTTCGATGAACACGAAGGCTGCGCCCTCGCCACCGGCTTGCTCGACCAGGAACTCGAAGGTTGCCAGTCCGCCCAGTTCGACCTGGCGCGCCATGCGCAGTGCGGCCTCGATCAGCTTGTCGCGCAGCGCGCTCGCCAGTCCAGGGGCGGGCGCCACTTCCACCAGTTTCTGGCGGTTGCGCTGCAGGCTGCACTCGCGCTCCCACAGGTGGGTGACCTCGCCGCTGCCGTCGCCGATGACCTGCACTTCGATGTGGCGCGCGGGTGCGAACATCTGCTCGACGTACACATCGCCGTTTCCGAACGCCTGCTGCGCCTCCGAACGGCAGCGGTCGAATGCCGCTTCCAGCTCGGGCTCGCTGCGCACCGCCCGCATGCCGCGCCCGCCGCCCCCTGCGATGGCCTTGACCATCAGCGCGCCATGCAAGCCGAGCGAGTGCAGGAAGGCACGCGCTTCGTCGAGCGTCGTGGGCTTGTACGTGCCGGCTGACACCGGCACGTCGCACTCCACCGCCAGGGTGCGGGCCTTGCCCTTGTCGCCAAAGACTTCCAGCGCATCCGCCGAGGGGCCGACGAAGCGGATACCCGCGTCCCTGCAGGCGCGTGCGAACCCGGCGTTCTCGCTCAGGAAGCCATAGCCGGGATGGATGGCATCGCAACCGGCATCGCGCGCGATGCGTACGATCTGCGCGACGTCCAGATAGGCGGCGGGTCCGGTGCCGGCGAGCGCATGTGCTTCGTCCGCCTTGCGCACGTGGTCGGAGGCGGCATCGTCCTCGGAGAAGATCGCGTGCGAGCGGATGCCCATCTCCGCAGCGCTGCGGGCGATGCGGATGGCGATCTCGCCGCGGTTGGCGATGAGGAGGTGCTGGATGGTCATGAGGGGTTCGCGCGTTGGAAGTGCGTCGCCGTGACGCCGATCGTAAAAGCTCCGTCATACCGGCGAACGCGGGTATCCAGCTTCATCAGCTTTAGGCCGCGGCGTGACGTGGCAAGACGGCTGGCTTGACTTGTGCATCTCCAGACTTGGCCGGCGGGCGCGGGCAGCGGAGCCTCGCGCCTCGAGGCCGCAGTTGGGAAGAGCAATAACCTGGGCGGGTGATGTTTCATCGGATTCGACGGTCGATCGGACTGGCCCTGGCGCGCTACCTCAGTGCGCCGATCGCGAGCTATCGTCCGCTCACCACGTCGGCGGCCCCGACGCTCGCCGCCACGCTCCAGCCCGGGGACGTGCTGCTTGTCGAAGGCAATACCCGCGTCAGCGGGGTCATCAAGTACCTCACGCAATCCACCTGGTCCCACGCCGCCCTCTATGTGGGCGACGTGTTCGGAGAGCGCGACAAGGGCGAGGATGCCCGCGTCCTGATCGAGGCGGACATGGTCAATGGCGTCTGGGCGGTGCCGTTGTCGCGCTACGCCAGTTTTCATACGCGCATCTGCAGGCCCGCAGCCCTCAAGCACGAGGACAGGGAACGGCTGGTGGCGTATGCGATATCCCGCGTGGGACACGCCTACGACATGAAGAACATGATCGACCTCGCGCGCTACTTCATGCCGCTGCCGCCGATGCCGATGCGCTGGGGCCGGCGCATGCTGGCCTTCGGCAGCGGCGATCCGACGAAGGCCATCTGCTCCTCGCTCATCGCCCAGGCGTTTCACTCGGTGGGCTATCCGATTCTGCCGCCCAAGCGCCGGCGCTCCAGTGGCCCGGACGCCGCCGAACACAACCGGGAAATCCTCTACATCCGCCATTACAGCGTCTACACGCCGCGCGATTTCGACATTTCCCCGTACTTTTCCGTGGTCAAACCGACCCTGGAACGCGGCTTCAACTACCGCAGTTCGAGCATTGCCGAGGCGCCGGTGCCGTCTCCGATGCCACGGGCGCATCACGGCGACGAGTTCGAGTCGGTCCTGCAGCCCGAAGACGAACAACTGGCCTACTCGCGCGACTTGTGAGCAGGGTGGGTCGGACCGGTGTTCCCGGACCGGCCGAGCCAGTCGCGCAGCACCTCTTCGGAGTGCTGACCCAGCATCGGCGGCGCGTGACGCAGTGACATCGGCGTGTCGCCGAAGCGCACGGCGAAGCCCTGCATCGGCACCGGCCCGGCCTTCGGATGCTGCATCGTGACGATCTGCTCACGGTGTGCGAGATGCGCGTTCTCGACCAGGTCCGACACGCGCGCCACCTTTGCGCACGGCACGCCGATGCGCTGCAGACGGTCCAGCAGCTCGTCCGCGTCCAGCGCGAGCGTCCACTGCGTGATCATCGCTTCCAATTCTTCCGCGTGCGCCAGGCGTGCGACGTTGTCGCGGAAGCGCGCATCGTCAGGCAATTCCGGTTGTCCCATCAGTTGTGAAAGTGCCTGGAACATCGGCTCGCCGACGCCGGCGAAGTGCACCCAGGCTCCGTCCTTCGTCGGAAAGGTATTGGCGGGCGCGGTGTAGCGGTCGCGGTTGCCGCGCCGGGTCATGGTGCGGCCAAGCAGCATCTGCTCGGGGATCGCCGTCATCAGCATCGACATCGCCGAATCGAGCAGCGCGACGTCCACCACCTGTCCCGCGCCGCTGCGTTCACGGGACTGCAGCGCGCCGAGCGTGCCGATCACGGCGTACAAGCCGGTGGCGTAGTCCACCACGTAGGTGCCAGCCATGGTCGGCTTGCCGTCGGGATCGCCGGTGATGTCCATCAGCCCGCTCATGCTCTGCGCGATGACGTCGAAACAGGGCTTGCGCGACAGCGGTCCGCTCTGCCCGAAGCCCGAGATTCGCGTGACGATCAGGCGCGGGTTGATGCCATGCAGGGTGTCCCAGTCGAAGCCCATCTTCTCGAGGGTTCCAGGCACGTAGTTCTCGACCAGCACGTCGGCCTTCGCGAGCAGGTCGCGCAGCACGGCCTTGCCGGCGTCGCTGCGCAGATCGAGCGCGAGGCTGCGCTTGTTGCGGTTGAATACCATGGTGTACAGGCTCTCGCCTGCCACGAAGGGCGCGAAGCCGCGGCTGTTCTCGCCGCGCCCGGGCGGTTCTACCTTGACCACGTCCGCCCCCATGTCGCCGAGCAGCATGGCGCAGTACGGTCCGGCGATGAAGCGCGAGACATCCAGCACGCGAATGCCATGGAGTGGTCCGGTTGCGGCGGCACTGACGCCGGCGTTCGGTTGCTGCATTGCGATGCGCTCTCGGGAGAGGTTCAAGGCCTGCGAGTCGAGGGCGATTATGTCATTCTTGCCGGCCATTCCACGAAGAGGTGACCACACCCATGCCGCAACTGACACTCGAACTGGCGCAGACCCTGGCAGCCCAGGCCATGGCAAAAGCCACCAAGGACTACGGACGGCCGATCTGCGTGGCCGTGTGCGACGACAAGGGATTTCTGATGGCCTTCGCGCGCATGGCCGGCGCCCCGGTGCGCAGCGTGCAGATCTCGCAGGGCAAGGCCTACTCAGCCGCGCGCATGGGCGTGACCACCGAAGCGCTGCTGGCCCGCCTGCATCGCGAGCAGATCCAGGTCGGCTACTTCTGCGATCCGCTGCTCACCGCGCTTCCAGGCGGCTCGCCGCTCAAGGGGGCGGACGGCGCGCTGGCGGGCGCGATCGGCGTGAGCGGCCTGACCTCGGCAGAGGATCAGACGATCACCGATGCGATGGCGGGGCAGTTCGCCGAGATGCGTGGCGCCGCGTGAGCATGACGATGCGCCGCTGCTTCGTCTCCATCTTCATCGGGCTGGCAATCGCCGCGACGGCCCACGCGCAACCCGGCGTCGTCGACGACACGCGCTTGCAGAACGCGCCGTCCGACGGCGCCAACTGGCTGACCTACGGCCGCGACTACAGCAACCAGCGCTTCTCGCCGCTGTCGCAAGTGAATGCCTCGAACGTCGCGACGCTGGCGCCGGTGTGGTCGTACAAGAGTGGGATCAACTCGACGTTCCAGGCCTCGCCCATCGTCGTGGATGGCGTCATGTACGTGTCGCTCCCGTTCAACCACGTGGTTGCGCTCGATGCCCGCAGCGGCAAGCAGCTGTGGCGCTACGAGCACGAGCGGCGCACGGACAAGATGTGCTGCGGGCCGGCCAACCGCGGCGTGGCGGTGGCCTATGGCAAGGTGTTCATGGGGACGGTGGACGCTCGCCTGATCGCCCTGGACCAGGCGAGCGGCAGGATCGTGTGGGACATGCCGCTGGTGGAGGATCTGGACGGCGCGACCGAGAAGACCGATCAGCTGGGCGCGGACGATCCGCTGCGCAAGAGCAAGGTGACCGGCTCGACCGGCGTGGGCGCGAGCATGGCGCCGCTGGTGGTCGACGGCAAGGTCGTGATCGGCATCACCGGCGTCGGCTACGGCCTGCACCTGGATTCGGACCGCGACGGTGCCCCGCTGGGCGCAGTGGTCGGCATCGCCGGCCAGAGCCAGCGCGCCGGTTTCTACGCCGCGTTCGACGCGAACACCGGTAAGCGCGTGTGGCAGTTCGATTCGACGCCGGAGACCGGCTGGGAAGGCGATTTCCGCGAAACCACACCGGATGGCGAGAAGCTCGAACGCGACATCGCGGGCGAGCGCGCTGCGCTGGCAAAGTATCCCGACGCCGCCAAGCGAGGCGGGGGTTCCGCCTGGACCACGCCGGCCCTGGACGTGAAGACGAACACCTTGTTCGTCGGCGTCGGCAATCCTTCGCCGCAGATGGACGATCTCACGCGTCCCGGCGACAACCTGTACACGGTGTCGCTGGTCGCGCTGGATGCCAAAACGGGCAAGGTCAAGTGGTACTACCAGATCGTCCCGCACGATCTGTGGGGCTACGACGTGGCCAGTCCGCCGGTGCTGCTCGACGTCGTCAAGGGGTACGACACGATCCCCGCGGTGGCGCACGCCGGCAAGACCGGCTGGCTGTACGTTATCGATCGCCGCGACGGCTCCCTGCTGTACAAATCCGCGCCGTTCGTGCCGCACTCGAACATGTTCAAGCGTCCGACGGCGGAAGGCATCGTGATCGCACCGGGCGGCGCGGGCGGGGCGAACTGGTCGCCGGTGTCCGTGGATCCTCGTACCGGACTTGCGTACGTTGCCGCGATGCACTGGCCGATGCGCTACAGCGTGAAGGAGATCCCCGCACAGGGCAACAAGCCGGCAGTCCGCTACAGCTCGCTGGAACCCGCCGAGGGGGCGCGCTGGGGGCTGCTCAGCGCGATCGACACGCAGGCCGGTGGCGCCATCAAGTGGCAGGTGAAGACCGACGAACCGCTGGTCGGCGGCGTGCTCGCCACCGCGGGCGATCTGCTGTTCATGGGGGAGGGCAACGGCAAGTTCAACGCCTACGACGCGCGCAGCGGCAAGCGGCTGTGGCAGTTCGACTGCGGGGCGGGGGTGAATGCCCCGCCGGTGACCTACGAGATCGACGGACGCCAGTACGTCGCGGTGGCAGCCGGCGGCAACCAGTTGTTCGGGTTCAAGCAGGGCGACACCATCCACGTGTTTGCGCTGCCCGAGTAGAACGGCAGCCGCGCATCTGTCTCGCCATTGCAGGCATGCGGATGGCCGTAGCGCACTGATGTGCCTCGCTTGGACTATTCAATGACTTCCGCGACACTGGAACTGCGCCATGGCGCCCTGCGTGCGCAGCTGCGCCCTCACATCGGCGGATCGCTGAGCGGCCTTTGGTGTCTCGGGGCGGCGGGACGCGAGATCGAGGTGCTGCGCGCCGCGTCCGATACAGCGAGTTCACCGCGGGAAATGGCGAGCTTCCCCCTTGTGCCCTTCTGCAATCGCATCGAGGATGGCACCTTCGTTTGGAATGGGCGACGCGTACGCCTCCCGCCCAACGCTCCGGGCGATCCGTTTCCTCTTCACGGTTACGGGTGGCTCGCGAGCTGGCAGGTCGAGTCGGCTGAGGCGTCGTGGGTCGAGCTAAGACTCGACTACGCAAACGGCGAGTGGCCCTGGCCATTCACCGCCCGCCAACGGGTGGAGTTGAACGGGGATGTGCTGCTGATCGCT
>JGI10216J12902_102145947_pt1 | contig 10334 bp, 10 predicted proteins | sample KanNatreferecore_FD_12902 | JGI IMG/M metagenome (IMG submission 12902)
TCTGGGGGTCAGGAGTTCGAATCTCTTCGGGCGCGCCAGCACTTAGCCACCACTTACCGTGCAAAAATTATTGGCCTTTTACGGATTTTGCAAGGAAGCCGAAGTCCCATTGAGGCTATTCCGGAAAGACAGCGATTTTGCGCCTTAGCTTCTAAGAAGCGACGTCATAGGGGCTCAGCCGCCAAAGCGGCGCGGCTAAGCCCAAGGAGACTAGGAGAGGGACTAAACGCGACTTCGGTTGCCGAAACCAACGCGATCCTCGACAAGAACCGTGCCGTTATCGGCGCGCCCTTATGAACACTGGCGCAAGGTTGAAATCGTGAAAGCGGTGGAGGCCGTGGTCGAAGCTCGGCGCGTTGTCGCGTTGACAGCGTCTTGCCGATAACCACGCCTTTCGAGAACGGTTCTCTGTCGCTCTCAAGCTCCTTTTGAATTGCTGAGGCTCCGCTACGGGAGAGCCGTTTCTTGCGAATCGTGCAGAATCAGAAAATCGTCGTCAACTAGAGAATGTTTAGTGATGACCGAGCACCGTGGATAAGTTTGTGCTTACCTGTGGTAGCCTTTTCATTGCCTGAGCACGTGCGCAGGTGATTCCTCTTCCTATATTGTGATTTACTTACCAGCTTTACGAGCTTTATGGCGCTGCGATTTGACGAGCCGACAACCGACGGGGCCTCCAAGGGTTGCCAATGAATCCGCCTGTTATTGATATCGGCATTTTGACGATCCGCGATGACGAGTTTGGAGCTCTGCTGAAGGCCTTCCCGGATGACCCTGGGATTTACCGAGGGCGTCACCGGGAATATGCTCTGAGAACCGCGGATGCGGGCCAAGAATCGCGATATAACCTCGCCATTTTACGTCAGATCGAACAGGGCAATGGAGAGGCGCAGGAAGCCGCGCGCGATCTCTTTGACGATCTACACCCGTCGCTGATCCTCGTGGTCGGCATCGCGGGTGGATTGCCGTCCGACGATATCAGTCTCGGCGATGTTGTGCTGTCCACGCGGGTTCACGACTTCAGCGTCGAGGCACGCAAGTTTCGGGAGGATCCAAGCTACAACGTGGGGGGCGGTCCAATCGACAAAGCGCTCGCCGCAGGCATCGCAAATCTTGCGGCCCGCGAGTCCGAGCTTGGTGATTGGTGGTCTGATCTGCCGCCAAAGCCCGAGGTGAGTTCTAGTCGGAACAAACTTTACGGCCCGGCCGACTGGCAACGCGAGCTGCGTGCGAAGTTGCAGGTGCACTACGGAAAGAACGTCGCGGCCCGGCCGCCTCGATTCTCTGCGGGACCGATCGCCTCCAGCGACCGTCTTGTGAAGGATCCGGTGTTGCTCTTTCCTTGGATCAGGAGCGCGCGGGGCATCCTGGCCATCGAGATGGAATCGGCGGGCGTCCATCGCGCCACCCGAGACAAGACACCCATGGTGTCGATCAGAGGCCTGAGTGATATCGTCGGCCTCAAGCGCCTTGATGCGTGGACCAAATACGCTTGCGATTCAGCCGCAGCCTTCACGCGCGCCTATCTGAGAACCCAACCGGTACCGGCGTCGACGCCCGAAGACGGCGAGACGGTAGAAGTGGCGCTTCCTCTTAGTGGGAATGGTGGCGCATCGGATCAGCAAGTTGTCGGGGACGACGAGGAGGGCTTCTCAAATCTCGCAATGCTGCGCCATTTTCCTGAGACGCTGTACGTCGCGCCGGCTCTTAGCAGAACAAAGAAACAATCCTGGTTCCTGCTCAATCAGGACATGGGCAAAGGGGATGACCGTGTTCCAGGCGCCTGGACCATCTTTGAGGGCAACCTGTACTCTTTCATCGACCCCGAGCGCTCGCAGCTGAAGAAGATCATCGACGTCGGCGGTTTAGACCGGTTCGACGCTGCAGAGTGGGCGTTCTCTGCGAACGACAACAAGCGTCGCCTCTTCGTCCATATGTTGAACGCGGTTCTGAGAGAAGATCTCTGGAATCAAGGTGTCCGCTTCCACGGCGACCAGGAAGTCTATGCTTTCATGGGGCACCCGGACGAGCCGCCCAAGCGACTCAAATACGCGAACTTAAAGGTCCGCAGCACCGCCACTGTTGTCTCGCATTACGAAACCAAGCCAAAGACCGGTAAACCCTATAAGTACCTGCGCCATGCAGCATTTCAAGGTCGTTTTCGATGGTTGGGTGAACACTGGTATTTGGAGATCACGCCGACCTATCGCTTCACTCGTAACGGCAAGGATCTCGATCGATATCATGAGAGCCGCCTATCCGGCATCAAGCGTATTGAACGGAATCGATCGGTCTTGAGCCAGCTCCTCCTATGGCAGGCAGTTCTCAGAGCGCCGTGGACACGTTCCGATCGTTCGCGATTACTTGAATTCGCGCCGCTCGCCACTTTCCGGTTCTCGTCAGGTGTTGACGAGAACGCGCTCACGGCCTTGGACGTCCCCACCGTCCGTCCTTCGAGCGATGAGGAGCTTGACGCATGAAGCTGCAAATCGTTGAAGAGCCACAACTTGCCTTCCATCAAAATAACCTGCACGTCGACATTCGCGCGGGGCTTTCGACATTCGGCGTCTTTGACAAGGGGAGCGCCGGGGTCCCCGTTCCCATACGGCTCGGCGTCATCGGAACGACGGCCACAGTCGACGGCGTGCGTGATTGGTTGGAGCATTGCAAAAACGGCGTGGTCTCGGACGAGAAGAAGCTGATCGCCCTTCGTCCTTCCTTCCCGGGCATGACCCAGCAGGTTTTTGGCACCTCGCTTGAATTATCCGACACGGCAACGCGCACCATCACGCGCCACGAGCTAATGGCCGCGCTGGGAAAGCCTCAGCCGTTGCGGCATTTGGTTGAAACCTTTATCGACCATGCGCGCGACCTGGCCGGGAAAAGCGGGCTCCATGTGCTCGTCATTGCGCCCCCGCATGAAGTATTTGCCCTTGGAGATACGCCAGGCACACAGGTGGCCGATCCGCCCATCGACGAGCTGCAGGAGCCGGCGCCAGAACAGAAGGCACCTATACCCTCGCCGCTGAATTTTCACGACCTGTTCAAGGCGCAGGCCATTGATCTGCAATTGCCCTGTCAACTATTGCGGCCCGACACTTATGGATCATCGTCCGGACCGCGCTCCAAGATCCGGCGACTCCAAGACTCAGCAACGACTGCCTGGAACTTCCATACGGCGCTTTACTACAAGGCCGGCGGCGTGCCCTGGCGCCTCGCGCGACAGCCCTCGTCTCTAACCACCTGCTACGTCGGCGTCAGCTTCTTCAAGAGCGTGGCAGGCGATAAGCTGATGACAAGTGTCGCCCAGGTATTCGATGAACGCGGCGAAGGGCTGGTCGTCCAGGGCGGGAGCGCGAATTACGACAAAGACGACCGTACCCCGCATCTGTCGAGGGAGGATGCCCAACAACTGCTGGCCGATGGTCTAGCTACCTACCGCCGCGAGCACAAAACCATGCCGGCGAGGCTGGTCATGCACAAGACCTCAAGCTTCAACGCCGAGGAGAAGGCAGGTTTCACGCGAGCGGCGCAGGACGAGAAGCTCGAAGTGCTCGACTTGGTGACGATACGACGATCGGGCACCCGTGTGCTGCGTGCGGGAGATTCGCCGATGGTGCGTGGGACCGCCATGCTCTTCGACGAAAAATCGGGCATAGTCTATCTGAAAGGCACGGTGCCCTACTTCCAGGTCTATCCGGGTGCCTACATCCCCCGCGCGATCGAGTTTATCCGGGAAGAAGGCGAAACCAACGCCGCGGAACTTGCCCGAGAGCTCATTGGCTTGTCCAAGCTCAATTTCAATAACACCCAGTTTGATACTGGCGATCCGATCACGGTTCGCGCGGCGCGGCGGGTTGGGGATATCTTGAAACACGTGCCCGACGGCAAAAAGGTGAACTCGCGCTTCCGGTACTTTACGTAATTGGCCCTGTGCGACCGCGGAGCGGCCGCGCTTCGAGCGATCAAAGCCAGCACAGTTGGCACAGCCATCACTCAATGACGACACTTCTGGCAGGTCGATCTGCCAACTGACGGTCGTAGAGCTTATCAGTCGACGAAATTCCACAACATGCGACTGGCGAATATCTGGCTTTCTTGGTCAAGGAGCGTTTCGGCAGTGCAACTTCGAACGGGGCTTCAAAAACATTGAAATTCGACAATAGAACGATGGACTTGGTGCCCCCGTAAGTTGTAAGGGTCAATATTGATCGAGAAATTGAGATTGGGGGGATCTATGGCTGAAAAATCCAAAATACTTCTTTCGCTCGGTGCGGCGCTCGCCTCGCTCACCGGAATGTCGGTGCAAGGTGCCGAGGCTAAGCCGGTAGTTGGAAACGATGCGAGCACGTCCGCTGCAGAAAACACTGCCACCAAACTGGAGCCAAACGCACACTTCCAGGCAGGTGAAGACCTTCTCGGGTTCGTTATGACCAAACAAGCAGACGGGACGATTGTCGCCGGGCATTCATCGCATGCATCGCATGCCTCTCATGCTTCTCATGCCTCAAGCCGTTAAGGGCTTTGCGCCGCCCCCGGTAGGGACAGTTGTCGATTTTGATGCGAGCGTCCAAGGCCTAGGGGCGCTGGACGCGGCGGCCTATCGCCTAATTGGAACGGCGACCTGTCAGATAGACCGGGTCGCGGACCGATATGTTTGCCACCTCATCCCTTCCGGCAATCCGCAAAAAGGCGCCGTGCCGAGTCCCGACGATCTGAAGGAACGGTTTTTGAACCTAGTGGCAGACGAGAACCTGCGGGCCCGCGTTGCCGAGAAAACCGAGGGCGTCCGGAACGTCATCCTCGCTCTCGCCTTTGGATCCCTGGCCGCCTCTCAAAAAGACGTCGTGTAACTTCCAGTCGGAGCAACATGGCCCGTTTTCTAGCTCCTGAAGCTTTCGTCGCCGCCGCCGAAACCCTTTCGCTGCTGCCGTTCAACCTTGAGCGTATGGGGACAAGCCAATACCTCGTCGCAAACATGGTCGGCGATTTCATTCGCCTCACCGAACGCGAACTGCACAGGCTGATTGACCTCCGGCTGCAGCCCGGCGACGGCCTATATGAAAAGGCTTACGCGGCCCACCTCATCACCGGGACCAATCAGCAAGCGCAACGACAGCTTCTGGCATTGCGTCTGAGAAGCCGGATGTCATTCCTCCGGCAGATCACACCGCTGCATATTTTTGTGGTGACCCTGCGATGTGAGCATTCCTGTCCCTACTGCCAGGTTTCGCGTCAAAGTACCGATCGCTCTCGCTTCGACATGAGCGATGAAACGGCGATGCGCGCCCTCGACATCGCGTTTTCGAGCCCGGCGGCGCGGATCAAGATCGAGTTCCAGGGAGGGGAGCCCCTGCTGAATTTGCCCCTCATCAGGACCATTGTCAAAGCCGCGAAAGCGCGCTCCGGCCCTGCGGATAAGGTGGTCGATTTCGTCATCGCCTCCAATTTGGCGATGTTGAACGACGAGGTCCTCGATTTCTGCAAATCGAACGACGTTCTTCTATCCACGTCGCTCGATGGTCCGGCCGATCTGCATAACGAGAACCGCCCGAGGCCTGGCGCAAACAGTCACGAGCTAGCTGTCGCCGGCATCCGGCGGGCCAAAGAGGTTCTGGGTCCCGACAGGATCGGCGCCCTGATGACCACAACGGAAGCGAGCCTGGATCGCGTCGATGACATTATCGACCAATATCTGCAGTTGGGATTAGACGGCATTTTCCTGCGTCCACTTTCGCCGTTCGGGTTTGCGCTGAAGACCAAGCAGTTTCAGAAATACGATGCCGGAAAGTGGCTAGATTTCTATGAGCGTGGTCTGCGCCGGGTGCTGGACATCAACCGGCAGGGCAAGCCATTTCGGGAATTCTATGCCGCGCTGATCCTCACGCGCATGCTTTCGGACAGGCCCATTGGCTATGTGGACTTGCGCAGTCCAGCCGGCGCCGGCCTTGGTGCGCTGGTTTACAATTACGACGGCAGCGTCTTCGCCTCCGACGAGGGCAGGATGCTTGCCGAGACCGGCGACAACGCGTTCCGGCTGGGGCACGTTGATCACGACAGTTACAAATCACTCGTTCTGTCGGACAAACTGATCGACGCGATATCGTCGTCATTAACCCAATGTGCCCCGGAATGCTCAACGTGCGTGTATGAGAGCCATTGCGGCGCGGACCCCGTCTATCATCACGCCACACAAGGCGACGCCCTCGGTATCAAGCCCCTGTCTGCATTCTGCGCGCGGCAAAAGGGCATCATGGGGCTGCTACTGGACATCCTGGAAAATTCCCCGGAAGACGCGGCAATCCTGCGGCGATGGGCGGCCTCATGACCCTTCCTCTGTACGGCACGGCCTTGTTGAGCAGCGGCTTTCATGGCGAGAAGGCTCGGTCGGTCGTCAGGCTCCGGCCGGTCGAATGCAGCGACGAGCGTCACACGTCGGATTTTGCGCTCGTTAAAACACCGGAGGACGTCCAGCGGGCGCTTGAATGCAATTGGCGATCCGTTTTCGCTGTTTCGGATTCGTCCATCGTAAGTCTTGCTCCTAAAGCCTTTGAAGGCCGATTCATCGCAGTGCCGCCGAAGTATGATTACCTCGGAAACGGCGACGTTCTCGGGTTTGATCATTCTTCGCGTAAGTTTCGTACCCTCTTTCGGCGGAACTCCGTGCACAATTCCTTTCTGGTCACGGAACGATGCAACAACTATTGCTTGATGTGCTCGCAACCACCGAAGGATGTCGATGACCGCTGGATACTGAATGAAATCAAAGAAAGCCTGCCCCTTATTGATTCCAGCACGCATGCGCTGACCTTCACCGGCGGCGAGACCCTGTCGGACTGGAAGGATTTCATAGGTGTCCTGAAGCAGTGCCGCGATCTGCTGCCTGCTACCTCCCTTCAGGTTCTGACCAACGGTCGTGCGTTCGCAAACTCGCAGATTGTTGACGCCTGGAAGGATATCAGCCACCCGAAGCTGATGGCGGCCATCCCGGTTTATGCCGCGGTCGATCATCTCCACGATTATGTCGTGCAGGCCAAGGGTGCTTTCGACGAAACCGTGCTAGGAATTCTTAAGCTCAAAGATCGCGGCCAGCGCGTTGAAATCCGCGTTGTCCTGCATGCCTTGACCGCGCCAGTTATCGCGGAGACATGCCGGTGGATCGCCCGAAATCTGCCGTTCGTCGATCACGTCGCGTTGATGGGACTCGAAAACACCGGTTTTGCCATTGCGAACGATGTGATGCTCTGGATGGATCCCATGGACTACCGCGAGGGGCTGGCGAAAGCGGTTGATCACCTGGCCGCCGCTGGTGTGAATGTGTCGGTTTACAATCTTCCGAAGTGTGTACTGCCCCGTTCGGTCTGGCCGCATGCGCTGCAGTCGATATCAGATTGGAAGAATGCATTTGTCGAAGAATGCGACCGATGCGACGAAAAGAAGAGCTGTAGCGGTTTCTTCACGACCGGACGTCCGCGTTTCAGTCGCGGCATAGCTGCGATCACTTCGCTCGGACGTTAGACGACGATATGCGCTATTGGTGGGTGAACCAGAACCAGACCTACCGCCATGAAATCTCGGGCGGATATCTGTGGTCGCCTAAGCGCAACGCCAACGGCGCCCGCAATCCGTTCTATGAGTCGATGCGTGAGGTGGCGCCTGGCGACCTGATCTTCTCGTTCATGGACACGCGGATACTGGCTGTCGGCATCGTTCAATCGTACGCATGGGAAAGCCCTAAACCGCTGGAGTTCGGAAGTGCTGGCGAGAACTGGGAAGGCATTGGCTGGAGGGTGAAGGTCCAATTCACAGAGCTAGCCAACAAGATCCGGCCGAAGGATCACATCGAGATCTTGAGACCCCTGCTTCCCACCAAATACTCGCCACTCCAGCCAAATGGCAATGGCTTGCAATCGGTCTATCTGACGGAAGCTCCAACGCCACTTGCCGAAGTCCTGATCGGGCTGATCGGCCAAGAAGTCGCGCCGCTGGTGCTGTCGGCAATAAAGGTCATTCCGACTTCGACGGATGACTTGGACGCCTGGGAGCGCAGGATTGAACAAGGAGTGGCTGGCGACCAGTCAATTCCGGAAACGGATCGGTTGGCGATCATCCGGGCGCGGAAGGGGCAGGGGCTATTCAAGGAGCGGGTGCGCAAGATCGAGTCCCGATGCCGGATCACAGGGGTGGAAAATCCCGTTCATCTGGTCGCGAGCCATTGTAAGCCATGGCGCGACGCGACCAATGAGGAACGATTGGACGGCGAGAACGGATTGTTGTTGACGCCGAGCATCGACCACCTGTTCGATCGCGGCTTCATCGGGTTTGAAGACAACGGGAGACTGATTATTTCTCCAGTAGCGCATCACCCCTCGCTTCAGCGAATGGGGATCGATACGACCGAGGACATAAATGTCGGCGCGTTCACAAGCGGTCAAAAGCAGTTTCTCAATTTCCATCGAAACGACGTACTGCTTAAATCCATTCGGTCTTAACGAATTCGTTCTTCGCCGCCTGCCGAAGCGCGAAGGTTCCGTAACAATGGATGGACGAAATCCCATAGTCGGGGCCGTGGCAAGCTAGATGCCACTCATCTTATGATCAGCCCAGTTCTTGAGATCGCCCACCGTCAGTGCAGTCCTGACAGTTTTTGGCGGGTGGTACGACCGGCCACGTCAGCGGCGGTCATAACGGAGGCCGCGTCGGCATGTTCGGGGCCGGCTAGCAGATGCCACGGCGCGGCATCATTTCCATCGCCATGTTCGATAGCGACTTGTCTCGCGCACCCGACAGGCAAGAAACGAAATCGCATCCTGAACTTTTTGAGGCGGCGTAGGATTTCGACCGCCCCCGGGGACATTGGCGGCACGAGAAGACGAAGGAGATTCGCTTTCTCCTGTCGATTCACAGGAGCCAAAACGGGAGCGCAAATCTTCCACATCAAATCACAAGTCAATAATTTGACTCTGCGAGAGATCTTATTTTGTGCGGTGATTTTGCACTCCAATTGACAATGCGACCAAAGAAGCTGCGCCCAATCTTGGCCACTTCCAGCAAAGCAGCGTCGGCGCGATGATCGGACAGTGACACTGTCGCAAATCGTGCATCTAATCTTGCGTCATATGTTTGACCCGGACGCTAATTTCGACAAGCAGCGCCGACCTGAGTACCTACGCACCGATCCTCCAAAAACGTGTGCGTTGTGCGATGATCCGCACGGCTCCGAGTTTTCGCCAGCCCCCAACGGGACCGTGCAGCATTTCTCTCAGCGCGGATGATGGTCACGAATCGCGTTGCGCAACGGAGTGGAGTGAGGCATGAAGGACAAAGATCGGATTAGCGAACGCGAGGATCAGGACCGCCTCGAGTGTCTGCTGAAAGACGCCCTCAACACGCAACTGCGGCCGCTGATGTCACTTGAGACCGCAACCAAAAAGCGGCGAGCGCAGAAAAAGAAGGCGGCAAACAATTCTGGACTCACGAAATCAACGACGACGACTTCTGGCTAATGGTGCGGCCAACCGCCTCTTCTACAAGATGACATTGCAACGCCTTAGATCCCCGGCTCGTCTGGGCGGGGCGGCGTGATCTCATCCGTACTCGCTGTTTGCTTTGGGATGGAAGCGACATGTGTAGATTTCTTGAGGTTAAATTCCATGCTGCACAAAAATCGTTAGGCTAGGTCCGGCATCGGGAAGACAAGTTTAATGCCTGGAGAAGGCCATCGAATGCATTTGGACGACAGGGCTTGAGCTCGGCCACCGCCTTTGATCGTTGCGTCTTTGGAGCCTTGTTGGAGTTGGTGAGCTTAGGCCGAGGTTTGTTAGGAGTTGTATACTTGGGCTTAGGTTTTGGCTTTCTGACAACGTCCTTTTGGTCGCTTGTCGCGCGCTTATCCGCGCTCGAATCCTCTTCTGGAATTAAGGCCGTCCGATCCGGTGGTGGTATTGGTTCGGTGGCTATAATCGGCTGAACCGCTGTTTCATGTTGCAAATGGTGCACTTCGCGGCGATCAGCCGTCTCTAAGGTGTCGCCTAGTGCGCTTGCATCGAACGTTAGTTGCGCGAACGTATCTGGTACACTTGTTTTCGTAGGCGATGGCGTCCCCAGCTCCATGACAGTTAGCGCACCCAGGCCGACAACGATGCCTTGAAAGAGGCAAGCCATCGCGTTCAACCAACTGGGGCAAGGCATCAACGAGATTGCATCGCTGCACTGACGGGCAGAACTGCGTCAAGATAGTCGCAATGAACGGAGATTGGTGACTTGTTTCCGTCGAGTAGGACGCGGGCGCAATTGACGTAGATGCTCCGCCCGACAATGGTGCCTGTCTTGTC
>JGI10216J12902_104291389_pt1 | contig 10330 bp, 4 predicted proteins | sample KanNatreferecore_FD_12902 | JGI IMG/M metagenome (IMG submission 12902)
GCCTTCGCTCTGCGAGCTATGGCGGACGGGTGGTTGAGGGTCACCGGCACGTCCCACGAAACAAATTTCCCACCCTCGTTCTTGAAGAACCGCACTGGCCCCCATTCGCACGCGGCGATGAGTTCAGGATCGCCGTCCCCATCCAGATCGCTGAAGACGACCCCGCTCACCAGACCGACCTTCTCCAAAATCCGGCTGTTGTCGGAATCCAAAACGAATTTGCCGCCTTCGTTCCGAAACAACCTCGACGACGCCGGTTCGGGATACCGTCCGGGAACAACGCGCCCGCCCACAAACAAATCCAGGTCTCCGTCCCCGTCGATGTCCGCCAAAGCCAGCGGGCCGGTGCTCGAAGGTTGTCCGGGCAGGCTGTCGTCGATCGTTTTGGACTCGAGATCGTATTGCCGGACCGACGGCGTGCCCGCCGCGCCGTCTTCGTAGTTCGAGGAACCCGCCAGCAGCACAACCCGGCCCGGGCCGGAGCGCATCGCGATGACGGCGCTTTGATCGCGCGTTACCAATTGATCCAGCGCCCGGTTGGTCGAGGGCGCGAATCCTCCCTTGCCGTCGTTTCGGTAAATGGCCGGACGCCCTCCGCGTCCCGCCCCGATGATCAGGTCGTCCCAACCATCGCCATCGAGGTCATGCCATGCCACACCGGGTCCCAATTGGCTGAGCCGCCGGGCCAGCAGCGGTTGCCGCGCCAGGTCATCGAACGGTTCATCCTGATGCACGTGCTTGATCAGGCCGCTCACGTCCTCGAACAACGGCTTTGCCGGGTTGATGGTTGATGGTTGATGGTTGATTGACTCCGCGGCCGATTCATCGATTTCGTAAATCCGATTGGCCTTCACCCCGTTGACCACGCTCCGCTTCCCGCTCCGCCACTTCACTTCGATCCGCATCTCGTTGGTCACACTCCCCGCGGCGAACATCCGCAGCGTGTCGTCGCACGACAAATACCTTCCCCCGCAAATCATTTCCTGGCTCTGCACCGCAACTGCCCCGCCATATAACCAGATCTTCGCTCCGACCCCGCGCGTGTTCGGCGCCCGCCCCTTCAATCGAACGACGACTCGCGGCGCGGTTGTGTCGTTCCGAAAGATTTCCGCCCCGGCATTCAGGTTGTTGATGATCGCGTCGAGGTCTCCGTCGTTGTCGAAATCCGCAAACGCCATCCCGTGAGAAACGTTCCTCGTATTGAACCCCCACAGCTCGCCGACCTCCTTGAAGGTAAGGTTGCCCTGATTCCTGAACGCGATCTTGGCGGCCTCCAGCCGTGGAAACTGGCGCAGATCCTTTAAACGGTTCTCGACGGTCCGCGGCTCACGCAGTTTTGCCAGCTCCCGGAGCGCGTCGGTGTTCTGCACGTCGTGGTTGTTTCCCGTCGCCACCAGCGCGTCTTCGTAACCGTCGAGGTCAACATCCAGAAAGGCCACGCCCCACGACCAGTCGCTCGCCTGCAAACCGCCGTGCTGAGCGATTTCAGCGTAGGTGCCGTCGCCACGGTTCAGGTAGAGTGTGTTGCGCGGCACTTCGATCCGTGAGTTCGGGTCTCCGATCGGCAGGTTCCACTCTTTCTGGACGACATTCTCGCGGTGCAACTGGCGCGACGGATGATCGCGATTGAGCATCTCGACCACAAAAAAATCATCGAATCCATCCCGATTGATGTCCGCGAAATCCACCGCCATCGACGATGCGCTTATGTTCCTGACGGCCGTTCGGGCGCTCGCGCGAAAACGCGCGCCGTTCTCGTTGAGCCAAATGCGGTCCGGCGAGAAGAAAAAATCGTTGCACACGTAAATGTCCGGAGTGCCGTCGTCGTTCATGTCCCGGAACATCACGGACAAACCCCAGTCGGCGGGCGGCTCGGCCAGCGGTTTGCCATCTTCATCCAAAAACGACCCCGACGTCCATGACACCGGGGCGAAACCACCGCGGCCATCGTTCAAATACAAGAAATCGCGCTCACCTTTTTCCACCACCTCGGCCGCTCCACCCCTCGCTGCGAGCGCAAAAAAACGGTCCGCCGGCGTGACTTCCACCCTGCCACCCACCATCCGGGCCTCAACCTTCAAACCCGGCGGCGAGTCCTTGTGCGTATCCGTCCGGTAATTGGTGACGTACAGATCCAGATCACCATCGCCGTCGATGTCGGCCAGCGCCATGGAAGTGCTGCCGAATCGGCGGACCAGCCGCGTGCCCTCAAGCTCCGTGAACCGGCCCTTGCCGTCGTTTAGAAAACGACGCGTGCCGCCGCCAATCGAATTAACCAGCAGGTCCAGGTCGCCGTCGCCATCAACGTCGGCGAATGCCGCGCCCGTGGAAAACTGTCCGGCGCACGCGACACCGGCCGTTTCGGTCACGTCTTCAAACCTCCAGTTGGCGAGATTCCGATACAGGACGTTGTCACCCTCCAGGCGGCAGAGATAGATATCGCACCAGCCGTCTCCATCCACGTCTCCCAGGGCAACGCCGGAGCCGTTTTCGAGGATTCGATTCCGGGCCACGAGGGCGTCGGACAGACGGTTGGTAAAAGCGATCCCGGCGACCTCCGTACCGAGCACGGAGAAACCGGTCTTTCCCCGCGCCGGCACGGAGACTTCACTCCAACGAAAACCGGTTGCGCTTTGCCAACTCAGGTCCGCGGCGCCTCGCGTCGATAGTGAAAAAAGCGCCAACCCCGAGAACCAGAAAGCCCGTCTCAGGTCTGGAACCCACGGAGAAAGGCTGAGTCGCAACCAGGTCTTAACCGTAACCATTCAGTTCAAATAGCTTTGTCGTCCTCGTTCTCGTCCTCGTCCTCGAAGAATTCCTCATTTTCGATTACGAGAACGAGGACGACGACGAGGACGATTCTGGTTGCGGCTTTGTTGCGCCACGACCTTTGAGTGAGGTTTCCTTCCGCATACGGCCTGGCTCAAGCCGCCTTTCCGTGCGTGCAGACCAGATCGCGGTCCGGATCGACACTCCAGCGTTTCCCCGCCGCTTCGACATCCGGCGTAAGTCCCCAACGGTCGGCTTGCGGTTCGCCGGTGTGCGCCCGGTTCGCGCCTTTCAGTTCCATGCAGCCCGTGTTGTCCCCGATTTGCCTGATGATCTCACAATCCTCCGCCGGCAGTTGGAGCTCCGGCAGCGACGCCAGTTCGTCCACCTTGCTTTCGATCGGTCTGGCGTCGGAGCCGCTCTCCAGAATGAGAGTCGGGATGACGCTTTTGACGCCGGGCTGGGCAAGATTCCACAGGCAGGCGAGCTGCAACATGGTGACGCCGCGCTTGTCCGTCAGCCAGCGCATCTTCTCGATTTTCTCACAACCCGCCTCAACCCAGCCCGCGGGACGAAACGCCCGGTGGTCTTGCGGGCCAAACTTGTGACCCGGCTTTACGTCGTCGTGGAACAGACCGCCGTAATCGACCACGCGGGTAATGATCTTCACGTCGTGCTTTACGGCCGCGGGAAGACATAGGCTTCCCGGCCACGGCTCCAGTGGATTCAAGATCACCATCGCCCAATCGAGCAACGGACCGAACCGCTCAAAGCAAAGGATCAGATCCAGCGTGAAACCGTTGGCCGGACCGGGCGCGACTCCGAGACGGTCGGTCAACTTCGCATCCCTCACTTTGTCCATCGCCTTCCAGACCGCGTCGTTCGTGTAACCCGTCGAATCCGGATTGTGCAACATCAGCAGGTCGAACTTGTCCACACCGCAACGCGCCAGCGATTTTTCCGCCGCCATTCGCAGGTAATCCGCATACTGATTCGGCGGACGCAGGGCGGGATTGGTGAAACGGGGATACCCTTTCGAGCCGTCGCGTTTGCCGGAATAAAAGTCGTGGCCCACGGCTCCGACGAGGCAATAGGAATCCCGCGGCAGACCGGCCAGCGCCCGGCCGAGCATCTCGTCGGCGGCGCCGTTGCCGTAAACGTCCGCGGTCATGAACGTGCGAATGCCGCTTTGATAGGCGTGCTGGATGACCTTCAGGAAACGGTCTTCCGAAAGAGGCTCGCCAAAATGCATGAAGCGTCCGCCGCTCCAGGTCCCATAGGCAGTGCGTGTCAGGTCCATAAGTTACTCCGTAATCAAATGCCACGGCGCCGCGTCTGGCAATGACGCTTTTGGGTTCACGGTTGTGAGGCCGCTCTCGATAACTGGAGGCTCCGCGCTTCTGCCCCTGGGAGCGCAGATGTCTAATCTGCGCGAGCCGCTCGACCACCTAACCGCGCAGGTTGGACCCCTGCGCTCCCTTAACGAAACGCCCTTGCAGGGACAGTGGAGATGCCGCGACTGAAAGGCGGATTTGGATCGGAGTGCGCCCGTCCTCGGGCGCAGGAACGTTCGGCCGCCGAGACCTGGGCTAACGAGATCACTGCGGCCAGGCACTGAGTCGCTACTTCAGCGCGGCCTTTGACGGTTCACCCAGCGCCGCGGCGACGGCCTCCCTGATCGCGCCGCCGCGCAGGTTCTTCGCAACGATCTTTCCGTCCGGATCGAGGAGGAAGGTGGCCGGAATGCCGTTGACGCCATAAGACGCCGGCAGTTGCGTCTGCGACCATTCGCCAAGGAAACCCTGGATCCACTTCATCTCATTCTTCTTTGTGAATTCTTCCGGTTCCTTCGTCTGCGGATCGAGACTCAGGCCGATCATCGCGAAGCGTTCGTCCTTTCCGAACGATTCGTAGGTCGATTTCAGGTGCGGGAGCTCGGCCACGCACGGACCGCACCACGTCGCCCAAAAGTCGAGCAGCACATACTTGCCGCGATAGTCCGAAAGTTTGAGCGGTTTGCCATCGACGGTTTTCACTTCGAAGGCCGGCGCCTGGCCGCCGACCTTCAAATCGGCCTTGAGCTGGATGGTGAGCTCTCCCACATCGAACGGCTCGTCGCTGACACCACCGGGAATCTCGTCCACGATGATTTCTTTGGAAGCGCTGCCGATCATCTCGCCCGGTCGCCATTCGTCCTTGCCGGGCTCATGCAGCCGAATGTTCAGGTCGTAGGTGCCGGACGGGACGTTCTCGATGCGAAACACGCCGTTGGGATCGAACCGCAGCGCGTAATAACGATGGTTCTTTCTCGCCTCTTTGACTTCGGGAGTTTTTTCCCATTCGCGGTATTCTTCAGCAGTTTTGAACGTACGCGGCGAACGCGGCTGACGGGTGCCAAAACTATGGTGGCCCATATTGAAATCGACCTTTCGCGTCGGATCGCTCAGCACCGCCTTGCCCGTGAGCGTCCGGCCCGTGCCCCCAAAGATGACCTTGAGCGCCTCGCCCGCCTTGACCGTGATCGGCGTGATGTGACTGTGGACCCAACTGCGCTCGCTCGTCTTGACCAGGCGAACCAGTTGCCGTTCGCCGGGAGGAACGTTCTCGAACGCGAATCGCCCCTCCGCATCGGTCGTCACTTTGAATGCGGACCAGTCATAGTTCAGGCCGTTGCCAAAGCCACGGTCGCTCAGCATCAGCTCCTGGTCTGCCCATGGTTTTCTGCCCGTCCTCGCCACCCCCTCGATGCGTCCCCACGGCTGTAGAACGATTTTCCCCGCCCCGGCCAGGTCATCGCCTTTGATTTCGGCATAACCCTTCTCGTGAACGGCGACGATGGTGGGCGAGGCAACCACTGCGGGCAGGGAAAAGCTTCCTTCGGCGTCCGTTTTCACCAGAAACGCGTCGTTGGGATTCGGGTTGTTGAATGCCGTTTTGGACAGACTCAAATAACCGACACCGAGGATCACGACCTGTGCCCCTTCCACTGGCTTGCCGTCCGGCGACTGCACGATGCCCTTCGGCCCGCTCCCCTTTTTGAGTTCGAAATCGTGCGTGTGCCAGCCGGTCTCGCTCATCAACGGAGTCGCGGCCGGCAGATAACCGTCGGCGATCGCCATGAATTTCACCTGGCCGCCCTGAGGATAATCCAGGGTCATCTCGTAATGCCCGTTCGAACCGCTCTTTTGTTCGTGCCGTTCCCAACGGGCGTTCTCCTCGTCGGCCATTCCCCAGCTCCGGCCGGGAATGAGGTTGAACGATTTGATCGGCTCTTTCGTTTCTGCATCCACCACCTTGCCCGCAAGCCGGAACGCCTGCGTCATCGTGATCGTCTGTTCGTCTCCCGCGCCCGGACTGAAAGCAACGGTGTTGTAACCCGGCTTCGTCGCAGAAAAATTCGCCGCGCTGTCCGGAGCCGAGTCCCAGATGAAACGGCCCTCCGCATCCGTCGCCGCGCTCCAGTTCAACAATTGCAGTTCGTTCCACGATTGCAGAGCAACCGTCGCCCCTGCCACCGGCTTGCCGGTATTATCCACGACCTGCCCCTTCAGCGGCGTCGCCTTGACGAGTGCAAATTGGATCGGCTTCAGGTCCCGCTCCGCCTCCACCGGTTTGTATCCCGGCGCGTAGCCCTTCGCCTGAACGACGAGGTGAAACTCGCCCGCCTGCGTCGAAACAAAACTGAATCCTCCCTTGCTGTCTGTCCGCACGATCTGTTTCTTCGGAGTCTCCCCGAGATCGGTCAATGCCACTTCCGCGTCCGCAATCGCTTTTCCCGCGCTATCGGCGACCACGCCGGCGACCGCGATTCCCGGTTCAAGAACCAACACCGCCTTGCCGGCCAGCAGGCTCTCCTTCGAAAACGTCTTACCTTCAAGGTTGTCTCTTTCTCCCTGCTCGAATTCGCCCGGCATGAAGCGCGGATGCGTGATCTCGAGCGACAGCGATTTGAAATCCGACGGCAACGCGCTGCTCGACCATTTGCCGGAAGAGTCGGATTGCGCGGAATCGTATTCCGACAGGACAAACTGGCCGACTTCATCGCGCGCGACGGCGCTGACGATCACTTTGGCCTCCGCGACCGGCTTGCCATTCTGATCCTTCACCAGGCCGCCTACCGTAACTCCCCGCGCGAGTTTCAGCCCGAGTTCCTTCTTCAAATCGCTGATGCTGACATTGTGGAAAAGGGTTGCGTAGCCGGGCGCAATGACAGCGAGCGACATCCGTGTGATCTGCTTGGACGGGTATTCGACCGCTGTTGCGCCGCGGGCGTCGGTCGTTTGTTCGCCGAAGAAATAGGTGGCTTTCTCATCCTCGACATTGAGCCGCACTCGCGCGTTGGCGATCGGCTTTCCGGTCGTGACGTCCTCGACACGAACGAGCGTCTCGGCGCGCAGGCCGGCCTCGTCAATCGACTCGGCTGGTTCCGCTTTGGCCAGGCCAGGAACGGCCGGATCGGCGCCGCCTGATTCGACCGTCATCGCGGTGATGACCGACACCGAGGCACTCATGAGCGAGACGACGTCGATGCTCTTCAGTTCCACGTCCGGCGAGGGCAGATCAAAACTGCTCCGAAAGATCCGCAACGTCGTGCCGTAACGGTCGCTCGCCGGACTGGACCCCCGCCAGATCACTTTTGTATTCGGGTCCGTTACTTCGTCCGGATCGGTCCGTGACTTCCACCAATTGCGGACATTCCGACCGTAAACGATCGGGGCCGTGTGCTCTTTGCCGTCGGCGTAATGAAAGACGAGCTTCGCGATCGGCGTGTCGTTCGTCAGATTCTCACCGGCGCCGTGAAGGACGTGGAGCCGGGTGACCTTGCGATCGACGGGAATTCCCTTGACGCTTGCGGGATGAAAACGACCCTCGCGGGCCGGACGCAGACCGGCCACCTCCATGATACCGTGCATCTCAAAGGGGATCCCCTCGAACACCTGTCGGCCGTGCGGCGAGTGTGCCCATGAACTCGTCGGATCCTGGTCCAGCAGTTCAAAGGAGCGCCCGTAGAAATTGGTCAGGTTGATCGTGAAAAACTGTGACGAAGACGCGGGGACAGGCTTCGCGTTGCCGGCCTCGCCGACCGTCATCGCCACGATCACCGGCGTCGCCCGGCTGAACAAGGAGGAGAAATCGATGCTCTTGATGCTGTCGTCGGGCAAGGGATTCTGAAAGCTCGTCTGGCACAGGCGCAATGTGACCCCGGACGGATCGGTCTGGCGACTCGTGCCGGTCCACGCCACTTTGGAGTTGGGATCGCTCAGGTCGGCCACCTTCTCGCTCCGCTCGACCCACCAATTCCGGACATGGACTCCGTATCGAATATTGAAACTGCGTTTTTCGCCGCTTTCGTAATTCAAGGTAATCCGGGCGATCGGTGTGCCGTTCTGATCCGCGTAACCGGTTCCGTGAAGCAGATGAATCCAGCCGGCTTTCCGGCCCACCGGGATTCCGCTGTAGCGGCCCGCGAACACCTGGCCGCTCTGCGTCGCGCCCATGCCCGTGACCTCCAGGGTGCCGCTCATCTCGAACGGCACTCCAGCAAACGTCTGGCGGCCCCATGGAACCGCCGCCCAGGACGTCCCGGGCTCGAACGCATTCGTCGTCTTGTTGTAGAACTTCGAAAGGTTAAGCGGGTGAAAATCGGAGGTGTCGTTGTCGGCGCTGCGGACCGCAAAGCTCGCAGCGATAAAACATGCCGCAGCCGACAATCGAAACAACTCCCTCCACCTTGCAAGATCGTGAGTCTTCATTTGGTCTCCATTTCAGATCGCTGCGTTCGACTGCCGTCCGGAACGAGGTCCGGAAACAAAGGACCGGGAAAAACGTCGATCGTGGGAGGCACGCGCTATCGGCGTTTCCCCGGCCGCTCGTGAAACTCTAACGGGTGAACTGTAACTCTATTTGCCGGCCAGCTTCTCGGCTCCCTGCCGCAAGTACACCCACACCCAGCCATGTCGGCCATGCTGATTATTCCCGACGCTGAAATAGCTGAAGTCACCCACCAGCAAGTCGGGTTTGCCGTCGCCGTTCCAGTCCGCCACGGCGGGCTTGGTGCGCATCCCGCAGCGTTTGGGATTATCAAAACCAACTGCGTCCTTGAATTCGCCGCCGGCCTCGATCACCAGCGGTCGAGGCGCTTCCAACTCCGGCTCCTTGCCCGTGCCGATGTTGCGATACCAGTTCACTTTCCCCGAACCGGAACCGAGCACCAGATCGAGCTTCCCGTCGCCGTCCCAATCAGCCAGACATGGACCGGCATCTCCGCCTTCGACCATAACCGGTTTACCCACAGCCATGAGCTTCGCGCCGGCCCCGAACGCCGGCTTCTGGGCCGTGCCTTCGTTCTTCAGCAGAAAAACCGCGCCTTCGATGTTGCCGATCACAAGGTCCAGATCACCGTCGCCGTCCCAGTCGGCGACGGCCGCTGCGGATGCGCTGCCCACCTTGATGAGCCGGCCACTCTTGTCTTTGAGTTTCTCGCCGACGGCGTAAGTCCCGTTCGCCTTGCGATAGAAAACATAAATCTCGCCGGGCCAGGAACCGGACAGGAGGTCCATTTTGCCGTCGCCGTTCAGGTCCACAAACTGTGGACCAAACCCGACGCATCAGCCTGCCGGCACTTTGCCGTCGGAACCTCCGGCTTTGAAATAAGCGAACGCGCCGAACTTCGGATTCTTATTATCGCCCTGGTTCCGGTAGATGCGCAGCTTGCCATCGCCAAACTGGCCCACCAATAGATCGGAATTGCCATCGCCATCGAAATCCGCCGCCAATGGCGCCGCGTGACCGATCTCCACGTCGATGGGTTTGCCGTCGGCTTCCACCCGGAATGGCGGCGAAAGAGTGTCGGATCCTGTTGGGGTTGAAGCCACCGCCGCCATCGCTCCCAGGCTGGCAGCCAGTCCCAAAACGTTGCGTAAGATGTTTGTATTCATTGGTTCCTCCATTGAAACACACTCGGTTCGAAATAGTCGCGGAAGTTCTCTGCTCTGCCTGCGCTTGCCGCCAAACAAACGACCAATCAAAGAAGCCGTCTCTGAACCTGTTTGACGTGAACGAGTCATTTGATCGCTCCACCAGCGGATATGTTCAATCCAATTCGAGCCTGTGCGACCGGACAGATTTGACAAGGCCAACCCGCCTCCGTGCCGTGATCGAATGGGAGCCATCGAAGTCCGGGAACTCGAGGACGACGACGATCAGTGCCATTCGACCACGGATGACACGGATGGAAAAAGTTGAATCCGGGAAATCCGGGAAATCCGTGGTTAAAGATTCGCGCTAATTCGTGTAATTCGTGTCTCTCACCTGTCCAGCGGATCGTGGGGACGAAAATCAAACGTGGTGGTGAGAAGTCGAGCGTTTTCCTCACTCGAATCGTAATCGTTCTCGTCCTCGTCCTGAACCCCCGGACCCCACACCCGAGACCCAAAACTCCCTCAACTCTCAACCATCAACCTTGGCGGCGGAGTGCGGAGTTGCTTTGAGTCGGATTTTGGGATCTAGTATTCATGTCATGAATGGGTTTGGGGTTGAGGTTTCTTTTCACCAGGAGTGT
>JGI10216J12902_101101445_pt1 | contig 10327 bp, 10 predicted proteins | sample KanNatreferecore_FD_12902 | JGI IMG/M metagenome (IMG submission 12902)
CCCCTTACCGCAGCACGGCAGCGAGGCAGTCGCTGGGACGTTAGAACGCAACGCTCGCTCTTGTCAATCATGCGCGGCTGATGCTTCTCGCGGCGGTCTCCCCGGTCGCTCGGCGTCGAGTCCGCGAAGGGTGATCCGAAGCCGGGCAGCAGCCGACAGCGACAAGCGGAGGCAATCGATGGCCGCGGCCGCAACGAGCGCCTCTAGCGGGAAACCGGCTATCGGCCCGAGTGTGAACGCCAATGCTTCGGTGTCGACCGTCGTTGCGGGCTTTGAGAGCCGGTGGCGCGCAGCCCGCAAAAAGGCGACCGGGGTCGCCGCGACCGCGATCGGCTGATGCTTCGGACCACTCGGCCAGGCCCGCTGCGTCGTGAGCACAGCGTAATGCACCGTCGGGAACAGAGCGAGAGCGGCGACCCACGCCGCCGACGGATGTTCGCTCGCTGCGAGGTAGAAGATGAGCGCGCCCGTGCACGGAACAAAGCGCGCTGCGTCGCCGAGCGCGTCGATGTAGCCGCCGTAGGGGCTCTCGAGACCGCGCGCCTGCGCGAGCTTGCCGTCCACGCAGTCGAGCAAGAAGCTTGCCTGGAAAAGGAGCCCTCCTACTATCAGGGCTCCCGCGGCGTAGGCCGCCGCTGCTCCGAAGGCCACAACGGTCGCCACAGCCGTCACCAAGTTCGGCGTGACCCAGGCCACGCCCGTCAGCACCCGAACGATGGGTCCCGCGACCGGGTCAATTACGAGCACCGTCCACCAGCAATCGTGGCCCTTAACCATCACTCGCTCGGGTCGAGCCCGTTGAGGAGCGCGGACGGACGCGTCGGTCGCCGGGGCGGAGACGCTCCGGTCGTTCACTAGACCGCGACCCGGGATGCGCGGGCCTTGAAGACGACGCGGTCGACGACATTCGCGAACGCGGCGACCGCGGGCGCACCGCCGAGCTCGCGACCGGCCCTCTGCACGCGGTGAGGATCTTCGACGGCGGCGGTAAGCGTCTCGAGGAACTGGTCGTATTCTTCGGCGAGGCAGATCGTCTGCATGGCCGCCACGCGCCGTGCGAACGCAACCTGATGGTTGTCGACATGCTCGCCGATGTCGGCTCGGCGCGGCACGACGATCGGCACCTTCCCCGCCGCGAGCGTCATCATGATCGTTCCGGGGCCCCCATGACTGACGACGACCGCCGCCGCCTCGAGCGCCTCCTTTATCTCCGAATAGGTCATGTAGTCGACCGTCTCGGGCTTGCGGGGGGGCGGCGAAACACCGTGTTGCACGAGACAGCGAACGCGGCCGTCCAGCCCCTCGAGCGAAACGTCGATCCACTCCATGAGGCGGAGGAACGGGTGGCAGTCCGTCCCGACGGTGACGAAGACCAGACATCTGCCGCTGTCGGCGGATGACGTCAGAAGAGACACCCGATCACCTCACCGCGAGGGTAGAACTGTTTCTGTTCCTCCCACTGGAGACAGAAGGCGTTGCTCAGCGGGTGGCATAACCGACCCGTCAGCGTCGGGGAGTCGATTCTGTCGTAGACCTCGATGTAGATCCGCGGGATTCGCAAGACACCGCCAATGACAAAGAACGGGAACGCCACGGCGGCTCCCGTCGAGACGATCAGATCGGGGCGATAGCCGCCGACGACCTTCCGCGCGAGTGCGAGGTTCTTCAGCAGGTTCCGGACGTTGCGCGTGGTCGGATGGTGTGCCCAAACGACGGACTCGTCGGCCAGGAGCGAGCAGCTGTCCGGCAAGTCGAACGTCACCCAGAGCCTCTCGTGCTGCTCCCACCACGGCTCGAGCCGGTGGAGCTGCAGAAGGTGGCCGCCTGAGGAGGAGACGAGGAGCACCTTCATTCCCGGCCTCCGGTACGGCGCGATCTTACGCCCCCGAATCGAAGGATCGGGCACGGCCAGCGCCGAAATCGCGAGCTCGAGTTCACGGACGCGGGGCGGCCAGGCCGTGATCGGCAAAGGACAGGCGCGAGCGCTCGCGTGACGCGACGACCTCCCGTTCGCTATCGAGCTCACGGAGCGCGAGCGCGGCGGCGACCATGATCACGACGAGCTGCAACGACAGCGTGTAGAACGGTGCCTCTACGAGCGCGATAAGGATCGCGACGTGGGCCCAGAACCCCGGCCCGGCTCGAATCCGCGCCGTCCGAACGAACACGACCCCGAACCAGGCGAGAAATAAGATCACGCCGGGGATCCCGTGCGAGAACATCAGGTACAGAAGCTGCCCCTGCGTCCCCACGGAATCGAGGTACGACTGCGACTCCGCCGGTCTGGGTGCTCCGTACCCGAGGACAGGCGACTTCGCGACTCGGTGAAACGTCTCCGCGTACAGCGCTCGCCGTGCGCCGTTGCTCTGCCCATGGGCCAGGCGTTGACCGATCAAGCCCTGAAGCGGACTGACGAGGATCACCGTCGCGCAGATCGCGACGCCGATGACGACACGGCCGAGTGCTCGTACCTCCTGTTGCCACGCCAGGCGGATCAAAACGTACGCGATTGCGACGCCGAGGCTTAGCCACGCGCCCCGATTCAGGGAAACGATCAACGGGAAGACCGACGCCACGAGTCCGATTTGGAACATCCGCCGCCAGGTCCGCGACGTCGTCTGCGCGATAGCGCCGAACGCAAACGGCGTGAGAAACGCGAACCCCGATCCCCAGCCGTTCGTATACGTGAAGAACGTCTGTGGGCGTCCGAGCGGATACCCGAGGAAGGTCTGAACGTCGGCGAACTTTGCTGTGATCATGTCCTGCACGACCTGGTTGCTTGCGATCGAGCCGGGAATCAGATGCGCCGCGGGCGTCGTGAACGAGACGTTTGGGAAGAAGACCCCGAGGTACCCGCCGACGACGACGACCAGCCAATAGCCCGCGAGGGCGTAAACGATCGTCCGGGCCGGGACCATCTCGCGGCGGTTGTAGAGATACAAGAAGACGACTGTCGCCGCGACATAGATCGAGAGACGGAGGAGGAAACCCGCGAACCGACCCACGGTGTCTATCTGCGTGGCTGACGCCACCATCCATGCGAGAAAGAGAAGCCAAATCCCGAACCCGCGCGGCAGGCGCAACGAATCGGCGCGGAGCAGAAGCGACAACAATAGCCCGGCGGCAATAACCGGCCAAATGAAATGGCTAAGCCCGAAGGCCCACCAAAGCGGAAGCGGGAGAAAAAGTGCGTATGCCTGCCAGCCGCGCGGGAGCCCCCGTCGCTGAGGCATCGTCCCGGTCGAATGTTGGGCAGGCATGACAGCCTCAGATGCCCCGCCCGAGGCGGTTCGCGGTGGTGACGACGAAGTTCGGCCGAAGGATCCGTGCGGTTACGAGCAGCGCGAGGTACGCCCGGAGTTGCCGCGCGTCGAGCTGCAGGCATCGCTTCGCATATGCGCGCGCCTCGGGGCCCTTTCCAGAGGCGGCGAGCGCGAAAGCGATTTGGCCGTAGATGCGGGCGAGACCCGCCGGCTCCTGATGGAACTCTGGGTACTTTTCGAGGAGATAGTGCAACGCAGAAACGAGCATCTTCCAGCGGCCGACGAACCATGATCCGTCACTCCAGTAGATGCGCGCCAGCGGCTGGCTGATCGTCGCGATGCCATTCAGACGAGCCGCGCGAAGTATCCAATCGTAATCCTCGCCGTAGCCGCCGGGAATGGCTTCATCAACGAGGCCGATCCTGTCGACGAACGTCTCCCGTCTGACGAGGATCGTGCCCTGATGGATCTCCATCCTGCGGGAGCGAAGGAAGTCGCCGAACCGCAGGATCGGCTCCTTGGGCACGCGCGCGATCTCGCTGCCGTTCCGGCAGACGTACATACCTGAAGCAACGATGCCAACGCTCGGCTTCGACGCGAGCTTGTCGACTTGAAGCCGCACCTTCTGAGGGAGCCACTCGTCATCGTCGTCACAGAAGCCGACGAGCTCGCCTCGGGCGGCTAGAACACCGCTATTCCGTGCGCCGGCGAGACCGGGGCTGCGGCCGTTCGTAATCAGGCGGATCCGACGCTTCGGCGGGACCCCGAGGCCGACTGGCGCCGGCTCGCTTTGATCGAAGACGACGATACATTCAATCTCGCCGGCGTAGTCCTGGGATAGGACGCTTGCAACTGCGCGTAGAAGAACCTCCGGCCGGTTGCGCGTAGGAATGACAGCCGACACAAGGGGATACGTCGCCATCTCAGCTCCTTGCGCGATTCGCGACTGCCGGCGGTCTCGCTGCGAACATCCGAGCGGCGACCGCGCGGGCCGCGGGCAGATCCGCCGGGGCATCGATCTCGGCCCAAGAGCCCGGCGCGACGAGGATTGGGCACACGTCCATCCCATCACACATCCGGCTGTAGATGTCCTCGTAGTAGAGCGTCGTCTCTCCGTCGGCGAGCGCCTGTCGCGCGAGCGTCAAGTACCGCGCGCGGGCCGCGCCGCGGAGCGTCGAGATGCCAATGAACTCACCAAGCGCGAGGTCCGGTCTGATGTCTTTCCCAAGACGCGTGATCGAGTCGCCGGAGACCGCGACCTTCATTGCTTCCGCGTCCGGCGGACCCGGCTCCACCAGGAGCCCGAGAGACCCGGTTTCGGCCTTCGCGCGACGGACGAGGTCGGGCGCGAAAATGATGTCGCAGTTGAAAATCAGGACATCTTCGTCTGCGGCCTCCACCGCCACGGCGACTGAGTGGAAGTTGTTCAGCTCTCGAAACAAAGGGTTGTTGACGGTCTGGATCCGAATGTCGTATCGGCGATGACTCACATACCGCACTACGTCATCCGAGCGATGGCCGGTAACAACCAGCAGCCGATCGAACCCCTCTTCCTTCAGGGCATTGACGCATCGATCGAGCACGCGCGTTCCATTGACGCGCAGCAGACACTTTGGCCTGCCGCCCAACCGCGAGGCGGTGCCCGCGGCCAGCACGACGGGGACGAGTTCACTCACGAGCTCGGACCCCTCGTTGGACGAAGCCCTAGTTGCGGCCGAGCAGGAACTGGACCCAACTCATCTGCCTTCGCTCGAGGATGCATCCGAGTCGAGCCACGCATTCCGGGCGAGATCGATGACGAATTCGGGATCGGCCGCCACCGCCCTCGAGAGGAGTGTGTGTCGTCCCGGCCTCACCCGGTGCGTGATCTCGAGTGCACGGACGGCGTCCTCGAATGAGATGTCGATCGCGCGGGGCGTGGTCGGCGCTCCAATGCTGTGCAAGAGGTCCACGACCTGCTTCAGTTCGGCGCCGAAGAGCCGGCTCGCCAGGACGGATCCGACTGCGACCTGCTCGCCGTGAGATCCCGAACCGAGCTCGAGCGCGTCGAAGGCGTGGCTGATGAGATGTTCGGGACCACTACACGGGCGGCTCGACCCGGCAAGCGCCATCGCCAGCCCGCTCAGAACCAAGCCGTGAACGAGGCTCTCAACATCCTCCGCGGCGAAGGGGCGTTCGGGCGCAAAGAGGTGCCGCCGCCCTATCAGCAGTCGCGCCGCCGACTGCGCGAGCAAGGCGGCGTAGTCGTCATACGGCTCACCGGTGACGCGATGCGCCCAGCGCCAATCTTCGACTGCAATAAGGTTTGCGGCCAGATCCGCCATCCCACTAACGAGCGTGCGGCGAGGGGCGCGGCTGACGACATGCACCGGTACGAAGAGGGCCGCCGGGGCGCGGGCGCCGTAGCTGCTGACTCGGCCGTCGGCTCCGCGCAGGACGGCGACTGGCGAGCAGATGCCGTCATGCGACGCCTGAGTCGGAATTGCGAAGAACGGGAGGAGCGCCCGTGCGGCGCCGTACTTCCCTACGTCCAATGTCTGCCCGCCCCCGCAGCTGATGATTACGTCTGCCTTCTCCTCCCGCGCTACTTGCTGCAAACGGTCGACCTCGCCGAGCGTGGCCCCGGCCGTCACGATGGTCGCGCAGTCGAGCTGCGCGCCACAGTCGATCACCAGCGAGCGGCCGAGGAGGTTTCTGCCTGCGCGACCAAGCGCGAAGAGCGGGCGTTGGAGCTCGAGCTCCGCCAGCGTTTGCGCGAGCGCATCCGCAACTGCCGCGTCGGAGTGGGCGAAGACGAGCGACGAAGGTAGTTCCGGTGCGCGGACCCCGCGCAGCGGGACGGAGGGAAGGGCGTCGGGGGGAGCGGACGCGGCGGGGAAGACCGAGGTCATACCAGCCTCAGTGGCCTGATCTCGATCGTCTCAGCCAGAGCGCACATCGCCTCTAGTACGCCCGCCGCGTCCTTGTTAAAGCGGGGATCGTCCGGAAGATCAGCCTGACGTCACCCCACAGCGACCAACTCGTGACGTAGAGGTAGTCGAGCTTCGTCATCTCCTCGAATGGGATCTCACTGCGGCCGAGAACTTGCCACAGCCCCGTGATACCGGGCGTCAAGTCGAGGCGCTTGCGCGCCCAATCGGTGATGTAACGGTCTTCGTCGAGAATGAGCGGCCGCGGACCAACGAGCGACATTTCGCCCTTGACCACGTTGATCAGTTGAGGGAGCTCGTCCAACGAATAACGCCGCAGAAAGGCGCCAAAAGGTGTGATCCGCGGGTCCTTCGGCACCTTGAACATCCGCGGGTCGCCGCCGTTCGTCGCATGCATGTTCAGATGGGCGACCTCGCTCTTCCGGCGATCGGCGTCGGCGACCATGGTTCGGAATTTGTAGATCCGAAACGTCTTGTCATCTCGTCCCATCCGGATTTGCCTGAAGAAGACAGGTCCCGGGGTTTCGAGCTTTATTCGGCAGGCGATCAGCGTAAAAAGCGGGGCCAGCAGCAGCAGTCCGACAACCGCGCCCACGACATCCAGCCCGCGCTTCATAAGACGTGCGGAGCGAGAGAGCCGCAACGGAGGCAGTCCGAGTAGAGGAATGCCCTCCACGGTGTGGATACTTACGTTCGGACCGACTACTTCGAATAGGCGCGGGACGATGTCGACCTGGACATCGAGGTCCTTCAGCGAGCGAACGAGGTCGAGTGCCTCGTCGTGTCGCCCGTTCGAAAACGCGAAGATGACGCGTTCGACGTCAAAGACCCGCACGATGGCGCCCAGACGGTCGGGGGGACCGAGCAGCGTCAAGTGCTCGAGGTCCTCGCGGCGCTCCTTCGGCTCGGAATCGACAAAGCCAACAAGATTGATGCCGTACTCGTGATGATGGAGAAGCTTTCGTGCAACGAGTTGACCGACGTCGCCGGCGCCGACGATAACGGTGTTCTGGAGGTACGTGAGCCGTGAGCGGCAGTACGTCCGCGCCGCCACACGGCAAAGCGTTATGAGGATGATCGCAAGCATCCAGAACAGAGCCAATTTCCCGGCGGGGGCGTGCGCGACACCGGTGAGTTCTTCGAAGAGAAACAGCGTCCAGGTGCCAACGGTGACGAGATGGAAGACACCCAAGGCGTCATCGGAAGTGGAATGATCAGTTCGCTCTTCGTCGTGGGCATAAAGGCCGTAGAGATTTGCGATCACGACCCACAGCGGGAGCGTGCACGGCAGGAGGAGTAACTCGATCGTCAACGGTAGGTGGTCCGTCACCGATCCGACCCGATATAGAGCCTCCGCGCCTACAAACGCGAGCGAGAGACCGACAACGTCAGCGGTGACGAGCATCCGCCGGACGAGCCAGCCGCGGCGTCGGATCGTTGCTGTCTTGCGGCGGCGCTCGAGGATCTCGAGTGTCCGGTCGTCGGCGGCACGGACAATCTCGTCGTAATGCATCACTGCCTGCCCCATTGCGACCGCCTCGGGCGACACCACTGCCTCTGGCGACGTCACGTCTCGTCTCCCGAGAACCCGGCGCCCTCGGCGGGCGTGCGCTCGGCTTTCCGTCCGAGCCACAGCCTCTCGAAGAGCCGCGTTCGATTATGTTTCGACGCCTCGTCGAACGACTTGATTCGGTAGGAGCCGTAGTAGTCGTCCGGAGCACTACCTGTCACGACGACGCCGATCGCGGGAGCGCCGCATGTCGCGAGCGCGCGGCGAAGATCCTTCAGCTTCGACTTCCGGGCAAAGTGCAGGCGCGATACGAGGAGAAGCGCGTCGACGTGGTCACTGAGTGCGATCGCGTCTGCTCCGCCAAGCAGGGCAGGCGCATCGATCAGGACGAGATCGTTGTCGACCTCGAGCGTTTGAAGCAGGGCCGCGAGCGCGTCGCCTACGACGAACTCGCCAACACTAGGCGGAACCGTTCCCGCCGTAAGGACGTGCAGGACCGCTGCCCGAGAGTGGCCATTCGCGCCGGCCGCGCCATGCGAGCCGTTTTCGCGACGTGCGCCTCCCGCGTGATCAGAGGCGGCGATCGGAACCGGTACGACAGCATCGCGGAGAGCTACGTCACCCGCGAGCACCTCACCGACACCCGGCTCGCCCTCGAGCCTGAAGAGGCGGTGCAGAGCCGGGCGGCGGGCATCGAGGTCGACCAGTACGACGCGCGTCCCGGCGCGCGCGATCGCGATTGCGAGGTTTGCCGCGGTCGTGGACTTTCCCTCCCCCGGCATTGAGCTCGTGATGAGCATCGACCGGATTTTTTTCGTCCGGAGCACGCTCTCGACGTGCACTCGGACGACTCTGAATGCGTCGGCATCACCGCTTTCTGGATCGACGAGCATCGCCAGTCGGTTCTCGGTCCGCCGAAAACGCGGCGGCGCGCCGAGTCGGCCGAGCTGGGGAAGCCCCAATGCGTCCGCGACTGCGTCGGGGGATCGGATCCGCCTATCGAATGCCTCTCGAACAAACGCCGCTATCAGGCCGAAGATGAGACCCACCGCCAGCGCCGCGACGCCGGCTCGAACCGGCCGAGGCCGAACCTTCTTGGCCTTCGCATTGGTCTGGACCACGGACGCGTTGCCGGTCTGGAGCGCTTCCATCGTCTGCAACTGCCGGTCCTTGGCGACGAGCGCGACGTACAGCGCGTGGTCCTGTTTCGAATATTTCAGTTTGTGGATCTCCGCATCGACGCCGTTGCGAGCACGCTGGAGTGCAGCCGTGTCGAGCTGCCGCTGATACGCCGTGAACTGCCGCGCGTACTCGGTGGCGAGGCGGAGGGCCCAAGCCGGATTGGAGTTCCGCACCACGACCTTGAGCACGTCCGCGTTCGTCGCCGGAACGATCTCTGTTTCTGCAAGGAGATCTTCCGGGCTGCGATTCCCAATGCCGAGCGCGTTCAGCGTGCGTGCCGCAATGGTCGGGCTCTTCGCAATTGCGCGCTTCGTCTGGATGAGCCTGTCCGGATCGCCCTTCGCGCTCGAGTCCTCGGTCACCCCCGAGAGTGCTGCCGGAAGGTTGTCGCGGCTGAGAACGACCCCGGCCGAAGCGGCATATAGGGGACGTTCACTTGCCGAGTATGCGACCCCGACCAAGACCGCCCAAAGGGCGGTAAAGACGATGAACCATTTCCGGCGCGCGATGACCTCGAAGTACTCGTTGAAGGTGGGTGCCTCATTACCTGGCACCGGCGATTCAACCTCGCCCCTCATCGTCGCTCCAGCAGTCGCGAATGCCCCACGGCTCGTACGCGAAGATGCCGCCAGCGTGGTACGCGAAATCGCGGCCCGCCGCAAAATTCTGCCACCACTTTCCTCTCTCCCCTAACAAAAAAGCGCTAGCCGAACCTCTAATCTTACGAAGCTAAATCAGTTGTTGTCAATAACCGCAGCGCGGGGGGCCCTAGCTGGCCACGATCCGGTGCCCGCATAGGCAACGCGGGCGCTTGGAACGCGGTTCTGTAGCACGACGGCTGGTGTCAACTCGTGCTCATAGCATCTCTTCTCCACAGCCGTCGACTCGTCGTTTTTGGAACTGCGCCGATCCGCGTATGCCGTCTTCGTCAGGGGCTTCCGGCTGACCGAGGAGGTGCGTGGATGGCAAGCGAGCAGGGCGTGATCACCCGGTCACGCCGCTCTCTCAGGCGACCGGCTCGACGTAGCGGTTGCAAGCTGGATCGCCCAGGGATGGGCGCTCAACAATCAGACGGCGGACTCCGCCGTCTTGCGCCGCAGCATCGAGGTGCTGCTCGTCGCCGTTGGCGCGGCCGGAAATGTCAGCGCCCGGCCGCTCTCGGCGCAATAGAACCGCAGGCGAACCCGGCAATCACAAGTTCACCCTCGACACCTACGTCCACTTGCTCGACGAGGGACGTGCCCGAGCCGAGTTTCTTCGACATCGCGCCCTCGATCCGTGACCCAGATGTGACCCGGACGGGCCGAAGTGGGCGGGATGGGCGGCCGCGGCCGGGGCGTTAACACCGCTTGTCGAGGGAAACGCCAGACCGGGCGAGGTGAGCCGAAGCCCGGGGAAGCTTTTAATCCCGAGGTCGCAGGTTCGATCCCTGCCCGGCCCAT
>JGI10216J12902_100486279_pt1 | contig 10325 bp, 8 predicted proteins | sample KanNatreferecore_FD_12902 | JGI IMG/M metagenome (IMG submission 12902)
ACGATGCAGTTCTCCCAGAGGAAGTCGACGCCGGCCTTGCCCGCGTCGGAATCGTCACCGACCTTGCCATTGACTTCGAGCGCGCCAGGGGGGCTGGCCTGCGTCGCATTGCGCCACATGCCCGCGACCGGGAAGTTCAGGTTTGGTCCGATCTGAGGAAGGGGGTTTCCGCGCCGGCCTCCTGCCTGGGGAAGCACTGGCAATTGACCGCGCTGAATGTAGTAGACGCGATCCGGGCTCTCGGCGAAGACACCCTGCCCCGCACCGAAGGTCCATTTCTCGTTGCCAGGCAGCGTGCTGATGTCTTTTGGCCAGCCTGGTACCACCTCGTACGGTCCGGTCGGATCCAGGAACCCGACGGCGCCCGGAACGGCTGTATTGCCACGCGCCGACTGCGCCGCGACTGACTTCTCCACCGCGGTGCCGCCGACCAAGATGGCGGCGACGATTACTGCAAGCACGGTTATCGTCCAATGCTGACGCATCGTTCCCTCCGTTTCCGACGGCAGAAGAATACGCGAAAATACCATCCGACAATGCCAGTGAACATGAGGGCGGCCAGGGGGGCACTGCTCGCAATTGCGAGCAGCGTGTCAATCGGAATGGTCTCGGCGCAAACGTCGTCCGCCCACCGAGTCCTGCTCGACGAGGCCCACCACAACATCATGGCGACGGCGTCTGGTGGATATCGACCGCTGGTTCGTGTGTTGACCGATTCGGGATTCGACGTGGCCTCCAACACGCTTCCGTTCAGCCTCGCCAGGCTGGCCGCAACCGACGTCGTCGTCGTCGCCAACCCGAATGGTGCCGACCAGCGAGCACCGGTTGGCGAACGTGCCGCATCCGCGTTCACGAGCGCTGAGATCGATGTGATTCACGAATGGGTGCTGGGAGGCGGGGGACTCCTTCTGGTAACGGATCACTACCCCACTGGTGTCGCTGCTCGAACCCTTGCCGGAAAGTTCGGTGTGAAACTCTCCGGTGGATGGACCGACGATCCTGCGAATCGGTGGTCGCTGCCCGGGTACGGTCCGATATTCGGATATCTCGTGTTCTCTCTCGAGAATGGTCTTCTTCCCGACCATGCCATCACACGAGGATCAAATGAGGACGAAAAGATCGAAGGAGTCTCGACGGTCACCGGAGGCTCGATGGAGGGGCCACCCGGAAGCGTCTCACTGTTGCGCCTGAGCCCCACTGCCGTGGACTGGATCCCATCCAGCACCACTCGCGCTCCCTCGAACACACCGCCACAACCGCAGAGAGACTTCAATCCGTGCCCGTCGTGCGACCAGGTCTCATCGGCCGGGCACAGTCAGGGTCTCGCGTTCGCCTTCGGCCGCGGCAGAGTCGTCATCATCGGTGAGATGGGGGCGTTGGTGGACTACTCGGTGCCCGGCATGCAGAACCGCCAATTCGCGCTCAATATCGTCCGGTGGCTGAATCGAGACCTGTGAGCCGCCCGGTTTCCTGTTGACCAATCATTGCGGTCAGCGTATAAGTCGCTCTGACATTCCAGATGAATCAAATCACTGGTCTCTTTGTCGAGTCGGGTCGCCTCGGGGCGAAGGGAAATTCATGCACAGGATCGAGCGAGTTCTTTGGGCGTTGGTGGTCGTGTTGGCGATTCCTTCCGTTGCTAGTGCGCAATCGAGTATCACTGGCGTTGTTCGTGACACCTCAGGTGCTGTCCTTCCGGGGGTAACGGTCGAGGCAGCAAGCGACGTCTTAATCGAAAAAGTACGATCAGTTACGACCGACGGCAGCGGGCAGTACCGCATCGTCGATCTACGGCCGGGTGTGTACACGGTCACGTTTACGCTGCCAGGGTTCAGCCTTTACAAGCGCGAAGGGCTGGAGCTGGCGGCAGAATTCGTCGCAACGGTGAACGCCGACCTTCGCGTCGGCACCCTCGAGGAAACCGTTACGGTCACGGGTGAGAGTCCCATCGTCGATGTGCAGAGCGCGAAGCGGCAGCGCACACTGGACAGCGAGCTCGTGCAATCGCTGCCAACCGCTCGCGGGTATGCCGGACTGATGGTCCTCATCCCGTCCATGGTGCAGAGCGGCGGCGGAAACCCGAACGTCCAGTTGAGCCCGGGGATGGTCGTCTTCGGTGGCCGCGGTGGGCGAGGCAACGAAGGGCGCGCGCAGGTCGATGGATTGAACACCGGCGCCTCGTTGAATGGCGGCGGCGTCTCGGGTTATCGCCAGGATGTCGAGAACGCGCAGGAAGTCGCGATCACGACGGCCGGCGGATTGGGTGAAACCGAGATCGGCGGCCCGACGATCAACATCATCCCGCGCACCGGCGGCAACAGCTTCAGGTCGCACGCCTTCTTCACCGGCCTGAAGGGCGGCATGCAGGCCAGCAACTACACCGATGAACTCAAGGCCGCAGGACTTCGCACGCCGGCGAAAACCAACTACATCTACGACACGAGCTATTCGCTCGGTGGCCCGATCATCCAGGATCGCGTGTGGTTTTACGCGCTGGCGTACTACCGCGGCAGCGAGAACACCGTCCCGGGCATGTTCTACAACAAGAACGAATTCGACATCAGCAAATGGCTTTACGAAGCCGACACGAGCCGGCCGGCCGTGTCCGGTGGACGAGGCCCGATTCAGCCGAACGTCCGGCTGACGTTTCAGCTCTCGCGGCGCGACAAGTTGAATCTGTTCTGGGATGAGCAGATCAGCAACAACAGTCTCGGCGCTGGCACCGCGACCGCCGCTCCCGAAACCGGCGGTCTCAACCACGGCTGGCAGCGCGTGCAGCAGGTCAAGTGGACGTCCACCACGACGAACAAGCTTCTGCTCGAGGCGGGCCTCGGCACGTATCTCTCGAACTGGAACACGCGCGAGCGGCCGGGCAACAACCGGGACCTCATTCAGGTTACCGAGCAGTGCGCGCCCAGTTGTGCCACGAACGGCGGCATCGCCGGACTGCAGTATCGTGCGCAGGCGACGTGGAACGCCGACTGGATCGGCGCACACACATGGAACGCAGCGGCTTCGTACGTGACCGGGCCCAACGCCCTGAAGATCGGCTACCAGGGCGCGTATCACGAAGACAATCGCGCGCCCGACGCCGGCAACGACAAGCTGCAGTATCGCTTCAACAATGGCGTGCCGAACCAGTTGACGCAGCGGCTCGAGCCGTACCGGTCCTACTCGCGCGTGCGCTACAACGCGCTGTACGTGCAGGATCAGTGGACGCACGGCAGACTGACACTGAGCGGTGCGCTCCGATACGACCATTCGTGGAGCTACTACCCCGAACAGCAGATCGGGCCGACACGGTTTCTGCCGACGGCGATCGTCTTCCCCGAGAGCAAGGGCGTCATCGGCTACAACGACATCACGCCACGAGCAGGTGTCGCGTACGACGTGTTCGGGAACGGCAAAACCGCGCTCAAGGTGAACGTCGGCAAGTACCTCGAAGCCGCCGTCAACGGCAACGGCAACTACTCTGCGCTGCTGCCGACGTCGCGCATGGACACGACGCAGACGCGCAACTGGACCGACTCGAACAACAACCGCACCCCGGATTGCGATCTGTTGAACGGCGCCGCGCAGAACCTGACCGCGAGCGGCGGTGACATCTGCGGCGCGTGGGCCAATACCAACTTTGGCAAGTACGTCTACACGACGTCGTACGACGAGAAGATCCTGAAGGGCTGGGGCGTACGGCCGTCGGACTGGCAGGTCGGCGTGACGGTGCAGCAGGAAATACTGCCTCGCGTCTCGCTCGAGGTCGGCTACACACGACGATGGCTGGAGAACTTCACGGTGACCGACAACCGTGCGCTCTCCCCTGCTGACTTCGATACCTTCACGGCGATCGCACCGGTCGACCCGCGCTTGCCTGGCGGCGGCGGCTACTCCATCCCTGGGCTGTACCACGTGAAGAACGAGAAGTTCTCGGTGCCCGTCGACAACCTGCGGACCTACGCGCCCGACTACGGTTCGATCACGCAGGTCTACAACGGCATCGACATGAACGTGAATGCGCGAACGTCCTACGGCCTGCAACTCCAGGCGGGCACCAGCACGGGTCAGCGGAAGACCGACTACTGCGACATCCGCGACGATCTGCCGGAACAGACCGGTGGATTCTCCACGGCGAGCGAAGTCCCGCAGTACAGCCCTGTGAACCCGTTCTGCAATTTCTCTCCAGGCGTGACGACGAGGTTCACGGCGGCCGGCTCGTACACGATCCCGAAGATCGACGTGCTGGTGAGCAGCACGTTCCAGAGCGGACCGGGTGAGCCGCTCGCCGCGAACTGGACGGTGTCGAACGCGATCGCATCGCAGTGGCTCGGCCGGCCACTCTCCGGCGCCGCGCCGAACATCACGATCAACCTGCTCAGTCCGACGGACATGACCTTCCCGCGCGTGAATCAACTCGATCTGCGCATCGGCAAGATCCTCCGGTTCAACGGGCAGCGCGCGAACGTGTCGCTCGATCTGTTCAACGCGTTGAACGCCGACACCGTGCTCACATACAACCAGAACTTCACACCGGGCGGTGCCTGGCTCGTGCCAACGGCCGTCCTCACGGCACGCACGGCGAAGATCACCGTTCAGTACGATTTCTAATCTCGATCGTCATTACAAGACGCACGCCGCCCGATACGGGCGGTGTGCGCGCGAATGAAGGCCCCCGCGGCTCGTGCCGATACGCATGACATGGGCCGCACCATCCTGTTGACTGGTCTTCTGGTTGGACTCGTGGTCTCGCTGCCGACGGCTGCTGGCCGCTCGACTCACGATTTCGAGAAGCACACGTTCAGCCTCGATCTTCCTGAGGGCTACGCGCTCCAGGCGGAGGCCACACCCAAGCCCGGGTTTGGCACGTTCGGCTTCAGCACCGAACCTCGCACCGACGGGACCCGCGGGATGATTCAGGTGAGCCTGTTCGACCTCACCCAGGCGCCACCTGGCGAAACCGTCACGGTCGACCGACTCGCATCTGCGCTGATCAATAGCGTACGAGAGCGGCGCACCCGCTGGGAGCAGGCCGAGAAGGAAGTGCGAGTCGGCGGCGTCACCGCGAAGCGCATCGCATGGTCAGGCTCGGTGGAGCCAGGCTTCGGCCGTCCGGCAGTCAACATGCGCGGTGTGATGATCGTCGGCATCGCCAGGAACATGGGATTCGCCCTTCACACGCAGGACCTGACGACGTACTCCGACACAACACTGCCGCTCTGTGAAGAAGCGCTGTTGACGTTCGCGACGAGTCCACGCCGCTAGCGCCGCGCTCGCGGCGCGCTCCACTTGTGGGACAGTACGGGCTCATGGGGAGCATGCCGCGTCCTGGCCAGGTGCCGTTTCAGGCACATATCGAACTTCTTCAATTCTTCCTGGCGCATCGCGACGACCTCGTCGAAAAAATACAAGGGCTGCTGAACGCCCAACGACAGCCGATTGAATACCTGCGAAACGCTCCCCTTCTGTCTCGTCACTTCGAGGATTGCTTCTTCACATTCACCGGGGTCACCCACAGCCAATCCAGTCTTCGAGGCCAGTTGGAAGAAGCGCATTGGGCACGTGGATTCAGACCTCGTGAGATTCCGGGACTGCACAACGGCCTGGCCGATCCAGCGGAGATGATGATCCGTGGTTTCTATCTGTGGCAGCAGACGCGATGGCCCGGTCGCAATGGTCGAGTCCGTTTCGCACACACGCTGTTCAACTTGTATGTGATTCGGTGTCTCGAGTTGTTGAGCATGCGCATCTGCGAACCCGGAGCGAGCAGCGCCAGCGACCGGCTCTCACACGTTCAAGGCGTGCTCGATCAAGTCTGGAGGAACACACCGGCTGATCAGCCCGTGTTCGTGCGAGATGCGAGATGGCTGATCCAGATGGCACAGAGCCCCGCGACCGATGACCTGGGAGCCTATTTCGAAGTCGCGCAAGAAATAGAAGAAGCCCTTTCGGAAGCTGACCGGATTGAAATCCACAAGGCCGGCGTTCGCATGGCTGCCGGGCACCTGCGCTCTCAGATTCGCTACTACTCCATGAAGGAGGACGTGCCTCTCGACGAGAAGAGCCTCGTTTTGAGTACCCGCAACTCCAATGCCCTTGATTTCGCCCTGCTGATTCAGGAACTCGTTCCGCTGCTCAAGGCGTATGAACACGCCTGGCGCAGTGACGATGGCCAGAAGAGGCTCGAATTGGCAGACGCCATCTGTCAGGGCATCTCTCCGGATCCAGAGTTGTTTGTGAATCGTGTCGAGCTCTTAGGTGCTTACAGCATGATCGAGCATCTCTTCATCACGACAGATGACAATGGGCACGCTGTACATACGCCGATGGGACGACGACACATTCGGCTCTTCCAGGAATACGAAGCACGGATCGGTCGCGTGTCGAAGGCGCTGTATGAGGACTGTCCACACTTCCGGCCCGTTGCCGGCACGTATTCTCCATTTGGGGTCCTCTATGGGTTTTCGTCTGATCTCCTTGAACACATGGCGCTCAAGACCGCACAGACCGATGCGGTGAAGCGCTTCAGTCTGGAAGATGTCTTTGTCGGTGGAGACGCCGACGCCGACAAGCTCGCCTGGGTGAGCGGCTGGCGGAAGTTGCCGCACCTCAAACGAGAAGTGGAAAAGCTGTTCGACTATCCGCAGCAGTTTGCCGAAGACACTTTCGATCGCATCGAGCACGCGCTGCGTACACGGGTGTCCGATGGCGAGGCGAACGCGACTGCCAGGACCGGACGCCTGTTCATCCTGCCTGGTGATCAACAGGCTGATTCGAAGACGTCGCTGATTCCGGACCTACCGATTCGGCATATCCGATCGTCCGACAGGCAGATCGTGGCTGCGCACAACGCGGATGCCTACGACGAGCGGCATCTCCTGAGCGATCGACGAGAGGGGAAGTACCTTCTCAGCTACAAGACGCCGGGCGGATGGGTGGCCATCACCAAGACCGTCCTCACTGAAGTCTTAGGAGCAGGGCGCGACGTGAAGATTGTTGGACTGCCCCCTGTGGCCGTTGACGTGCTGCAGTTGATGTGTCCCAATCTGGTTGTTCTTCCACGGGACTAGTAGTACGTCGAGGGGTATCCTTCTCACATGTACGTGCTCGCGCTTTTGATCGGTAGCGTCGCCGGTCTCCGGACCTTCACCGCGCCGGCGGCGCTCAGTTGGGCCGCCTGGTCGGGGCGGCTCGCCCTTGAAGGCACCTGGTTCGCGTTTCTCGGCTACTCCTGGACGCCCTATATCTTCACGCTACTCGCCATCGGCGAGTTCGTCGGCGATCAACTGCCGTCGACGCCGAGTCGCACGGTGCCGATGCAATTCGGCGCTCGACTATTGAGCGGCGCGATCTGTGGTGCGGCGATCGGATCGCCGCACGGCGCCGTGCTCGGTGGGCTCCTCGCCGGCATCGTGGGCGCGATCATCGGTACCTTCGGCGGACACACGTTCCGCTCGCGTCTGGCCAAGGCGTTCAAGAAGGATCCGCCAGCCGCCTTCATCGAAGACGCGATCGCTATCGTCGGAGCATGGCTGATCGTCCGGGCCCTGTCGTGAATGCCGGACGTACCCCTGTGTTGTCACAGGTAGTTCACAGTTCCTCCATCATTGCCGGGGTACTTTCGACGGGCCGCTACGTTTACAGACACGTAATGAGGAGACTTCGATGAAAGCATCCGGTCACATCGCTGCTGGCATGTTGCTGGCCTTGACCGTCGTATCGGCCGTGGGGCTCGCCCAACGCCAACCCGCGCGTGCGCCTAACCAGACTGCGACCGAGACATCCGCCGAGGCGACGAGACGGATCGTGGCAGCGGCGCAAGCATTGGTCGCCACGCTCGACGAAGCGGGCCGCGCCAAAGTGCAGTTTCCTCTCGAGGGACCACAGAAGGCGCGGTGGTCAAACCTCCCTTCCCCCATCTTTCAGCGAGAGGGGCTGCGCATCGCCGACCTGACGCCGACTCAACGCGACGCCGTCCGAACATTGCTCACGACCGCCCTCAGCCGGCAGGGCTACGAGAAGGTCGAGGCGATCATGCAGGGCGACGAAGTGCTGCGTCAGGCCCAGTCCGCAAACGGTCCCGGAGGCGCTCAGCCCGGCGGCCGGGGGCGTGGAGGTCCCGGAGGCGCTGGCGGCGGAGTGAGCTTCGGAAAAGATCAGTACTACGTGGCCTTCGTCGGCACTCCGTCCGTGACGCAACCATGGATGCTGCAGTTCGGCGGGCACCACCTCGCCATCAACCTGACGCTGGGTGGGAGTCAAGCGAGCATGACCCCGAGCCTGCCTGCCGCGCAGCCCGCGACATACACCATCGAGGGACGAACGGTGCGGCCGCTCGGTGCGGAGAACGACAAAGCGTTCGCACTCATTAACGCATTGGATAGCGCGCAGCGCAGCCAGGCGATCCTCTCGTATCGCGTCGCGGATCTCGTGCTCGGACCTGGACAGGACGGGCGCACGATTCAGCCTGAAGGAATCCGCGCGTCCGCGCTCACCGCACCGCAGCAGGCCATGCTGCTGGACCTGGCGCGCGAATGGGCTGGCATCATGCCCGATGCCTACGCCGCCACGCGGATGGGCGAGATCAAAGCGAACCTCCCCGAGACGTACTTCGCATGGAGTGGTCCGACCACAAACGGGAGCGCTGCCTATTTCCGGATACAGGGACCCACAGTCGTGATCGAATACGCGCCGCAGGGAGGCGTCGATCACATTCACACGATCTATCGCGATCCGACGAACGACTACGGAGCACGATTTGCCAGCAAGTAGATCCGTCTCGCGTGTGGTCGTCGCGGCGTTCGTCCTCGCGTCGGGCGCGGGCGCATCTGCGCACCGGTACGACGAATTCCTTCAGGCCACTCGCATCGGCGTGGAGTCCGATCGCGTCCGGCTGGAGATGAGTCTCACGCCGGGCATCGCCGTGGCTCCTGCAGCTATTCGTGAGATCGACGTCAACGGCGACGGGGTCTTCTCCTCGCCGGAACGTCTGGCGTACGCCGAGGCTGTGCTCAAGAACATCAGCGTGCGCGTAGACGAGGGCCCGGCGCTGGAGCTCGCGCTGGCGGACTGGAACTTCCCAGCTCCCGGCATGATGCGAAATGGCGATGCGCCGATCAGCATCACGCTCCAGGCGGAGTTGCCACGTCTCGGCAGCGGCACTCATCACTTTCGCTTCCGGAACGACAACGCGACGCTCGGCAGCGTGTACCTCGCGAACGCTCTGGTTCCCGACACTCCTCGCATCGCAATTACCAGCCAGAATCGCGATGCCGATCAGCGTGAGTTGACGATCGCGTTCACCGTGCGTGGAGCGAGACCTTCTATTGCTCAATGGGGATGGATCGCAGGAGCAGCGATGCTGCTGCTGGTGCTTCCGCTCGCGCGCGGGCGGTTCAGGTTGATGCGTCAGGAATCCCGTTTCCCTGTTCCAAAGGGCACACTGCTGCGACGGTCCCCCACGCTAACCTCACTTGCAGGAGGTCACCATGACGTGGAGAGACAAGCGCGAGATTGGCTCGAAGGAAGACGCGCCGTACCGCAAGGACAACTTGCTGAACAGTCGGATCCGCGAACCGAAGATTTCGACAGGTCCTGGTCGATCTCCTGAGATCCCTATCTCACGCGGCGACGAGAACTATGTGCAGCTGACCATTCCATTCGATGAATGAGCCAGAACCGTCCGCCGGGCGGCTATGCCGGCTGACTCTTCAGTGAGTAATGCCCGTCATCCAGCACACAGAGCGCATTGGCGTCGACCAGCCGAATCAGGAGGCGCAAACACGTTGCTTCGGGAAGATCGAAGAGTTTGGACGCCTGCTGAAGCGTCAGCGACATGCCGGGCAGTTCCTTGAACTCACCAAGCATTCGATTCAGGAGCACGTTCGACCGGGGGGTGTCCTGGCACGTCGTACGGGGAGTCGTGTCGTTCATGCAGCCTTCCCTAGCTTGCTCAACTGGCGAAGAAGGCTTTGAATCAGAGGACGCGAACCTGCCATTGCGACAGGCATCTGTCAGAGCCACGCGAAGTATACCGCATCCACCACGCCCACCTGCCCCCGTCGCGCGCGCCCATTTGCCGTTGCGCCGGCGCGTCCGGATGGTTACTCTGGGCGCGCGATGACACGCCGATCCCGCTTCTCGTATCCGCGGCGCGAGTTCATGCGTCGGGCCGCGGCAGTCAGCGCCGCCCTGACAGCGCCGGCCACCGCCGTTGCGCAGTCCACAACACCGGCGCCGTCGACGCCAGCGCCCGAGCCATCCACGACCGAGCCGGAACCACTCACCGGCGGCCGCGCCGGCTCCGACTTCATGGTGGACACGATCAAGGCGCT
>JGI10216J12902_107417043_pt1 | contig 10321 bp, 6 predicted proteins | sample KanNatreferecore_FD_12902 | JGI IMG/M metagenome (IMG submission 12902)
CACTACACGTCGACATACACATGTTTCATGACGCTGTCTGAAAAATGTCGTACTCCTCGAGGTCGCCGTCGACTTTGCGTCCCCGCGCGCTCTGCCGAGCGCCCGAGGATGCCTGTGCAACCATCTTTTGACCGATGGTGACCGAGGAGCTCGCGCAGCCAACCGCAGTCGAGCCGCGGCGGCTTCGCACCGACGTCTTCCTCACGCTCGGCGGCCGGATCGCGCTCCTGTTTCTGACCGCGGCCAGCACCGTCGTCATCGCCCGCGCCCTCGGCCCAGCCGGCCGCGGCAGCGTCGCCGTGGCCTACAGCCTCACGCTGCTCCTGGTCCAGCTTGGCAGCCTCGGGTTTGCTGCAGCGAACCCTTATTTCGCGGCGCGTGACGCCTCCGCGCGTTCGGCGATCGTGACTAACGCTATCTGGCTCGCCGGATCGCTAGGCATCCTCCTCGTAGGGGTCGGGATGCTGATCAAGGTCGTCGCACCAGGTCTTGTCGCAGGACTAAGCACCGGCGAACTCGCCATCGCGCTTGTGGGGATTCCTGCCGCGCTAGCGGCGATGTTCCTCCAGAGCGTTCTGCTCGGTATCGGCCGGATGGTCGCGTATAACTGCGTCGAAGTGACGGCGAGCGCGGTGGCAGTCGCGGCGCTCGTGGTCGTGGATGTCCTTCCCGGCCTTACCGTCGCCCGCGCTCTCGCAATCCTCGTGAGCGCCCAGATTCTCGCAGCCACGACGTATGTGGTTTTACTGACTCCCGAACGACCTCTCCGACTACGTTTCGAACGACGGCTCGCGTTCGAAATGCTCAAGTACGGCCTCCGCGTCTACGCCGCGACCGTTCTCGCGTACCTCCTGATCCGGTTTGACCTTCTTCTGGTTAACGCCCTCGTTGGCAGGACGGAAGCCGGCCTCTACTCGGTCGCTGTTGCCGGCGCCGACGTCATGTACCTCCTCCCGAGCGTGATCGCGCTTAACCTCTTCGCCCGCGTGTCGCGCGGCTCAGGGACCGAGACGACTGCCGAGGTATTCCGATCAGTCGCTATTCTGTACGGCGTCGTCTGCCTCGCCTCGATCCCACTCGCACGTCCGGCAGTGGATCTCCTGTTCGGCGCGGATTTCGAAAAGGCGGTACCGCTTTACTACTGGCTCGTCCCCGGGATCTTCAGCCTCGGAATGCTCAATATCCTTGCTAACCATTTCGCGGGCCGCGGTTTCCCCCGCGCAGCGGTGCTCGTGTGGATTCCGGCGCTCGCGGTCAACCTCGCGATCAACCTCGCCTTCCTTCACCGCGAGGGCGCATACATCGCCTCGCTGGCTTCAACAGTCGCCTACACGTTTCTCCTCGTCCTCCATATGCGCCTGTTCGCCCGCCAAGCAGGAGGGTTTGGAGTTATGCGGCCGCGCCTGCGCGAGGTTGGACGCTTCGTGCGTGTCGCTTTCACTCGGTCCGGCTAACGCCTGTGCAGGTCCGCCGCGACTTCGATGAGATTTACCGCACCGAGCGGGATCCGTGGAGCATCGGGGAGGCGAGGAGCGCGCGCTACGACCTCTACCACGAGCTCGTCCTCGATTGCGCGAGCTCTCACTCCCGCATCCTCGACGTCGGATGCGGGTTCGGCGCGTTCTTGGCCCGGTTCCGCGGGGAGTTCGAGGAGTTAGTCGGCGTGGAACTAAGCACTGCGGCGATCGAACAAGGGCGCAAGCGTTTCCCATTTATCCAATTCGTCGAGGGATCTGCGGCGCGCCTCGATGATGTCGTCGCGCCTACCGACGACTACGACGTGATTGTTTATAGCGACGTCATCTACTACCTCGATGACGCTGCGAAGGACCGATCGCTGCGGTCGATCGCCGAGCACTTGGCGCCCGAGGGAGTGGCGTTCGTGGCCGCGTGGTGCCCGGGCGGGAAGTACCTCGAGCCGGACGAGCTGCGCCGCCTAGTACAGCGCTACTACAAGATCGAGGACGAATGCCTGCTGGACACAGGCCATGCAGCGTTCATCGGCCGGAAGAAGCGCTTCCTGGTCGCCCTCACAGTCGACCACGAAACCTGGCAACCGATCCCGCCGGGACGGACCGTCGACTGGGCGCGGGACGTCTTCGACCCTACGGAGCGGTTGCTCGGGGCCTGCGAGTCGGAGGGCGCGAAGCTCACCCTGATGGCGGAGGTCGGCGAGTACTTCTGGCTGCGTGAGCACGAGCCGGATATCGCGACGCGGATGGCCGACCAATGGCGCGACGCAGTCCGCCGCGGCCACGACGTTCAGCTTCACCTGCATCCGAGCTGGCTACCCGAACTCGGCGCGCGGCGCGAGGACGGCGCCTTCACGTGGGACGAGGCATTCGCAAAGGTGGACGACTACCCTGGCGACGTCACGGAGCTGATCGGCCGCTGCAAGTTTGCGCTGGAGGAGGCGATCCGGCCCGTCGCCCCGGGATATGAAGTGGTCGCGTACCGCGCCGGGGCTTACGAGGCGCAGCCGTTCCGGCGGCTGTACGACGCGCTCGACGCAAACGGCATCTTGTGCGACTCGTCTGTGTATGCCGGCGGGCGCCGGCAGGGCCGAAGCTACGACTACACGCTGGCCTACTCGTCCGGCCAGCCGTACTTTGCGAGTCGCTTCGACCCGCAACTCAAGGCGCCGCCGGCCGAGCAGGCCGTCGTCGAGCTCCCCGTCCTCACGTTCGGGCCAGGCCGGCGTTGGACGTTCGACAGCGTCGAAGGCGGCAAGTTCTCGCGTCGCCTTGCCGCCCTTCTCGACGACAGGCGGCAAGGGGCCGAATCGAGCGAGCGGTACCGACGAAAGAAGACGCTCAAGCGGGCAATCGCGACGGGATACGGGCTCACAAGCCCGGCTCGAAGATGGGTGAACCGCGTGCTCCCGAGGCGTGTCGCGCAGTTCATGACCTACTACGAGCCGGAGCGGCTTGTCGGCCATGACTACTTCATCCTGATCGGCCACACGAAGGCCGACCTCGACATCGAAGCGATTCGCGAAGGGCTTCGTTTTCTTCGGGCCGCCACGCCCGTCGAGTTCGTGACGCTCGCCGAGGCGGCTCGGGCGGCACGCCGCGAGCTCTCGCAGTCGATCACAGCTGGCCCGCGCGAGGAGGCTGAGCGACAAGTCGAACGCGAGTACCGGGCCGTCCTGAGCCCCGAGCGCAACGACACGCAGTCGCACTACCTCCAGGATTTGATCCCTCTCGATCGCACGCGCGTCCTGGACCTCGGCTGTGGGGCCGGCGACTGGGCTGACCGGATCGCACGGCTCTACCCCTGGACAACCGTCGCAGGCATCGACGTCGGCGCCGATTTCGTGGCCGAGGCGGCGAGGCGGTACGCGTCGGACCGCATCTCGTTCGAGGTCGCCGACTTCGCGGAGCTTCCTTTCGGCGACGGCTCGTTCGACTGCATCTATGCCGACAACACGCTCGAGCACGCTTGGGACGTGCAGGCGACTCTCCGCGAGACGCACCGCGTGCTCCGCGACGGTGGCGTTCTGATCGCCGCGATTCCGAGCGACGCGCGGAACGCTGCAAGGATCACCGACAACCACACCTGGAAGACAGCGCCGCACGACGTCCGGATGCGACTCGGAGACGCTGGTTTCGTCGACATTGAGATCGAGGAAGTCGACACCTACCGCCGCCTCGGGATGCCTCCATATCCGCCCGCCGGCGACCGCATGATGTACGTCCGTGCTTGGAAGCGCGACCGTCCTCTTTCCAAGCTCGACCGGGCAAAGCAGCTAATGCGTCGCACCTATGAAGTACTGAGCCCGGATCACAGCTCCGAGAGCACCGACGCCCTTGAAGTGCTTGCTGGTGGCTACGCGTGGTGCTGGGGTTACGCCGTCGCGTTCGGCGAAATGCTCCGGCGTGAGGGCTATGACGTCCGGTGGATCTCGATGGTTGCCGAGGGCCATCCGCGGGGGCGGGGCGACCGGCAAATCGACAGTCATGAGGTTGTCGAGATCACGGTCGATGGGAGGATCCGGCGTGTCCTCGACCCGATGTCCTGCGTCTCCTTCGAGAGCTCGATCGAGCAACTGCTGGCGCAGCCCGAGGCCGCGGACATCGAACGGTCAAAGGACGAGCGCTACATGGCGCGCGACTACGACCTCTACTCGACCTCGTTCTGGTATAGCCGGGTGACGAAGATGGCCGTCCGGGGCGACCCGCGCGAGCGGCCGCAATTCGTTTCAGTGCGAGGAGAAGGTTAGGCCGGTCGAGTACCGCGGCCGATGACGTACCAGCCCGCGATCCGTCCTAACGTCTCCAGGGCATTTGGCCCCAGGTAGGGCTTCAGAACGCTCGTCAACAGGCTGTCCTCAGCGTGGAGATGGCGGACCACGGAGCCGACCTGGGTGAAGCCGGACTCTCGCATGAGCCGTCGAAGCTTCTTCGGGCTGTAAACACGTACGAGCGGCCGCGCCTCGATTGAGGAGCGCTCGACGCCGCGCGAGAGAACGCCAGCCATCGAACGCTCCTCGAAAAGACGGCGCCTTACGATCCCCTCGTATAGGACCTGCTGCACCCAGTAGTGCAGTGAGTTGCGGTTGTAAACGACTATGCGAGCCTCCCCAGCCGGCTTGAGCACCCGGTGGATCTCGCGCAGCGCCGCCGGCATGTCAGGGGTATGGTGGAGCACTCCGTTGCTCGAGACACGTGCAAACGTCTCGTCCGCGAACGGCAGTGCCTCAGCGTCGCCTACCGTGACCTCGGCGTCGATTCTCAGTGCTGCGAGATGCGCGCGCGCGAGCTCGACATGCCGTGGCGTTAGGTCGACGCCAGTTACGAAGGCTCCCGCGCGAGCGTAATGAACGAGATCGATTCCCTGGCCGCAACCAACGTCGAGGACGCGCAGTCCAGCCGTCTCGTTGTAACCAAGCGCCTCGGCAAGCCACGGCGCATGGTCGGCGCGCGCGCGAAGCAGCGCCTCGATGTACTCCGCCGTGCCCGGCTCCGCCTCGCTCGCTCCGGATTCGCATGGGTCCGCCGTCCACTGCTCTATTGCTGCCTGCTTGTAGTCGACAGCGCGAGACATCACCTGGTGCTAGGTCGCGTGCCTCGAATGACAACGAACCATCCGAGCCGATTTCCAGTCAACGCAACTGCCGGCCCGGCGAAACTGCGGTCATACGGAGTAGCTATCGAGTCGATCCGCAGGTTGTCCACTGAGGAAAACAGAGCCCGTAGCTCATCTCGAGTAAATGCCTTTGTCCCTTCGCTTTCCATGTAACGAGCCAAGACGTCGGAGATGCTCCACCAGGGCCGGCCGCGGAGAAGCGCATTGCGGATCCACATCCCGTACGCGACCCACGATCGACGACCGTAAAGCATTACGCACAGCTCCCCGCCGGGTCGAAGAACGCGAACGGCTTCCTCCACAGCACGACGCGTATCCGGCGTGTGGTGGAGCACGCCCCACGAGTAGACACGGTCGAAGCTCGCATCTTCGAACGGCAGTTTCTCTGCGTCCGCGACGCGCACATCGCCGCTCAATCCCTCGAGCTCGAGTCGCCGGCGAACGAGCTCGACGGCATGCTCGGTGAGATCGATCCCTGTGAGCGTCGCGCCGCTGCGCCCGAAGCGCACGAAGTCGGTTCCGAGCCCGACTCCGATCTCGAGTACTCGCTTTCCTCGGGCACCTGCAAAATCAGCGAACAAAGGAATGAACGGCTCGAGCTCGTCGCGCCGGCGCTCGACCTGATCGAAAAACTCGCGCGTCCCTTCCGGCGCGCCTGCGTGAGCGAACCCGCACGGGGCACCGTTCCAGAAGGCGCGAACACGCTCCTTGAGAGCTTCGCCGCGCGAAGGAGATTCTGTCGCGATGTTCAAGTTCTCTGACACGGCCCTCATATAGTTCCACGCCGTCTTGCGGCTCACGTTCGATCTCCGGTTCGTTCGACCGCCCGCTGCGGTGCAGTCTGGCGAGCGGTGGTTGGGCTTCCGTGAACTCGCCGACATCGTGCGGTCAAAGGGTCTTTCAGGGCTGGCCGATCTAATGTGGCGGAGGCGCTATGACCGCGTTCGTGTGGTTCTTGACGGCCGGCCGCTCAGCGCGGCGCAGGCGGGCGTTCTTGTGCTGGCGGGACTGAGTCGGGCGGTGGGATTCGAGGTCGAGACGGCAGGACACGTCCGACGTTCCCGGCGCGCGCGATTCCTCGCGCGCTCGCTCGGGCTTCTTGGAGTCACTGTCCCCAGGGAGCTCTGGTTGAGTTACCGCGTTCACAACCGTGCCCGGCGAGTCGCCGCGCGAGCTTACGAGCTGCCTGGGACAACCGCGGCGCCACCCTCGTCCGTACTCTACATTCGCACGACCTCGACGCTCCACGAGATGGGCACATACGTCGGCGGCGCGGCCACCCATACCAGCGGAGTAGCGAACGGGTTTGCGGCCAACGGCCTACGTGTTCGGATGTTCGTGCCCGAGAGCCCGCCCGAGCTTGGCGCTGTCGAGGTCACCGAAATCCCGATTCGGCGCGTCTACCACCTAGCTCACTGGTTGACGTACTCGGAATACTCAGACGAAGTGATCAACGCCGCCACCTCCCAGCGAGCTGACTTCATCTATCAACGGCACGATCTTGGTTCATTCGCGGGCCTCGAGATTGCATCTCGGTTGGGTGTTCCGTACGTGCTCGAATTCAATGGGTCCGAGATCTGGACTGCGCGGCAGTGGGGACGAGGAGCGCCGAGACTCGGGAAGACGCTCGAAGCTCTTGAGCGCCGCGACCTGGTCGACGCATCGCTTGTCGTTGTGGTCTCCAACGTGTTGCGCGAGCAACTAGTCGCAGCCGGCATCGACGCCTCGCGAATCCTCGTAAACCCGAACGGAGTCGATGTCGACCGGCTGGCCCGGTTTCGGGAGCGCCCAGCGCGCGAGTGGCGGGCCACGCTGGGTCAGCCCGAGGCGCCGACCGTTGGATTTGTCGGGAGCTTCGGCCTCTGGCATGGAGTCCGCCTCCTGCCGAGGCTTATCGAGACCGTTGCGCGGGAACGGCCCGATTGCCGCTGGATCCTGGTCGGCGGTGGTCTCCTCTACGACGACGTGTCCACCGAGATTGAGGCTCGCGGCCTATCAGAGCGAGTCGTCATGACGAACGTGGTCCCACACGAGCGAGCGTTGGAGTTTCTCTCCGCCTGCGAGGTCTGTGTCTCGCCGCATGTATCAAATCCGGACGGATCGCGATTCTTCGGCTCGCCGACGAAGCTCTTCGAGTACATGGGACTGGCGAAGCCGATAGTGGCGAGTGCGCTGGAGCAAATCGGTGACGTTCTAGAGGACGGCCGCACGGGCCTTCTCTGTCCCCCTGGCGACGTAGACGCCGCCGCCGCCGCGGTCGTGCGTCTGCTCGGCGACGGTGCGCTGCGCGAGTCGCTGGGGCAGGCGGCGCTGGAAGAGGCGCGCACGACCTACAGCTGGAAGATGCATGTGCGCCGCATCCTCGACGCGCTCGAGCGCCCGAACTAGAGCACGCCGGGAACCGCTTCGAGCGGAATCTCCGCGCCGGAGAGAACGTCGGCGATGCGCTCACCCGCTTTGCCGTCCCAGAGAGGCGGCATTTGCGTCGGTCGATCCTTCGCCACATCGATCAGGCGAGGGAGATCGGCGATCCGTTCGGGGTCGAGTCCTAGCAGCGTGTTTGTCCCCAGCTCGATCGTGATCGGCCGCTCGGTGTTCGCGCGCAGCGTGAAGCACGGGATGCCAAGGAATGTCGTCTCTTCTTGGATCCCCCCCGAGTCAGTAAGGACGCCTGCCGCCCCGGCGACGAGGCCGAGAAAATCGAGGTACCCGAGCGGCTCGAGCAACTGCATCCGTGGCGAGCCCACTTCTATCGCCCCCGCCTCCATCGACGCGCGCGTCCGTGGGTGTATCGGGAAGACGACCTCGAGCTCGGCGGAGATCGCGTTGAGCTGCCGGAGCGTCTCGCCGAGCATCGGCCCGTCGACGAGCGCCGGACGATGGAGGGTAACCGCCAAATAGCGGCCGCGGTTCAGGCCATACCGACCCGGAGCGTCCACCGCATCAATTTGATCGCGCATCGCGACGAGCGTGTCGATCATAGTGTTGCCGACATAGTGGATTCCGTCGCCCGACAGGCCCTCGGCGAGCAGGTTGTCGCGCGCCTCCGGCGAGTGAATGAAGAGCAGTTCGGACAGCGCATCGGCGACCACGCGGTTGAGTTCCTCTGGCATCGTTCGGTCGAAGCTCCGCAGCCCCGCCTCGATGTGACCGATCGGGATGCCGAGTTTCGCGGCGGCGATGGCGGCTGCCATGGTGGAGTTGACATCGCCCGGGACGAGCACAACGTCCGGAGCAGTTTCGAGAAGGACCGGCTCTAGCCGCTCCAGCACGCGCGCAGTCTGCTGCGCGTGTGAGCCGGATCCAACTTCCAGCATGTAATCGGGATCGCCGAGGTTGAGCTCCTCGATGAAGATTCGCGACATGTCGTAGTCGTAGTGCTGTCCGGTGTGAACGAGGATTTGCTCGAACTCGCGCGGCCGCCGCGCAAGAGCCGCGATTACGGGCGCGGTTTTCATGAGGTTCGGCCGCGTTCCAACAACCGCCAAGACTGTGCGACGCGTCGTCATGGCGAGGAGCATAGAGACGAGATGTGTCGGCTTTGTCGCGCGATACGCTCCGGCCGTGAAGCAAGTCGTACTGCGCAACGGGCAAGCGCAAGTTGTTGACGTGCCGTCGCCGGTGCCGGCACCGGGCTTCGTCCTAGTGGCAAATGCGGCGTCGGCGATCTCGAGCGGTACCGAGCGCGCTTCCGTATCGACAGACGGTGCTTCGCTGCCGATGCGGGCAATTCGCAATCCGGCACTCGTAGTACGAGCGCTCCGCTATGCCCGGGAGCACGGTGTCAAGCAAACCGCCCAACTCGCCCGCGAGGCCGTGTCGGCGGAGACCCCCCTCGGCTATTCCTGCGCGGGGACGGTGCTGGACACCGGCGGCGTCGCCTCGTTCACCGTGGGACAGCGAGTAGCGTGCGCGGGCGCAGGCCGCGCCTCGCACGCCGAGGTCGCTTCGGTCCCCGCAAATCTCGTCGTACCTGTTCCGGACGGCGTCTCGCTGCGGGACGCATCGCTAGTGGCGATCGGGGCAATCGCATTGCAGGGCGTCCGCCGCGCCCAAGCGGCACTCGGTGAGCGAGTCGTGGTCATCGGACTCGGATTGCTCGGCCTGCTGACCGTTCAGCTGCTCCGCGCGAACGGATGCCAGGTACTCGGGGTAGAGCCGATGGAACGTAGGCGCCGGCTCGGAATCGAGCTCGGCGCCGAACGCGCGGTCGCACCCGATGAGGCGAAGACCGCGGTTGAGGAATGGTCGAATGCAAACGGAGCCGACGCCGCGATCGTGACAGCCACAAGCCGGAGCAGCGGCGTGATCAATCAGGCGGTCGAGGTCGTGCGCCAGAAGGGCCGGGTGGTGCCAGTCGGAGACGTTGGCCTCGACCTCGAGCGAGGCCCGCTGTACGCGCGCGAGGCGGATGTTCTGATCTCGACTTCCTACGGCCCCGGCCGTTACGACCGTTCGTACGAAGAGGAAGGGCTCGACTATCCACTGGCGTACGTGCGGTGGACCGAGGGCCGAAACATGGAGGAGTTTCTCCGCCTTGTTGCTTCGGGCGTCGTCCGGATCGACCCGCTCGTCGATGTCGAGGTTGCGGTCGAAGAGGCCTCCAGGGCCTACGCAGCTTTGAGCGAGGCAGAGCCGCCTCTCGTCGCCGTCCTGACCTATGACCACACGGGCCCTGCGCCGGAGCACGAAGAGCCTGTTCCGGCCAGGGCGCCCAAGCCGGACCGCGAAGGCCTCATCGTGGTCGCTGTTGTCGGTGCGGGCAGCTTCGTCCGCTCCATGCATCTACGCAATCTGAAGGAAGATCAGCACGCGACGATCAAGTGGGTCGTTGGCCGACGGGGGACGTCCGCCGCCGAGCTAGCACGGTCACTGCCCGAGGCGGAGGCGGCCACTGACTGGCAACGCGTCATCGACGATCTCGAAGTCGAGCTCGTTTTGGTCGGGACACGGCACGACACCCATGCCGAGATCGCGGCCGCGGCCCTCCGGGCCGGCAAGGCCGTCTTCCTCGAGAAGCCGCTCGGTCTCTCGCGCGCGGAGATCGACGACGTGTGGGCCGCCGGAGTGACGGACCCCAGCCTGGTGATCGGCTTCAACAGGCCACTCGCCCCGCTGGCGAGTCGGTTGATCGAGGAGGTTCGAGAAGCGGAAGGCCCAACTCACCTCGGCTACCGCGTCAGCGCTCCCCTCGAGGCTGAGCATTGGCTGAACGACCCGCGCGAGGGAGGCG
>JGI10216J12902_100258788_pt1 | contig 10316 bp, 7 predicted proteins | sample KanNatreferecore_FD_12902 | JGI IMG/M metagenome (IMG submission 12902)
GTACCTCGCCCGCGGTGCGAGGAACCGCAAGTACAGTTAATACACTCGACCAGCCGCGCCGTAGGCGCGAACAAACCCTAGTAATACAAACGCTGGATCCCAGCCTTCGCTGGGATGACGGAAAAAGGACACGGAACAAACCAACAGAACCAGTCGACGAGCGCTGTGCGTTCGACCCATTCAAAACCTGGATTCCGGCTTAACGCCGGAATGACGGCGAAAAAAACTGAATCCACAAAATCAAAATCATCGTAAATACCGGCGAACGCCATACAATACCGACATGCCCCCCGATCGCTACACCCGCCCCGCGATAGCGCTCCACTGGCTTATCGCGCTCCTGATCTTCGCGGGCTTCGGGCTCGGTCTGGTGATGACCGACATCCCTGGGATCACACCGACCAAGCTGCGCTATTACTCCTATCACAAATGGATCGGCATCACGGTGTTCCTGTTCGCGGTGGCGCGACTCGCGTGGCGTCTGACTCACCGGCCGCCACCGTTGCCGCCGATGTCCGTTTGGCAGCGCGTGTCGGCGAACACGGCGCATGCGGCGTTGTATGCGTTGATGCTGATCATCCCGCTCGCCGGTTATCTCTATAGCTACGCCGCCGGCGTGCCGGTCGTTTATTTCGGGCTGGTCGAGTTGCCGCCGCTCATCACCCCGAATCCGGCGCATAAGGATTTCTTTAAATATGCGCATGTGTGGTTGAACTATCTCATGGGGACGTTGGTCATCATCCATATCGCGGCCGCGCTGTGGCATCAGTTCGTTCAACACGACGGCTTACTGCGGCGTATGCTGCCGCCCCGAACCAAAGAGACGCTATGATCCGAAACGCAATCACGGTTCTCGCTGCATTCCTTCTCGCCGTCAGTCTGGCATCGGCACAGGCTGCGCCCGGCAAGATAACCATCAGCGGCAAACAAATGGGCGCGCCAGTCGAGGGCGAGTTCAAGAAATTCACCGCGCAGATTCAGATCGATCCGGCGAATCCAGCGGGCGGCAAAGCGACCGTCGACGTCGACGTCGTGAGCATCGACATCGGCCTCGAGGACTTCAACCAGGAGCTTCGCTCAAAAACCTGGTTCGACGCCAAGAATCATCCCAAGGCGACCTTCGTGTCGAGTTCGATCAAGCCAGCCGGCACCGGCAAGCTCGAGGCGAGCGGAAAGCTCACGATCAAAGGCAAAACGCTGGAGGTCACGGTGCCGCTGACCGTCAATACCGAAGGCAATGCGCGGGTTTTCGAGGGTACGCTGCCGATCAGGCGCACTGCGTTCAGCGTCGGTGAGGGTGAATGGAAGGACACTTCCATCGTCGCGGACGAGGTGGTGATACGTTTCCGCATTCGAGCGCCGGCGAAATGAAGACTGCAAAAAATCTCCTACTCGGCCTATCGACCGCGGTACTGCTCGGCGCGTGCGCATTGCTGCCGCCCTCGAGCGAAGTGCCGCTGCCACAGGTAAGCGGCAACGAGGAGCTCTACGTCATCGATCCGGCACACACATTCCCGCACTTCGAAGTAACGCACATGAACCTCTCCACACATCACGGCCGCTTCAACAAGACGAGCGGCTGGATCGTGCTGGACCGCTCCGCGCGACGCGGCCGGATGCAGCTCACGATCGACGCCGAGTCGCTCGATACTGGCGACCCCGCGCTCGAACAGCGGTTGCGAGGAGAGGATTTCTTCGACAGCAAGAATTTCCCGCACATCGTTTTCCGCGCCGACAAATTTCGCTTCGACGGAGACAAGCCGGTCGGCGTCGACGGAGAGCTCACCCTGCGCGGCGTCACGCGGTCGGTGTCGCTCGGCGTCAGCGCGTTTCGGTGCGGCCAACTGCCGTTGATCCGGCGCGAGGCCTGCGGCGCCCGGGCCGAAACGGCCCTCAAGCGCGCCGATTTCGGCATGTCGATCTACCCCTCCATGATCGGCGCGGATGTGCGCCTGGTGATACAGGTGGAAGGCCACAAACGTTGATGCCCCGCGTTGGGGCAACGCATGTCCTCGGTTTTCCTGAGAAATCATTTTTAGCTGTCCCGGCTGCGGTTTCCCCTGTCCCGGACTATGTTTTATTTAGGTGGACCTCTCGGTACCGGGGTGGCTAAACTGCCGCATGCCGTATCCTCGGGGGGAGCACCGGAATCTACGGACGGAAGGCGGGCACGCGCCCGACGGCACATCGGAATACACAACAAATTCAGTGCGGGGTCGATCATGCTTATCTTGACCAGACGTATCGGGGAATCGCTTCAAATCGGGGACGACATCAAGGTGACCGTGCTATCCGTGCGCGGGAACCAGGTGCAGATCGGCATCGAGGCACCGCCCGAAGTAGCGGTTCACCGCGAAGAGGTGTACGAACGCTTGAAACGCGAACAGCTCGAGAGCGGCAACGGCGAAGCGAATCTGAGCTTCGCTAAGAAGAAAGGCTGATCAGGCCCTCATCGCGGGGCAAATCCCCGCTGCTTTCAGGAGAAAGCACCCCAGGCAGGACGTCGATGACCAGCCCCCAATCGTCGATCGGTTTCTTCAGGCAAGCCCTATCCCGCTGGCTCGCGCCGTTGGCGCGACTCAAACGTCACGACGAGCTCGGACGCGAACAGGGACAAACCGTCATCCGAGTCGTCATTTGCTCGATTCTCCTGGTTTACCTGCTTATCCAAAGTATCCGGGTCGAGCCGCTGTTCATCGTCTTCATCGGTTGGTCGGTCGTGGCCCTGGTCCTGACGTTCCGCGACACGGCGTCGTCCGTCTTGCGACGCACGACGACCAATGTCGCCGACGCCGGCATGATCACCTACCTCATGATCGTCACGGGCGAGGCCGGCGTGCCGATGTTCGCGCTCTACCTGTGGATCACGCTGGGCAACGGGTTCCGCTTCGGTCTGCGCGCGATGATCGTGAGTGCGATGTTGAGCCTGGCCGGTTTCTCCCTGGTGCTGCACTTCTCACCCGTGTGGTCGCAGCTCACCACGTTCGCGGTCGGCGTGATGGTATCGCTCATCGTGTTGCCCCTCTATTCCGCGCATCTGCTGCACAACCGCTCCACTAAGAGCACCGCTGCACGCGGCAAGGTGGCGGCGGAGCAGATCGAGCAGCCGTCCACGTTCAACGACGAACCGGTCAACGGAGTCTCGCACGCGCTCTCGCGCGAGCGTGGGCAGGCGATCACGCGCCTCGGCGTCAGCACTGCGGTCACGGTCTACCTCGTCATCAGCCACTATCCGATCGACTCGATCGGCGCGTGGCTGCTGTTCTGTCTGGGATACCTCGTGTTCTCCGGCATGACAGTGATCCTGGCGCTGCTCGACAAACAGCATTCGGTATGGCGCCAGACCGCGGCCAACGTCGCCGACGTGAGCGCCATCAGTTACCTCATGGCCGCAACCGGCGAGCTCGGGCTGCCGCTCTTCATCCTGTATCTGTGGGTCACGCTCGGAAACGGTTTCCGCTTCGGCGTGCGCGCGATGGCAGTGAGCGCGACGCTGAGCGTCATTGGTTTCTCGGCCGTGATCGCGGCCTCGGATCTGTGGCAGGCACAGCCGACCATGGCGGCCGGTATCATGACCGGCTTGCTCGTGATCCCGGGCTACGCCGCGCACCTGATCAAACAGCTGCACGTCGCGCGCATGCGCGCCGAGGAGGCGAGCGTCGCGAAAGGCCACTTCCTTGCGCGCATGAGCCATGAGTTACGCACGCCGTTGAACGGCATTCTCGGTACGACCGAGCTCCTGTCCGCGAGCAAGCGCCTCTCCCGCGAGGAACGCACGATGCTCGACGTGATCCGCGACTCGGTCAAAATATCGATGCGCCAGATCGACAACGTGCTCGACTTCAGCAAGATCGAAGCGGGTAAGCTCCTGATCGAACGCATCGAATTCGACCTGCACGACGTGTTGAACCGCACCGTACGCCTGGCACGCGGCATCGCCTCGGAAAAAAACCTGCGACTCACGCTGCGCATCGATCCGCGCATCCCCTACCGCTTGATCGGCGATCCACACCACGTGCAGGAGATCCTGATCAACCTGATTTCTAATGCCGTCAAATTCACCGAAAAGGGTTATGTGTCGGTGGAAGCCCGCGTGATGCGGGCCGGCGAATCGACCGTGTTGCTGCGTCTGGAGATACACGACACCGGCATCGGCATCGAGGCTGCGGCACTACATCGCGTGTTCGAGGCGTTCTCGCAGGAAGAATCGAGCACGACACGCCGCTACGGCGGCACAGGTTTGGGCACCACGATCGCGAAACAGCTGGCCGAGCTCATGGACGGGCAAATCGGCGTCACCAGCATGAAGGGTCACGGCAGTACGTTCTATGCGGAGATTCCGTTCGCGCGCCAGACCGCCGCCGGCATCGCCGATCGGCTGCACGGCACGCGCATCCTGCTGATCACCAAGAACGTCACGCTGCACGACCGCATCGACGTGCTCACGCAGCAGTGGGGTGTCTCGGTGCAGGCGATATCCTCCGCCATCGGCGCCGAGGGCCTGCTGCGACGCAGCATTCGGCTCGGCAACCCGATCCACGCGGTGCTGGCAGACGCCCAGGCCATGCTGAACGCCGGCGCCGAACACGCCGCCGAGGACCTGCTCAAGAAAGCTGCGCTCTCCTTCACGCCGGTGTTCCTGATCTGCGACGTCGCGCCGGAGGAAAGCCAACTGCGGCAGTGGGGATACGCCGCGGCCATTTCGTACGATTTGCCGCCTGCCGTCGTCTTCAACGCCCTGCACGCGAGCGGACGACCGGAGTCGGACGCCGATCAACGCGGCGTGGTGCGCGTCGAACCTTGGGCCTGGGGCAAACCGACACGCCAGCGTGCCCGCCTACTGGTCGCGGACGACAACCGCACCAATCTGCTGATCTTGAGAAAAATCCTCGAGACCGCGAACTACGAGGTTGATACCGCCGAAGACGGAGAACAGGCGCTCGAGATGATCTTGCGCGGCCGTTACAAGGCCGCGGTGTTGGACATGCACATGCCGGGGTTGGACGGCATCGGCGTCATCAAGCAGTACCGCCTGATGAACCGCGGGGCACGCACGCCGGTCATCATGCTGACGGCGAACGCCACGGTGGATGCCAAGTTGGAGTCGGCCGAGGCCGGGGCGGACGCCTACCTCACCAAGCCCGCCACGGCGGCAAGCATCATCGGTACGATCGAACGCTTGCTGGACGACAGTGAGGTGCATGAGCTCGGGCGCGAGTTGGACGGCGGCCGCGACCCAGGCAAGGACGTTGCGCTGCTCGATACCACGCTGATCAGCGAGCTCGACCGTCTGTGTAACAGCCCGGACGGTGTGAATCAGGTACTGGATGAGTTTGAGAACGAAAGCAAACGCCTGCTGCAGGCGATTACCGACGCGGTACGCAGCAAAAACCACGCAGGGTTCTGCGATCTACTGCACGCACTCAAAGGAAACGGCGCCAACGTCGGGGCGCTGCGCCTGGCGCACATCTGCCAGGAGACGGAAAGTGTCGGGCTGCTCGAATTCCGCCGCGAAGGCGAAGCACTGCTGCACCGGCTCGAGGACGCCTTCGCCGAAGCGCTCAAGGCGCTGCGCGAATTCACCCATACCGGCGACGCGGGACCGGCGCACGGATCAGATCGCTCCTGACCCCGCGCTGTATCCCCGCGCCGCTCCGCGCTGCGCTCTTTACAGATTAGCCACTGCCGGCAACTCTACCCGCACGACGTTCGATACCGCGCGCTCTTTCGGCCGATCTGCCGAGGCCACCGGCGAGGTTTCCGCCAGACGGAACTGCGCCGCCGTCAACCGCATCATCGTGCGCAGATCGTGCGCGCTGATCTGCATGGCGGTATCGACCCACAAGTCCGCAACCCGCTCCAGCTCCTCGCGCGTGATCGGGTTATTCCATTCACGCAACCGCTGAATGGCCTCAAGCCCGTTACGCGCGCGCTCGTGACGCCGGATGTAGTCGTAAACCTTGTGCATGCCTTCGCCCTTCTCCGCGAGCACGTCGACCACGCCCATGCCGTGCAGGGCCTCGGCATCGTATTGGTCGCCGCTGCGCAGGAAGCGCTCCGCCTGGATCGGGCTTACGCGCCGCGTCAGCAGGTTGTACGCACCCATGCCCGGAAACAGATTGAAAACGATCTCCGGAAAACCGAGCTGCGCGCCGCGTTCCGCGATCACGACGTTGCTCGAAAGCGCCGCCTCGAATCCGCCGCCGAGCGCCTTGCCCTGCACCAGCGAGATGGTCGTGAGCCCAGATTGCTGCAGACGGGTGGCGTTCGAGTGGATACAGTCGATGCACAGATACGCGTATCGGCGCAGACCTTCACTGTCCTTGTTCGAGATCAGCGACGCGAACAGGTCTAGGTCGCCGCCCAAACCGAATACCGCGGGAGTAGCGGATGCCAGCACCAGGTAGCGTATGCTGTCCGCCGTTTCCGGCGACTGCGCCCGGTAGTGTTTAACACGCGACTGAAAATCGACGATCTCTTCCAACAATTGCGTAGTGAAGCAGGGACGCGGACGCGGGTTCAGGTAATACCATACCGTCCGTTTTTCCATGTCGTAATTGGTAAGTAGCTGACTGTACTGCGGCACAACGAATTGGCTTGCTAATTGATGATCCATGGCGGTTTCTCCTGGCTAGATTAATTCGGACTCCACAAAACGACTGACGCGTACGTTCATCGAAGGCCGGTTACAAGAGCGCGGATGAACGGACAAAGTACAGCGGGCCGGGTCTCGCCGGGCCATCCAACCGCTACGCGCCACAATGCGCGCGCATCGCTCGGTTAGACGGTACGGGTGACGCCCGCGTTCAGAAGACCGGACATCGGTCGGGCAACGGAAACAGAACAAGGCAAGAAATGAGCATGCGCGTCCTCCTTGATCGAAGGGGATAACTCGAAAACCATCCTACCGCGCACACTTTTTGACGCAAGACGGATGTCGCGCTAGACGATGTTCCGATGTTGTCAAGAAACGTGCACGTCGAAAATTGGAAATACGTCGTAAAACGGCAATCGGCTTCAGCGGGGAAGAACGTCCGTGCACTAACGGGTTACGTTATGAATTTACAACGTTACTTTCACCGGTACGTGCGACGTGCGGCGTTCCGAAGCGGGGAGCTTCAATATTTCATGGAATGGTTTCGGCACGTCGATGCCGAGACCTTGGCAGTAATCGACACCGCTCGCGCGCAGCCGCGCGAACACTTCGGGTGTCTCGACCGATTCGGCGATGGTGATGAGCTGCATCACGTGGCCGATCTGGTTGATGGCCTCGACCATGGCATGGTCAACCGGATCGTCCACCACGTCACGCACGAAATCGCCAGCTATCTTGAGATAGTCCACCGGCAAACTCTTCAGATAACCGAACGAGGATAGACCGCTGCCAAAGTCATCCAGCGCGAACTGGCACCCCATCTTCTTCATGCGCACGATAAAGTCGCGTGCGTGCGAGAGATTGGCGATGGCGGCGGTTTCGGTGATCTCAAAGCAGATCATCGTCGGCGATACTCGGTATTGCACGAAACACTCGGTGACGAACTCGTTGAAGTTCTCGTCGCCGAGCGATTGCCCGGACAGGTTGATGGCAACACGATCGATCGGCATGGCGTCGCCGTAGCGCGCGGCACAGCGGCGCAACTGACTGAACACACTCTCGATCACGCGCCGGTCGATCGCCGGCATCAGGTGGTAGCGTTCGGCCGCCGGGATGAACGCGGTCGGTAGCACTAGGTCCTGTTCGCGCATGCGCACCAACACTTCGTAAAAACGCGCTTGGTCCGGATTGCCGGCCGACACCGGCACGATGGCCTGGCAGTAAAGTTCGAAACTGTCAGTCTCGAGTCCGAGGCGCAGGCGGTGCACCCACTGCATCTCACCTTGACGCTGCGCAAGTGCCGAGTCGTCCGGCTGGTAGACGTGGATGCGGTTGCGTCCTTCGTCCTTCGCCACGTAGCACGCCGAGTCGGCCGCGGCCAGCGCGTCGGTCACCTTTCCCGCGTCGGCGCCGATCGGTACCAGGCCGATCGACACACCGATCTCGAAGCTGCGATTCTGCCAGGCGAAGCGGAAATCCTTGATCAGTCGGCGCAGACTGTCGGCGACGCGGCGCGCCCGGTCGACGGAGCAGGATTCGAGCACGATACCGAATTCATCCCCACCCAAGCGCGCCAGCACGTCGGAGGAGCGAATCTCGCGCGCGAGCTGGTGCGCCAGCTGCTTCAGGAGCTCGTCGCCCGCGATATGCCCGCAAGTGTCGTTCACGATCTTGAACTGATCCAGGTCGAGATAAAGCAGCGCGTGTTCGAGTCCCTGGGTGCGCGCACTTTCCAGCACCTCGCGCAGACGCTCCTCGAATTCGCGCCTGTTCAGAAGCCCGGTCAACGGATCGTGCGAGGCGAGGAACGCCATGCGGCGTGCCATGCTCTGCAGCTGCGAGATGTCGTGGAACACGACCACGGAGCCGATGATGGAGCCGTCGCGGTCGCGGATCGGCGCGGCCGAATCCTGGATCTCGAGCCGCACGCCGTCACGGCTCAGCAAAAGGTGCCGGCCGTCGTGGCGCACATTGTTGCCTTTGTGCAGACACTCGCGAATCGGATACTCGCCGGGGGCGCTTGCGCCTTCGTCCCACAGCTGGAATATCTCGGCGAGCGCGTGGCCGCGCGCCGCGTCGCAGGACCATCCGGTGAACTGTTCGGCCACCGAGTTCATATAGACCACGCCACCCTGGGCATCGGTCGTAATGACACCGTCGCCGATTGACTCGAGCGTAACCTGCGCGCGCACGGTCTCAAGGTAGAGCGCGTCCTCCGCGCGGCGCTTCTCCTGCTCGCGCGCCACGCTCAATGCGCCGGCCATGGCATTGATACCGGCTTCGAGCCGTCCAAGCTCACCGCCGGACTGCAGCGGTACGCGGCTGTCGAGATCGCCATCGCGGATACGCTCGACGGTCGAGGTGAGCGCGCGCACCGGGCGCACCACGGTTGCCGCCATGCGCTGCGCGAGGACCGCAGTCACACCGAGCCCGAAGACGATCAGGATCAGGCTGTTCACGAGCACGCTGGTCTGCTGTCGCTGCGTCGCCTCGGAGGAAAGCTCGACTGCGACTTCCCCCACCTGCCGGAACGACTCACGGCTCTTCGATATCACCTCGACCTGCGGTAGGTTGTCGAACGCGACCTCGCTCTGGTACACCGGCGCGCGAAACAGGTAGCGCCCGCCGCCCGCCGACTCGGAAGCGCCATCACGCAGGTTACTCGCGATACGAGTCAAGACGGCGCCACGCACATCTGTGATCGTCACCGACACCGCATCAGGCTCGGTCAATGCCGCCGTGGCGAGCGCGAATAGGATGGAACGGTTACCCGACACGACACCGTATTCGCACGCCGGCGCGAGGCTGCGTGCGATCGCTTGGCCGCGCTCTTGCAACGCGCGATCGAGGTCTTGCAGGCGCGTAATGACGAAATGCGCCGAGATCGCGAGCACGATCAGCGTCAGCGGGACCAACGCCAGGAACAGGACCCGGGTTTGTATATTCCAGTTTTTCATGGAAGAGGGACGTCCGCCTCTCGGTTCTTTTTCGTTTTCCTTTCTATTTCTTCTTTTGCACCCGCATCCCGACCCGTAATCCGAGTCGGCGCGCAGCGTTATCTTCGCGAACAGCGAGTTCGACGAGGCCGTTCGAGTTCACGTACCAGAAACCCCGTCCGCGCGGCGCCTCGGCGAAGACACGTGCGTATGCGAACGTCCGTTTCCCCACACGCAATCGCCGCTCGGTGTGAACTGTCTCGCCGCGCAGACCGGTGATCGCATTACCGTAGTGATCGATATAGACAATCTGTGCCAAGTCGTCCGGCCAGTCCGGCATCGTCAGCGCGGAGGCTTTCCACGCCGGCGTTTCCCCGCGCGCCAGGCACGCCGCAACCGGAGCGAACAAGTCTCGACCATGGAAACTCGCCGATAGCGCGGCTGGACGCCAGCGTATGACGTAACTTTCAACGCGTCCAGCGCGGCGTGCCAAGATGGAGAAAAGGCCATTATCCGGCCCGACGTACCAGCGCTCATCGGCCTTCACCACCACCGGTGCGCGTGCACCACCGACACCGGGGTCAACCACGCAGATGAAAACGGTCCCAGCCGGAAACCCAGCGGTATACGCGGGTAACAAGTACGCCGCGGCGCGGGCATCGAAGTCGGGAGCGGCGTGAAACAGATCGATGACGGGTATGCCAGGGGCCTCGCGCGCCAGCACCGCATGGAGCTGGCCCACGTATGGGTCGCTCAAGCCGAAATCCGTGAAAAGCGCGATCACG
>JGI10216J12902_112829926_pt1 | contig 10314 bp, 8 predicted proteins | sample KanNatreferecore_FD_12902 | JGI IMG/M metagenome (IMG submission 12902)
GGCTGCGAGATCCGCGTCCTCGAGCTTGGCGAGAAGATCGACTTCAGCCGCGTCGTGCCCGGCGCCGGCGTTTGTGCTATGCAGTCAGGGGTCTAGGTCGGAGCGCGTCTTGCCGGGATCCGCTCGCCGAGCGACGCGTGTCGCGCGGCGGCGGCCCGGTCAACAAACGGCCGTGACGGGGGCGTAAACTGGCCGAATTCTCAGCGACGTGAGGCTCGCAATGCGCGATCAAGAATGGGTCGTTGGTTGACACGCTCCCTAGAGGCGATTTTTCACACTGCGCGCAAGCCGTTCGTCGGCATCACGCTGACCGCGGTCGCAGGAACGGAGTGACGTCTGCGTCCAACGCGAGTAGAAGCGGCTCGGCGAGGCGTCCGTTGCGCCGCACACGGTCTCAACACAGTCAACCAGTTTCGCCCGCGGAGAACGGTTTATCGTGGCAACGCACTCTGCCGAAGGGGTGCCAGCGGCGATCGAGGGTATTAGTTGCTTGGTGTTGAGGCATTGTGTGAGTACCGCGCGGGCGGTAACGGTTCCTTCACTGTGGCCAGCTGTGCCACGGTCGTCTTTTTGCGGACCTCAAGCGCATCCAGATCAGCTGCTCGACACAGGCAGAATTACAGACGACATTCACCCATTCAACGAGAATTCCGCGAGCCGGAAGACTATTGCAATGACCACCACCCGCACGGGGCGCTCGTCTGGCAGGCCGTTTCTCATCTGAAACCTTTTACATACAGAGAGTTAGCCAGCATGACGTGCGCAGTGGGCTCGCGCCGTCCTGTGGCAGCGACTTTGCTACGTTCCCATTCGATCCCCGGCCAAATTCTTGTTCAGGATTTTGACCAGATAATACGTCGACGCCGAAGGAGCCTTGTCAAACCGAGTCATCGAGCAATCCGCTGGAACGTGGCCCGCATGGCGCCACCTGGACCGGTCGCACCGGCTGCGAATCCTCGGATTGGTGAGCAGCGTCGGTCTGCTCACGTTGTCCTTCGTGTACCCGCTTGCGAGAATTTTTGGGATCGCGCTGCAGAACGATCTCCATTCCTATATCCCGTTGGTGCCGGTTATCTCCGGCTATCTGGTGTATACCCAGCCCATCCGAGATATCGCCCTTCGCAGCTCAGCCGGAGCGGCGGCCATCATGGGCGCGCTGGGAATTGCCGTACTGGGCGCCGCGATGGGGTCAGGTGGCCTCAGCGGACACGACAACCTGTCGTTGATGATGCTCGCCTACCTGTGTTTTGTCGTGGGCAGCGGCTTTCTGTTCCTGGGGATGGAATGGATGAGCGCAGCAGCGTTCCCTGTCGCGTTCCTGATCTTTATGGTTCCATTGCCGGAGGCGGCGGTCACGTGGGTCGAGCTCGCACTCGTGGCAGCATCTGCCGACGCCGCGGCGCTGTTTTTCCAGTGGACGGGAACACCCGTGTTTCGCACCGGACTGGTACTCAACCTGCCGGGTATCGCACTCGAAGTGGCACAGCAGTGCAGCGGGATCCGCTCGACCCTGGTGCTCTTCATCACAAGCGTGTTGACAGCCAATCTGTTTCTCAAGAGCCCATGGCGACGATTCGTGCTCGTCGCCTTTGTCATTCCGCTGGCGATTGTGCGGAACGGATTCCGCATTCTCGTCATCGGATTGCTCTGCGTGCACATCGGGCCGCACATGCGCGACAGCTTCATCCATCACCGCGGAGGGCCCATCTTCTTCGCGCTCTCGCTGATCCCGCTCTCGCTTCTGGTGTTCTGGTTGCGGCGTCATGATCGGCGCCCGGATGCCCGAACGTAATCGTTCCTGCGAGGGAACGTGCAGGTGACCGGTCTCTTCCTCGTTCCGTTCGTCGCGGGCATTCTCAGCGTGCTTCTCGCCGTGGTGGGGCTGCTTCGCGGAAAGCGCTCGCTGGCTGGATGGTGCTTCTTCGCCGGCATGGTCGCGTTAGGCGTCGAGAGCGTCTTTACCGGTCTGCGCCTGCGTGCGCCGTCATCTGCAATGGCGCTGTTCTGGCTGACTCGTGAATTCCTCGTCGAGGCCTTTCTCCCCGTGATCTGGTTGTGTTTCAGCCTGACGTATTCGCGCATGAACTATCGTGACTTCCTGCACCGGTGGAAGCTCCCAGTGGCGCTCGCCGCTGCACTGCCGATCGGTCTGGCCTTCGGCTTCAAGGATCGACTCTACTGGGCTGCGCCTCTCGGCACGTCGGGTTTCGAGTGGACGCTTCAGATCAGCGAGATCGCGCAGGCCCTCCACATCATTCTTCTGATTTCGTTCGTGGCCGTTCTGATGAATCTGGAGCAGACGTTCCGCGCGGCCGTGGGAACGATGCGGTGGCAGATCAAGTTCGTCGTCCTGGCGGTGTCCGTGATCTTCGGTGCCCGTCTGTACGTCCAGATCCAGGCGATCCTGTTCCCGGGCTCCGAGGTCGTTTCGTGGAATATCGAGTCAGCCGCCCTTCTGATGGGGTGTGGCTTTCTCATCGTGGCGTATCTGCGAACGCGATTAGCCGAGATCGACCTGTATCCTTCCGTCGCAGTGCTTCGGTCCTCGCTGACGATTCTCATCGTCGGCGCGTACCTCCTGGTCGTTGGCGTTCTGGCGCAGGTAGCCCGGCATTTCGGCGGCACCGAGATTTTCGAGTGGCAGGGGATTGCGGTACTCGCCGGTATGGCTGGCCTGGCGCTGTTGCTGCTGTCCGATCGCACGCGTCAGAGAATCCACGTCTTCGTCGTCCGCAATTTCAGCAAGGCCAAGCACGACTCGGCGCGGATCTGGACGATGTGCTCCCAGCAATTTGCCCGCATGGAGGATCAGGCCTCCGTCTGCGAGGCATCCGCGAAGTTGATCTCCGAAACGCTCGAGGCGCTGTCTGTCACCGTCTGGCTTTCGGATGACGAGCAGGAGCGGCTCATCGTCCGGGCATCGACGGCACGTCACTCGTCGGCATCCGGCGGCCTCGACAAACCCGACACGGCATCACGTGGAGTCGTCGAAGCACTGCAGTCGATCTCGTCGCCCTTCGACCTGGATGCCGCCAGCGGCGCTTGGGCGGAGGAGTTCAGGCGGCTCAATGCGTCGACGTTCCGCGACGGCGGTTACAGGCTGTGCGTTCCGTTGCGCAGTGGAGACCGAACCGTCGGGGTCGTCGTACTCGCGGATCGCATCAATGCCGCCGTTTACACGGTCGAGGAACTGGAACTGTTGACATGCGTTGCAAACCAGATGACGTCGGTTCTGACAAACCATCGGCTCGCCACCGAGATCGCTCAAGCCCGCGAGCTCGAGGCGTTCCGCACGATGTCCTTGTTCTTTGTGCACGATCTCAAGAACGCGGCGGCGTCACTCAACTTGATGCTGCGGAACCTGCCCGTGCACTTCAACGACCCGGCGTTTCGAGAGGATGCCCTGCGAGGGATCGGAAACACCGCGCAGCGCATCGATGAGATGATCAGCCGTTTGAGCACGTTGAAAGAGAGGCCGCGGTCGAATCCGGCCAGGGCCGATCTGAACGACGTCGTGAAGGCCGCCCTCGACCGGGTGCATGCCATCCCCCCCGCACAACTCACGCGGCGGTTCCACCCAGTGCCAGGAATCCTGGTGGATCGCGAACAGATCCAGAATGTCGTGACCAACCTGGTCCTCAACGCGCACGAGGCGCTTGGCGAGGATGGCCGCATCGAGGTGCGGACGGAGCATCGCGACGGGCGAGTCCTGCTGTCCGTTTCGGACAACGGCTGCGGCATGGATCAGGCCTTCGTGAAGACGTCGTTGTTTCGTCCGTTTGAGAGCACGAAGAAGAAGGGGCTCGGCATTGGGCTCTTTCAGTCTCGAGCGATCATCCAGGCGCATGACGGTACCATTCAGGTCGAGACCGAGCTGGGAAGAGGTACCACGTTCCTGATCAGTCTTCCGGTGGCGGCCGACAAATGACGAAGCCAACCCTTCTCATCGTGGACGACGACGAGGACATCCGCACACAGATGAAATGGGCTCTCGCTGCGGACTATGAGGTCGTTGTAGCAGGCGACCCTGGCGGTGCACTGGCGGGCTTTCGGGCCAGCCGCCCAGCCGTGACGCTGCTCGATCTCGGCTTACCACCACGTCCGAATGATCCCGGGGAAGGGCTGAACGTGCTCGGCGAACTGCTGGCGCTCGATTCGACAGCCAAAGTCATCGTTGTCTCCGGCCAGAGCGACAAGCAGAACGCCCTTCGCGCAGTGGGTGCCGGTGCGTATGACTTTCTGTGCAAGCCGGTGGATATCGATGAGCTCAGGCTGGTGCTCCAACGATGCGTGTACGTCGCAGAGCTCGAGCGCGAATATCGTGCAATGCAACAGACGCAGGGGACGGATCCGTTCGAGGGGATGATCGGTGCCAGCAATCAGATACACACGGTGTTTACCCTGATCCGGAAAGTCGCTCCGACGACCGCTCCCGTTCTGATCCTGGGCGAGAGCGGAACCGGCAAAGAAATGGTGGCACAGGCGCTGCACCGACGAAGCTCCCAGAAAAGCGGTCCATTCGTCGGCATCAACTGCAACGCCATTCCGGAAAACCTGCTCGAGAGCGAGCTCTTCGGCCACGAGAAAGGGGCCTTCACCGGCGCCCACACGCAGCGAAAGGGTCATATTGAAATGGCTGCGGGCGGCACGCTCTTCCTCGATGAAATCGGCGATCTGCCGGCGCCGGTGCAAGTCAAGTTGCTGCGCTTCCTTCAAGAGAAGCGCTTTCAGCGCGTGGGCGGCCGCCAGGAGCTTCAGAGTGACGCGCGCGTCATCGCGGCGACCAACGCCAACTTGCAGGAATCGGTGTCGGCCGGGAAGTTCCGCGAGGACCTGTATTTCCGCCTGGCAGTGGTGGTGATCAAGGTGCCGCCTATTCGAGAACGAGAAGAAGACATCATTCTGATCGCGAAGGAATTTCTCCACCGTTTCCGCCTGCAGCACGGCAAGCCCACGCTGGCCTTCGCGCCTGATGCGCTTCTCGCGATTACGGCCTACGCCTGGCCCGGGAACGTTCGCGAGCTGCAGAATCGGGTGCAGCGGGCCGTCATCATGGCCGAGGCCAACCGGGTCACTGCCGCGGACTTGGAATTGAGCGGAGTCGTGAACGGTACGCCACAGACATTGAAGGAAGCGAGGGAACACGCTGAGAGGGAGATCGTGAGAAGTGCCCTCCGGCGCCATCGTGGCAAGATCGCTCCGGCTGCCGTGGAACTCGGCGTGAGCCGGCCAACACTCTACGAACTGATGGAGCGGTTGGGAATCGCCAAAGATTTGGAACGCTGACTCACCGTGGCCGTACAAAAAAATGTGGCCGCTCGAGAGAGCGGCCACATGGTCTTCTCTGACGCTGACTGGCGCCAGTATTGTCGCTAGGCTACGAACCGACGAACTGCACCGAGACCGGCAAGCGCCAGGCCCAGCAAAGTGAGTGTCGCTCCACCGTCAGGCACCGACGTCCTTCCGAAGTAGGTGTAGTGCGACAACGCGTACTGGCCGCCCGTTCCCCAGAGCGGGCTCGAAATACCGGTGATTGAGCCGGAGGTATCGGGAACATAGAACAGCACGTACCCGGCGTTCTGACCGTCGTACTTGGCCAGGACATACGTGTACCCCGACACGTTATAGGTGAGCGGTTCCGCGGGATTCCCCTGAACCTGCACGCCTCCAGTGAGCGTGCCGCTGTAGCTGGTGCCGGACGTGCGCGTGCGATAGCGCTCGTTTTCACCATCCAGAGGCGTGTTGCCATCAACCGTGACATCGACGTTGTTTGCGAGTCCGAGAAGGTAGTTCGCCCACTCGAGCTCGTTCGCCACGCTGCTGTTCTGCGTGCCGGTGTCGATTGCCCCGACCACTCCGAGGTCGTTCAGTGTGAGCGCTTGAGACGGGGTGGCCAGAAAAAGGCCGCACGCCATCACGCCTGCCCACATTGCCAACTTTGTCGTCCTCATTCCTTAGGTCCTCTCTGATGACTGTTGTTTCGCGTCCGCGTCTCTTGAAACGGGCGACTCAACGTTGTGCATCCACGATGAGCAATGGACATACCACGCGGAGGAGACAGGTCAAAGTGCTACTTAACCTATTGGAAACAGGTCGCTTACAGGCCAGTGTCCGAAACCTGCAGCCGCTCTGGTGTCGTGGTAACCGTAAAGCTGGCCGACAAATAAGCGCCCGAGATAGATGACTGGCGGATCATTTACGCCGCAACTGTCTGTGTATGAATGAGTTATCAAGCACGTTGGCGTGTGATTGATTCCGTAAACTTCGCCGACGGTTTCACGGCCAGCGGATCATGTTGTTGGCGCCGCGGCTGGTGGAACGAGCAGAGGCTCATCAGTTGCGGACTATATTCCGCGCGTTGGAAGACTTTTGTGGCGGCACACTATCGTCTGAAGGGATAGAAAGAAGGTTAACCTCTGCTTGAGCTATAACTTACCGCTGGACGACGGTCGTCAGGAATCGGGACGTCAGATTGCTAGAGGGTAGCCCTATGCACTACGAAAGAGCCGCTTCTGGTCGAATTGCGTTCCGGACCTTGGGCCTGACCGCACTATTCGGCGTGGCCATCACAGCCATGGCCTGCACGGCGGATCCCGCTGTCAAGAAGCAGCAGCATCTCGATCGCGGCAACCAATATTTTGCCCAGAAGAAGTACGTCGAAGCTGCCATCGAGTACCGCAATGCGGTTGAGATTGATGCGACCTTCGGGCCGGCGCGGAAGGCGCTCGCCGATTCGTACACCCGGATTGGCGACAATCGCGCCGCGTTCGACGAGTACATCCGCGCGGCAGATCTGCTGCCGTCGGATGTGGACGTACAGTTGAATGCAGGCAACCTCCTTCTGGCCGCCAGAAAACCGGAAGAAGCGGCGGCGAGGGCCGATGCGGCGCTGAAGATCCAGCCACAAAACATCGACGCACTGATCTTGCGCGGCAATGCGCTGGCCGGTCTCAACTCGTACGAGAAGGCTCTCGAGGCTGTCGAACAGGCGATCAGGCTTGACCCCAATCGCGGTGCAACCTACACAGCGCTCGGACAGGTCGAACTCGCTCAGGGTCGAAGGGAGAAAGCCGAAGCCGCCTTCCTCAAAGCGGTCGAGGTCTCCCCCAATCAACCGCGTTCGCATATGGCTCTTGCCAACTTTTACTGGTCAACGGATCGCCTCGTGGAAGCGGAGAAGGCATTCGAGCAGGCGCTGAAGGCCGAGCCGGCAAACCTGGAGGCCAACCGCTTTCTCGCCTCGTTCAAGGTCTCCACGGGCCGCCCTGCCGAGGCGGAACCGTACCTGCGCCGGATTGCCGATACCGCCGTGGACCTCGACAGCGTCCTCGCGCTCGTCGACTACTACCTGGTCATGTCACGGCCGAAGGACGCGATCGCGCGAATCGAAGGTCTGAAAGTGGGTCGAGACCTGCCCGGAGTCACGCTGCGACTCGCCCGCGCGCACGCCGCTGACGGCGACCGGGCGAAGGCATACTCACTCATCGAGCAGGTCCTGAGCACGAATAACAAGGAGGCCGCGGTTCATCTGCTCAAAGGTCAGCTCCTGTTGGAGGAAGGACGCCGTGAAGAAGCGTCCGCTGCCCTTCAGACAGCCGTGGCGCTGGCCCCGTCGTCAGCCGATGCGCAGTTCGCCATGGGACGCGTGTACGTCTCGCGCGGCGACAGAGCGGCAGCCCAGGCCGCCTTCCAGGAGGTCTTACGCCTAAACCCACGTGCAACGGCTGCACGAGTGCAGTTGGCGATGCTCCAGACGCACACCACACCGGAAGAGTCGGTCCGCACTGCCGAAGAAGCGACACGGAACGATCCGGCGAGCCTTTCTGCGCGGCTCGCGTTGGTGCGAACGCTGATCGCCGCAAAGGATTTTGCACGTGCGGAAGGGGAGATGGCGAAACTGCGCGTGAACGCTCAGAAAGTCGCGGCGGTCCACTCCCTGGATGCGACGCTGGCCATGCAGAAGAAGGACATGGCCCGGGCACGCGCGGCGGTTGATCGCGCGCAGAAGATCGATCCTGCTTCACTCGACACTGTCCGGATAGCCGTTGCTCTTCAGCTCATGCAAGGGAATGCCGCTGCAGCAAAAGCTCGTCTCGAGGAGCGGATCCAGCAGGGAACGAACCCGGACGTGCTGCTGTTTGCTGCGAATACGTACCTGGCACTCAAGGAGCCCCTGGCAGCGGAAAAAGCTCTGAAGGCTGCCATTGCGGCAGACCCGTCGCGCAACGAGCCGTATAACATGTTGGGGTCGATGTACTTGAGTCAAAAGAGACTCGACGAAGCGCTGCGCGAATTCGAGGCACTGTCGAAAAAACAGACGCGACCCGTCGGCCCACTCACGATGGCAGGCCTCATTCTCGAGCGGCAAGGAAACATTGACGCCGCAATGAAGCGGTACGACGAGGCGCTGGCGATCGACTCACGAGCGGGTGCTGCAGCGAATAACCTGGCCTGGATATTGGCAGAGCGTGGGCAGGACCTCAGTCGAGCACTTCAGCTGGCGCAGGCGGCAGTCGCTGCAGCGCCCGATGAACCTCGAGTTCTCGACACGCTCGGTTGGGTGCAGTACAAGAGGAATCAGCCGCAGCTGGCGATTCCTTTTTTCCGACAGTGTATCGAGAAGTCTCCGGGGGTTGCCGAGTATCACTACCACCTCGGGCTCGCGCTGCTGAAGGCTGGCGATAAACCCGGCGGGCGTACATCGCTGCAGCGCGCACTCGATCTCAAGCCGGATTCGACCGTCGCTGCGGACATTCGCAAGGCGCTCGAGGGCGTCAACTAGCGGGCAGACCGCAGATCAGTTCGAGAGACGAAGTATTCTTTGCGGTTTTCAACGACAGGGTCGCGGTCGTTTCCTGGGCGAGCCGATCATGGGAAGGTCGTGTCAGTGATCGCTGCCGCCCAACGTCTCATCACACGGGCGGCTCGCAAACACAGTCAGGTGGCCGGCACTGGCGGCGTTTCGGCCCAACGGAACATTTGTGCTAGCACCATGCTATAGTCGCAGCCGTTTCTGCCTTCCCACAATTTAACTTCCCTGGGCACTGAGTCCTAAACCGAAGTCGCCGCATCTGACGCTCTAAGGCCAGGAGGCCCGATGACAGCTCGCGTCCTTGCAATGACGGTGATGTTGGCGGTGCCAGGTGGGCGAGCGAATGCTCAGGAACTGGCCACCGATCTGAATCAACTGCGGGTACTGGTAAAACCTGGCGATTCCCTGACGGTCACTGAAACGGGAGGGCGGCAGGCGCTGGGCCGGTTAGTGCAGCTCGACGCCTCAGCCATCGTGCTGGAGTTTCCAAACAAACAAAGGCGGCAATTCGATGGCTCAATGATCCAGACCATCGAAAAACGCGGCGGGGACTCCCTGAAGAATGGGGCGCTCATTGGACTGATTGCTGGCGGATCCATGGGTATCTGGGGAGGGATTTCAGAGGCCCATTACAACGAAGACATGTATGGCTCCAGCTATAGTGGCGCCGGCGCTGCCCGCATGGCCCTCGGATACGGGCTGCTCATGGGAGGACTCGGTGCAGCGGTTGGAACGGGCATTGATGCCCTGATCCGCGGCCGTCACGTGATCTACAGCAAGTCGCCGCCTGTGGTCACCGTCGCCCCGCTCCTTGACCGTCAGCACCAGGGGCTTGTCGTGACACTCCGGAATTAGGAAATCACGCGGAAGGTATCTCCAAGTCCACGCCGAAGGGAGAGGGATGTGACCAAATCCCCGAAGGGCTGCGACCTGCCGTTTGACTGTCTACGCGAACCCGACCAGTTCATTTCCCACATCGACCGGGGAGCGGGCGAGTCGAGCAACACGGAGTCCCAGCATCCTGATCTTCCGATTCCTTGTCGCCGTGACGCGATTGGCGGGACGATGAGTGTCCGGCGGCAGAGCCTCGTCATTCTTGCCGTCACACTCCACCTTGCGATGGTGGGCCCCACGGAATCCGAGTCCTAGGAGGTGGGCCAGTCGCCGCCGTTAATCCCGCCTGGCGAGTCGCGAACGTGGGGAACTACAGCGGTGATGGTCGTGCGGATCTCGTCTGGCGTCACAGTTCGGGTGCCGTGACGATGTGGTTGATGAACGGCACCCAGGTCGTCGGTGGAGGTCCAGTCGCCCTCGTTGATCCGGTCTGGCAGACCGTTCATACGCGGTGATGAATCGAAGTCACGTGACGTGGCTGGGAGCAGCCGCATGAGCCCAGCGGCCGATCAGACAATCTCTCTAGAACACCAGCTTCGCCGCGAACTGCATCTGCCTCGGAATCGCAAGTCCCGTGGTCGTGAGCGAGCCGAAGTTCGAGCTCCCGA
>JGI10216J12902_113130659_pt1 | contig 10313 bp, 7 predicted proteins | sample KanNatreferecore_FD_12902 | JGI IMG/M metagenome (IMG submission 12902)
GCCCTCAGTTTTCTCCGTTTCCTCCTGTTCCTCACTGAATCGTTCCGGCCTAGGAGAGGGAACTTTCTTCGGCCGCGCTGCGACGAATCACCACATGATGAGGTTATCCGAGGCGCTCGAAAGTTTCCCCCTCTCCCCGGGGCCGCGGACGCAGTCTCGGTGCAAGACAAGAATCTTTTGGGCCGGGGTGAGGGGGAAGGAACCGACCGAATATCCGCGTGGCGGCAGGATTCAGATGGGGGGCCGACCGTGTACCGTATCTCATTCATCAATCGGACGAGTGAATCTTTTTGACGCCGTCACCGTCTTTGAGTGAAATACGGAAAAACCAAAATACAGCATATGCGTTCAATTGTTTCAATTGCAGATGGCCTGACGCGCCGAATCGGCATGGCAGGAGCCTTGATGGTTCTGACCCTCTCGCTGGGAGCCGCTGACAAGCCGGTTGATGTCAGCAAACTCCCGCCGCCTTCAGACAAGAAAGGGCTCACCTACGACAAGGACATCAAACCGATGCTGGAGAATTCTTGCCTTAAGTGTCACGGACCCGAGAAACCCAAGAGCAAGTACCGCGTGGACAGCCGGGAAGCGATCATCAAAGGCGGGGAGAGCGGCGAAGCGGCCATTATCGCCGGCAAAAGCGACAAAAGCCCTTTGATTCATTTCGTGGCCGATCTCATTGAAGACTACGAAATGCCCCCGGTGGACAAGCGCGACAAATATCCGGCGATGACCAAGGATCAGATTGGTATCCTGCGCGCATGGATTGACCAGGGCGCCAAATAGACACACGCTCCATTTCAGTTTTACAATCTCCGGCAGCGTTTCCGTCGGAGGTTTTTTTGGAAACGCGGCGCCTTTGACAGGAGCGCAGATGTCTAATCTGCAGCGAGCCGCTCGACCCCATAACCGCGCAGGTTGGACACCTGCGCTCCCAGGCGGTGCAGAGATGCGCCCTCGGAAGAGCCCGCGGGCAAAATCTGATTTCCTCCCGGTTCAGGCTGTGGCTAAATCGCGGCGATTCCTATGACCAAAACCAAAGTGGCCCTGCTCGGCGCCGGGTTCATCGCCGACATTCACATCGAGTCGTATCATCGCTTCGTGCCGGACGCGGAAGTGGTCGCCGTCTTTACCCGCAAACCGGAACGCGCCGAAACGTTCGCCAAAAAACATGGAATCGCGAAATGGTTTGGCGACCTGGATAAAGCGATCAACGATTCGGGCTGTGACGTCGTCGATATCTGTCTGCCGAACTTCCTGCATCACCGCGCCGTGCTGACGGCTGCCAGGGCCGGCAAACACGTCATCATCGAGAAGCCGCTGGCGATGAACCTCGAAGAAGCCGACGAAATGATCGCCGCGTGCGCGTCTGCGAACCGGAAGCTGATGTATGCCGAGGAACTTTGCTTCGCGCCGAAATACGAACGCGTCCGCAAGCTCGTGAATGAAGGGGCGGTGGGAAAGATTTTTCAGATGCGGCAGTGCGAAAAGCACTCCGGCCCGCACAGTGATTGGTTTTACAACGTGGACCAATCCGGCGGCGGCGCGCTCATGGACATGGGTTGCCATGGCATCGCGTGGTTTCGCTGGATGCTGGGCGGCGATCCCCGGGTCGTCAGCGTCTATGCCCACATGCAGGGCGGTCTGATCCACGAAAAGCGGACGCGGGCCGAAGTGAACTCACTGTGCATCGTCGAGTTCGAAGGCGGCGCCATTGGCGTGGCCGAGAACAGTTGGTCCAAACACGGCGGCATGGACGATCGCGTCGAGGTGTATGGGACGGGCGGCGTGGTTTACGCCGACCTGTTCGTGGGCAACTCGGCGCTGACCTACAGCGAGAAGGGCTATGGCTACGCGATGGAGAAGGCCGGTTCCACGAAAGGCTGGACCTTCACCATCTTCGAGGAGGCATTCAACCAGGGCTATCCGCAGGAGCTGAAGCATTTCATCGAGTGTGTGCGCGCGGACCAACAACCGCTCGTCACGGGGGCAGACGGCCGCGCCGTGCTCGAAATCTTGAACGCCGCGTACCAATCGGCGCGGACCGGACAGAAAGTACCGCTGCCCTTCCGTCTCAAGGTGAAGAAGCCGATCGATCTGTGGCTGGGATGACAGATAGCGTCCCGTCCGCCCGCGAACTCCCGGACTTATTTCTCCAGTTGTGCTTCCATCCTGAGCAGCTCATCGCGTGATTTTGCCTGGGGCACAGGTCCGTGGAACCTGCCACGCACGCGGAGGAAGTAGAAGATCGCCATCGCAGCTAACGTCCCGGCGAAAATGTAGCCGGTCAGTTCGTTCGGTGGCAGGACGAAGAGAACGGTGATGAAAGCGATCCAGCCAAGCGCGATGACGTTCACAGGCATGCTCCAGTTGCCGAGACTCCACGGGCCGTTGGCGCGGTCGGTCCAGACACCACGTCGGACCGCGCGTCGCTTGAGGAACAGCGGGATCCCGTAGGAAAGGTAAAGCCCGATTGTGCTGATGCCGGTGACAGCCGGGTAAAGCTTCGAGAAATCGAGGCGCTTCGGAAAAGCTGCGGCGAGCGCAAGGATCAGGCACGGCAGCACAAACGCAAGAGAGACCGCGAGCCATACCGCCGCCGCCGGCGTACGCCAGCGTTTGCTCACGTTGGCCCATGCGGATGAGAGTGGCATGCCGCGATCGCGCGCGAAGGCAAAAATCATGCGAGAAGTGGACGTCACGCACGAGAGGCCGCAGAACCACATGGCCAGCGTCACAATCCACAGCACGGCGCGTCCGGACGTGCTGCCGAGCGCCTGTTCGAAGATGTAGATGAATGGATTCGCCGCCGCCGCGGTGGCAGCGAGGTCTTTGATGGCGAGCGTCACGAACGCCAGCATGATATAGCCAAAGACTCCGGAGATCGCCACGGACAGATAGACGCCCCAGGGCGCGCTCACGCGGGCGTTCTTCGTTTCCTCGATCGTGTGCGCCGAGGCGTCATAACCGGTATAAGTCCATTGCGCCTGCAGCAGCCCGCCCAGAAACGCGAACCAGTACGGTGTGTCGGACGTCGTCGTGAAAGTCTTTGTGAAAAGGTAGGAGACGGGTTGCCGGGGCGCAAAAAACGCCAGCGCCAGCACGACGACCACCACGCCGGCGACGTGATACACGGCGCTGAAATCGTTCAACCGCGCCACCGTGCGGATGCCCACATGGTTCAACACGGCGTGCGACAACAACAGGATTCCGAACACGACCATGAAGTTTGCGGGCGTGTCCTGCAAGCCGAGCAGCGGGACGATGAATTGCGCGCAGCCGTAATCAATTCCCGCGATCGCCGCAATCAATCCGACCAGGTTCAGCCACGCAGCCATCCATCCCCACATCGGCCCTCCGAGAAACGATGCCCAGTGATACAGAGCGCCCGACGTCGGGATGGCCGACGCCAGTTCCGCCATGGCCGCTGCGACAAACAGCACGAAAAACGTGACGAGCGGCCAGCCGATGCCCATGACCACCGGACCTCCCGCATTCAGGCCCACGCCGTAGAGCGTGACCGCGCCGGTGAGGATGGAGATGATCGAGAAGGAAATCGCAAAGTTCGAAAATCCGCCCATGTCGCGCAGCAACTGCTGCGCGTAACCGAAACGGTGCAAGACTTCCTTGTCCGAAGCCGCAGCCGGTTCCGGGTCGCTCATCGTTTCTCCTTTCCGATGAAGCTTTCGTGATGATCTTCGCGGAATTCCTCCACGCTTCGGGCGGCTTTGCGACCGAGGAGAAAGGCGCACGCCGACACGAGCGCCAGCAATCCAACGCCAAGGACTATGCCAAATTGTTCCATCACTGAGTCCAACCCGGGAGCGCCGCGACGCTAGCCCCCCGGGCGCAACCGCGCAAGCCCCGAGAGAGCCAAAAACTTTCTGTTGACTATCTACTACCTTGGTAGTATTACTGCGGTAAATCAATCCATCCACGAATGCGCAAAGGCAAAATTCACCGGCTGGGCGATCTCCAGCTTCGCATCATGAAGGTCCTTTGGGAGAGCAAGGAAGCCACGGTGTCCGACGTTCACGACGCGCTCGGCAAACAGGACTTCGCCTACACCACCGTCGCCACGATGCTCCGTAAAATGGAGGCGCGCGGCCTGGTCAAGCACAGGACGGACGGACGGAGTTTTGTGTACCGCACCGTCGTCGCCGCTGCCCAAGTCAATCGAGGCATGGCGGATCATCTCGTGGACCGGCTTTTTGAAGGAAGCCTGGCCGCCGCGGTGGCTCATTTGCTGACCACTCGTGACGTGAGCCGCGAGGAATTGTCCAAGCTGGAGAAACTCATCGCGGAGAGAAAAAAGAGCGCATGAACCCCGTCTTCACCCCCTGGATGCAACTGATCCTGCTGCTGGCTTTTGAAGTGGCGCTGGTCGTGTGCGCCGCGGCTTTGCTGCAAAGGTCTCTCAAGTCGGCGGTGTGGCGGCGCACGATCTGGCAGATGTGCGTCCTGTCGGCGCTGGCACTCGCGTGTTGTGAAGTCACCGGAATCAGCCGCAGTTTCCCGGGCGCATTCGCGGGAAAACCGCCGCCGGCGGGAACGGAAAGCGATGATGCGAACGCGCCGGCCATTCCACGGCTTGTGCCTGAGTTCCGCCAGAAGGTTGCGGATCGAATGGCCGTGAATCAGCAAAGCAGTCCGGGCGATACCCGGCTGACCTCTGGATCGACACCATCGACCACGACATCATCCGCCCCGCCCGACAGGGCGGCATCTGATTTCCGCGGCGACGATTCGGTCTTGGAGTCGCCAGCTGTTTTGTGGCCTGGACTTGTTTGGTTTATTGGAACGGCGTTTGTGCTGGTGCGCGCGGGCTTTGCGCGTGGGTTGTTGTTGGCACTGCGGCGGAGTTGGAAGACGATTCAGGAAGAGTCTCTGCCGGGGCGCGTGAGTGTGTTGAAGCAACAACTCGGCATTCGTCGCCGGATCCGTTTGGCCGAATCATGCCGTCTGGCCGGACCCATCGCGTTTGGTTTGTTTCGTCCCACGATCGGATTGCCGGCGGGTTTCGTCGAGAAGTTCAGTGCGTCCCGGCAGGAAGTGATGCTGGCGCACGAACTCGCACACCTCGCGGCGCGCGACCCGCTCTGGTATCTGCTCGCCGACATGGTGGCGGCAGTCCTTTGGTGGCATCCGTTCATCTGGTGGGCGCGGCGCCAATTGCACGGGGCGAGTGAAGCGGCGGCCGACGAAGCCAGCCTTCTGGTCGCCGACGGACCTGGCGTCCTGGCCGAATGTCTCGTGGAATTGGGCGGCCGCCTGGCTTCGCCGCAGGTGTCAGGCCCCTTGGGCGTTGCCGGATGCCGTTCGGGGCTGGGCCGCCGAGTGGAGCGTCTGCTTCATCTGCACGGCCGTTCGTGGACGCCGCATAGTCGCCTTTGCGCGGCACTGACCCAATCGCTCGGTCCGGCCGCCCTGGTCATCGTCACCATTCTGTGCACCGCCTGGGTCGCGCCCAAGGCATTAACCAAACGACAAGCCATGAACCCAATACGACAAACCTGGAAACATTCGCTGGCCGCTTTCGCGCTGGTGACCGCGCTGAACGCAGACAGCAACACCAATAACGCGTCGGCCGCGGAGAAGCCGAATCCGACGACGGAAATCAAACAATCCTCCGGTGCTCGACCCGGAGAACCCGTTGCCGACCAGGGTGAAAGACCCGCCTCTTACTACAATCGTTTGATGATGGAACGTTACGGCCTGGTTCCCACAGGCGCGGCAAAGGCTGCAAATGAACTGCCCTCCGTTTCACCCTACGACCTCATGCGTCAGCGCTACGGCCTGGGGGCTGCAACGAAGGAGAAGAGCCGGGTTGAATCCAGATTGGAGGCAATCGTCCTGGACGAAGTGATGTTTGACGGCCTGCCATTGGCGGAAGTTCTCAGGTTTCTGAGCGAAGAGTCACGCAAACGCGATCCGGAGAAAAAGGGGATCAATTTTCTGATCAATCCAAATAACCTGCCGACGGCTCAGGCACTGACGATTGATCCGACAACCGGCGCACCGACTCCGGCGCCGGCGCCCGAACCGATCGACATGAACGGCGTCATCGTCCATTTCAACCTGCCGCTGCGCGACGTGCGGCTGAAGGACGCGCTGGACGCGGTCGTCAAGGTGGCGGACAAGCCGCTTGAATACTCGGTGGAGGAATATGGCGTGGTCTTCTCGGCCAATTCGGATAGCCCTGGAGGAAGCATGCCGGCTCAACCGCAGTTCGGCGCCTCAATGCCGCTGGAAGTCCGCACATTCCGCGTGGAAACCAATATGTTCCTGGCCGGATTGGAAAACGCCTTTGGCATACAACTGGATCCCTTGTCACCTAAGAGCGGACCGGCAGGCGCGGCGGCATCCCCGGTCGACCTTGGAACCCTCCAAAAAGAACTCCAGGAGAATGAGAAATCTCTCGCGGCGCTGTTGCCCCAATACAGGGATAACAGCCCCTTCGTCGTGAAGCAACGTTCGAAGATCGCCGCACTGAAGCAAGGCATCGAGATGTTGAACTCAGGGCAGGCGGGACGGCCCAACAGGATTCGGATCGCGCTTCGCCAACTCATGACACAATTGGGAATCAACATGGACTTGCCTGGCAAGACCGTCTTTTACAACGATCTCACCGGCATCGTTATGGTGCGGGCGACTCACGAAGATTTGGAAATCGTCAGGGCCGCCATTGAGACCCTGGGGGGTAGCGGGAGCGAAACCGCCGCCACCGGAGTGAACTAATGGACCGGGAACAGCGACGAAGTCCGCGCGGTCGTTGGCCAGCCAGGAGATTCCGGCGGCATGGTCATTCGAATCCCCACCGGGCCCTCTTCCGGTTAAACTCCACCACGTCGGCGTAACGCACGTCGCTGCCACCAAAAATATCGAGCGCCGAGCCGATCGTAAGGTCAATCTTCCCCTTCCCGACCCGCGTCACTTCTTCCAGGTCTGACAACGACCGTGCCCCGCCGGCGTACGTCGTCGGGATCGGCGACCATTGCGCCAGCCTCTCGACCAGTTCCAGATCGACACCGCGACAGAGTCCCTCGACATCCGCCGCGTGTACGAGGAACTCGTCGCACTGCGCGGCGAGGGTTTCTAAACCTTGTTGGTCGATCCTGAACTCCGTGAACTTCTGCCAGCGATCGGTGACGACCCAATAGTCGTTGTCCCGGCGCCGGCAACTGAGATCGAGCACGAGCCGCTGTTTACCAATGGCGGCGATCAAGGCGCGGACGCGATCCAGGTCCACGTTGCCGTCGCGAAAGACCCACGAAGTGACGATGACGTGCGACGCGCCCGCATCGAGCCAGCCCTGCGCGTTGTCGGGATTGATGCCGCCGCCGACGTGCATTCCTCCCGGAAATGCGGCGAGGGCTTGACGCGCGGCGGTGTCGTTGCCCGCGCCGAGCATGACCACGTGCCCGCCCTTCAGTCCGTCGCGCTTGTACAGTTCCGCGTACCACGCCGCCGGCTTGTCGGAGACAAAGTTGGTGCGCAGCTTCGCCGGATCGTCACCGAGCGTGCCGCCGACGATCTGTTTCACCTTGCCTTCGTGGAGATCAATGCAGGGACGGAACACGGACCAAGACTAATCTGCGCGACGCATTGCGTCGAGAGGTGAGACGCCAGACTTGTCACCGCCATGGGGTTGATAAGAGAGCTGCGCACCTCTTTCCGACCCTAATCATAATTGGGGATACCGGAAGCGGGGAGAAGCTGTTACGGTCGGTTGATATTATGTGTGAAGCTGTGGATGAGACTCCATGAAGCTTTCGAATCTCCCTGCGCCGAAGTCAAAGGAGGCTGGGTTCGAGTCAGGCCCGGGAATCCCGGTCGCGATTGTGGACGATGATGAGAATGATCGGCTGCTGATGAGGCGAATTCTCCATCGAACCACTCAGTTCCAGTGCGTGGGTTCCTACTCGTCGGGTCGGGATGCCCTGGCCGGGATTCCTTCGCTAAATTGCGCCGTTGTCCTGATGGACATCCGCATGCCCGGAATGTCCGGGCTGGAGTGCACGCGGCGATTAAAGGCGATGCTGCCCGGTCTGGCCGTCGTGATCGTGACGATGTTGGATGGAGTCACACTGGATGTCCGAAGCCCTGGAAACAGGGGCCGATGACTATCTGATCAAGCCGTTACGGTCGGGGCAATGCGCGGCCACGATCCAATTTGCGTTGCGCCACACCGGAACTGCGAATGGACCACCGTTCCGCAAGCACTCCGACCAGGCGGAACAACTCACGCCGCGTCCGTCACGATGCTCGACGCTCTCGCCTCGGGATCAGGAAGTAGTGCGATGGATGGCGGAAGGGCTGCCTGACAAACAGATCGCTGTCAAACTCGGCATGACTGAGCATGTCGTTCACCGGCGTGTTCATAAGATTCTGGTCAAGCTGGACGCCTCCAATCGAACACAGGTGGCGATGCAGTGGTGGGATTCGACCCACAGCGGGCGTTAGCACTGGCCATACCGGGAAGCAGGTTTCTCTGAAAATCGCGGGGGTATATTTTATACCCTATTCGGATTTTTCGACCTCGGTTATTTCTCCGCACTGAAAGGTTCCTTCACTGAAGTGGTGACAGAGGACGCACGGCAACTGGGAGAGCAAGGTCGCAGGGAAACGATGACCACCAGGTAGCGCGGTCATTCAAGGGATGTTCGGAATTTCAAGCGCGTTCGAAATCACGATACAGGGGAGCCCACAAAAACCCATCCTTCCGAAGAATCATTTATGAAACCATCAATTCTTCCTCTCGTCCTTCGCACCGTTTCCTCCGTCACCGCTGCCGCGCTGTCGCTCTCGGGATTGGCAGCCACCATCAACCTTACTCCGCTGCCTGTGTTGCTCAAACGCCCGGTTGGTATCGACTACAATGCGGCACTGTCTTCGTTGATCATTTCGGTGAACCGCGACAACGGGCTCCCAAATGATTTCGTGAAATTGCCTGCCAACGGCGTTCCCGCGCAGTTCTCGAACGCAAGCCGGTGGTCCAGCTCGACGCTCGAAATCAAGCTGACCGTAATTCCGTCGTCCGCGGTTGGCTTTCAGGCTGGCGACCTGTACGCCGCGAACGGCATCGCAGGCGGTGTTGGGCGCATCCGCGTCGACGGAAGCGAAACACGGGAATGGTGCAAGTTGATAGATGGCGTTCAGGTCGAGTCAGGCTTCGTGCGCAGTCTCCATTTCGATTCAGCAGGTGTGTTCACGGATGACTACCGGCTGATCGTGGTTACCACTGAAGGTGGCATCTGGCGGATAAAGTCAGACGGTAGCGCCAAACTGCTCCGCAGGCTGGGCGGCAACCCTCATCTCGAAGGGGTGATCACACTGCCGAACAACCCGACCCAATACGGTCCATGGGCCAACCGCATACTGGTTGGCGCAGAGAATTTGGAGCTGATTTTCTCGGTTGACGCCAATGGCAACTCGACTCCCCACGGGCCGTTTTCGATTGACGGCAGTAATCTCCGCCCGGAGGACATTGATATCATCCCGGTTGGGCTCAATCAGGATTTCTATATCACAGACCACTTCCACGACCGAGTTTTGACCGCGCTGGCAAATGCCTTCGGTAGCGACATGGCCGGCGACATCCTCATTACCCAGGAAGGAAACGTTGGGCCGGCGAGGCTGGTGCGGATTCAATGGGACGGCTCCACGCTTGTCGCCGATAAGATATTCGAATCGACTTCGGGTATACACTTCGAGCACGCCACGTTCGCGCCTATCACTGTCGCTCCGCCTCCGCCCGTCGTCAGTGTGACGGCGACCGATCCGCTTGCGTGCGAAGGGGGCGGAGAAAACGGCGTGTTTACCCTGAAACGGACGACGCCTGGCGGGCAGCTCGTCGTCAACATTTCCGTTACGGCCAGCCTTCCAAACCCTCCCGCCGGAGCCAACTTTGTATTGGACCCACCGTCCACCACTTCCTTCACATTCGCTGACGCAGCGCTTGAAGGGACCATTACCGTGATTCCCACACCCGACACAATCCAGGAACAAAACCGCACTGTCACACTGACCATTCAGTCGGGAACCGGATACACTGTAGGTACGCCGTCGAGCGCGTCCATTGACCTGTGCGATGATGACGGAACGGCTCAAAATGTCGTAGTCCTCATGGCAACTGACCCGGCGGCGGCGGAACGGCCGGGCGCCCCCGCAGATACGGGCCGCGTCACCTTCGTCCGTGGGGGAAACCTCAACACCGCGTTCAACGTCAACTTCGCCAAGGACGCGGCCAGTCCGGCCAAAGCGCCTGACGAATCCGGGGCGGACTGTTCGTGGGGTCCCGCAGGTTCGATTCC
>JGI10216J12902_101098750_pt1 | contig 10311 bp, 4 predicted proteins | sample KanNatreferecore_FD_12902 | JGI IMG/M metagenome (IMG submission 12902)
GTGTAAGGCAGCGACACGAATCCGCAAACCTCGGCCAGGACACTGGCGGGGTCGCGGATCAGATCCTCGAATCGCACTTCGAGATAGTGACGGCAGCCGGCGCCCTGCGCACGCGCCGTCGACACGCATCGCGCCCACTGTTCCGCATGAACCTCTATCGAAGGTCCAGCTGAGAACCAGCTTTGACGCGACGAGAGCGCCACATCGCGACCGTCGCGGATGAGATGAATGAAGTGCGCCTCCGGCAGGACAGTCTTGATGGTGTCGAGATGCAGACAGGACATCGGTGTTTTGTCGCCCCACCGCGGCTTGCCAAAGCGTTCAGCGTAGGCCCGGTAGAAGGCCCGGTAGCCGTCGGAAACGGAGAACGGTTCGAGGCGTTGGATGATTTGTCGAAACGTCTCTTTCGGGATGCCGAAATCGGGCCACGTGGGAAACGCCGTGATCGTCTCTACGAATTGGTGGCCCAACTCGTGCCCCGTGCCGGTGAACTGGGCACCCAGCCTGAGGAATCCCGTCTCTGGCGGAATCGCGACGTCGGGGTGCGCATCGATCATGAACCGAAGAAGCGTCGTTCCCGATCGAGGCGCCCCCACGATCATGGGCATTGGAACCGCTGCAGCCATTACTCCGTCACACGCGCGAGTCGGGCTCGGTCGAACCGAGCGGTGTGTAATCGCGGCCAGGAGGAAAGGTCTCGAGCCGCAGGCCCCGGTCGTCGGTCAGGTATTCGTAGCCGATTGACTGCCACTGCCGCAGGGGATCCAGCGTCATGTAGCGCTGCTTTCGTTCTTCGCGATCCTCGGGCAGGATCATCCGCAGGTGGTAGAGGATCAGGTCGGCAGCCGCCCACTCGCCATTGGCCGCTCGGCTGTTCTCGGGCGCCCAATGGCCGTGCAGTGCCAGTGCGCCAAAGTCGTGGTCGCGGCGAAACCGGAAGAGCCGCACGCTGCTCTTGTCTCCCCACACGTCGTCGGTCCGATAGCGATCGGGCGTCTCCCACAGCTCGCGCACGACCATCGAGTAGGCCAGGCACCCATCTCGATCGGCCCGGACCATCTCGACATCAGCGCGCTGCCTGAAGTCGCGTTCGACCCGCTCATCCGCATCGAGCGCCACGATCCACTCAGCACCGTGCCGCCCCGCTGCATCGATCAGCACACGACGATTGCGGAGCTCGTCCCAGACGTGCGGCTCCCTGGCGGCGACATGGAGCACTTCGCGCACAGCAGGATGCGATGCAACGATGTCGGCGGAACCGTCGGTCGAGCCGTCGTCGAGCGCAAGGATGCCGTCGACATGTGGTGCGACGTTGGCGAGGAAACCGGGAAGAAAACGCTGTTCGTTTCTGAAGGCGATCAGACACAACAGGCGATTGGCCCGGGCCTCCGTCCGAACCTCCACGGGATTACCGGAACCCGCGGCTCCGAGAGCATAGGCGCCAGCCGCGACCGGCATCCAGGGCAGCCCCCAGATGATCTGCGGCCAGGCTCGCAGGCGCGTGGCGCGCAGACTCGTCAGCACCGAACGAGGCACGCGGCTGATCGCGTTGAGTGCGACCAGGCTCCGTGCTGACCGTCCAGACAGCATTCCGCGCACGCGTGCAGCGCGGCGACCACGCCCGTATTGATCGCGCAGTAGTGAAGCCAGTGTCGTCGGGTTGCGGTGCGCCGAGCGAACGTCGGGACGAAACGTGAATGCCGTTTCCGAACACCAGCGCTCGTGGAACTCGGTGTCCTCCGCAATCCTCAAGTCGTTCCGGAATCCTCCGTACCTGGCGAACAGCGAACGTGCGTAGGATGCGCCGTAGTCCAGTCGAACGCCCGGAGGAGTGCCAGGCAACCGCGGCGCGAACAGCAGATGGTGTGCCGCGTTGGCAAACGGGTTCCATGGCGTCGCATTGGTGACCGCACTCGACACCGCGAGCGCACCGGCGCCATGCGACGCGAGACGGCCAGCCACCCATCCGGGCTCAGCGATGCAGTCGCCGGCGAGAAATGAGACATACGGCCCGTGGCTGGCCGCCACGCCCAGGTTCCTGGCCGCGCCAGGCAGCAAACGCCGCGCAGACGTGACCACAGTGGCCTCGACACCGGTCTCCGCGACAATGCGCGGCGCCTCGCCCCCGCCGGAACTGACCACAACAATCTCCGGAGAGGGACACTGAGAAGCGACCGAGCGGACCGCATCGGCCAGCGTGGGCTGGCCGCCGACGTCGAGCACGACGCAGGACAGGAGGATGTCGTCGGGAACAGGCAACGCCATCGGTTCGGGATTCGGCGCGGCTCCGCGGCGGGACAAGTGCAGAAACACTCGCCCGGTTCGGTAGCGGAGCATTGAGATGATGCGCCACCGGCGGGATTGGTCCGGGATGAGCCGAAGCCGCGTCTTCCAGATGATAGGAAGGACGCGGCGGAAAAAAAACCCGGACCGTATGCGATCCAAGTCTCGACGCATGTTCTCGGCGTCAGACCGGAAGGTGTCACGCTCGGCGCGCATGGCCGCGACCTCGGCTTGCGCGGTATCACGCTCGGCGGTTGCGCGCGCGACCTGAACGGCCATGGCATCCCGCTCGCCCACAGCCGCCTTAACGCTGGCGAACCCGGCGTCCAACCGCCGACCGATGGCTTCACGCTCTTTCAGCCATGGGATGGGGAACGATCGGTTCAGCCACTGGAAGTACTCGACCTGCGCAGACTCCGCATCGAGCCGCGTGTGTGGCTCGCGGCCGGCGTCCTCCAGCGCCTCCAGATAGACGGCACTTATCGCTCTGGCGACGCACTCCAGGCTGTGAGTGCGGCGCACGAGAGTGGTGACGCACGCCGCCACCTGCGGGTCATACCGATCGATCTCCTGCAACACCAGATCCTCGCGATGCGGGTCGCACAGCACCTGCATCCCGTAGTTACCGTTGCGCAGGCGTTCGATCGTGTCCGGCGTGACGAGGGGACCGAGTCCTTCCGCATCGCAGAGTACAACGGCTGCACCCGTCGCCATCGCCTCGAGCGCGCAGCGACCACGAGCAAAGATCAGATCGTAGTGACACAAGTGCGCTTCGGGTGGATCGAGCGGCCGGCCGCACCCATAGCCGGCGATGTCCAGGGCGATGCCGCGCGCGACGCACGCGGCACGCACGATCTCCACCCAGTCGCCGACGTTCGTCTGGTTGCTGAATATCAGGGCGCGACCGGGCACGCGTGGCAGTGGCCCACGTTCCCGAAATCGATCCAGGTCTACGAAGTTGGGCAGCACGCGAACACGGTCTGGCGCGACGCCGTTCTCAGATACCAGCCGCTCGCGCGTGGCCCCGCTTACGGCCACATACCTGCGGATCGCGGGATGCCGCGGCGGCGACTCTTCCCACGGCAGCCAACCGTGACAGAAGTACACCGTCGGCGTATCGGGAAATCGCCCGAGCGCCGTCATCGTCGCCAGGTGATGCTGACCGTGGATAAGGTCCGGAGCTTCGGCAAGGTGGGTCAGATCGTCGATGATGGGAATCGCGCGACGGCGAATCTCAGCTGCCAGCGGGCCGGGGCGGGCCGAATAGATAATCGGCACATGACCCTGGCTGCGAAGCCAGTTGGCCATTTCCGCGACGTACAATTCGCTTCCGCCCCTACTCTCGAGTGAACAATTGGTCAGGAGGATGCGCATGGAAAATCAGTGCGGGGGTCGTGGCTAGTTTATACGATCACGTCGTGAGTCTCGGGCGCGGGTGCCAGCCTGCGCATCAGATACGGCGCATCCGCGGAATCGAGCTCGCGCACGTCTTCGACTGGATCGTGACGACGGATCGTGGGCTCGTCGCGCACATCACATCAAACCTCGACGGGTTCTTCGGACGTGGCACCCTCGTGCACGGGCCTGAGGATTGCGTGATCGATCGAGCGACGGGCACGAAGTTCATCCACGAGTTCCCGAAAGGCTCGGACCTCGACGCGAAGCATGCGGAGCATGCCGAACGCTTCGCGCATCTGGTGGCGCGCTGGCGCGCCATGCTCGCGTCGCAACGGCGCGTGCTCTTCGTGCGTCAGCATGGGTGGGACGAAGACAGGCGCGGGTCGGCCGTTCGCTTGCGCGACGCGATCGCGCAGCAAGCGCCCGAACTTCGTTTCGCGATCCTCTATCTGACCGCCTATTCGGACGATGACCCGTCGTGGGGCGAGGCGCAGATCATCAACAGATGTCTGATACAGCCCGACCCCTACGACTGGAAGGGCGACGACGCCGCATGGCAGCGCCTCCTCGATGAGGCGGGTTCGCGCGCGACATCCATCAGTGGCATCGTCGAGTCATCGGATGCGAGGTGAGGGCCTCACGCGCCACGTCGTGACAGGCCCGGCATCGAGTGCTCGGTAGTGTATATTATCGCCCGCCATGCCGACGCTCTCGTCTGCCGATCTGCGATCGCTCTACGACACGGTCCTCGCGCCGCGTCTCGCGAATCTGGAACACGATCGCCTCATCCTCAGACAGGCGATTTTCGCCAGCTCGCTGCTCGTCGGCCTGCCGCTGGCGATGCAGTTTTGCGGCGGCAACGACCTCGCCTACCTCGTCGCCCCCGAATCGGTACAACCGTGGATCGGTATCACGACCATCGTGGCGATCATCGCCGGTTTCAGCATTGCTATCTCGCGCTACGCGCTGCCCGGATTCACCGCCTATTTGAATTACCGCGCCAAGTTCAAGCGCGAGATCGTCGGGGAGATCTTTCGCGCGGTCAGCCCCGGCGCGACGTACGCACCGGATAGCTACATCAAGTCCGAGATTTTCGATCAGAGTGGAATCTTCTCGCAGATGGGCGATCTGCGCGGCGACGATCTCGTGCGCGGGCGCATCGGAGACACGCCGTTCGAGGCCTGCGAGATTCAACGCAGCTACACGACGGGGAGCGGCAAGGACAGCCGCACCGTCCCGGTGTTTCACGGATTGTTTTTCCGTCTCGACTTCAACAAGACGGTCCGCGGTCGAACGGTCGTGCAACCGCAAAAACCGCAAGGCATCACGCTCGGATCGCGCCGCGATCTGACAGCAGTCGAGCTCGAAAACCCCGACTTCGAATCGCGCTTCAACGTGTTTTCAACCGATCCCGTCGAGGCCCGCTACATCCTGACGCCGGTCCTGATGGAGCGGATTCTCCAGATTCAGGAACACACCAAGCGGCCGTTGTGCCTCGCGTTTGTCAACAACCGCGCGTTTGTCGCGGTCGATTACGGCCGCGCGCTGTTCGAGCCGTCGATCAAGGACACCACCTCGTTCGACTCGCTCGCCGAGATGGTCGAGCATTTCGGACTCGCCGAGCTCGTGGTCCACGAACTGGATCTCAACACGCGCATCTGGACCAAGGAGGTCGATGCATCACTGCTGGATGAAGCGCCCGCCGTGAATCCGATTGCCTCGATGAGCACCGGCACCCTCACTCCCGAAACCCTGTTCAAGCATGCGGCAGGAGACATGTATGTCAGTGAGGACGCTGGCCCGGCGCCGGTCAAGCCGGCGTACACGCGCGCGCGCATCGAACGTGACGGCGACACCGCGATCGTCCGCTATCGCCTCGCGTGGTGGGCGTTCATGACGATGGCGATGAGCCTGCCGTTCATCGTGGTCGGTCTCGCCGCGATCGGCATGCTGATCGATCCGGACTGGACGCTCGCAACACTTCTGGCGACAGGGGAATTGACCGAGGAAGGCGTGACCGCGTTCCGCTCGGGTGCGCTCGTCGCGCTCGGCATCTGCTTCGTGGTCGGCGGATTCATTTCACTCTACTGGATTACCTACGTGCGCCGCGTCGTCATCGCACGCGACGAGATCCTCGTCACGCGCGGGCTCGGCCTGTTTGCCAGGCAGTATCCGCGATCGAATCAGACGCGCATTCTGCAAATGGACAATTACGTGTACCTCGGCAAAGCCGACGCGGTGAAGATCGTCAACCCGAGTCTGTCGCCGATGCTGCCGTCGAAAGACGAGGCGCGATGGATTGCCTGGGAGATGCGGCGGGCGCTCAACGACATCGTCCAGGCGCAATGATCGCCAAGGCGAGCGTCCATCAGTGATGGTGGCCGCCCCCACCCTTCTTCTTTCCCGCGCCCCGCTTCTCTTCGCTCTCGAGGTCGAGGTGCGTGAACATCGTCTTGAATACCGGCCGGCGCACCTCCTCGAGGTTCATCGCTGGCTTCTTCTTCGCCACGCGTGCCGCCGGTGCGCGCTTCGGCGCCACCGCCCTGGCGAACCTGACGTCGGCCACGGTTTGCGCCACGGTCGCTTTCGTGATCTTCCTCTTCATGGCCTTCATGACTCGTCTCTCGAGCACCGGGATGTACTCCTTGGGAACGTCCGGGCACAGCTCGTCGAGGCATTCGAGCAACAGCTTGACGTCGACGCCGAGACCACGCAGGCGCTCCCAGGCGCGTTCGCTCAGCACGTTGTGCTCCTTGAGCAGGCAGTGCACCCATTCGCAGACCGTTTCGCGAACGTCGCCGGGGCGGCCGCCGCCGTCGTGTCCGCTCCTGTTGCGGAACACGCCGGCCGTGAGCGTCGTTTCGCGAGTCCACGGCGAGCCGCCAGCTGTCACTCCTTCCGCTCTCACACGGAATATGTACACACCCGCGAGTGCGGTGGTGTACTTCGCCGCGTACCTGCCTTCCCCGGATGGGCTCAGCTTGAGCATCTGCGAGCTGCCGTCGGGCAGGGTCACGTCGGCCCACACGCTGGCGGGCTTGTCGAACGGCACGTCGTACGCCTTCAGTCTGGCGTGAATCTCGACCGGGCTTCCCGGCGCGGTCTCGTGTTGCACGCGCCAGGCCTCGAGGCGGAGGTTACTGGTCGCATGCACGATGAAGCTGTATGGCAGGAACTTGTTGACCGCAGGACTGACGACGCTCGCCGCCAGCTCCTTGTTCCGCAGCAGACGCGCCCGCTCGGCGTCGCTCTTGATGCGCAGGATCGCGCGCCACGTCCCGGCGTGGCTGCCGGATGGTGAGGCCGCGAGGGCCGGCAGCACCAGGCGATAGCACAGCACCTGCTGCCCGGCGATCCATTGCACGTTGGGCCCCATGCCGGTGGGCTTGATGGTATCGCCGCCGGGCGTCTGCAGCACGAACTCGAGGAACCATGGAATCGGACACACCACGATGGCGTCCACGTAGACGTCGGCGTCCGACACCCTGAACGGGATGGTATCGGTGCTGCCCAGGAACAGCTTCCCCTGTGGGTCGAGCAGCACCTGCGCATTCGTGACACCGGCGAGCACCTGCACGAAGTACTTGGTCAGCATGAAACGCTGCTCTTCGCTGGTGATGCTGCCCGTGATGATCAGGTCGCCGTGTGTATTCGACGTGATGTCGTTCAGCGCGTCGTCACTGACCTGGCCCGGCAAACCGAAGCCGATCGCGTAGGTGCGGTTGGTGATCGTGCCGGCCGGCAATTCGTTGATATACGGATGCACATTTTCGTTGCCGTCAGTCAGGACCACCATGCTGCGATTGCCATGCGTCGCGGCGGCAAGCTCGGGGACGGCCGCCTGGATGCCGCCTCCGATCCAGGTGTCTCCGCGCGGCGAGATATCGACGGTGCTAAAGGCGGGTGCCCCGCTTACGGCCTGCATCGGGATCGGCGTGTCGACGAGGTCGTCGAAGGTCGTCACCGACACTTCGTCGCCGGGGAGCATCAGAGCACGGAAGACGCCGATGGCGTGGCCAACCAGCTGGCTGCGTGTGCTCGTACCGCCGGCGTTCGCCCCCATGCTGCCGCTGCGATCGAGTACCAGGGCCACGGCATTGTCCTCTCGTGGCACGGTCGTCGCACTCAGGGTGACGGTATAGTCGCCGAGCGCAAACTCGCCACCTTCACTGGCGGCGTAATATCCCTCGTCGTCGAGAATGTAGGCGTGAATCGCCACCGAGCTGTTGCCGACGGCCCCCGCTGGCGCCGTGAGCTGCACCCAGACGTAGCCATAGAAAAAGTCGTCGGCATCCACCGGCGTGGCCACGAATTCCGATCCCATCGGGGTGAGGGCGAAGTTGCCGGTCGGGTTGCCGGTGATGCGGAAACGCACCTCGCGGCAGCCCTTGATCTTGAAACGAACCGCCTTGTAGCTCGTGAGCCCGACTGGGATGTTGTCGAAGGACAGCGACGGATCCGGCGTGTCGATCTCGGGAATATCGCTCTCGTACCAGACGCCGACGCCGTGCATGCTGTGCCCGTCGATCATCTGCGCCGGCGTCGCGCCGGTGGTGAACGGCGCCGGGTCGCCGGGCTCGTTGTAGAGCATCGCATCGTTCAACTTGTGGCCGGCCGTGGCGCTGCTCTGCACGTAGAGCGAGGTGCCGGGCGCGACCTTCTTCTGCCAGATGCTCCACATGCGATCGATATTGGCGTGATGCAGGAAGAAGATCGGGTCGTTGGGCGACGTCATGCGCAGCATGTTGCCGCCGACGTACCGGTGCACCAGGTTGTGCAGGTCTTCGCACCGCGCGCGATGGGTCGTGTAGGCGATCGCGCCGCTGATAGCATTGCGAAAAGTAGTGGTTGTTCCTGTTTCGACCGTGTCGTTCGACGGCAGGTTGGGGGCGTCATCGGCGGTCCCGGCGACGTTGAACTCGCCGAATTGACGCTGGAAGAAGTTCAGGCTGTCATCAGGATCGAACACCGTGAGCGACGTGGACCAGGTTTGCGGATCGAAGGGATAGGGATATGGCGACGGCGCGCCCGCCTCGCGTTCGACCTGATCGTTGTTGCCGTCGGTGCCATCCACGCCCAGGAAGTTGTGCATGAATGGATACCCGGCATCGCCGGCCGCCCTGGCGCGCGTCCAGTCCCAATACGGAATCGTGACCGACGAGTCGATGCTCTGCAGCAGTTCTTCGAAGCGGTACAGAAGCTCGCGGTGCCAGGGGAGGAACACCGAACCACTGTGCCCCCAGCTCTCTGGGCGCATCAGATGTGTATCCATGTCGTGCATGGCGAGCAGATGGGTTTCGACGAAATCGTCGTACCGAGACTGCGCTCCCGGGTGCAGCACACTGTCCATTGCATTCAAACCCAGAAACGCATTCACGAACCGCTTCTTTTCATCGTCAGTCAGGTGCTTGACGTTCTTTCGACATTTCATATGCAGAGTCCTTGGCGACAGAAACACTCAGGCCGTTTCGTGGTTAGCAAAACCATCAACGAACCACGCGCCGAAAGCGAACAGGCCGTCAGGCGAAAGCTGATTGCTGGATTCGAATCCGGAGATCCGCCAGACTATCCGCGTGTCGTCCAAACATCGTTTCCAGCCAACCTGGTTGTTTGTCGCCATAGCGCTTGTCGCGACTGGCTACCTTGCCGCGATCGGCCTGGTCCTCTGGCAGCATCTCTATCTGCCTGTGCACTACGACGAGTTCTTCTACTCTCGACGTTTCGCGGTCTTGCAGCGCGCCGGCTGGCTCACGTCTCTCGCGCAAGGCGACCCCGCCGGCTACTATGCGGTCGTGCGGCTGGTCGGCGCCGACGCGAACTTCCTGCTTGGGGGACGGGCTGTCAGCCTGGTCTCGACCGGGCTCGTCTTCGCGGCCGTGTGGCGCATCACGTCGCGCATGGTCTCTCGAGTGGCGCGCGCGTTTGCGATGCTCGCGCTCCTGAACCTGACGCTCGCGGGAAACGGCTTCATGTTCATCGCCACGACCGATTCTCTGTTCCTGCTCGTGATCGTCGGCGCGCTGCTGGCTGCGGAGCGCGCGGCCCATACGCCGCGCGCGAGGGACGCCGTGATGGCGGGTGCCGTGCTCGCATTCGCCTGGGCGGTGCGGCCTCTTGCCGTCATTTACACGGTCGCGATCGCCGCCGGTATCGGCGTGCTGTTGGTGCGAGGCCCGCGACGCGCACTCACGATGCGGTTCGCGTTCCTGCTGCTCTCGACGTGTGCCGTGGGCGTGTTTGTGCAACAAGTCCCGGCGATTTTCGGGCGTGGAGTCATCGCGTTCGAGAACAAGAACGCCCCAGGCATGATCTGGGCGGAGGTGAAATATCTCTCTCGCCTGAAGTTCGAGGAACGCGGCGGCAGCCTGAGTGAGTGGCTGAAGGTGCCGGTGCTGAGGTTTCGTGATGTCGCTGCCTACAAAGCGGAACATGGTCCGCAGGCTCTGCCCTCAACGAGGTGGCAACAACTGGGGTGGTCTCCGTGGCGCACGATGCGCGATTTCGTCGAGACCCTCCTCCTGCGCGACACGTTCTACTTCGCAGGGTTGCTCGGCATCCTGTTCCCGCTCGCGTGGATGCGCGTGCCTTCGACCCTGGACGCGGAGACCGGACAGTCGATGTTCCTCGGCA
>JGI10216J12902_107921884_pt1 | contig 10299 bp, 5 predicted proteins | sample KanNatreferecore_FD_12902 | JGI IMG/M metagenome (IMG submission 12902)
GAGCGGAGCGGGGCCCGCAGGCGGGAGTTAACAACTTCGTCCTCCGGCAGGGGCCGGTGATCCCGAGCTTCGACCCCGACAGCCCTCCGTCGGTACCGCCGTACCGCTACAACGTCGGGGTGAACGTGGCGCAGAGCGTCTTCGACTGGGGCCAGCGCTCCGCCAGCCAGCGCGCGGCCGAGGAGGAGCGCCGGGCCGCCGAGCACCGGCAGGGGGAGACGGAGAACGACGTCGCGCTGGTGGTGGGCGTGTCCTTCTACAACGTGTTCCGGGCCGGGGAGCTGATCAGCGTGGCGGAGGAGCGGGTGCGCGCGGCGACCGAGCAGCTCCGGGTGGCGAAGGCCCGCTTCGAGGCGGACGTGGCGCCGCGGTTCGACGTCATACGCGCTGAGGCGGAGCTGGCGAACGCGGACCAGGACGTCATCGCGGCGCAGAACGACCTGGCGATCTCTGAGACGGCGTTCAATACCGCCCTGGGACGAGAGGTGACCGCGCCCGTGAACCTGAAGCGCGAGCCCCGTGAGCTGCCGGAGAGCCTCTCCTACCAGCGTCTCCGGGAGATGGCGATGCGGCAGCGGCCGCAGCTCAAGGCGCTGGAGGCGCGGGTGAAGGGCACCGAGCAGACCATCCGCTCCCGCCGGGCGGAGGGGAAGCCGCAGGTGGCGATGTCCGGAGCGTTCGACCGGCCGAACCCGGGGGGGTTCGCCTCACAGACGTACCGTTACAACGCGGGGCTGATCATGTCGTACCCGTTCTTCGACAGCGGCCTGGTGCGCGGCCGGGTGCGCGAGGCCCAGGGCACGCTGGCGAGCGACCAGAAGATCCTGGAGAGCGCCCGCCAGCAGGTAGAGCTGGATACGCGGCAGGCGCAGCTGGACCTGTCCGAAGCCCGCAAGCGGAGCGAGGCCGCCCAGAAGGAGCAGGCCTCCGCCAGAGAGGCTTTGCGGGTAGCCGACGTCCGCTACCGCGCCGGCGTCGGGACCACGGTGGAGGTGACGGACGCGCAGCTCGCGGTGGCGCGAGCCGGCCAGAACGTCGCCAACGCGCAGTTCGACTATCTGACCGCCATCGTCCGGCTGGAGCACGCGGTCGGGGCTCGCCCGGGAGGCCCGCCGCTGGATGGAGCCGTAGCCTCGCTTGCGGAGCCGGCGCCGCCGGTGCCGGGCAGTCTCGCCACGAAGTAACTCATGAGAATCGCAGCCATCCTCACTCTCATCGCGGCCATGGGGGCAGGGTACGTCGTCGTAGGCGGCTCGCGCCGGGCTCCGACTGGTCAGACCAGTCCGACGGGTCAGACAGGTCCGACGAGGCAAGGCCAGGCTCCGCTCCCGGTGACCACGGCGATGGTGGAGCGCCGCGACATGCGGCAGATCCTGGAAGTGAGCGGGGATCTCAAGACGGACGAGGACGTGCGCATCGGCTCCCGGATCGCGGGGAGGGTCGCGCGGGTCAACGCGAAGGAAGGCGACCGCGTGACGAGGGGCCAGGTGCTGGTTCAGCTCGACGACCGGGAGCTGCGGGCGCAAATCGACCGGGCCAAGGGAGTGCTGTCCGGTGCCCGGGCGAAGCTTTCGCTGGCGCGCAACCAGAGGGTATGGAAGGATACCTCCGCCCAGTCGGACTTCGACCGGGCGAAGGCGGACGTGCGTGCCGCGAAGGCGCGCGTCCAGCAGGCGGAAACCACGGCGAAGATGGTCGAGGTGCAAACCAAGACCGAAGTGGAGACGGCGCAGTCGGGCGTGAACGTCGCGACGGAGCGGCTCACCATCGCGCGGGACCTTACCCGCAGGCAGGAGCTGCGGCAGGCCCAGCTCGCGGTCGACCAGGCGCAGACGCAGGTCGCGCAGGCGAAGGTGGACCTGGAGAACGCGCGGTCCGTCTTCGAGCGGCGCGACATGCTGTTTAAGAAGGACGCGATCTCCAGGGAAGAAGTCGACGAGGCGGAGCGGCGGTTCAAGAGCGCGCAGGCGGAGCTGAAAGTGATCGAGGCCGGCGCGGCGGTAGCCGCGCAGAAGCTGGAGCTGGCGAAGGAGGGCACGCGGCCGGAAGAGGTTCGGGTGGCCGAAGAGACCCTGCGCTCCGCGCAGGACACCCTCGCGCAGGCCAAGGCGAACCAGAGTAAGAAGAGGGTCGCCGAGGACAACGTCACCGCAGCGAGGTCCGCGCTGGAGCAGGCGGAGGCGCAGCTCCGCTCGGCAGAGGCCGGGTTGACGCAGACCAAGATGTCCGAGGACGAGATCCGGTCCGCGGCGGCCACCGTGGCCCAGGCGCAGGCGGACATCGCCGTGTACCAGACGCAGCTGGACGACCTTACCATCCGCGCGCCGGTCTCCGGCGTGGTTTCCACCCGCCAGGTAAACGCGGGCGAGACGGTGACGACGGGCACGCAGCTCATGAACCTGGTGGCGCTGGACACCGTGTACCTGGAGGCGCAGGTGCCGGAGCTGGACGTGAGCCTCCTCCGCCCCGGAACGGCCGCCAGGGTAACCATAGACTCGCTGCCGGGCAGGACCTTTGGGGCGACGGTCCGCGAATTGATCCCGGTGGCGGAACGCTCCAGCAAGATCTTCCGGGTCCGCGTCGCCGTGCTCGGCTCCCGGGAGGGACGGCTGCCGGCGGGCGGGCATGCCCGCGCGATGGTGGCGGTGGGCACTCACGCCTCCGCGGTGGTCCTCCGTAAAGACGCCGTGCTGACTGAGTCCGGAGAGAACTACGTCTGGCTGCTGGCGCGCGGGGAAGGTGGGGCCTCCGCCGCGAAGCGGCAGGCGATCACCGTCGGACTGGTGGATGACCGGTACGTCGAGATCACGAGTGGGGTGCAGCCGGGCGACGAGGTGATCCTGGCGGGATCGCCGGCGATCATTGATGGGACACCGGTTTCAGTAGGCAGTAGGCAGTAGGCAGTAAGCAGTAGGCAGCAGGTGAGGGCCCTGGTATGTGGCTGACCCGTCTTTCGATCCAGCGGCCGGTGTTCGTCATCTGCTTGATGGCGACGCTGATCATCGCCGGGCTGTTTTCGCGGTCGAAGATGCAGATCGAGGACCGTCCGCGGGTGGACATTCCTCGCGTGACGGTGACCACGGTCTACCCCGGCACCGGCCCCGGCGAGATGGAGAGCCTGATCTCGAAGCCGGTCGAGGACGCGGTCAGCTCCGTCAACGGGGTCCGGAACATCACTTCCAGTTCCCAGTACGGGATCTCGTTCGTCAACCTGGAGTTCCACATCGGGACGAACTCCCAGATGGCGGCCCAGGAGGTGAAGCAGAAGGTGGACGGCGTCCGGCGGCGGCTGCCGCGGGACATCGATCCGCCGGTGGTGGATCGCTTCGACATCAACGCCCAGCCGGTGCTCTACCTCGGGATGAAGGGGGAGCGCTCCATCAAGCAGCTCCGCTTCATGGCAGATACCGTGCTCAAGTACCGGATCGCCCAGGTGCCCGGCGTGGGACAGGTAGAGGTCACCGGCGGGGACGTGCGCGAGATCCGCGTGTCCGTGAACAAGCGGCGGCTCGACGCGTGGAACATGTCGATCTCCGACGTGGTGAGCGCGATCTACCGGGCCAACGCGAACATCCCCAGCGGCCACGTTACCGAGGGGTCCCGGGACTACGACGCGCGGCTGGTGGGGGAGTTCCAGAGCGTGGAGCAGATCCGGGGCCTGGACCTGCCGCTGGGGCTGGGACAGGACTCCGTGCCGCTGAAGCTGCGGGACGTGGCGACGGTGGAGGATACGGTCGCCGAGCGGGAGACGACCACCCGCGTCTGGACCCGCGAGCACCCCGGCGACGAAATGGTGGGCGCGGACAGCGTGGGCCTGACCATCACCAAGCTGGCCGACGCAAACACCATCGAGGTGGTCGACGCCGTCCGCAAGGAGCTCACCCGGCTCGAAAAGGATCTGCCGGACAAGATCCGCTTCCAGGTGGTCCAGGACGAGTCCCGGTCCGTGCGCAACTCCCTGAACGACATCAACGTCAGCCTCATCCTCGGATCGCTGCTGGCGGTGCTGGTGGTCTTCCTCTTCCTCCACGACCTGCGCGGGACGTTCATCTGCGCCATCGCCATCCCGACGTCGCTGATCGCGTCGTTCCTGCCCATGTACTTCCTGGGGCAGTCGCTGAACAGCATGACGATGCTGGGGTTGTCCCTGGTGGTGGGGATCCTGGTGGACGACTCCATCGTGGTGCTGGAGAACATCTACCGCCACCTGTACCGGGGGGAGACCCCCACGGAAGCGGCCCTGAACGGGCGCGGCGAGATCGGGAACGCGGCGATCATCATCACGCTGGTGGACGTGGTGGTCTTCCTGCCCATGATCTGGATGGGCGGCATCATCGGGCAATTCATGCGGGCCTTCGGCCTGACGGTGGCGATGGCGGCGCTGTTCTCGCTGCTGGTCTCCTTCACAGTGACGCCGTGGCTGGCGTCGCGCTGGTACCGCATCGGCGAGAACCTGGAGCACAAGCGCGGATTCTTCGCCCTGCTTGAGTACGGCCTGGCGGCGATGGACCGGGGCTACCGGCGGGTGCTGGACTGGGTCCTGGGGACGCCGCGGTGGTTCGCGGTGGCGGTGTGCATCGGGCTGGCCGTGTGGCTGGTGAAGGCGGGACTACCCGCGGACTCATGGAACCGAAGCTGGTCCGGCCTGCTGCTGTTCTGCCTGGTGACGATGCTGATCTTCATCGGGGCGCGGTGGTGGCAGACGGCTGGGCGGATGGCGATCTTCTCGCTGGGGGCGCTGTTCTTCGTTTTCACGATGCAGGTGTATTTCCCGCGGGTGAAGATCGGTTACATCCCGGTGTACGACCAGAGCCGGCTCGGCCTCACCATCGAGCTCCCGGCAGGGGCGAGCCTGGCGGAATCGGACCGCACCACCCGGCTGGCGGAGGAAGAAGTCGCGAAGACCCCGGAGGTGAGCGGCATCTTCACCACGATCGGCCGCATCCAGGGCGGCTCCCGCAGCGCTCCCGAGACCGGCCGCCAGTACGCGCACCTCAACATCCAGCTCTACGACCCGCCGGACATCCTCGAGACGATCAACCCCTTCGCCTCCAAAAAGCAGCTGGCGGAGGACTGGCGCAAGCGGGACGACGGCGTCATCGCGGCGGACATCCGCAAGCGGATCGCCGGGATCCCGGGCGCCAAGATGGTGATCATCCCGGTGCGCGGCTTCTCCGGCGTCTCCGCCCCCGTGCAGGTGGAGCTGCTGGGCTTCGACCTGGTCCAGATGAAGCAGGTCTCCGAACAGATCCGCGACTACATGGCGACCATGCCCGGCGTGATCAACCCGGACGTCTCCTTGCGGCCGGGTAAGCCGGAAGCGCAAGTGACCGTGGACCGCGAGAAAGCCGCCCAGTACGGATTGGACGTGACCGAGATCGGGACCGCGCTGCGCAACGCCTACGAGGGGAACATCGACGCCAAGTTCCGCGAGCAGGGCGAGCAGTTCGACATCCGCGTGCAGTTCGCCGACTTCGACCGGACCCGCATCGACGAGGTGGGGAACGTGATCGTCGGGCGGGTGAACACGGACGACGGACGGCAATCCCTGCGGCTGAGCCAGGTGGCCACCATCACCATGGGAGAGGGCCCGAACAAGATCGACCGCAAGAACCGGCTGCGTCGCGCCACTATCGGCGCCTTCGTGCTGCCCGGGGTGACGCCTCTAAAGGTCAGCCACGACGTGGAGCAGCACATCAAGACGATGGCGATCGGCGACCTGCAGGTCTCCGTCGGCGGGGACGCGGACCGCGCCCGGACCGAGTACCCGCACCTGATGCTCAGCCTGGCGCTCTCGTTCATCTTCGTCTACCTGCTGATGGCGGTGCTGTTCGACAACCTGATCCACCCGTTCACTATCCAGCTCTCCCTGCCGATGGCGCTGATCGGGGCGGTGATGGCCCTTGTGTTCATGGACCAGATGATCTCCATCATCTCCATCACGGGCTTCATCATGCTCGGGGGGATCGTCCAGAAGAACGCCATCCTTCTCATCGACTACACCAACACCCTGCGCGCCCGCGGCTACGGCCGGGACGAAGCCCTGAAAGAAGCGGGGCCGGTCCGGCTGAAGCCGATCGTGATGACCACCCTGGCGATGATCGCCGGGATGCTGCCCGTGGCGCTGGCCATCGGACGCGGCAACGAGGCCCGCGCCCCCCTGGCGACGTGCGTCATCGGCGGGCTGATCATGTCCACCCTGCTGACCCTGCTGGTGATCCCGTGCATCTACAGCGTCTTCGACGACGTGATCACCTGGGCCAGCCGGCTGATGCGCAAGGGGCGGCACAGCAAGCTGGTGGAGGCGGCGCTGGCGGACGAGTAGGACGGTGTCAGTGTCAGTGTCAGTAGTCAGTGTCAGGTTCGTGTAGGGTCGGTGTCAGTGGCATACCAGCCTCGTCCCAGACCGTCCCTTGCGTCACGGGGCGCGGGCTCGACTTCATGCGGCGCGCGCACCGGCTCTCCCTCCACGCCGGTGACGATCACGCCGAGCTCCCGGGCGATCAGCTCGATGCAGATGTCAAACGGGTGGCAGCAGATCCCAGCGCCGTGCCGAGTTTTCTCGCGACGTCAGCCGGTGGGCCTGAGCCGCAGCACTCCGAAGGCAGCGGCTCCGGGTGAAGACCCGCTGAACAGGTAAGGCCGATAACCCGTGTCGTGCGCGAACCGGTCGGCGACCTCCCGGATCGCGTCCTCGGCCCCGCGGCGGCCGAGCACCGCTACAGTGCCTCCACTTCCGCCGCCGGTGATCTTGGCGCCGTGGAGGCCGCGCTTGGGCCCGGCTTCCCGCACCAGAGTCACCAGCCTGTCGGTGGCCTCTGAGCCGAGGCCGCAGGCGGAGTAGCTGGCGTGCGACTGGTACATCAACTCACCCAACAGCTCCAGGCGCCGCTCGCCGGGCTCGCCGGAGAGGAGCTCTGCGAAGGTCCGCACGCGGAAGTGGTCGTAAACCGGATGCGCGGTCGGAGCACGGATCGCATAGGTTCGCGATGGGTCCACCCGGGTCACGGTGTCGCCGGTGCCGCCGTAGCGCGCGAGGAACTCCTCTCCGGAGATCCGCTCGGGAAGATGGCGGGCAAGGCTCTGCTCGAGCTCGGAGGGACTCAGGTTGGCGAGGCACCGCGGAGCCTCGTCCCCAGTACCGAGAGCTACCTCGAGGATGCGGTAGCCCATGAACGCGCCCGTGCGCACGCAGCCGTAATCCGCGCCGCCGACGGAGTGGCGGACGCCGGAGTCCAGGCCCCAAACGGACACTTCCTGTGGCAGCGCGAGGCTGCCCTGGACCTCGGCGGGCTGGCACAATAGGGCGAGCAGACGGCCCGCCTCCCCGCACGCGGCGGTCATCTGGTCCATCACGCCGCAGGGCGCGCCGACCACCAGGTTCTCCACCTTCTGGCACAGCAGGGCCAGCTCTCGCGGCTCCAGTGCAACCTCGAACGCGGCTGCCACTGCCTGCATTACGGCGACTTCCAGCGCCGCCGAGGAGCTGACCCCCTTCCCTTCGGGGACGTGCGATTCAATCAGAAGACGGGCGCCGCCAGCGAAGCGGACCCGTCGCTCCCGCATCAGGACCAGGAACGCCCCGGCAGCGTACGCCGCCCAGTTTTCCCTCTCGTTCCGCCGGAAGTAAGTTCGCGCTGCCTCGTAATCCATCGGCTCACCCGCAGGGGCGAAATCCTGCATCGGCATCGAGAAGGAGACGCTCCGGGCGTCGGCCTCGGCGCCAAGGCTTACGATGCGAAGCTCGCCATCCGTGGTCCGTTGGAGCGCAGCGAGGGCGGCCTCCCGGATCGGAAGCTGCAGCACGAGCGACCCGGAGTAGTCCGCGATCCCGCCCATCAGGTCGAGGCGCCCGGGGGCGCGTGAGGCGATCAAGGGCGCGTCGGCCGTGAACAGACCTCGCGCCTCAGGGACGCCGCAATCGTCCAGACCTCGAAGGGTTTCGAGGAACGCTTCCACGTCGGGAAGCCCGGCGGTTGACCCCTCCGTAACGCGGTACATGGCTAGGCCAGCAGGCCCCGCCGGCGAAGGGCCGCCTGGAGCAGCGGCTCGATCTGATCGCGGACCGCCTGGTTGGAGTAGCCGGCCCAGGCTATCTCGGGATCGACCTCAAGCGGCGCGCGCACCGGCTCCCCCTCCGGTCCGGTGACGATCACGCCGAGCTCCCGGGCGATCAGCTCCGTGCAGATGTCATAGGGGTGGCAGCAGATCCCGAGCGCCGTGCCGCGTGCCGCCAGCAGCGGCTCCATGAGGGGACGCAGGTCCGCGATAAAGCGGTCGTGCCCGCACATCAATTCGTAGAGCTGGCCGCCAGTGGAGGTGTACTGGTCCTCGAAGCAGCTCGCCTTGCCGCGGCGGACGGGACCGAGGGCGCCCCGCACCACTTCCTCGTCGATAGCGGCCAGCTCCTCGCGCGCCCCGGGGAAGAAGCGCGCCAGCCCCGCGTAGCCATGGGCGATGGTCGAGGCGCGGGAGGGTTGGAGCCGCAGCGGGGTGCGCTCGCCGGTGAGACGGTTGAAACGCTCCGCGCCCACCCCCTCACCGCGGACCGCCCAGGCGGCGTCGCAGAGGTGCTGCTTTACGAGCGGGATCTCCGTCTGCACCGCCAGCAGGATGTCCTGGAGGTCCGTCTCCGGGCCGCGCTCGGGCGCCACCCCGGTGAGGATCCAGGCCGGGCGCTTCTGGTACATGAGGCCGCGGGTCCCGTCGATGGGGTCCACGATGATCCGCCATACGGCATCGAGTTCGGCGCAGCCGCGCGGGAGGACGGTGCGGCCTCCGGGAAGCCCCTCGGCCACGAGGACGAGCGGAACGTGCGGGGCGATCTCCCGCTCGAAGAGGTGGAGGAGCCGCTCTTCGCTGACGCGGTCGACGGCGTAGATCGTGTCGCCTTCGGACTCCTCCGCCACGGCGGCGAGGTGGTCCGACTCCTCCGTGACCGCCTGCTCGCAGGCGCGCACGACCTCCGCGCGAATCTCCTCGTGGATGCGGCGGAGGGGTTCGAGGAGGGCGTGCGCCTCTGCTGCGCGGTTCAACCTCCCGCCTCCAATGCTCGACCTTTGTAGTGCTCCTCCGGCTGAGACCGCAGCTCGGCCGCCTTCTCTTCCGCGGCGGTGTCCGAGAGGAAGCTGCCGCCCCCGATCTCAGGTCCCGCGAGGTACTTCAGCAGATTCGGCTTGCGGAGCGGCGGGTGGAACTCGATGTGGAAATGGAAGCCGGGAGCGGACTCCGCCGCCGTGGGCGCCTGGTGGAGCGCCATCACGTAGGGGAACGACATCTGCCAGAGGTTGTCGTATTGAACCAGCACCCGCTTGAGCGCGCCGGCGAAGTCCCGCAGCTCGGAGGCGCTCAGCGTGTGAAGGGCCCCATGCGTCGCCTTCGGAGCGACGTAGACCTCGTAGGGGTAGCGCGCGAAGTAGGGCAAGAAGGCGACGGCGGTGTCATTCTCGATGAGGATGCGGCGGCCGTCCTGCTGCTCCGAAGCGATGATGTCCTGGAACAGAATCCGGCCGGTCTCTTCGAGGTACCGCTTCCCGGCCCGGACCTCCGTCTCGATGTTCTTGAACACGAAGTTGGTGGCGTAGATCTGGCAGTGCGGGTGGGGGTTGGAAACGCCGACTACCTCGCCCTTGTTCTCGAAGACGAACACCTGGGCGATCCCCTCCCGCCGGCTCAGCTCCAGGTATTGCTCCTGCCAGACGCGGAGCAGGCCCTCGATCTCGGACGTCTGCAGCTCCGCGAGGGTGAGGTTGTGCTTGGGGCTGTAGCAGACCACCCGGGCGAGGCCGTCCGCGGGGCGGTTCCGGAAGATCCCCGGAGGCGTGGAGAGGTCGCGAGGCGCCTTTGGTCCGACGCACGGGTGGTCGTTGTCGAAGACGAAAGTGGATTCGTAGGAGGGGTTGACGGCGCCGCTGATGCGGCCGTTTCCGGGACAGAAATAGCAGTCCGGCACGTACTCCGGGATCTCGGCGCCGCTCCGCCGGACGGTCTCGCCGATCCACGGCCGGTCCTGGCGGTGGGCGGCGACGATGATCCACTCTTCCCGCAGCGGATGCCAGCGCTCTTCCCAGGCCATTCGTTGAACTCCGTCGACGCGGGCGTGGTGCCCCGTTGATTATCGGTCCGGGGGCTCACGATTTACTCACAATCCAGCGATATGCTCCTTTCAACCGGAAGGCAACGCCGCACCGGTCCTGCTGACGAAAGGAGCCTCCCATGAAGTTCGAGATTTCCGGCCGGCGCCTCGCCGCCGCCGCGGCCGCGGCCGGCCTGGGCGTGGTGACGCTGGTCCTGAGCCAG
>JGI10216J12902_104625668_pt1 | contig 10296 bp, 9 predicted proteins | sample KanNatreferecore_FD_12902 | JGI IMG/M metagenome (IMG submission 12902)
CATGCGGCCTGGTGAGCGTTCCTTCAACCGCGGCGGCCCCCGCCTCCACGCGCAGCTTCGCGCCGGCATCGGGCGCCGGGCAGGTGTAGAACAGGGTTACCGTGTACCGGCCGCCGCGGACCACCTCCAGGTCCCACGCGGCCGAGGCCTCGGTGCTCGTCCAGCCCGTGATCCAGTCGTGCGCCCACCCGGAGCCGCCCTTGAACTTGAGGCCCCCGGCCAGCACCGCCTCCGGGGCGGGCAGCTCCACGACGGGCGCTTCGGCATGGCCGACCTGAATGGGGATGCGGTCGAAACCGGCGCGGCTGACGTCCGTAAGCCATCTGTCGTAGGCGCGGCTCAGCTCTGCGACGACCTCCGGCTGGACGGCAGCCAGGTCCCGCTCCTGCGCGGGATCCGCGGCCATGTCGTAGAGCTCCCACGCATTTCCGGTCCGCACCATCCGGTGGCGCTGGCTCCGCACGGCGCCCGGCGACGGCATGACTTCGCCGCGGCGGGACTGGTGGGAAAAGAGCATACGATCCGGCCACCGATCCGTGGCGCCTTTTAGCAGCGGAGCCACGCTGATGCCGTCGAGCTTCACATCTTTCGGAGTGGGCACGCCGCACAGCTCCAGGAGGGTGGGGAACAGGTCGATGTGCGCCGCGATCTGCGGGACCGTGTGGCCCACGGGCAGTCGCCCGGGCCAGCGCACGAACAGGGGCACGCGGATGCCGCCTTCATGGACGCTCCCCTTCGTCCCGCGCATGCCGCCGTTGAAGCGGGCGCCGTTCGGGCCGTTGTCGGTCATGAACAGCACGATCGTGTCCTCGGCGATCTTCAGCTCGTCGAGAGTACGGAGCAGCCTCCCAACATTGTCGTCGACGCACTCGACCATCGCGTAGGTGCTCGCGAGCCGCGGGTCCAGTCCTCGCCGGACGTACTTGTCGTAGTACCGGTCCGGCACCTGGTACGGCGCGTGGGGCGCGTTGTAGGCGACCATCGAGAAGAAGGGCTTGCGTGCGAAGGCGTTCTTCCGGATCCACTCCAAGGCGCCGTCGGTGAGCACGTCCGTGATGTAGCCGCGCGTCTTCTCGGGGCGCCCGTTGTGATCGAGGGTGCTGTCGAAGTAGTTATTCCAGTGGCCCGCGCAGAAGCCGAGGAACTCGTCGAACCCCTGGCCGTTTGGGGAGTGCGGGTAGTGCGCCCCGTTGTGCCACTTGCCGTGCAGAGCGGTGGCGAAGCCGGCCCCGCGCAGCGCCTCCGCCAGGGTCACTTCCTCGGCGCGCATCGTCTCGCGTCCGGCCGTCACCCAGGTGGTGCCGGTGCGGAGGTGGTACCGCCCGGTCAGCAGGCTGGCGCGGGTGGGGGCGCAGACGCTGCTCACGAAGAAGCGGTCGAACCGCACGCCTTCCCTCGCCAGGCGGTCGAGGGCGGGGGTATCGATCCGGTCATTCCCGTGGCTCCGGACGTCTCCCCAGCCCTGGTCGTCCGTGATGATCAGCAGGACGTTCGGACGGGCCGCGGGCTGACCCGCGCGCCCGGCGAGGGGGCCGGAGAGGGCGATGAGCAGCAAGACCAGCGGGATCCACGGCTTCATGCTGTGGATGTTTCGCGAGGACCGCGCCGGCTCCTCGGATCAGCGGGTGAGCAGGGCCGGAGCCTGCGCGGAGAGAATGCCGCGCACCAGCCGCACCGCGCTGGCGTACGCCTGTGGTGCGCCCAACCTGGGCAGCAGAAGCGGGCCGTCGAAACCGGCGCTCGCCAGGGCCGTGAGTGCCTCCGCCACCACGGACGGCTCCTCGCCGTCGTGAGCGAGCAGCCCGGCGGTTGGGGCGCCTCCATCCACGGCCAGCAGAAGCTCACCCGTTGAGCGGACGTGTGGAGGGCCGTCCCCGGGCTCGGAGAGCTCGTAGCACACGCCCAGGAGCGGGGAGTCGAGCTCGCGGACCAACGCCGCGGCGCCGTTGTGGTGAGCGCCGGAATAAACCGCGATGCGCACGGCGGAGCGCTCCGCTTCCTCCAGCATCCCGCAGAAGTAGCGCCGCATAACCGCGCGGTGCTCCGGGCCCTCCCCGTGGGCCCGCCAGCAGACCGGAAGGAGGTCGATGCCGGCCTCGCCAAGCGCCGCGATCAAGGAGCGCACCTCGAACAGCTGCTGCATCTGCCAGCCAGGATCGAGCAGGGGCGCGTCGGCGGGGATGTCCCACGTAGCGCCGATGACCCCCAGCCCCTCCGTCTCCAGCCGGTTCTTGATCGTCAGCAGCGCCGCCCCGTTCGGAAGATCGTCCGCCCCCGGCGGCGGCATCAGGCTGACCGCGTCCGGCCGCACCTGGCGCACGTAGGTGAGGAGCGGCTCCAGGTCGAGCACGGAGCTTGTCGAAGCGCCGCCGTCCGCGGCGGCCGGAATGGTGATGAGCATACGGGAAATCGTCCTACGGAATCGGCCGTGCGGCTGCGTAAGACTCTACCACCTGAGGCAGGCAGCCAAACAAGCAATCCAGTAGGCAGTAGGCAGTAGGCAGTGGGCAGAGGAGGCCGGCGGACCGGGACGGGATGGGTTGGCTATGCTGCCTACTGCCTACTGCCACTGCCTACTGGAAATCAGCCCCCGATCTGGCTCATGTTCCGATGCGGCCGCTCGAAGGCGTCCTGGTTGATCAAATGGCCGGCCCACTTGCCGCGGACGCAGTCGACGATCATCCACGCCAGCTCCTCGTCGGAGGCGCCCGCGCGCATGGGGGTCTTGAGGTCGGTCTCTTCTACGGCGAAGAGGCAGTGGCGGAGCTTGCCGTCCGCGGTGAGCCGGATCCGGTTACAGGTGGCGCAGAAGGGCTCGGTGACCGTAGGGATGATTCCGATGCTGCCCTTGCCGTCCGTGAACCGGTACACGGTGGCCGGGTCCGAGGAGCCGGCGGGCGAAACGCGTTCGAGGGGGTAGACGGCCGAGATCTCCGACAGGATCTCCTCCGACGTGAGGACCCTGCTCTTGTCCCACTCGTCGTCGCCGTCCAGCGGCATGAACTCGATAAACCGCACCTCGTACGCACAGCTCCGCGCGAGGTCCGCAAAGCGGATGAGCTCCTTGTCCGTGTAGCCGCGGATGGCGACCGCATTGACCTTGATCGGCGAGAAGCCGACCCGACCCGCTTCTTCCATCCCGCGCATCACGGCGTCGAACAGCGGCCGGCGCGTCAGCTCCGCGAAGCGCGCCGGGTCCAGGCTGTCCAGACTGACGTTCACCCGCCTCAGGCCCGCGTCCCACAACTCCCGCGCCATCTCCGCCAGCCGCACGCCGTTGGTGGTGAGGCTGAGATCGCGAAGCGTTCCCATCGCCTGGAGGGAGCGCACCAGCCTCGGCAGGTCACGCCGCACCAGCGGCTCCCCACCCGTGAGGCGGATCTTGTCCACCCCGAGCGACGCCGCGATCCGTGCCAGCCGCATGATCTCTTCGTAAGAGAGGATCTGCTCCCGCGGGTAGAACTCCATCTCCTCCGGCATGCAGTAGACACAGCGGAAGTTGCAGCGGTCCGTCACGGAGATCCGCAGGTTGTTGTGCACCCGCCCGAAGCCGTCTACCAGCCGCGTAGGCAGCGGACCGCGGTGCGCCGCCGGGGCACGCCGGGCTGCCGGAACGTCTAGCTGGATGAGGGACGACATGGTGCTGAGTATACCAGGCGGGCGGTCGGTAAGGAGGATGGTGATTCACCCGCCGGCCAGCGACGGGAACACGCTCACGGCGTCCCCGTCCTGTAATACGGTCCCGGAGTCAGCTTGTTCCCCGTTTACCCGGATCAGGTTCACAGAGCCGGCCGGCACACCCAGGCGCTCGAGCACCGCAGCGACCGTCGTTCCTTCTTCTATCTCCATCTCCGCCTGCCTCTCGCCTGGAGACAGGTACTTCTGGAGCAGTGCGAACAGCTTGACGGAGACCACCATGTTTGCCCGCTAAACACGCCAATGACACTAAAGGGGAGGGGAGACCAGACGATCTATCCGCCGGAGCGGCTCTGTATCAAGCAATCAAGCGAAGGGCGCGAAAAAGGGAGTCTCTGTCCGACCCGCCACCACAACCCCTTTAGCGCCTTTCGCGTGTTTAGCGGGCGATCCCGGACGCCAATGAGGCGGGACTGCGGCGCGTGTTGACGATCCGCTCGTACTCCAGCCGTGGATAGTGGCCGAAGTTGATGAGCACGCCAAGCTCAAAGCCGGTAGCGTTCAGGTAGTTCAGGAGCTGGGCTCGGTGGTCATCCGAAAGCATAGAGACTGCCTTCACCTCCACGAGAACCTTGCCGAAGCAGATGAAGTCAGCGCGGTACACCTGCTCCAGTGCGATGCCCCGGTACGACAGTGGAATCAATGCCTCGTGCGTGAAGGGGATCTGCCGGTGTTCGAACTCAATGCGCAGGCACTCCCGATACACGGCTTCGAGAAACCCGCAGCCCTTGTCCTTGTAGACTTCGAAGCACGCTCCGACGATGGCGTAGCACTCCTCCTTCAGGATCAGGTTCTCGACTCTCATCAACCCCTCCGGCTCGTCAGGCGCTTCTCCCTTTTGGCGCCATTCGCTTGCTTCCGAGATGTCGAAGCTCCCTCCGTGAGATTAGGACCCCCTTGCCTCAGAACGATGGCCGATCCATCCGTCCTCAGCACAACCCACTCCCTCCTTTTTCGCGCTCTTAGCGTGTTTAGCGGGCAGGCTGAAAAACGGAGTGATGCGGTCCCGGGTCCGTCACCGGCTCCAGGTTCTGGTAGCGATATTCCCGGTCTTCGCTGGGGCGGCCGATCGTCGTGCGGTCCAGGAGCTTCTGGGGAACGCCGAGGGCGAGGTAGGGGCGGCGGAGGTCCGCAGGGTTCTCGCCGAGGTAGCCGCGCCACGCGCCGAGGGCGGTCTTCGTCTGGATGAAGCCTTTCGCCATCCCCACGTCGTTGAGCATGCAGACGTCGTTCATCGGCCCGGCGAAGATCGCGCCGACCATCCGGTCGCCGTCCCAGACGAACTTGCGGTAGTTGCCGGCCTCGAGGCCCCCGTGCGACTGCTGGTCCAGCGCCGCGTCGTCCCAGCTCCCGAAGCTCGCGCACTGCAGACCGGCGACGTCCAGGATGTTCATGGAGAGGCTGCCGCCGTAATCCACGCGGTGCCCGGCCATGTTCGCGCCCGCCACGCGGCCGTGGTCGACCGCCGTCGGCTGAATGGCATGGACCACCGGTTTTCCCGTGAGCAGGTCCGGCCCCGCGGCGCAGTCGCCGGCGGCGTAGATGTTGGACGCCGAAGTGCGGCAGTGGGCGTCGATCCGGATGCCCAGCTCGATGTCCAGCCCCGCCGCCGCCGCCAGCTCCACGTTCGGCGTGACGCCCGTCGCCAGGATCACCACGTCCGCCGTCACCGTCCGGCCGTCCTGAAGGCGGACGGCCTTCTTGCCGCCGCTCTCCTCGATCGACTGGACTGAGGTTCCGGTGTAGAGCGCCGCGCCCTTTCGTCCGAGCCAGTCCTCCGCGAGCGTCGCGGCCGGCTGGTCCAGCATCTTGGGAAGCACGTGCGGGGCGACCTCCACGATGCTCAGACGGCAGCCCCTTTTGTAGAGCGCGTTGAGGACGATGAACCCGATAAAGCCCGCGCCGACCAGGCATACCTCCGCATCCGCGCCCAGGGCCGAGAGCACGCTCTCGGTATCCGCGAGGGTCCACAGCGTGGAAACGCCCGGGAGGTCTGCGCCGGGAATGGGGAGCCGGCGCGGGCGGGAGCCGGTCGCCAGCAGGAGGTGGTCGTACGGCACCTCTTCGCCGGACTGGAGCCGCACCGCATTCGCCTGCGGCCGGATCTCCGCGGCGGGGCTGCCCAGACGCGCCTCCACGCGCATCTGGGCGTAGTAATCCGGACCGCCCGTGATCACCTGCTCCCGCGGGACCTGTCCGGAGAGCCAGTACGGCAGCGCCATCCGGGCGTACGCCGGCTCATCGCTGACGAGCGTGATCGAGGCGCCGGGGTCCAGCGCCCGGATCGTCTCGATGGCGTAGATGCCGGCGGGCCCGCCGCCGATGATCACGTTATTCTTGGCCATGCGCTATGCCTGTTCTTTGCCCCAGTCGGGCGGCATGTTCGGGTCTTCGTCACCGTAGCAGAGCTGGAGGTAGTTCAGCTGCCCCTGGTGGTAGGCGATCACGGAGTTACCCACGTGCATCCAGTCGGGGATCGGCACGTTGGCTCCCCAGGGCGTGGGGACGGTCCGCTCGAGGTCCGCGGGGGTGAGCGCGGAAAGGACGCCCGTCAGCCCGTCGAACGCGCCCTCCAGCGCCGCCCTCGCCTCCTCCCGCGTGGCGGGCGGCAGGGGCTGCGGACCGGTCCGGTCCGGCATGGCGCTGTGCTCGGTCATGTAGGCAATGAACCCGAGGAAGCCGGCGAGTTTCCCGGCGAGGCCGAGAGCGGACTTCGCGGAGCCGCCGGGGCTCCATTCCAGCCGGTCGTCCGGCACCTTTTCGATGCCGTAGAGGAAACGGTTCCGGGCCATCGCCAGGGACTTGAGGGCGGAAGCGACTTCAGGAATAGCCATACTTGATCTCCAGTGCGGACCGAACGAGCAGAAGTCTCGTTCCTCGCTGTTTTATGCAGGCGGTGCTGGAGATGTCTATGCCCCGGAGAGGACCTCGCGGTAGTTTTCTTGCAGCTTGGCGGACCATGCCGGGAGCCAGGGCGCGTCGCTGTCGCCGATCTCCGCATACTCGATGGCGCCGGTCGGGCAGGCCGTGGCACAGGCCGGGGCGCCGGAACAGAGGTCGCACTTGAACGCCTTGCGCGTGTCCGGGTTATAGAAAACGGTCCCGAACGGGCAGGCGATGGCGCAGAGGCTGCACCCGACGCACGCCGCCTCCAGCACCACCTTCGCGCCGGTGTCCGCGTTGATGGCGATGGCGTTCGTTGGGCACGCGGTCATGCACCAGGCTTCCTTGCACTGGAAGCAGGTGTACGGCGAGTAGCTCGCCAGCTCATCGAAGATGTGGACGCGGATCAAGGACCGCGCCGGCCGGAACTCGCCGGTCTTGACGTAGGAGCACGCCAGCTCGCACTGCATGCAGCCGGTGCACTTTTCGGGATGGATATATAGACCCTTCATAGACCGTGCTCGTCCTCGTCGCCGTCGTGGTTCTCGGCTGTGGCGGCATTTAGCACTTGAAACGCGGGCCGGGACTTTCCTTCGCCCCGCCAGAGAGAATCGGCGGGACGCCGAGCTGCCAGGTGGAGGTCTTCGGATCACACCCATGGAGAGGCCCGGGCAACCTGGCGACTCCTCACGAGCGGAGCGATAGGAGCGGCGACCGCGGGCGCGATGTGCCTCGTCTTCCTCGCTCTGCCCCACCTGGATTAGGGGCGCTCTCCGAAGACCTCGGTCCCCGGGCGGGCGTACTTCCGCAGCGCGTCGTCGTTGACCTCCAGGCCGATGCCGGGGCGGTCGGTGAGCACCACATGGCCGTTCTGGATCACCGGCTGGTCCTGGACCGTCAGCTCGTCCCAGCCCTCGTAGTCGCACCAGTGCCACTCCATGATGAGGAAGTTGGGGATGGTCGCGCAGACGTGCGCGGAGGCCATCGTGCCGAGCGGGCCGCAGACGTTGTGCGGCGCGAGGGGGACGTAGTAGACCTCCGCCATGTTGGCGATCTTCCGGCATTCGGAGAGGCCGCCGCACTTCGGGATGTCCGGCATGATCACGTCTACGGCCTGCTGCTCCAGCAGCTCCCGGAAGCCCCACCGGAGGTAGAGGTTCTCGCCGCCGCAGAGCGGGACGGGGGAGCAGCGCTTTACCTCACGCATGGCGGCGGCGTTCTCCGGCGGGACCGGCTCCTCCAGCCACATTAAGCGGAACGGCTCCATCGCGCGGGCCACCGCAATGGCGGAGGCGATGTCGTACCGCCCGTGCATGTCGATGGCCAGGTCGATCGACGGCCCGACCGCCTCCCGGACCGCCGCGACGCGCTCGACCATCCAGTCGATCTCCCCGGGTGAAGCGTGCCAGTTCCACGGGTCGGTGCGGTGGCCGGCGTTCCGCTCGTCCACGTCGAACTTCAGCGCGTCGAACCCCTGGCCCACCATCTCCTTCGCGCGCCGCGCGTAGGCGGAGGGGGAGAAGTCCTTGCCGGCGTGGCAGTCGCAGTAGAGCCGGATGCGGTCCCGGAACTTGCCGCCCAGCAGCCGGTAGACGGGCACGCCCAGCGCCTTCCCGGCGAGATCCCAGAGCGCGATCTCGATGCCGGTCATGGCGGTCACCGTGGCGCCGGCCATGGCGCCGTCGAACAGGCGCGCGCGGCGCATCTTCTCGAAGAGCGCGTCGACGTTCAGCGGGTCCTCGCCCAGAACGTACTGCTTCAGCGCGTGGACCATCGCCGGGCACCCCTCGCCGCCGTGGATGCACTCGCCGTTGCCGACCAGCCCCTCGTCCGTGTAGACGCGGACGTAGGTCGAGTAGCCGTGCCCCTTCACCTCCGCGGTGCGGATGTCCGTGATCTTCATAGTGTCCTGCTTCAGTTCCCCGGCATCATCGTAGCACTCGCCGACGCGCTTTAGACGAAGCGGAGACCGCCCTACGCCAAGGAGTCGAAATAATCTTTCATGCCAGGCCGTCACCCGTCAGGACCAGTAGGAGGCCGCGAGCGGAGCGGATGGAGCGAGGCCGAAGACGTGACGCAGGAGAGCTTTGTCCGCGCCTACGCCAGCTTGCACCGCCTCCGCCGCGACGGTGCATGGGAAGCATGGCTGATGCGCATTCTCCGGAACCTGTGTGCGGACGCGCTCCGGCGCCGGCGGGACCGGCCCACGGAGCCGATCGATCTGGATTGGGCGGCCGGCGGGCCGTCTCCCGAAGCCGCTGCGCTCCAGGCCGAACGGAGCCGCGACCTGGATCTCGCGGTCTCCGGCCTTCCGGAGAAATACCGGGTTCCGCTCCTGATGCGGTATGCCTCGCACCGCAGTCTAGCCGAATGGGTCTCGGGCAGCCATTCCCTTCGCGCCATTAGGCGACCTCGCCCCACTCCGCCACACGGTTTCGTGAACATGATGCCACAGTGCTTAGATTTGGGCAGAGAGTCGAGCCCGCTTTCCAAGCTGTAATGTTAGAAAGCACGCAGACTGGTCTGCCGTAGGGTGTAGAGACCTTGGCAGTCACCTAGGACGAGTATTGGGCGCCCCGAGAACATGTTAGATCGTCCATTGTTTCCAGGACTGCGGATGATCGTTTGCGCCATCGGCCCGTGGTAGGATGGTAATGGGGGAAGCGCCCGCCGTGCAGCCGCCATTCGATCTCGGCTCTGCGGTTCCGGAAGGCGATCGCGGGCCGGAAACCGCGAAACGCGGGTCGCTTCGACGCACGGACCGGTCGTATCGCGGAACCCTTTGCCGCGGATAACGCGGGGGTGCCGTGCCTGGAGGCGAAGAAAATGAAAAGCCCGCACTAGACCGCGCTTCAATCGTTCGGCACCGTTCACTCGTTCCGGTTCGCGGCGGCGAGCAGGTTGGAGCTGGTCTCACCCGTATTCTGGTTTTGTTCAGTTTGCCCGCCGCTTCCGCCGGCCCCTCGTAGCCGGCAATCGCGTGCCAGACAGGCGATTCGTTAGCGTCGTTCACGCACGGGAGTGACCAATCGCCTGGGGCTTAACGCCTGTAACGCCTGTGCGCCGTGCCTGAGAGCGGCGCATTGGAACGCAGGCGTTAACAGGCGATTGCGGTCGAGTGCCGTTCGGCACCGCCGCTGGGTGACCGTGCCACTCCCGGTTTAGCTGCGCCGTTGTGATCAGCGGCCCAGGGCCACGAGTTCCACGGGAACGCTCGCGTTCGACGAGTCGCTGCTGTCGATCTGGAGGGTGCCGCGGAACTGTCCCTTCGCCGGCGGGGTAAAGCTCAGCCGGACGACGTGGTGCCCCCGGGGACCGATCGTCACTGTTCCGCCGCCCGCCACAATAGCGAAAGGCGCCGGCGGCGGGGTGATGGTCACCTGGAGGTCTTCGCTCCTGCTCGTATTGCTGATCAGGAGCGACTTCGGTTTACTGGTGATGCCGCGCTTCGCGGCGCCCAGCGTTATCCGCCGCTTGACCTTCAGCCTCCCGCCGGCCGTCTGCCCGGGCTCACCGATCTTGACCACGAACGCGTCGAAAGAGCCATTAAGGGTCAGGTCCGGTCCCCTGAGAACGGGGAAGCTGGACTGGGTGGAGGCGGTCGGCCCTGTGACGTAGGCGTTCCCGAAGCCGTCCACGGCAACTCCGAGGCCCACGTCAACGCCGGCGCCGCCGATGTAGCCGGCGTACTCCAGGGCCGTACCTGCCGCGTTCACC
>JGI10216J12902_101720374_pt1 | contig 10292 bp, 11 predicted proteins | sample KanNatreferecore_FD_12902 | JGI IMG/M metagenome (IMG submission 12902)
CCGCCCTACGCGGTCCACATGTTGAGAGTGGGTGAGGAATCCGGCGAGCTTGACTCGGCGGCGATGCGGGTTGCGGGGTTTTATGAAGCGCGGCTTGACCGCTCCCTGACGCGGCTGACAAGTGTCCTCGGCCCCACCATCATCATCCTGGTCAGCGGCTTGGTTGCCTGGCTTATTATTTCGGTAATAACCGCGCTGCTTAGTGTGAATGAGCTGTTGCTATGACGGGACTGGTATCGATGAACTGCGAACCTCGGCCTCGGAAGCGCGGACGCAGGGATCGTGACGGTGGCTTCACGCTGGTGGAGCTGTTGGTCGTGCTGGTCATACTGAGCCTTATCATGGGGCTCGTGGGACCGCGCGTGCTGGGCTACCTCTCGGACGCGCGCGTGCGCTCCGCCAAGCTGCAGATCGATTCCCTCGTGGCCGCGCTCGACCTCTTTTATCTCGATGCCGGCCGCTATCCTTCGCAGTCCGAGGGTCTCGTAGTGCTCATTAAGCGGCCGCCGAGCGTCGACAGCTGGAACGGTCCGTATTTGAAGCAGACCGCCTTGCCGACCGACCCGTGGGGTCATCCCTATGAGTACCGCGTGCCCGGCAAGGGCACGCCGTTCGCGATCGTTTCGCTCGGCTCGGATGGCCGCGAGGGCGGCTCCGACGATGCTGGTGACATCTACAGCCGGTAGCCGGCGACGAGCCGATCGGGGTTTTGCTCTTTATGAGCTTATCCTCGCGCTTGCCATTCTTGGCATGGTCGCGGTGGTCGTGGTGCCGCGGCTCGCGCGCTCGCCGGGGCCTGTTGAGATAAGGACTGCCGCCTCCGAGATTGCCGCGCTCTTCCGCATTGACCGGAATCTTGCGCTTCGAACCGGTAGGCCGGTCATCGCGAAAGTTGATGTCGAGCACGGCACCATCCTCGGCGGAAGCGGCGAGGTCGTGCAGATCCCGCGCGGCATCGTCTTCACCTTCGTGCGATCGAGCAGAGAAGGGGGGGAGGACGGCGGGGGAATTCGCTTCCTGCCGGACGGGAGGTCATCCGGGGGCGTGCTGACGCTAAGTCGACAGAATTTTTCGTATCGCATCTCGGTCAACTGGCTGACCGCCGGCGTGCGCGTCACCAGGGTCGAGGCCGAGGGATGAGGCTCCGCATAGGCGGAAGCGATCGGCCGCGAACAGAGCGGGAAGCGGGCTTCACCCTGCTCGATATGCTGGTCGCCGTCGCCATTCTCGCGGTGCTTGTCGGAGTCGTACCGCGTAGCTTCGTGTTCGCCCGCTCACTTCTCGATCATTCACGCGACTGGATGGAGGCCCGATTGGTCGCGGAGTCGGTGCTCAACGACGAACTGGTAAGGGTTGCGCTCGAGCCTGGAGTGCGCGGAGGAGTCATCGAAGGCCGCCGCTGGAGAGCAACGATCAGGCGCAGTTCGCTGCTTGGCGCAGTCCCAGCCGAGTCCGGACGCATGCTGCTTGACGTGCGCATTAGTGTCGATGTCGGGGCGGGCAAGAGCCTTGAAATCGATACCATGCGGATCGGTGGGGGCTCGGATTGAAAGAATCCCACCGCAGTCGTGACGCTGGTTTCGCGCTGATCGAATCGATTGCGGTGCTCGCACTTGCCGCGCTTGTCTTTGTCACGCTGTTGATAGCCACCGACCTCGTCAGCCGCAACGCGCAGGCTACGGCGCGTCGCGCCGATGTCATCGAGGGCCTGATGACGGGTCTTGCGGCAGTTCGGCACGACCTCGAGGGCGCGCGTTTCATACGCGTCGGCGCAAAACCAGAGAGCCCGGTCCTGTTCTCCGGCAGCGCCGGTGCGGTGGCATTTGCGGTTGGAGACGACAGGACCGATCTGGACCACGGCGAGAGCGTTGTTCTGTTCGAGACGCGCTCCGAGAGCGGTAGGAACTCTTTGGTGCGATCCTCGGCGCAACTGTTGCCGGGCACGACGGGTTTTGGCTCGGTCGAGTTCGCGCACTCGGCGGTCGTGGTCACTGGTCCCTGGCAGTACCGATTCTCCTACGCGGACTTCGGAGTTGCTGAAGGACGCTGGCGGAGCTCTTGGACCACCGCGAGGAAAATGCCCGGGGGTGTCCGCCTGGAAGTGCTGGATCAAGCGGGCCGTCGGGTGGTGCCCCCTCTGACGGTCCGCATTGCCGTTAACTCCGGCGGCTGTGCCGAGGCTACGAAAAGTGATTGCAGTCGCGAGGAAAGGGGCGAGACGAGCGAGCCGCCCGCAACAGACCAACCTGGAAGTGACGATGGACAGATCCCCGGCCAGTGAAAGCGGTTATGTCACGCTGTCCGTTTTGCTGATCAGCGGGCTACTCGCTGCGATCGTTTCCAGTCTTCTCGCGGTATCGCGTCCCGCCCTCGGTCTCGCGCGTATCGGCGGCGACGAGGTGGCGTCGGAGGCGCTTCTTCAGGGCGGCGTCTCGGCGGCTGCTTTTCTGCTTTTGGAGGCGAAAAGCAAGGTCGAAAAGGTCGATGGCGAAACGATCGAGCTAGGCACCGGAGAAATACGCCTGACCGCGGCCGATGAGGCTGGACGCGTGGATCTCAACTCGGCTGACCCAACTTTGCTTGCCGGGCTTTTCACGGCAACCGGCTGCACGTCGATGAGCGCCGACGAGTTTGCCGCGCGGCTCGTCGACTGGCGGGATGAGGATGGCGATGTCTCCCAAGGGGGCGCGGAGTCCGGCGAATACGCCGAGGCGGAAGTCGGCTATGTGCCATCGAACCTGCCGTTCCATTCGGTTGAAGAGATGGCATTCCTACTCAGGCTGAGCCGGGCCGACTTTGATCGGCTTATTCCTTTCGTCACGGTCTTCAGCGGCAAAGCAAAGGTTGATCCGATTGCCGCATCGGAAACCGTGCTTCGCGCGATCCCGGGCGCGACGCGGAACGATGTGCTCCAGGTGCTGAGAGCGAGGCGCGCGGGGCTGGACCGTGCCCGCATCCTGGAGCGACTGCAGACGATCTCCGGCTTTCTTCTTGACGAGCCCTCGGGTGTCTATCGAGTCGGCGTGGAGGTTCGCCTCGCCAACGGCTACAGCGAGAATATCGAAGCCATCATTTCCGCTCCACAAGGAGAAGGAGGTGGTGCCGACTACCGCGTCGTGGCATGGTCGCCGCGCGTTCTCAACACATCACAATGACCAGTTTCCAGCGAAGCTGCCGTAGATGCCGACCCTAAACGGAGCAGTTCAAAGCCTCGTAGACGAGCTCACCGCCTTCCTCGAGCCGAAGAAGGCGACCACGCATCGTCGGAAGCGCGTCATAGTGGTCGAGCGCGGCGAGGAATTCGAGGTCTTTCGCATGGGAGCCAAGGGCGTCACCCTCGTCACCCGGGGTCGTCTCGATTCCCTGTCCTCCGCCAAGCTTCCCCGTCCGATGCTGTCGCAGCCAGTCGAAGTGAGACTGGATGGGAGCCGCGTTCTGACCAAGATCCTACGGCTTCCGGCCGCGAGCCGGAGCTATCTCGACCCTATCGTGCATCATCAGCTTGACCGGGCCACTCCCTGGTCGGCTGACCGAGTCGCGTTTGACTATGCGGTTGCCGAGGACGAGCCGGCCGTGGAAGGGCAGATCGCTGTTCGGCTCGTTGCAACCTCGCGCGATGTTCTTGAGACCTCCATGGCTAGGTTCAAGTCGGCCGGCGTCCTGGCCGATGTGGTTGGAACGTCGGAGGATCCGATCGACCGTCCGAGCACGGTGAACCTTCTGCAAAGCGTCGGCTCGGGGCAGCGGGCACTGCTCCGGCGCCGCGTCCAGACCACCCTCGCTGCAATTTTGTTGATTGGCTCAAGCCTCAGCGTTCTTTCGGGCTGGCGCCTTTACTCGGTCAACGCGGCGGCTGCGGAACTCAGCGAAGAAACGGGCTCCATCCGCGCCGGCATCGAATCGGCGCGTGCCGGGATGAGTCTCTCCGACAATCGGCTAAAGCTGATTGCGCGCAAACAGGACGAGACGCCCCTGGTCGTGCTGATCGACAAGCTTTCAACGATCGTCCCGGCCAATACATATCTGAGCGAGCTAACGATCGAGGACGGCGAAGTTCACCTCGTTGGCCTCTCCAGCGACGCCCCGGCCCTGATCGAGGTGCTGGAGGCGGACGATGTCCTCTCGGAGGTGCGCTTTGCCGCGCCCACGATGCGCGACGAAGACGCGACCCAGGACCGCTTCGAGATCACCGCGCGATTTATGCCGGCAGATGCTCCGACGGAGAATTGAACCGCGATGGCCGTCTCGCTCGGAAGCCCTCGCCGGATTGCCGCGTTACTGGTCGTGGCGCTGATCATTCTGGTGCCTTTGCTTTGGATCTTCTGGAGCGTCGGCACGGCATCCACCGTGGCCGAATCGAATCGCGCCCAGTCGGACGCGCTGGAGGCGCTTAAAGTTCGGCTTGCGGCACTAAACGCGGGCTCAGGCGAAGCGCGCGCCGACGCCGCGAGCGTATTCCTGTTGGGAGAAACTGAGGCGCTGGCCGGTGCTGCGCTGCAGCGATTGGTGGCCACCACGGTCGAAAATGCTGGCGGACGTCTTGAAGAAAGCGAGATATCGCGGCCTGAGGGACCGGAGGGAGAGCCGGGCGCGGTGAGCTTGCGGGTATCCTTCGACGCCGACATCGTCGCCCTCCAGCGGATCCTCTTCGAGCTCGAAACTGGCGCGCCGATCCTAATACTGCAGGCATTGACGATCGAGGCCAAGGAGGCCGCGACATCGGGAGAGGGGGACGAAAGTCCCACGTTGAGCGTCGTCATGCTGGTCCGGGGATACCGAGAGGCCTAGATGCGCGCCCTGACGCAGACCCTCGGATTAATCCTAATGCTGGGGCTCCTTTCGTCGTCACAGGCTCAAGACGCGGTGGAAGCGCCGGCGGAGGTGGTCAATCCGAATCCGCTGTCGAGTCTCAGCCTTGAAAATCTGAGCGCCACCCGCTCGTTCCCGCTCTTCACGCCGTCGCGCACCGCTCCTGTCGAGGCGGAGGTGCCGCTCGAACCTGAACCCGTGGCAATCGAACCGGTCGTCGATCCGGAACAACCGCCGCCACCTCTGCAGCTCGTCGGCATCGTGCTCACGGAGTCGACGCAAACCGCACTTCTGCTCGATTCCCAAAGCCAGGAGGTTCATCGCCTCGGGAGCGGGGACGAATACGAAGGCTGGTCCCTCACGATCGTGGACGCGCGCTCCGTGGAATTTCGAAGCGGTGACCGGGTTGAGGGCTTGAGCATGTTCGAGTCGTTTCCTTCGCCGCCAACCACAAGCGCCGTGCCTGATTTTCCTGGCATCGATGTCCGCGACGGCAGCATCCCTGGCGATCTACCGCCCGACATGATGCTCACGCCCGAGTCGGTCCCTCCGCAGGACGTGATGCAGCCGGGCAAAGCTGAGGAGCCATTACCCGACGAACCGCCGGTCGATTTCGACCCGGCGCTTGGAACCGTCCCGATCCCGGAGGAAGGGCCGCTTCCGGCGAACACGAACAAGGGGGGAAACTCGGGTTAAGGTGGTGGGTCGCTAGTTTGTAACGCGCAGGACTTCTTCGATTGAGGTCAGTCCGGCGCGGAATTTTGCCATCCCGTCTTCGAGCATGTTCGTCATGCCAGCGGCGCGGGCATGTCTTTCAATCTCCCCGACGTCCAGACGACGCCGGATCAGACTACGCAGCGTATTGTCCAGCCGCAGCACCTCAAAGATCCCGATTCGTCCACGATAGCCGGTTCGCGAACACCAGCTGCATCCGGGCGCGACGTGGAATGTCTCCCCCGGTAGAAGCGTCAGCATGCCTTTTTCCATCAGGGCCTTGGCCGCCGCCGGCGGCTGCGTGGTCGGGGTGCGGCAGCGTTCGCACAGCTTCCGCACAAGGCGTTGGCCGACGATACAGCGGAGCGACGAAACGAGCAGAAAATCCTCGACACCGAGATCGACGAGTCGGATCAGCGCGTCGGCCGCGCTGTTCGTGTGAAGCGTGGTCAGCACTAGGTGGCCGGTCAGCGCCGCCTGGATAGCGATGCTCGCGGTCGCGTGGTCGCGCATCTCGCCGACCATCAGCACGTCGGGGTCGTGACGGAGGAAGGAACGCAGAGCGGAAGCGAAGGTAAGATCGATCGCCGGCTTCACTTGCGTCTGGTGGATGCCCGGAATCTGGTACTCGATCGGATCCTCGATCGTCATGATCTTGCGCGCGGGATCGTTGAGCGTGGAAAGCGCAGCCGCCAAGGTCGTGGTCTTGCCGCTGCCCGTCGGGCCAGAGACCACGACAAGGCCGTGCGGTTCCGCCAGAACCTCGGAGAAGTTTTTCAGATCGGTCGGAGACATGCCGAGGCGGGAGAGATCGAGACTTGCCGCCTCCTTCACGAGGATGCGGATCACGACGGCTTCGCCATGCATCGTGGGCATCGTGGCGACGCGGAGGTCTGCTTCACTTCCGCCTACACGGGCGCGCGCACGTCCGTCCTGCGGAAGTCGCCGTTCGGCAATGTTGAGACCCGCGAGGATCTTCACGCGCGAGACGACGGCGCGCGCCATGCGCCCAGGCAGCACTTGGTGCTGTCTCAGCACACCATCGACGCGCAGGCGCACGCGAACGCCTTCGCGCCCAGGCTCGATGTGGATGTCGGTGGCCGAGAGGTTCACGGCCGTTTCAAGGAGTCCGTCAACTGCATGCACAACCGGCGCGCCGCTGGCGAGATCCTGAAGTCGCTGAAGGTTTTCTTCCGTGCCACTGTCGTCGTCGGGCAGCGCCGGTGCCACCGCCCGTCCATTTGCAGCATCGGACTGTCCGCCCTGCTCAAAGAGCACCGCAAGCTCATCGAATGAGGCAACCCGCAACGAGACTGGCTCGCCAAGCGCCACCATGACGGCGCGAATCGCTTCGTCGCGGGAGGGATCGCCGACGGCAAGCACTGTGCGGCCTTCCTGGTCGAAAGGATAGAGCCAAGCATCGCGAAGAAAGCGCCACGAAAGACCACTGAACAACTCTGACCGATATTGAATCGCCTCGGCGTGAACTCGCTTCAGATTGTGAAAATCCGCAATGGCATCGGCGAGTTCACTACCGGGCAACGCTCCGCTCTCCCAGAGATCGTGGTAATGATCGCGTCCGGACGCGATGCTGCGGTCAACGGCCATCCAGTCGACGCGCTCCTTCACCGAAGGGCTCTCGCGCAGATAGGCCAGGAAGGCGCCGTTCGGACCTGCGGTATAGCTCCCAAGCATCAGGTGCTCTCTTAAGCGGCCCTCGCCGCCGGGCAGCCGGAATTTCGGCCACAAAGATTAGCTTGCAGTTAGCACGCCACAAAGCCCATGTTCACGCAAAATGGCGGGTCGGGGCTACCGATTCGGCGGGGCTTGGCGGCGGCGGAAGCTCCTCATTGCTTTTTCGTAAGGTGTTCAAGCGAGGCTGGCAGTTTGCCGGCAGTACCCGTAAGGTCATTCAAGGAGAGGCCGTGCTTTGCCAACAAAGCTGACGTGCACGGACAGACCGCGAGCGGGCTCGGGCGTGTAGGGTGCACTGATGTCTCGCCTGAGAAAAATCCATCCTCTGATGATCTGGCTCGCCGCGACACTCCTGATCGGCGCGTGCACCGCTGGCGCGCCACAGCGCGAAAGTTTCGACAACTTCTCCTCGATCTTTAGCCAGGACCTTTCTGCGCGCCAGCCAGTCGGTGAGGGCCGCGCCGGCACCCAGGTTGCCTCCGCAGGCCCAGGTGAGGCGATCTATCTTGGCACTGGAACAGGCGATCGCTCAGGCCAGACGGTGTCGAGCCACGAGCCAGGCGATATCACGCTGAATTTCGAGAACGCGGACATTCGAGAGGTCGTGCAATCGATCCTCGGAAACACGCTGGGCGAAAACTATACCATCGATCCCAACGTCGCCGGCGCAGTCACAATATCTTCCGCGCGCCCACTGGCGCGCGATGATCTGCTGCCTGTGCTCGAGACGGTTCTGCAGATGAACGGCGCCGCGATGATACGCGACGGCCAGACCTATCGCATTACACTCGAAGGGTCAGGTGTGTCGGGTTCCGCTGACATCGGAGAAGCAACCGCAGGCTACGGTATTTCGATCCTCCCGCTTCGGCATGTCTCGGCGCAAACGCTGATCAGCCTGATCGATGGCTTCGGCGTGCGACCAGGGTCCGTCCGCGCGGAGTCGGCGCGCAACCTGCTCATTGTTCTCGGCAATAGTGCCGATCGCAAGGCGGCGATCGAGACGGCGCTTACGTTCGATGCAGACTGGATGCAGGACCAGGCGGTCGCAGTGCTGCCACTCCGGCATGCCAAGCCCGAGGCGATCATTCCAGAGCTCGAACGCATCTTCTCGTCCCGACAGGGAGGTGTCGGAGCCGATCTCGTGCAGTTCATGCCGATACAGCGGCTCGGTGCCGTGCTCGTCGTGTCACCGCGCCGTAACGTGATCGAGAATGCGCGCGTCTGGGTGCAGCGCCTGGACACCGAGAATCCAGACCTGACCAACAACGTCGTCGTCTATCGCGTGAAGTACCGTGACGCACGCAAGCTTGCTCAGATGCTGAATAGTCTTTTCTCGAGCCAAGGGGGCGTCGGCTTTGATGCCGGTGACGAGATCGAACCTGGCGGGGACGCGGTCACGACCGAGGGGATGACCTCGGGCTTCGACCAAGACAATACCGATCAAGGGCAGAACCCGGACGATCCTGACCTAATTGCGGCCGCCGGAGGTCAACCCGGCGAAGAGCCGGTCAGCCCGATCGTGGTCGGCGAACCAGTTGACACGCAGGCACCGACCGGCGGCGGGGTGCGCATCCAAGCCGACGTCGCCAACAACTCGCTGGTGATCTACGCCAATCTCGAGATGCGCCAGGAGATCTTGAAAGCGCTCGAGCGAATTGACGTCCCCCAGCTGCAGGTCGCCATCAACGTTACCATGGCCGAGATCCGGCTGACTGACGAACTTCGCTACGGCATTCAATACTATTTGAAGAGCCATACATTCGGGCTCGGCGACGATAATGGCGCCGTCACCCTCTTTAGCGGACTCAGGACTGTGATCGGGCAGAGCGCACCGGGCTTTAACTTCGTGCTTGGGAGCATCGCCAGCCCCGATGTAATCATTGATGCCTTCGATGGCATTACCGACGTACAGGTCCTGTCGTCGCCATCGCTTGTCGTCGTGGAGAATGAAACAGCGAGATTCCAGGTTGGCGACCAGATCCCAATCGTGACCCGCACCGTCACTTCCGTCACCGATCCCCAGGCGCCCGTCTCGAACGAGGTTGAGTATCGCGACACCGGCATCATTCTGAATATCAAGCCCAGGATCGCGGAGAACGGCGTGGTCACACTCGAGATCGGCCAGGAGATTTCCAACGTGGCCGCGGGCGCGCTCAGCCTGACGCCCACGATCTCAACGAGAACCGTGAAGAGCCAGATCGCGGTCGTTGATGGACAAACGGTGCTACTCGGCGGTCTCATCACTGAGCAGAGCCAGCGAGAGCACGCCGGCATTCCTGGTTTGAGCCGCATCCGCGGAGCCGGTGCCCTGTTTGGCCGCCGTGGCACTCAAAACAACCGAATCGAACTGATCATCCTGATCCGGCCGTCCGTCATTCGCGGCAGCGAGGACGCGCAGCATGTGGCCGAGGAGCTGCGGCAACGTCTCTGGGGCTTGGGAGCACAGAAGGGGCGCTGATGGCGTCACGCGCCGGCTGGTTCTGGACAGTCGCCGCCGCCGCTCTCGCCGCCCTGCTTGGCGCGGCTGCCGCTGCGTCGCTTTTCGAGCCCTACCAGGTTGCGGCGTCGGCCTTTCTGGCCTGCCTTATGGGGGCAATCGCGCTCGTGGACTTCCGCGAGTTGCGGGTGCCGGACGTCATGACCCTGATGGTTGCCGCCGGGGGGTACGGCCTGACCATCCTCGACGCCAGGTGGCTGGGCCAAGGCATTTTTCCAGCGCTCGCCGACGCCATCCTGTCGATGCTTATCTGCGGCGGGGTATTCCTCTTGTTGCGTGAGGCGTTCTTCCGGCTACGCGGCTTTGAAGGGCTTGGCCTCGGAGACGTAAAGCTCGCGGCCACCGGCGGTATCTGGCTCGGCTGGCGTGACTTCCCGCTCGCGGTTCTAGTGGCGGCGATTGTCGCGATCCTTTTGATCGCCGCGCGCGCCGTGCTTAATAGGGGCACCTGGTCGCGCGAACGGAAAATTCCGTTTGCCACATTCCTTGCGCCAGCGATCTGGCTTTGCTGGATCTACCTGCGGCTCGCACCTGTTTGAATTGATCGTCAAATTGCGCGGCTCAGCACCAGCAAACC
>JGI10216J12902_104112277_pt1 | contig 10291 bp, 6 predicted proteins | sample KanNatreferecore_FD_12902 | JGI IMG/M metagenome (IMG submission 12902)
CCTGCCTTGACTGGATTTTGTCGAACTAAAAGAAACCTGATCATAAATTCCTCGTCACAACTTTCATAACACCCTCACCACATCTGCTTTCCCTGATAATAATCCAGGATTTTTGTCCGCAGCACATAATCATATTTTGCAGTGATCAGGTTGATGTTAGCGCGGTCGAGGTTATTCTTGGCAGTCAGATAATCGATCGAATTGCCCACACCCGAGTTAAAACGTATCTCCGCGGCACGGAATGATTCAGTAAATGAATTCACCTGGTCAAGCAATGTCTTGTACCGGTCCCACGCTGTATTCATATTAATAAAGGCCTGCTCAATGAATTGCTGTAATTGCGTCTTTGTATTCTGGGTAATCAGTTCCTGGTTTTTCATTTCGATCCTTGCAAGTTTTATCCTGTTCCTTGCCTGGAATGAATTAAAGATCGGGATCCGAAGATTCAGGCTTAAAGAACTGGAAAGATTATTGTTCAGTTGCCTGCCATACGCGATCTTCTGCGAACTGAAATTATCCTGGCGGTAGATCACCGGGCTTGGCGTGCCACTCACCAATACATAGTCGCTGGACACTACATCGGTCGTATTGATGAATATTTCATTCCGCGCTGCATTGGAATAATTGGTATTGGCCGAACCATTCAGGCTCAATGTCGGGAATAAGCCGCCTTTTGCAACGCTGATCGCCTTTTCAGCGCTTTGCTTCCTAAGTTCCACGGCTTTTACCTGTGCGAACTGCCGGAGGGCTGTTTGATAAATTGAACCGGGCTCATTCTCATATTTTACCAGAAATGATTCTGCACTTATCCGTTCAAACTGAACTGTCTTATCATAAGGCACATTCATTAACTGGCTAAGATTGAGTTTTGCCGTTTCCAGGCTGTTTTGCAAATCGATGATCGATAACTGATCGTTGGCAAATTGTCCTTTCATGTCAGAAAGTAAGGAGGGTGCGATAGCTCCATCATTATCCAGGATCACCAACCGGTCAACTTGTTTTTTCGTCAGTTCCGCCTGGTTCCGGGCCTGCTGTAAAAGATCTTCATTATTCAGGGCCGTCAGGTAGGCCAGTATTATATTGATAGTTAGTTCATCCTTCGCCTGCTGTAAATCCATCTTTGAAGCCTGGTAGGCAAGCGAATTCTGTTTAATAGTGTTTTGAAGTGTGAGTCCGTTGAACAGGACCACGCCACTACTCAATCCATAATTTGCGTAACTGATCTGCTGGTTGCTGTAGGAATTTGTAAATGGATCGATACTTCGCCCGTTATTAATGCCACTGCCGGCCGAACCATTCAGGTTAGGTAGAAGATTAAGTTTGGATTGTTTCCAGCGTATCTCATCGGTTTCCACCTGCAGGCCGCTTTGCTGTACGAGGAGATTATTGGCAATACCAGTTTCCACAGCCTGCTTCAGCGTGAGTACTTTCGAGCCGCCTTGTGAATAACTCACTACATGGAGCGAAAGAAAAAAAATAATACCAGCAAATACACAAGTCCTTTTCATAAGTTGTTTTTTTATTTATATATAATCCTTTTTATCGTGTTACAATTAACAGCAGAGACGCAGAGGACGCGGAGAAAAATTCAAAAAACAAGGATTAGAAACGTAAACATTTTAAAACAACTCCGAGTCCTCTGCGTCTCTGCGGTTGTTCTACCTATTTCTGTATCATCCCATCCAGTAAGTGAATGATCCTGGAACCGTAGGCAGCGTTTTTATCGGAGTGCGTGGCCTGTATAATGGTGACACCTTCATTATTCAGTTCTTTGAACAGTTCCATGATCTCTTCGCCTTGTTTTGAATTCAGGTTACCGGTGGGCTCATCGGCCAGTAATAATTTCGGTTTAGCGATAAGTGCCCTGGCAATGCCCACCAGTTGCTGCTGTCCCCCGGAGAGCTGCACGGGGAAAAGATCTTTTTTACCAACGATACGGAACCTGTCCAGCATATCGGCGACCAGTGCTTTTCTTTCCGATGCTTTCATGTCCTGGTAAATAAGCGGGGTCTCTATATTCTCATAAACCGTCAGTTCATCGATCAAATGATAAGCCTGGAACACAAAACCTATATATTGCTTATATAAAGCTGATCGCTGCTTTTCCTTAAGTTTATGAACGGACTCATGCAGGAAATGGTACTCGCCTTCATCGAAATTATCCAGCATTCCAATTACATTCAGCAATGTCGATTTTCCCGATCCCGAAGGACCCATAATGGAAATAAACTCCCCGGCTTTTACCGAGAGGTCTATATCCTTCAGCAGAAAGACCCGGTTTTTTCCTGTATTGTGCCATTTATAGATTCCCTTTAATTCCAGCATACTATTCGTTATTTAATTTGTGATTTTCTGAAAATTCCGAAATATTTTGGTCATACGATTATTCCGTTCTTAAACTCTTAACTGGATTAGCTATGCCAGCCTTTAAAGCCTGCGACCCAATGGTGATCAATGCCACAATTATCGCCAGCGCGCATGAAGCTATAAATATCCATACAGGAATATCTATCCGGAAAGCGAAATCCTGCAGCCATTTATTCATGAAATACCAGGCCAGAGGTGTTGCAATTGCAAATGCTATAACGATCAGTCTTAGGAAATCCTTTGACAACAATTTGATAATGGAAGCAAGCGAGGCTCCTAATACTTTCCGTATCCCAATTTCCTTGGTACGGTTCACCGCAGCTAATGCAGCGAGTCCAAACAAGCCAAGACAGGCCAGGAAAACCGAAATACCACCGGCCCATCCAATGATACGTCCCCACCGAACTTCCGATTTATAAAAATTATCCAGGTCCTCGTCGAGAAAACTATAATTGAATGGCAGGTCGGGAACCAATGAATTCCAGGTTTGCTGTAAAGATGCCAGGGCTGCAGAAGGATTACCAGCTTTTAGTTTCACAAAATATTTATACGGAGTATAGCCAGTGTATTGGTGAAACATCTGTGCGCCTATCTTTTCACTGAATGGCCTGAAATTAAAATCTTTTACCACGCCGATCACAACCGGGGTTTTGCTTTCAGAATATCCTGCTAATTCCTGTCCAATTGCATTCTCCAGGGTCCACCCAAAATCCCTTACCATAGCTTCATTCACGATCACGGAAGTCACTGTATCAGACATTATAGTACGGTCAAAATTCCGCCCTGCTAATAATTGCATTCGCATCAGGGGAATATATTCCGGGTCAACAAAATATTCGTATACCTGTTTTAGTTTCCCCTTGTAATCAAATCCCGCGCTACTCCATCCCTGCCCGGCTCCCAATCCCATATCCGAAGATGCGATTCCAGCGATCGATGGATCCTTCATTACTGCCTGTTTAAATAAAGGGTATATTTTATTCCCATCAACATCACTTCCATTTACGATCACAATATTTTCTTTGTTGAAACCGGGGTTATTTCCCCGCATGAATTTCAATTGCTGCAAGATGATCAATGTAGACGCTATCAGCCCGATCGACAATATAAATTGAAGTGTTACTAGGGAACGGGTAAAAATATTCGATCCCCCCACCCTTATCTTTTGTTTTAATACTTCCAGTGATTTAAACCTTGATAACACCAGGGCCGGGTAACTACCGGAAAGGAAACTAACGATCAATGTAAGACCGGCTATCAACCATACTAATTCGGGGAACTGCCGAAATGAAAAAACAAGTTCTTTCCCTGATAACTGGTTGAAAAAAGGAAGTAGCAGGTAACCGATGACCAAACCAAGAAGAACCGAGAATACCGTAAGTAACAAAGCTTCCGCAAGAAACTGCCGGATGAGTTGGGGACGCTGGCTTCCCAAAACTTTCCGAAGCCCGATCTCTTTAGCCCTGCTTGCGGATCTGCCGATTGCCAGCGTAGTAAAGTTGATGCAGGCGATCAGTAATACGGCAAATGCGATTCCCAAAAGAAGCCAAATAGTTTTTGGATTCACGGAATTCACATTTCCACCTGCGACTTTTGTATCGGTATGCACTGACAATAAAGGTTGAAGTGCATACCTGACAGGTACTCCTTTACCGGTCCAATACCCTGCTTTGCGAGCTTCCTCTTCTTCAGTGGGATAATATTTTTTCCTGAATGGGATAAGAGCGTCAGGGTCGGTTGCCAGTCTGCTACCTTCTTTCAACCTGACAAAACTAAAATACGCAGAACGCATCCAGTTATTCACTGAACGTTTGTCATCACCCGACGTGGCAAGGTAATCGAAATGCCCAAGGGCCTGGAATTGTATGGATGAATTGGATGGAGGATTTTCAGCTATAGCCGAAACTACAAAGGGTTCGAATGCTTCACCTCTTTTAACATGTATAGTTTTCCCAACCGGGTTCTCATTCCCGAAAAGTTGTTTTGAAATCTCTTCTGTCAGCACAATATCATTAATATCCTTTAGAGCAGTCGCCGGCTGGCCTGAACTCAATTTAAAAGAGAACATTGAAAATATCTGCGGGTCTGCAAACGATATCCTGATGCGGTCTATTTTATTTCCAATCTTTACATAACTATCACCCGATGCTTCCTGGATCCGTACATAATCCTCTACATCCGCCAAATCCTGCTTCATAGCAGGTCCCAATGGCATAGGTAAATAAACATCGCCGCTGGCAGGTTCGCCCTGTATGGCTTCAGTCCACCTATAAACGCGGTAGATATTCTTTGCATTCGAATGAAACCGGTCAAAACTGAATTCATTAACCGCATATAAAAGAAACAGGATAAAACAAGCGAGTCCAACGGAAAGGCCAAGGATATTGATAAAAGTGAGAACCTTTTGCCGGCGCAAATTTCTCATCGCGATCTTGAAGTAATGTTTAAGCATATAACAACTTTTATAAAATTAAATCCCTGGCTCACGCCTTATCCCAACCCCCATGCCAAGGCTTAACTAATTGAATAACAATACTTAAAGATAGGTGCTATTTCAAAGGTGTACGTAATCGAACAGTATACGTACATTTTCGTACATATTGGTAAAGCCGTTTTGTCCGTTTCCGGAACACCAGAGTGTCAATAATGAAAGATATTTTATTCTGTTCTTATCAATTTTACCGAGTTTGAAAGACCTGCTTCTATCGCCTGGAAAACAACAGTAATCAACGCGATCATCAATGGTGATTATCGAAAATAAGGCGTCAAATTGCAAATGATTTTTTTCAGGGATATTCGCCAGCACCGCCCTTACCATAAATGGTCGGTAACTCTTAAAAATGTTTACCTATTACAGCTGTTTCGCCGAAAATTTGTCGAGCTGAATTTTCCGTTAGAAAGATTTCTCCAGTCGAATTTTAGAAAATTATTTGCCATATTAATATTTTTAAAGGCTATGACTTATTTGACTTCTGTGAAATTCATGACTACTCCGATCTTAATGATTTCACCGGGTTCGAAACCGCGGCTTTGATCGCCTGGAAACTTACCGTGATCAGTGCGATCAGCAAGGCCACAAGGCCTGCTACGATAAACATCCACCAGCTTATATCTATACGATACGCAAAATCCTCGAGCCAGTTTCTCATAAAATACCAGGCGAGCGGTGAAGCAATCAGCAGGGCAATGATCACCAGTTTCAGGAAATCTTTTGACAGGAGGTAAACGATCCCGCTCACACTTGAACCGAGTACTTTCCTGATACCGATCTCCTTGGTCTTTCGAACTACTACAAAAGCAATCAATCCCCACAGACCAATGCAACAGATAAAAATGGATATCAGTGAAAAGGCTTTAAAGAGATCGAAATCCATTTTTTCACTTTCATAACGGGTAGCCAATGTTTCATCGATAAATCTCATTTCATAGGCACTTTCCGGGTAAACTTTTTTCCAGGCCAGTTCAATATCCACCAGGGTCGTCGCAATGGCGCCTGGTTTGAGCCGTATCGCCGTCGCATAATAGAAATAAGGGAATGGAAGGAGGGCCACTGGTCCAATACGCTCCTGGAACGAGTTGGTATGAAAATCCTGCGTCACTCCAATTATGATAGGACTATACTCGTTCACACCAATGGTGATCTTTTTACCAATTACCTCAGCCGGATCTTTGTAACCCAGTAATCTTACCACGGCTTCATTAATTACCAATGCGGATCCCAGGTTTTTTTCTTCTCCGGGAAGAAACCATCTTCCTGCGAGTAATTTCATACCATAGGTTTCCAGGTAGTCTTTATCACAGGGAATAAGCTGAATATCATAATCAACATTTTTCGGTAATTCCGGTGCTTCCAGGCTTGTTCCAAATCCGTTATCGGATATGGGTGCTCCCAGGCAAAAAGAAAAACTTTCGATAGCCGGATTGTTTTGAATATGTGCCCGGAAACTTTCCCTTTTTGCACTATCCGGTTCGGGTAAACCAACTTCTATTACAGATTCCTTATTAAATCCCAGCTCTTTACTTTGTACATACTGCATTTGTTTAGCAATAACGATCGTGCAGATGATCAGGGCAATGGAAGTAGTGAACTGGAAGACCACCAGCGCTTTTCTCAACAATGTAGAAGATCGACCTGGCAATACAAAACTATTTTTCAATGCTACAATGGGGTTAAACCCCGCCATGATAAGCGCAGGATAAACACCCGAAATAAAACTGATCAGCAAGATCCCGAAAATCAACCCGGCCATGAACGGAACCTCCAAAATCTGTCTTAAGGAAACAGATTTTTCTAAAATGGTATTGATAGTAGGTAATAAAAGTCCTGCCATAATCAACCCGATCACGGCCGCAATCGTTGTGACCAGCACTGTTTCCATCATATAACGAAAGAACAACTGCCGGCGGGAAGCACCTATAGTTTTCCGGATGCCTACTTCTTTGGATTTTGTAAAAGCAAGGGAGGTGGAAAGATTAATGTAATTCACACAGGCCACCAGGATAATAAAACAAGCCAGTAAGAATAACATCCGGAGGTATTTCCGGCTGATCGTGTAGGAAGGATTCGAAATTTCAAATGCGGGTTCAAAGTGAATTTCATTTAATGATTGCAAATACCAGTGTTTTCTTTTATAGCGGTCTTCCTCCGTATTCTTTTTTACCATTGCACTGAGTGCCTGCTCGGTCACTGTCACTGACGATGCATCTTTCAGGCGAACATATGTAAAACCATTACTGGTAAAAGTCCAGGAGTTGGGATCAAGACCGGATAGAAAGGCCCTATTGACGGTTGCATAAGATACGATCATGCTAATAGGCATATGCGTCGTGGCTGGCAGGTCTTTAACGATGCCGGTCACTTCCACATCGGCCAGGTTATTTAACCGGATCAATTGCCCGACAGGGTTGGCACTGCCAAAATATTTTTTCGCACTTGATTCTGTCAGTATAACCTTATTGGGTGCTGACAGTGCGGTAGTGGGATTGCCAATGACCCAGAAATCTTTTATTCCGGAAAAATCCAGGACCTGGAAGAAAAGTGAATCGGCAAAAGCTATATTCCTTTCTTCGAATGCTTCGCCCTTTCCGATCCGGATATTCATATCCCGCACATAATGAAGCTGGGTAGCAAGCAAGCCGGGGTATTCCATCCGGAGAAATTTACCCGTAGGATAAGGTACATTGGCGCTATAGACCTCCTCGTTCGCCTGGTTGGATTTTGTTACCACTCGGTAAATATTCTTTCCGTCAGAATGAAAATCATCAAAGCTGTTCTCATAACCAGAGATCAGGAAAATAATGATGGTGGCTGCAATTCCGATGGATAATCCCAACAGGTTGATAAAAGTGAATCCTTTGTATTTTAAAAGACTCCTTAATATTTGTTTTATATTTTGCATCATTGGGTATTTTAATTATCAAATTTTTTCTGCCCTCACCCTTCCAGATTGCCCATTGCCAATTGCCCTTGCCCACTCCTACTCAGTCCTCAACGACTTCACCGGGTTTCCAGTCGCTGCCCTGACAGATTGGAAGCTGATCGTGAATAATGCGATCAGTAATGCCAGTAAACCTGCAAGAATAAAAATCCACCAGTCCACTCTTACCCGGTACTCATAATTCTGCAACCATTTATTCATAGCCCACCAGGAGAAGGGAAAGGCAATCAGCGCAGAAAAAAAGACCAGTCGCAAAAAGTCCTTAGACAGCAACCCTGTTATAGACGGTACGGAAGCGCCCAATACTTTACGGATACCAATTTCTTTTGTGCGGCGTTCTGCAGTATAAGCTGCAAGACCAAATAACCCGAGACAGGAAATGATGATGGCCAGCAAGGCGAATACACGCGAAAGATTGCCAATAAGATCTTCACTTTTGAATATCAGTTCAAATTCATCATCCACGAACACATAATTGAAAGGAAACCCGGGATTGTGACTTTTGATAATATTCGTGATACCGCTGATCGCTTCCTCCTTATCCGTCTCCGGTTTCAGGCGAACATACAGGTAACCGAAATTGTCTGGCTGTACGCGGAAAATCAGGGGATCACTTTTGGCATACATATCTCCAAAAACAAAATCATCAGTAATCCCAACGACCGTATAGCTGATCCCGCTATTCTGGGAGGTATCCATTATGATCTGCTTCCCAATGGGATCTGTCCCGATCATATTGGCCAGTGTCCTGTTGATGATAACATTGAAACTATCCGGCACTGATGCAGGATGAAAATCCCGTCCTTCCTGTATCCTGATTCCAAAAGTGGAAATGTACCCGGGAGTAACAAACATTTCGGTGATCAACACTTGTTTCGCCGGATCCTTGCCCTGCCACCTATAACCTGTCGTGGAACTGCCCGAATAGAGCAAATTCTGGCTTGCCAGTGCGGCATTGTCCACATGTCCACTCACCATTAACTCCTGTTTAATGGCCGGAAAATTTTTTTTCATACTTCCCCGAAGACCTGTCTGAATAAGATTGTTCTTATTAAACCCCAGCTCCCTGCTTTTGACATGCCGGATCTGCCGGGAAATAACAATCGTTCCGATAATCAGTGAAATAGAAATGGTGAATTGCAATATCACCAGGCCTTTTCGGATGATCGCAGGTGTAGCGCCTCTTATTCGCAACCCTTTAAATACACCGATGGGGTTAAAGGAAGAAAGGTATAATGCCGGATAACTTCCGGCTACGAGTCCGCATAACATACCCACAGATACAAATGCCACTAAATGAGTAGTATCAGTGAATCCGATCGTTAGATCTTTTACTACCAGCCTGTTGAAAAATGGAATCACAAGTGTTATGATACCTACAGCTATTATCATGGAAATAAAAGACATCAGTAATGCTTCACCAATGAATTGCAATACGAGTGAGTATTTGGCCGCACCCAATACTTTTCTTACTCCTACTTCCCTTGCTCTTTTTTCCGACCGGGCTGTGGCGAGATTCATAAAATTGATACAGGCTATCAGTAAAATGATCCATGCTATCACGGAGAACATCTTTACATATTGAATTCGGCCACCCACATTCTTACCCTCTTCGAATTTGCTGCGCAAACGCCAGTCCTTCATCGGATGAAGAAGTAGCTTTGCAATGGCTGTAGTGTCTATGGTTTGAATATATCCATACAAATTCTGTTGGATAAGATCCGGATCGGCTTTTTCTTCCAGTTCAACATAGGTCAGGATCGAGTTATTACCCCAGGAATTCAGCCACTGATTCTCGTTGAGAAAACCGGAAAAAGGTGAAAGCCAATCAAACTTTATGGTGGAATTCGCCGGCAGATCCTTCATTACACCGGTGACCATGTACTCTTCCTTATTATTCATTAGCAATGTTCTGCCCGTAATGCCCGGCTCATTACCGAAAAACTTTTCCGCCATTTTTTCAGAAATAACAATCGATTTTGGATGCCTGAAAACATGCTCTGTTTTTCCCTGTACCAGGTCAATCGTGAACATATTGAATACCGAAGAATCAGCAAAGAAACCACGCTCATAAATCGATTTCTCGTTCAAACTAAAGAGTGTGTATTGCTGCCATGACATCCGGCAGCTGTTTACAATGCCCGGGATATCCTTTTTTATACCTTCCGAGAGCGGTCCCGGGGTTACGCTGAATGTATGTGTCTTTCCTTCATAAGTTTGGTTTTCCAGGATCTTGTATAACTGATCACGCTTAATATGACTATGATCAAATTGTCGTTCGTCTTCTATCCAAAGAAAAATCAGCCCTGCGCAGGCTATTCCAACTGCAAGCCCGAAAATATTCAGGAAGCTGTAGGTCTTATTTTTCCAAAGATTGCGAACACCTGTTTTAAAAAAATTCCTGAACATTCTCTGTAGTATTATTTCATTTTCTTCAAATACATGTTCAATCATTGCTCACTATTCAATGGCCAATTATCGGGGCG
>JGI10216J12902_103359080_pt1 | contig 10290 bp, 8 predicted proteins | sample KanNatreferecore_FD_12902 | JGI IMG/M metagenome (IMG submission 12902)
ATCTGGAATGTCAGGAGGGCGCGAACCGGGTCGGTGACAACGCCGCGCTGCAACTCCGTTTCCGATACGTTGAATCGGCGCAGGTCCTCCTGCGGCAGGTAGACCCGGCCGTGCCTCAGGTCGACGCCGACGTCGCGCACGATGTTCGTCAACTGCAACGCCAGGCCGAGGTTGATGGCGTAGTCGCGCGCCGCCTGGTCGCGGCAGCCGAAGATCTCGATGCAAATCAAGCCAACGGCCGACGCGACGCGGCGGCAGTATTCGAGCAGGTCGTCGATCGTCTCGTAGCGGTCGTGCGCGAGGTCCATCGCAACACCGTCAATGAGGTCGTCGAAGGGCTGGCGCGGGAGGTTGAAGGCCGCGACAAGCGGCCGGAGCGCGCGGCCCTGCGAGGTTTGCGGCAGGCCGGCCAGGCCAGTCGTGTCGAACGACCGCGCGACCTCGTCTCGCCAGCCAGTGAGCTCCGCTTCGGCGCGGACACGGGCCGTGGCACTCAGCGGCCACTGTCCTTCCGGCATCGCCTCGTCGACGGCGTCGTCGACAGCGCGGCAGAAGTCCCACACCGCGACAATCGCATTCCGCTTGGCCGGCGGAAGCATCAAGAACGCGTAATAGAAGGATGTGTCGCGGGCCACGTCAGAGCTTTCAAACCTATCATCATTGCGTCCGATGCGATCAGCGTCGGCCGCCGGTCGAAGACCTCGAAATCGACCTTCTCGAGCTTGTCGAGAATGCGCACGCCCCCGAGCCAGGTGCCGCGCAGTTCGTAACGCAACCGGCCCGTCAGGACGTCGCACACCGGCCGGCCGCTGTCGAACAGCCGGCGGGTGAAGGCACTGCATTCACGCAGACACGCTTTCCACGCCGGCGACATCGCGCGGGCGTCGAGGTCGGCAGGCATTGCGCCGGCAGCCTTCCACGCGGTCGTGGGAACGTATAAGCGGCCGCGTTGCCAGTCAATCGCCAGATCCTGCCAGAAATTCGTGAGCTGAAGCGCGGTGCACACGTTGTCCGACCACTGGTCTGCGTCGTCTCTGTTGACTCCCGCGAGACGAAGCACCAGCCGGCCAACCGGGTTCGCCGACCGGCGGCAATAGTCGAGCACATCCGGCCATGTGGCGTAACGCGTCGTCTCAACGTCCTGCCTGAAGGCGCTCAACAGGTCGTCGAACAGCTGCAACGGCAGGTCGAAACGCGCCCGGGTGTCGGCGAGTGCCTCGAAGACGGCGGTGCGAGGCGTCTCTCGCAGATGTGCCGACCATTCGTCGAGCAGCCTGATGCGCTCTTCCGGAGTGCGGCCAGGTTCGTCGGCAATGTCGTCGGCGCCGCGGGCGAACGCGTAGACGGCAGCCACGTGCGGGCGAAGCGTCGCCGGCACCAGACGCGATGCGACAGGAAAGTTCTCGTAATGGTCGCGCGCGATTGCCAGACACGCGGCATAGGCGTCGTTTACCACTCGGTTTCGGCGACACCCGCGCGATGGTTGGCGGCGCGGGCCATCACAAAGAGCAGATCCGACAGCCGGTTCAGATAGACGAGCAGCACCGGGTGGACGGCGCCGGCACCCAGCGACAATACCGCACGCTCGGCGCGCCGGGAGACGGTGCGCGCGAGATGGAGTGCCGCCCCAGACGGCGCGCCACCCGAAAGGATGAAATGGCGGAGCGGCGGCAGAGTCGCTTCCAATCGATCGATCCAGCCTTCCAATCGCGCAATGCTCGCGTCATCGATGTTCACCTTCGTGACCCGGGCTGCAATGCGCTGCGCCGGATCGGCCAGCCGCGCCCCGAGCGCGAAGAGATCGCGCTGCAGCGACACCACCATCTCCGCGAGCTCGGCGTCGAGACCGTGGGCCAGCGACGTGCCGAGCACGGCTTGGACTTCGTCGACATCGCCATACGCGGCCACGCGCGGGTCGGTTTTCGGAACGCGTGTACCATCGAACAGGCTGGTTTCGCCGCCGTCGCCGGTTTTTGTGTAGATTTTCACTGGCGTGATTATAAATCGCGGGGATTTGGGCCCCGCGGCGGCATTCATGGATCCGGCAACCACTTGACGACGCAATCCAGTCATCCACTTCCGGCGCCCCGGGCGCGACAACGTTTTCGACGACAGCTTCTCACGTGGTACCGCAAACACGGGCGGGATCTGCCCTGGCGCAAGACCGACGATCCGTACCACATCCTCGTCTCGGAAATCATGTTGCAGCAGACGCAGGTTGACCGCGTGCTGCCGAAATACCACGAGTGGCTCGCGAAGTTTCCTTCATTCGAAGCGCTGGCGGACGCACCCGCTGAAGAAGTGACGAGGACGTGGTACCCGCTCGGTTACAACGTGCGGCCAAAGCGCCTGCAGTCGATCGCGCGAGAAGCGGTCGACCGGTTTGGCGGCGAGCTGCCGTCGGATGAAGCCACGCTGCGTTCGTTCAAGGGCATTGGCCAGTACACGGCCGGCGCGATCCGGAGCTTTGCATTCGGCCAACGCGCGGCGATCCTCGATACCAACGTCGCCCGGGTCCTGCTGCGGGTGTTTCTTGGCGGCGGCGACACCAAACATCACGCGACGACGCGCCGGCTATGGGAGTTGTCGGCGATTCTCGTGCCTCATCGGCACGTGTTCGACTTCAATCAGGCGTTGATGGACTTCGGCGCGACCGTGTGCGTCGCCCGCAAACCAATGTGCCTGACCTGCCCGATGCGCGCATCCTGCCGTGCCTATCCGTGGAACCCCGAACACGAAGGCGGAGCGCAAAAGGGACAAGGGACCAAATCAGGGACCGGACAGGCAGGGCGGCTGAAGCCGCGGCGCAACCGTTGAGACATCCGATCCGTTGCTTGTGCACCTCGCCATCCGGTGCATCTGAGCGGTAGATGTGCCATTCGGCACGAGGTCCACAAAAGAAGCCCGCAATGGTAGTATTACTACCATCGGTAACACCATTTTCCCTGGTTGCTGATGCCATCTCATCAAGCCGCTGCCGCCCCGGCCTCCTCCCGAGATCGCTTACTGCACGCGGCCAAACGCCTGTTCGCCGCACACGGCTACGAACAGACGGCGACCTCAGCAATAGCCCGCGCCGCCAGGACCTCGGAATCGCAGCTGATGCGCTACTTCGGCGGCAAGGCCGGCCTGCTCGAAGCGCTTTTCGAGGACGCCTGGGTGGACCTCAACAGCCGGGTGCAGCGCGTGCTGCAAACCGAGGACGACTACCGCGCCGACGTCCTCGCAGCAATCCAGGTGATCGCGGCCGCCCTCGGCCGCGATCCTGACCTCGGTAAGTTGTTCATGTTCGAGGGCCGCAGGCTGCGCGGCAATCATCCCCGCCTTCGGGTGTCGAACGGCTTCATGGCCTTCAGCGACACACTGCGTGGCCTCGTCCGAAAGGCACAGGCCGCGGGCCAGATCGATTCCAAGCTGGATCCGGGCGCGGTCACTTCGGCCATCCTGGGAGCGGCCGAATCGATGATCCGCGATCGCATGCTGGCCAAGTCGCGTGGCCGGCGCGCCTTTGCCGAGGCCGAAATCCGGCGGACCATCGACGCAATGTTGTCCGGCTTCGAGCCCCAACCCCGGCGCAAGACCGCCCGCTAACCCGTCAGCAACGCGACCAGGTCGGCGTCGGCTTCAGGAAATCGCAGTCCGGGGAGTTCGGCGCGAGACACCCAGCGCATTTCCTGCCCCATCATCGGCTTGGGCTCGCCATCGAAACCACAGCGATAGAAATGCAATGCGACCGTGCGCTCGGGATAAGCATGGGTCACGGTGTGCAGGCACTCGTGAACGATGCCAACGATATCCAGCTCTTCATAAAGTTCCCGGCGCAGCGCTTCGGAGTGGTTTTCCGTCGGCAGACACTTGCCGCCGGGAAATTCCCAATGGCCCGCGAGATGAGTGCCGGCGGGGCGAAGCGTCAGAAGGAATTGATCGTCGCGCTCGATGACCGCCGCGACGACAACAATGCTGGTGGTCATCGGGACAGAAGTTACCAGTTTCCCGTCCGTCAACTCAAAACCCAAAACAGATCGAACTGGCCGATGTCGGGTCCCGCAGCTCCAGTTCAACACGACGCTCGATGTTCAAAGACAAAAGCCCGGAAGCGGTGATCGCCTCCGGGCTTGAATTGCCAACGACAGTTTCGAACGCGGCTTACCGCCGCGACTGGCGCTGATGCGCCATCTGCACGATGAACTCGCCGCGGTTGTCGCCGACCTCGTCGTCATTGACGCCGAGATAGAGCTGGCCGTTGGCGGGCATCGTGATCGGAGCGCTGTTGTCGCCAATCGGGAACGGCGCGCCATTGCCGATCTTGGCAATCAAGGCACCGGCGAAGTGCTGCGGCAACGGCGAGCCGTTGGCGCGTCGCTGACGCAGCGAACCCGCGGAGATCGCCATGTCACCCGCGTCGTCCGACAACTGGATGCGACCGGTGGTGGTGAAGCTCACGCGATCGCCCCTGCGCACAGTCAACGGCGTCGCCACCCAAGTGGTATTCGCCGGTACACGGAACGCCCCGGCCGGGACCGGCTCGGAAGGCGCCGGGTTGGCGGCGACAGTGCCTCCCGGGAAGTTTCCAAGATAGACACGCGCCACGCTGTCCAGACTGACCCTGCGCTCTTCGCCGTTGGACACGCGGAAGATCAGCGAGTGCGGCTCGGCGGCGTTGGTTTCACCGCCCCGAATGTCGACGAACTGACCTTGCCAGCTCGAGCCGTCGCGGAGCAGTGCCAGGTGGCCGGGACCGCGCGCCACCGAAAGCTCGGTTTCGGGCAGGCCCGATGCCCCGCCGACGAGGTCGATCAGCGCGACCTCTCCCAGACCAAGCTTGCGTTGGTCGTGGAGACTCACACGGACGTAAACGACGCCGTTTTCGACGTCTTCGAGACTGCCGGAGACGCGATCGCCGTTACGTAGGAGCACGGTTGCCCGATGCTCATGTTGCGCAAATGACAGGCTGGGCAGCACGAACGCCGCCATGGCCACTGAGAGGACGAGCTTACGGATAACCATGCCCTTGCCATTTGCAAGGGTGACGCCAAGCGGTTGTCACTCGATTGGCGGTTGCAGCGGCCCGACCGAAGGCGCGACAAAAGGCAGGGGCGAGACTGTGGCATTCAGTTGCCCATGAGCTGTCCTCACTTCAACGGCTGAGCCGGCTGCCATGAAATCCCGATGCACATACCCGAGCGCGATGCCTCCCTCGAGGGCAGGCGACCACACCGCGCTGGTCACGCGGCCAATCTCACGGTCGGCAGCCACGAGCACGTCGCCGCCCTTCGGTAATTCGCCCTTGGCGAGCCGCAAACCAACCAGTTTTTTCGCCACCCTGCCACCGCCTCGGTGCATGACGCGCACAATGACTTCCTGACCGACATAACACCCTTTGGTGAACGAGATGGCGCGATCCTCGATGCCGGCTTCGAGGGGAATGGTGTGTTCGTCCATATCGATCAGGAAGGCGGGCCGCCCCGCCTCGACACGAAGCACGTCCAGAGTCGCCAGAGTCGTCTCGACCGCGCCCCGCGACACCAGGCGCGCGACCAGGGCGTCCGCGGAGGACCACTCCACAAACGCGCTGAAACCAGGCACGCCAAATGCGGCGTCGCTGACTACGTCCTCGCCTGCGGCAACCGCCGGCGCGAGCGGGCCGTGAACGTCGACAATCTGCAGGTCGCGCGAGACGTCGCCAATCTGCGCGTCTTCCGAGAACAACAATCCATCGAGCCGGACCCTCAGCGCCGCGGCCAGGCTGGCCGGGACATCGAGCAACGTCCGATCCGCGAGATTGACGACACGCAGGTCGGTGACCATGCGGCCTTGTGGCGTCAGATACGCGGCATCGCGCACTCCGCCAATGGGCATCGCCACGACGTCATTGGTCAGCAGACCCTGGAGCCAGGACAGCCGATCGACGCCGGTAACCGACAAAACACCGCGGTCGCCGCGCCGTACGACGCCGGCGCCAGCGCGCAGGGATTTGTAGCCGTCGGGTGAAAACATAGGTAAGCTGAAAAATCTGGCCGGGCTGTCGCCGCGGTCCCGCCGTAATGTAATGAAGCATTCCCATTCTATTCGCCTGGCGATCGGTGCTGCCCTCCTCCTGGCGTGGGCACCCGTGTCCAACGGCCAGCAGCCGGCGTCCGACGCCGTGCACAGCTACACACTCTTCCTGCGCTCACAGGTGGTTGGCCAGGAATCGGTATCGCTGGTGCAGCGCCCGGATGGCTGGCTCATTCGCGGCAGTAACCGTCTCGCCGCCCCGCTCGACATCGTCACGCGAAATGCGGAAGTTCATTACGACGCACAGTGGCGGCCGGCTCGGCTGGTCGTAGATGGGACAGTACGCGGTGAGGAGGTCTCGCTGCGAATCGGGTTCGCGGACGGCAAGGCCACGACGGAGATCAGCGTCGCGGGCAAGCCGTCGTCGAAAGTCGACGCGGTGGCCGCCGATACGCTCGTTCTACCCAACGGCTTTCTCGGTTCTTACGCCGCGCTCGCCAAGCGGCTGGTTGGCCAGCAGGCCGGCGCCAGCTTTCGCGGATACATCGCGCCGCAGGGTGAAGTGCCGATTCGTGTCAGCGGCGTCTCCGCCGAGCGCATCGAAACGCCGAAACAAGTCATCGCCGCGACGCGCTATGCGCTGGTGATGTCGAATCCCGCGCCGGCGGGCGACATGCCGATGAATGTCTGGATCGACGCGACCGGAACACTGTTGCGCCTCAGCGTGCCCGCGCAAGCCTTGGACTTCGCGCGCGAGGATGTGGCCTCGGCGGCGACGCGCACAACATCGTTTTCAATCGCCACCGATGAACCGGTGCGCATTCCGGCGTCGGGTTTCGGGCTCGCGGCGAGCGTCGCCAAACCGGCCGGCGCCAAGACACCACTCCCGGCCATCATCCTGATCGGAGGCACCGGGTCGCCGGACCGAGACGGGTTCGTCGCCGGCATCCCGGTGCTTGGTCAACTCGCGGCGGCGTTGGTCGACGCTGGATTTCTCGTCGTCCGCTACGACAGACGGGGCGCCGGTCAAAGCGGCGGCCGCGCCGAGACGGCAACGATTAACGACCAGGCGGAAGACGTGCGTGCGATCGTCCGCTGGCTCGACAGGGAGCGGAAGGATGCCGACAAGAAGCGGATCGCCCTGGTCGGACACGCCGAAGGCGCCTGGGTCGCGTTGATTGTGGCGTCGCGCGATGACCGAGTGGCGGCGCCAGTCCTCGTTTCCGCGGCCTCGGTGCCCGGCGCGCAATTGATCCTCGAACAGCAACTGCATCTGCTGCAACGGCTCAAGACGCCGGACGCCGACAAGCAGTCGAAGATCGCGCTGCAAACCCAAATCAACAGCGCGGTGCTCAAAGGTGCCGGGTGGGAGGGGATCCCGGACGAGATGCGGAAAGCCGCGGACACGCCCTGGTTCAGCAGCTTTCTGGCGTTCGACCCGGCTCGCGTCATCAACAATGTTCGCCAGCCGCTGCTGATCGTGCAGGGCGAGCTCGACACGCAGGTGCGGCCGCACCACGCCGATCGCCTCGCCGAACTGGCCCGCGCGCGCAAACGCAAATCCGTCGTCGAGGTCGTCAAGGTGCCCGGCGTCAACCATCTGCTCGTTCCCGCCACAACCGGCGAGCAAGACGAATACGCGACGTTGGCTGAACAGAAGGTTGCTCCGGGCGTCCCGGCGGCTATCGCAGCCTGGCTGGCCACGGTCCTGAAGTAGGCCCCAGATGGCGCCGCGGCGGCCGTTTCCGCGGTCAACGTGATCGGTCGAGCGCCCGCCACATGTTGTGCACCCTGTCTCGCAGCGCGGCCGCCGCGTCGGCGGCCTGAGCCGACTGCTCGAACGTCATCGGTGCGCCAAACGCAATCCGGATGCGATGCCCGCTCCCGGGCAGGAACAGCCTCCAGTTGACGCCGCGATTGCGTGGCCAGATCTCGAAGACGCCATGAATCGCCACGGGGACAACCGGAACCCTTAGATGGCGCGACAGAATGGGTGCGCCCTTCTTGAACCGCTTGACTGTCCCGTCGATGGACCGCTCGCCTTCCGGAAACAGCACCAGAATCTTGCCGTGCGACAAGCCGAACGCGCCCGCTTTCACCGCCGGCATCAGGTTGGCGTCCGGGTCGACCGCAACAAGGTTGCATTGCCGTGCGAACCACGCGGTCAGCGGCGACTCGAAATACTCCGCCGCACCAACAAAAAACAGCTGCTTGACGATGCGGTACGGCAACACCGAGCAGACAAAAAACGGATCGAGATATCCCTGGTGATTTGGGCTGATGATGTACGGCCCCGTCGCCGGGACCAGATCAATTCCGGTGGCCTCCACCCGGGGCATCGCGAGCCGTAGCACACGAAGGAGCGCAAAGAACAGGCGGCTCATCACGGGGCGTCGGGCGAGGAGGCTCCCGAGGACCGGGTCCGATGCCGGCGGCAGGTCGCGCAGCAGCGCTGCCCAGGGGTCCTCGGTCGAAGGCGGCGTGCCGGCAAGCGCTCCTGGACGGACCATGTCGATCAGGTGCTGAACGGTCAACACATTGTGGGCATCCTCGTCCGGCACCTTGACGCCGAACCGTCGCTCGAGTTCGGCGAGCACCTCGACGCGTTGCATCGAATCGAAGCCCAGATCGAGCTCGAGGTTCGAAGCCGGCTGGATCCTCGCGTCTGCCGCGTGCCCCGCCAGAACGTCGGCAACCGCGAGTGCGTGCGGATCGCCCGCCCATTCCGCCGGAACGCCCGCCGGTTTTGCCGCAGCCATGGCGGCATCCCGATGCTTCTGCCACAGGTGCCGCTCAATCTCGTGCCGCTTCAGTTGTCCGGCCGCCGTCCGCGGCAAGGGCGCGAACCACACCTCGTACCCAAGCACGCGCTTGTGCGGCGGCAGATGGATGGACTGCCCTTCCATCTCGAATCGCAGCAGGTCGCCGGCGTTGGCGATCCGCCGCGCGCGCATCAACTCCATATCGGGCACGACGACCGCATACAGCCCCTGGGCAGCGGTCAAGCCGTCAGGGTCGAGTGCAAGGACGCAGATCTCGCTGACGAACGCCGACTTCTGGTAGCAGAACTCGATCTCCTCCGGGACGATGTGCTTGGCGGTCGGAAGCACAATGACTTCTTTCCTGCGGCCGGTAACGGTCAGACGCCCGCGAGCATCCAGCCGTCCAAGGTCGCCAGTGAGCAGCCAGCCATCGCGCGTCACCCCGTTCGTGGCGTCGGCGCGATTGAAATAGCCCTGCATGACGATCGGGCCGCGAATCGCCACTTCGCCGTCGAGTCCGGGAACGTCGCTCGGTACGATGCGGACGTCGTGCTCCGGAAACGCCCGACCGGCGTGGTCGTGGTAACTGTCGTCCGGCCTCGCAACTGTTGCCGCACCGGAAGTTTCCGTCAGGCCATACGCCTGAAGAACCGTGAACCCGAGCGCGTGGAGGTCGCGGCCGATTGCAGGGTCGGGGTTCGAACCTACGACGACGACGTAACGTAAATGCCGGCCCATCAGGGCCTGTGCCTGGCGGAAAAGGACGCGGCCAGGGTTGAGGCCGAGGCGTCGCAGGCGAAAGTTCAAGGCAAGCAGCGTATCGAAGAGCAACCGCCCGAGAAAGCCGCGGGCAACCTCCGAGACCAGGCGCTGGTGAATGAGGTCGAGGAATTGCGGCATGCCGGCGACGATCGTGAGGCGGCGATCGGCCAGCGCGCGAACCAGTTCCATCGAGTTGATGGTTTCGAGAAAGACGACGCGAGCGCCGGCCAGCAGTGGCAGCAGCAGGCTGAAAAGCTGTCCGAAGGCGTGGAACACCGGCAACACGCCGAGCACGACGTCGTTGTCGTTGACGTGGAGAACGGCCGATGTGGCATCGCACCCGGCGATCAGGTTGTCATGACTCAGGACGACGCCTTTTGGATCTGCCGTAGTGCCGGCCGTATACAGAATCGCGGCGGGATGTGCGCCTGCATCAATCCGCGCCACGTTTGAAAGCATCCCGGCCATGTTCGAGGGCCCGGGTTGTTGCCCCTCGGCTGCTGTCAAAACGCAGACGACGACGCCGGGTATGTCTCCTACCGCCTTGCGCGCGAGCGGCTCCAGGCGCTGGTTGACGAACACGATCCGGGCCGAAGTGTCGCGGACGATTGCCGACACCCGCTCGGCGGAGTAATTGGGGTCGAGCGGCACCGCAACAGCGCCCGCGCGCAGGATGCCGAGATACGCGGCGCACCACGACGCGTCGCTGTCGGCCAGAATCACGCCGCGTGCACCGCTGCCAATCCCCATAGCGGCCAGCGCCTCGGCG
>JGI10216J12902_101389579_pt1 | contig 10289 bp, 7 predicted proteins | sample KanNatreferecore_FD_12902 | JGI IMG/M metagenome (IMG submission 12902)
AACTGTCCGCGCCGGTGCGAATCAGCGTTTTATCGGCTCGTTCGCCGAGCACGAGCTTCAGCGCACCGACAATGATGGACTTACCGGAACCGGTCTCGCCGGTGATGGCTGTGGTCCCGGGACCAAGGGACCATTCCAGTTGGTCGACGAGCGCGAGGTTGCGAATACGCAGGGATGAAAGCGTTGCGAGCACAGGGGGAGTATGGAAGCCTCGCGGCCGCTTTCAATTCCAGCGCGCATGGCGGATTTTACTATTACCTTCCTCGGCACAGGAACCTCACAAGGGGTGCCGGTGATCGGATGCGACTGCCGGGTTTGCCGTTCCGAAGACTCTCGGGACCGCCGCTCGCGGGCCTCCATTTACGTCGAGACACCCGAGTCGGCCTTCGTCATCGACACCGGCCCGGACTTTCGCATGCAGTGCCTGCGGGAAGACGTCCGCCGCGTTAACGCCGTCGTTTTTACCCATTCACACACCGATCACATGATGGGCTTCGATGACCTCCGTCCGTTCTGCCCAGGCGGTGCACCCCTTTCCGTTTACGGATCGGAGACCACGATCCACGACCTCCAGCGCGTGTTCATCTTTGCATTCAACGGAGAGAATCGCTTCCCGGGTTACGTGAATCCTGTCCCGAATATCATCACCGAACCATTCCAACTAGGGGAGACTCTGCTCACGCCGCTCCCCGTCCCGCATGGCCGCTCGACGGTTTTTGGCTATCTGTTTACGCGGAATGGAGAGCGCCTTGCCGCTTATCTCAGCGATTGCAAATCGGTACCTCCCGCCATCATCGAACAAATTCGTGGAGTGAAGCATCTGATTCTCGATGCGCTTCGCTACAAACCGCACCCGACACACATGTGTGTGGAAGAGGCTCTCGCGGTCGCGGCCGAGGTGAATCCGGGCCGCGCCTGGTTCACTCATTTGTCGCACGAACTGCTGCATGCCGAACTCGAATCAGAGCTTCCGCAAAACGTCGGAATCGCCTTCGATGGATTGAAACTCTCCCTATGCTCCGGATCGTAGCCCCCCTCTTCCTGCTTCTGGCGACCGTGGCTTGGAGTCAGACTTCCCCGCCGGCAACTGCCGGTGCAGCTCCTGATTATACCAATCAGATCGTTGTCGTTTACAACGAGTCGGATCCGGACTCGCTGAATCTGGCGCGCTACTACGCCAGCAAACGCAACATTCCCAAGGAACAACTCGTTGGTCTCAAGTGCCCGATGACGGAAGAGATCAGCCGAAATGAGTACGACGAGACGATAGCCAGGCCCCTGCGGGAAGCGTTTGAAAAGAACGCATGGTGGAAACTTCGCTCGGAGGAACATCCCGCAGGCAAGGTCGAGGCAACGCGAATGCGTTTTGTGGCCCTGATGCGCGGGATGCCGCTGAAGATTAAACCGCACTTTGAGAAGTACGAAGGTGACAAACCGACTGGTCCCATGCCGGTCGCCATTCACAATGAGGCTTCGGTGGATTCCGAGCTCTCTATCCTCGGCGTCTTCACTCGCCAGATGTCCGGCGTAATGAACAATCCGTACTTCCGCAGCTTCCAGCGGATCGGCGAGTCACCCCTCGCTCCGCTGCTGCTGGTGTGCCGCCTCGACGCTCCCACGGTGGTGTTGGTTCGACAGATGATCGACGATTCTCTCGCTGCCGAGGAAAAAGGCCTTCGCGGGATCGCATATATCGACGCACGCGGCACCAAGGAGGCAGGTCTTGTGGAGGGTGATAAGTGGATCCTCAATTCAGCCGACGTCGGTCGCCGGAAGGGCATGCCGGTCGTGCTCGATAGTGGCGAGGGCCTTTTCCCTGTTGCGTATCCGATGAGCCACGCTGCCGTCTATTTTGGGTGGTATTCCGAGGCACCAACCGGACCGTTCATCCGGCCGGATTTCCGATTCGAGCAGGGCGCCATCGCCGCGCATATCCACTCATTCAGTGCGGCCACGCTTCGCGATTCCCGGAAAAACTGGTGCGCCCCGCTCCTCGCTGCCGGGGCAGCTGCCACGGTGGGCAATGTTTACGAGCCCTTCCTGGGCCTTACTACATCGTTCGACGTTATGTTTGAGCGCCTTCAAGCGGGCTTCACCTTTGGCGAAAGCTGCTACATGGCGCAGCGCTTCCTCTCATGGATGCCCGTCTTCGTTGGCGACCCGCTCTACCGTCCCTTCGCCAAGATCGCTGCCAGTGAGATGGATGAGCCAAAGAACGATTGGGATGCCTATCGCCTTGGAGCGCGAGTGTGGTACGACAAAGGCCCTGCGGACGGCACAGCCGCGCTCAAAGCCAGTGCCCAGAAGTACTCTAGTGGCATCATCATGGAAGGACTCGGCCTCTTGCAACTCGCGGCAAATGACTCAGCAAGTGCGGTAAACTCCTTCGATCAGGCAACCAGCCTGTATCGAAATCCGACCGACATTCTCCGCGCTACCATCCACGAGGTTTTCCAACTGAAAGCGTTAAATAAGACGCCCGAAGCCATTGCTCTCGCCCGCAAACAGATCGCCAAATACGTCCGCACGCCAGGTGTCGAGGTGCTCAAGATTATTGAAGCGGACATGACTGTAGCTGCAGGCACAACCACCCCGAAACCCGTTCGCTGATCCCCATGATGAGTCCGGGCGAGCGTTATGCGGCGCTTTTGGAGCCGGCTGCAGAGGAGGAATCCCTCCTCCGGGTTCCGCGCCGGTTCAGTGAGCACGAGGTGCAAGCCCATTGGTTCGCGGGCAGCTTTGGGCGCGAGTTCACGGCGATTGATGGCCGGCGCGTTACCGTCATTCAGTTCGGCGTGTGGAATCACGAAGCCGGCCCGGATTTTGCAGACGCTGCTGTCTCATTCGCCGGTGCTGAACCCGTGCGCGGGTGCATCGAGCTGGACCTCGATGTCCGCGATTGGGAGCGACACGGTCATGCGCAGAATCCCGCGTACGAGAAAGTCGTGCTCCACGTTTTCGCGCAGTCGAGCCATGCTGAGTTCTTCGCGCGTACCGCGAGCCATCGTCAGGTCCCGCAGATCAGAATCGATCCCGCCTCTCTGCTCGACGATCCTCCCACGCCTCAGCCGGAGGCGAAACCGGGACGGTGCTGCGCTCCCTTGAAGGAGGTGGACGAAGGCCGCGCCCGCGACATTCTGCTCGCCGCGGCTGAGCATCGACTTCGACGAAAGGCTGCCTCTCTCTCCCGTTTGTCGGAAGTTCACGGTGCGGATGAGGCTTTATTTCAGGCCCTCGCCGCCACACTCGGCTACAAGAACAACAAACTTCCGTTCACCCTCCTCTCCCAGCGGCTTCCGCTCCGACTCCTCCGTGAGACGAAGGAAGATGCCGACGCCATTCTGTTCGGCGTATCGGGCTTCCTGCCATCGAACGACCTTACGGACTTCGACTCAACGACCCGTTCCTATCTCCGTGAACTTTGGGAACGCTGGTGGCCACGCCGTTCCGAATTCGAGCGCATTGCCATTCCCGCCACCCTCTGGAAGCTCGGCGGTCAGCGCCCTGTCAATCATCCGCAACGTCGCCTCGCTGCTCTCGCGCAGATCGTCCGCCATTGGCCAAAGATTCGCGCTCTTCGCCAGCGATGCGATCCGGCGGGCATCGGCGATTTCTTCGCCACGCTTTCCGATGAGTTTTGGGACTTCCACTACACCGTCTCCTCCAAGGCCGCGCCGCGCCGGATGGCTCTCGTCGGCGAGTCCCGTGTCACGGAGATGCTGGCCAATGTGTTCTTTCCGCTCGCTTATGCCGAGGATTCCTCGCGCTGGATCGGCTTCAAGAACCTGCCCGCTACTCTCTCAAATCAACGCGTCGAAGTCGCCGCGATCCGCCTCTTTGGACCCGATAATGCACGCGCTCAGCACTTTCTGCGAAACGCGGCCCTCCAGCAGGGGTTGCTGCAGGTCTATGAAGATTTCTGCGCCAATGATGCGAGCGACTGTGCGAAATGCCGCTTTCCGGCACAATTAGGTCGCTGGTAAAGGGGCGGTCTACGCGTCCACAATCTTTGCCCTTTTCCTCCCATACGTGTCCGACGTTACTAGCGCCGAAATGACCCTCGAGCGCACTTCCCCCCTTCGGGCGCTTGTCAGAGACGTTGTCGACCATACGCCCGTCTTCGACATTCACACCCACCTGTACGATCGCCCTTTTGGAGAACTCCTCCTCTGGGGAGTCGATGAGCTGCTGACCTACCATTATCTGGTCGCGGAGGCATTTCGCTGGCTCGATATGCCGGTCGACGCCTATTGGAGAATGTCGAAGGTCCACCAAGCAGAGGTCATCTGGGACGCTTTGTTCATCCAGCATTCGCCGATCAGCGAGGCCTGCCGCGGCGTCCTGACGGTCTTCAATGCGCTCGGCTTCGACGTTAAGCGCCGCGATCTCAAAGCTCTTCGCCAGCATTATACCACTTGGAAGATCGAGGACTTCATCGACCAGTCCTGCGAGGCCGCGAATGTCCGCAAGATCTGCATGACCAATTCGCCGTTCGACGATCTCGAGCGGCCTGTCTGGGAGGAGGGCCTTTCGCGCGACCCGCGTTTCGTGGCGGCCCTGCGCTTCGATCAGCTCGTGCTCGATTGGCCCAATACGGCGCCGAAGCTCGCCACGTGGGGTTACGATGTCAGCGCGGACCTCAATCAACGCACCTTCGACGGCATCCGGCGCTTCCTCGCCGATTGGACGAAGCGCATGGATTCGCAGTACTGCATGATTTCCCTGCCGCCGGAGTTCCGCTTCCCTGCGAACGACGCGCCCGCCCGGATCATTGAGCACGCCATCATGCCCCACGGCCGGGAGCACAATCAGGCGCTCGCTCTGATGATCGGTGTCCGTCGTGGCGTGAACCCGGCCCTTGCCCTTGCGGGTGACAGTGTCGGCGCCGCGGATGTCAATTCGATCGAGAATCTGTGCGCCGCCTTTCCGGACAACAAGTTTCTCTGCACCCTCCTGGCACGGGAGAATCAGCACGCTCTCTGCGTCGCTGCGCGGAAGTTCCGTAATCTCCATGTCTTCGGCTGTTGGTGGTTCATGAACAATCCCTCGCTTATCGAGGAGACGACTCGCATGCGGCTCGAAATGATTGGCCTTTCGTGTACGCCGCAGCACAGCGATTGCCGCGTGCTCGATCAGCTCATCTACAAGTGGAAGCATTCCCGCGAGATCATCGGTGACATCCTCGCAGAGAAGTACAGCGATCTCGCCGCCACCGGCTGGGAACCGACTCGCGACGAAATCAAACGGGATGTGCGCGACCTGCTGGGAGGAAGCCTCGAGACGTTTATTGGGCGGTAAGGTGCTGGCGCCGAGGGGAGAATTCGGCTCGTCACTAATATAACATCGTGGAACGGCGATCGAATAGTTGTCTGCCAAGGCGATCCGCCTGCCAGTCCCGGCGAGCTTCATAGGCTTCAGGAGTTTCGGAAGTGGGAATGGCGCACGACATAGACATCTGCGTCGACTGCAGCTCCTGGTGTGGCGATTGGTTGGATTGCTTACTGACGCCGAACCAAACTGACCCGGCCACAAAGAGAAGAGCGTATGATGCGATGTTGGCTATCCAAACTGTTCGGTTCACGGTGGGACGATCCCTCTCAGGCCAACGCCGGCGAAGTACCCACCGCTCGAGCCAGATGGATACAATGAATGAAGGTACGAGCAAGACGACCGAGGCCGCCGGAACCATCCAATGCAAGTGCGGCTCGTAAGGGATAAGCCAGGCTGCCTGTAGCGTAACCGCGGCCAAACGAGTTGCTGGAGTGGCGAGTCCCCAAGCATCGGGACACCAATGTTTGCGAGGATGTTCATTTAGAGGGTGAATGCACGAAGTCGCCGAACGACCCAATATAGGTAAGCTCAGCGACTCGGCCCACGAAAGGCTAGCTATGAAACGAGAGCGCGATGGCCGGGTTCGCTTCAGGCGTTTGGGTAATTCCAGTCATGGCTGAGCGGTGGGTTGCAGACGATTGCACTCGAACACGTCGTCCTTGATTCAGTTACTTGTGCCGCACTGTGCGGATTGCCGGAACTCGAAAGCTGACGTGAAGTGTGCTGGGTGGGAGATGTGAAGGCGAGCCAGAACCCTGGCGCATTCGGTTTTTCGGGTGCGGGAAGTGAACAGGCGGCACGGACAGGCGTTCAGAAGGCTGAAACAAGCGATCAGGGATCCCAAACAGCTGTTTAGGGCGGCAGAACAGGTGATCAGGGCGGCAGAGCAGTATGCTAGCGTGCCAGAGCAGTTGTTTGGGGCGTTGGAACAGGCGATTAGGGCGATGAAACAGCTGTTTGGGAAGACAGAGCAGGCGTTCAGCGCGGTGGAACAGTCGTTTAGCCGCGTCGGAGCACAATCAGGGACGACGGGGGAGAGCGGATTCACTCTGGGATGGTCATTGCGAAGGTGCGTGGCTGAGGGAAGGCGCTGGACAGGGAGGTCTGGTCTTTCGGATAAGGCGCGCAGGTCTTTGGAGCATTGTTGTGAAGCGGGGTTGCCGGGGGAGTCGGACCATGCTTGGAAGGCTCGCGCCGCGTTGATGCTGAACCCCGACTACCACACCCAGATCTTCTTTGACGTAGCGCGCTGTCTTCTCCTCTCGGGAATTGTCACTCTCCTGGGCGGGTGGATCGGTTCGCGCCTGCCTCGCACACTGGACTGGCGCCAGTGGGCCATCATCCTGGCACCGCTTTGCACGCCCACCTTGCTGGTCAGCTACACCTACGCATCCCTGGGTCTTCATCTGTCTGGGGCGCCCTGGCTCCTGAACCTCCTGTACTCGACTTTGGTCGCGCTGAAGCTCATCCCGATCGCTGTCCTCGCGCGTCGTCTCTTTCCGCCCCCAATCTCTGCCGAGGCTCGATATTGCGCGTCTCTCCTGCCTGGCCGATCGCTTTCCAGCCGTCTCGCCTTCCACACGCAGGCGTTGGGAGTGGCCCCATGGATGACTACCGGCCTGGTATTTCTTCTCGCGTTCGCCGATTTCGAACTTGCTTCGCTCCTCTCGGTCAAAACCTGGTCGGTCATTCTTTTCGACGCTCATGTCCGCGGGCTCCATATATGGGAATCCTTGCGGGGAGCATTTGCTCCCCTTTACGTTGAACTCGCGGTCGTCGTAGCGCTGGTCCTGCTTGGTCGCCGCGCCGTTCCCGGCTCTCCTGCCAACTTCACCGGTGGCTCGGGCTCGGGGTCGCGTTGGACTTTCTTCGTGATGGCGCTCATCTCCATCCTGACCAGCGCGTGGCCGATCATTCGAACGGTCGGCCAATCAATTCCCGGTTGGACGGCTGTTGGTCTTCGTTACGGGATGTCCGAGATCATGACGAGCACCGCTGTTGCCGTCGGATCCACCTTTGCCATTTGGATCGCATTCGATTTTATCAATCGCCGGACCACGCGATTGGTCCTTGCGCTGCCCGGGCTGCTGGGAGCCCTTGTCCTTTCCCTGCTCTTCGTCGCACTCCTGAATACAGGCGCTCCGGGTTTTGTCTTCGGCAAGGTCTGGAGAAAGGAATGGGACGATCAGCTGCGAATACTCGCTGACTCTCCATTGCCTCTCATCTTCGCCGAGGCGCTGCTGCTAGCTCCAGTAGCCCTTCTTTTGAAATCGATGCTAAAGATGCGTCGCCCCGCTGAAGCGCTCCACCTCGCGCGCATGGCTGGCAGCCGCAGGCTCCTCTGGGAGCTCGCACTTCAGCCCAGCGTCGCTGCGATCGGCCTGCTGTTCTTCCTGAGCTACTTTGAATTCACCGCCGCCAGCATCCTCGCGCCCGTGGACATGACGCCAGCCTGCGTTCGGTTGCACAATCTCGCCCATTACGGACAGACCTCCGCCCTCTCCGCCATGATGCTCTCCGCGATGCTCGTGCCCTTCCTTCTTCTCGCGTTGACCCTGGGCGCTGCCCGTCTCTATGCACGGCAAGATGCCCGCTGATCCACCGCTCTGGACGCTCGGTAACGTCAATCTCGGCCACACCCGGCTACGTGACGTTTCCCTGACCATCCCGCGTGGTGTGACTGCGGTGCTCGGATGGTCAGGTGCGGGGAAGACGTCGCTGCTCAACGTACTCGTCGGCTTTGAAAAGCCCGATCGTGGGATTCTCGATGGTCCCCACATGTTCTACTGGTCCCCACAGGGCGACGGTCTCTGGCCCCATGCCACTGTGCGGGAACACCTCGAGATCGTGCGCTGTCCGGTCGCGCGCATTGACGACCTGCTTGCCGGCTTCGATCTCTCCGAGCGCTCCTCGGTCCGCCCCGCCGAGTTGAGCGAAGGTGAACGTTCGCGGCTCTCCGTGGCGCGGGCGCTGGCTGCCCCGGTGCAAGTCCTCGTCATGGACGAGCCCCTTTCGCACGTCGATCCGGGTCGTCTTGGACGCTACTGGTCCGTCATCCGGGGTGTGATCGAAGCGGATGGACGCTCACTCGTTTTCTCCACCCATTCGCCCGAGGCTGCCATGAGCCAGGCGCAGTTTGTTATCTGCCTGCGGGAAGGACGCGTCATCCATTCGGGCCCTATCGCCGAGGTGTATTCGAATCCGTCGAATGCCGAAGTCATGGAGTGTCTCGGTCCCGGCAACTGGCTCACCTCTCAGGAGGCTGAACTCTGGCTCGATGAAATCATCGATGCGCCGCGTTGCTATCGCCCGGAACAAATCAGCGTCGAGCCCGCGCACATCAGCCACGTCGTCGTACGCGAATCCCGCTTCCTTGGCAGCATCGCCGAGGTTGAGTTGCGTCACGTCAACGCTGCCGTCGCCCGCAAATTCTTTCATCGTCCCAGCGGCCCGCATCTCCAGCCCGGTTCTCCCGTCAGTCTTCGTCTGCGCACCGAATGAGAAGGCGTGCCGCTGTTCCCTCTCTCCCCGTTTTCCGAAGTGTCTCGCTGCTGGCAGCTGCGATCCTGCTGCAAGGCTGCTCTCGCTCGTCGTCGGTGTCGTCCCCGAAGCTGCGCGAATGGCGCGCCTGGCAGCTTCCACCCGAGGGGCCGTCGCTGCCCACTCCACGCAGTCTCGCCATCGGCAAGAATAACGAACTCGGAGTCCTCGACACCGCCGGCCGCGTCACCATCTACGACTCAGGCGGAAACCTTCTCCGCCAGTGGCACATGCTCGATGTCCGTGTCGGCAAACCCGAAGGACTGACGATCCTCGATGACGGACGTGTCGTCGTCTGCGACACGCATTATCATCGCATCGTCTACTTTGACGCGAACGGGAACTGGCTCCGCAATTTCGGCCGCGAGGGTGAAGGGCGGAGCGAGTTTATCTTCCCAGTCGGCATCTGCAAAGATCCCGCGGAAAACCTCTACATCTGCGAATACGGAGGACACGATCGCGTTCAGAAGTTCACCCGCGAGGGGGAGTGGATCGGCGAATTCGGCAGCTTTGGGACCGATCCCGGACAGTTCCAGCGCCCGAGCGGCCTCGCCTGGCTTGATGGGAAGATCTTTGTCACCGACGCCATCAATCACCGCGTCCTGACCTTCTCAGATACCGGCAAGTTCCTCGGCAATCTCGGAGGAAGTAACGCGCCCGCGCTGGATCTGCCGTACGACATCGCGCTTGGGCCGGATCGAATCCTCAATGTGATCGAGTACGGCGCCGGACGCATTTCGCGCTTCACGTCGGAGGGAAAACTCGCCGCGCGCCTGGGTCAGAGTGGCCACGGAACTGCGCAATTCGCCACACCTTGGGGAATTACTGTCGATCGAACCGGCCGCATCTACGTCGCCGACACGAAAAACCGAAGGCTTGTAGCGCTTCGACTTTAGCTCCCAAGGCGCCCCGCCCCTCGGGACGCCTTTCCCCCCCCATTTACTTAAGCTCTCTCTCCATAGCTCCGCTCTATCCACCGGCAATTTGTTGCTGCGCGACGATTTCATCGCATTGCTTGCCGTGCCGACGCTGAGTACGTCAGTATCCGGCCACCGCGTGGATCTTCTTTCACTCCCCCAACGTTTCCTTCGCCAGATCGTGCCCGCGGCACGAAAACCGGTGACGTGGGCTACGGCGTTGCCCCTCGTCCTCTTCCTCGCAGTGTTTGCAGCAGTGGTCCTCACGCTGGAGGTACGCAGCATTGTCAGGTTCACGCGGCCCGGCGCTTTTTGGCTCATGCTGCTCGCCCCTTGGTTCTGGTGGATGCACCAGTCCGGCGGCTCCGGCTTGGCGGGCGGTCGCGCGCTCGCTGCTTTGCTCACCCGTCTCTCGCTTGTGGGACTCTTCGTGATGCTGCTCGCCGAACCCCGCTCAGTCAGGAAGTCCGATACTTTATCGGTGGTCTACGCGCTCGATGT
>JGI10216J12902_107016132_pt1 | contig 10289 bp, 6 predicted proteins | sample KanNatreferecore_FD_12902 | JGI IMG/M metagenome (IMG submission 12902)
AGTTGTTTCTGGCGAACGAAGCTGCCGGCCTTAATCAGGACCATGTTTGTCAACGGAACGAGGTCGGCCACTCGCGTTGGGTTTCCAGCGGCAGGACGGGATCGATCACAGCCGGCCTGGAGTAGAATTGCGAGGGACAAGGGCACAACAGGCGAAAAACGCGGAATGGAACGTTTCAGGTTGTCGATCACTTCGGTGTTGATTTTGTACGACCCGCAGGAGGGCGGCAATCCCGGCGGCGAGAAAGCGGCTTGTCGATGTTCAGCACGAGATGACAAGCTTCTGGAGATGAAGAGACTGAACGCCCACGCGATGATTGGTCTGGGGCTGCTGCTTGCGCGCGTGGGCGGAGCGATCACGTTTTCCAACGATTGCTATCACGTATTTCCTGGCGAGAACATCCAGGACGCGTTGCAGCAGGCGGCGACAAACAAGGCGAGCAAAGTTGTAAGGGTGCACGCTGGCGAGTATCGCCCGAGCAGCAAGCGACAGGCGTTGATCTGGTTCAACAAAGCCCACGACGGAATCCGGCTCGAGGCGCAAGGACCGGTAAGATTGACGGCAGAAAATCCCGAGTTAAGCGGGGGTGGGAAGTCGCCAATGGTGGATAAAGCAGCGGCGACAAACGGTTCCGTGGCGGTCGTGAACCACGTCGTCTATTTTGGCGACGGGGTTTCTTCCAACACGGTGCTCGATGGCTTTCGCATCACAGGGGCCAATAATTTTGTGACGAACGAGGGAACGAGGGAGATGGAACCGAACACATCGATTCCGAAGAATTTCTTTTTCTTCTCCGATGGCGGGGCGATCAAAGTTTTTGGCCGCTCAAGTCCGACGGTGAGGAATCTGGAGATCGTGGATAACTTCAGCAGCCCATGTGGCGCGGGAATCTCCGTGCAGCAGCAGGGACTGAATCAGAATCCGGTGTTCATTGAGAACTGCGTTTTCCTGAGGAATCGGGCACAGAGTACCGGGGCAGCGATCGATCTGCTGGCGGGAAGTTCAGCGCGGATAATCAATTGTTTGTTCGTGGGGAATGTTTCGAATACGGGTGAGGACCCCGTGGCGAAGAATTCCGGCGAGCGGCCCTTCGTGAATAATGGAGTGCTGACGGTTTTCTGGAACTCGCACGCGGAGGTGCGGAACTGCACGTTTACGGGAAATCGCAATGGAGCGGATGACATGGGCGGCCAGAGCACCTACGCAAACTGCATCTTCGTCGACAACAATCAGGATGCCGGGCTCAAAGGATTTGGTCGTTATGAGTTGGCGGTGAATGCAGGCGGGAAGGTCTCGGGCTGCTTTATCAATGGGACCGTCCACGATATGGCCCGGGTGGTCTCGCCGCAGGAGAATGTCTTGAAGGGAGCGGCGTTTCCATCGCCGAACTTTGACAAGGATTTTGTGCCCCAGGCGCCGGAATACAAGAGCGCGGGTTACCGTCCCCGCGGTGCGGCGACGCCGAATCGTTGATTAGCGCTCTTCGGTGATGGTGAGTTGCGTATTGATTGGAATTTTCCCGGCCAGGGCCTGCTGTTTTCCGGACGGCCAGGACACTTCGACCCGATCGATTTGCGACGCGCTATCAAGGCCGAAATAGAGCGGAATAGAACTCTGCGAAAGGTAACCGGACTTGCCGTCGTAATATTGAGTGTAGAGCTTTGAGGCGACGTGCACCTTGATCGTGGCGCCCAGCCCGTCCCGATTCGAAACCGTCCCACGCAGCCTGATCTTGAGATAATGGATCTCTTTCTTCTGCGACAAATCGCTCATCAGGACTTGCGGATGGTCGCTCCATTCGTTCGTGATGATATCGAGATCACCGTCGTCATCGAAATCCGCTGCTGCCGAGGAACGGGAGCTGGTCGAACCCATGACGGTGACCAGCCCGGTCCTTTCCGCGCAGAGCGCATTCTTTTTGTCCGCTCCGGAACAATCGAGCGTGAAGAATTCCTTTTCGATGCGGTTTCCTTTGCGGGGTTCGACGCCGAGGACCAGTTCGCTGTCGACGAAGCGTTCGCCGCGTTCGTTCAACAAGAGGGAATTGACCGCGTAGCGCAATGGATACCCCATGCCGGCGGTTACAAATACGTCTTCGTAACCGTCCGCGTTCAGGTCGGCGACGCTGATGCCCCACGGCCAGAACGTTTCGGCCCCGATTTTTTCGGACACCTCGACGAATTTGCCATGACCCTGGTTTTGATAGAATGCATTGCCAAGGATGCAGTTGGAAGCGCGTGCCAGATTTTCCGGCGTCCACTCCACTGAACACCACGCTTCGCTTTTTTGCTTTTCGAATCTCGCGCTGTAATCCTTTTCGCCGGCCTTGATCTGCACGCCGGTCATGTCGGAGTGCATGTCGGTTACGAACAGGTCCATAAGGCCATCCAGGTTGTAGTCAAAAAACTTAACGCCCATGGAACCCCAGGGCGTTTTGGGAAAGACGCTTCTGGTTCTTTCCACAAAGCGCTTGCCGCCGTCATTTTGATAGTACTTGTCCTCGCCTGACATGCTCGGCACGTAAAGATCGGGAAAGCCGTCCTGGTTCAAATCGCAGAAGGTCGCATCGCCGCTCCAGCCGCGATGCTCCAGGCCCGTTTCCTTCGAGACGTTCCTGAACCGGGCGGCGCCGAGGTTTTTGTACAGGCTGCTTTGCTCGCTGCGCGACGGGTAGCGCCACCCTTGAAAGGCATCCCGGCGTCCGCGAAAAAACCCTCCGCGACCTTTGTCGCTGCTGGTGTAGATCCCGACGTTCGTGACAAACAGATCGAGCAGGCCGTCATCGTCATAATCGAAGAAAACAGCGCCGGAGGAATGGCGGGCTGTCCCCGCGGCAAGGCCGGATTCAGCGGTGATGTCTTTGAAGCGACAACGTTGACCGCCGTCGGGTCCGAGATTCTTGAATAGAAAATTTCCCATGCGGACCGTGGTTACAAACAGATCGGGCCAGCTGTCGTTGTCGACGTCCGCGAACGATGCGGTCACGCAAATCTTGTCCTCCAGCCCGACCCCGGCCGCAGTCGTAACATTTTCAAACTTCCCGCTTCCCTGGTTGCGGTAGAGTTGGTTGCCGCCGAGTTGGTTGACAAAATAAATGTCGAGTTGACCGTCGCCGTCCACGTCCGCAACGGCCATGCCCGTGCCGTGATCGTAGTGAACGGCCATATAGTCTTTGGCCGCGTCGTCGACTGGTTGCTGTTCGAAGCGTATTCCGCTCGCCTCGTATTGGTCTGAAAAGGTAAAATCGTGAAACGCTTTCCAGCTTTTGGCGGCTTCGATCTGCTTTCGCTGATTGGCTTCGAGCGCAGGCAGCGTATTCTCGTTCAGCCCGAATGGATGGATGACTTGTTTGGCTGGGGCTGCGGTTGCGCTGAATGTGCCTGCAGCGAAAAGCAGGGCGGCACGCGTCCAGCAACCAGGCATGCAAAGTTTGTTCATAGCTCACTTTCGTTCATTGGGAAAATCCACACGCACGTCCCACTGGCTGCTCTCGAGCGGGATAGTTTGTTCCTTGCCGCCGGGCCAGCGAATCCACAGCGCTTCCGGCCTCGCATCTCCGAGACCGATGACCTGCGCACTGGCATCCTGCGACCAATACCCGGTGCCTGCAGCGATGCCGCGAAGCGGTCCCATGCGTCCGCCGGGGTATCGCACGCGAATTTGGGCGCCGATCGCGTCGGGATTCGGGGCGGCGCCACGCAATGTCACGCGCAAGCCACGCTGACTCGCTTCGTTGATATATAATTTCGTCGCGCCATTGTTCTGTGAAACGCAAAGGTCCACACGGCCGTCATGGTTGAAATCGGCGAGGGCAGCGCCGCGTTGTTCGCCGTAAATTTTAATGCCGGTAACGCTCCCATCTACCGCCGTGAAGCTGCCGCGACCGTTTCCACGCAGCCACAGGCCTCGTCCGCTGTCATCGCGGGAAATCGCCTCCGCGCTGGTGTCTTCCGGCACGGCGCTAAAGCAATTCTGGCTGAGAAACAAATCCTCGTTTCCGTCCGCATCGTAGTCTCCAACATTAATCGAGAAGACCGGCGCGAGTTGCGCCTCGCGCGGGAGGGGGACCCAATCGAAACGCGTGCCGCGGTTGAGAAAAATGCCTGAACGAAGTTCGGTGGCCTTGAGGACTTTTGAGTTACCGGATCGAGGCCCGAGAATTTGCTGGACGGTCGCCTCGCCAAACGCACGATGCGTGGGAAACTGCGCAGCCAACTCCGGCGCTGTGCGCGCCAGCCAGGTGCGATTGTGTACTGGGAACCAGTTTGTACCGTGCTGCCAGGCTTCGATGAGGGCGATGCGTCCATCGGAATTCCAGTCGCCGTAGAACGCGCCGAGAACAGGATTGAGAGTGTCGCGGCGGTAAAGTTCGTACATTGAATTGCGTCCCCAGTTTCCAACCGCGAGGTCCATCCGCCCGTCGCCATCAAAATCTCCAGCGGTGACGCTCGTCCACCAACCCGTTTTTTCTGCGAGTCCTCGGGGTGAAGTTACGTCTTGAAATTCTCCGTTGTCGTTTCGAAAGACCCGGACGGGACCCCATTCGAGCGCGAGCGCGAGGTCCGGCGCGCCGTCGGCGTCGAAGTCCGCGAACGTCGCGCCGCTGACCATGCCAACGGCTTTGAACGGCTGGCTCGCCGCTGGCGACAACTTCAACGTTCCACCATCGTTGAGCCACATGGTTGAGGGGGCCGGCTCGGGATAGTGACCGGGGCGAAAGCGCCCACCGACAAACAGATCGAGGTCGCCATCCAGATCAATGTCTGCGAGTGCCATGGGACCGAGGCTGGCTTCGCCTGCCGGGAGGCGCTCCGTGGTCATGTCTGGCAGCGAGCACATTTGGATTTCGCTTTCTCGTCCCTGTGGCATCTCGTAGTTCGACACCGGCACAAGCAATTTTGGTTTTGCGCCGGGCAGGGCCAATACGCAACCCTGATCTCCCGTTGCGGAGAGATTATGCGGGAGGACGGCAAAACCCTGGCCATTATTATTAGTATAGATGGCCACCTTCCCGCCCGCCCCGGAACCCACGATCAAATCTTCCCAGCCATCGCCATTGATATCGAACCAACTTACTCCGGGTCCCAGGCGGCCGAGGCGTCGTGGCAGACTCGGTTGCGACGCCCAATCATCAAAGGCGTTTTCTGAATGTGTATGATTCAGCAGCGCGCCGGCGTCTTTAAAAAAAGGTTTCAGTTCAGCGTTTTTTGATTTTGGAACCTGTACTGCCCCTGCTTCGTCCACTTCATAAATGCGATTCGGCTCGACGTTCGAGATCGTGGTCTGCGTGCCACTGCGCCAAGTCACTTCGAGGCGCGTTGGTTTGATCGACTCGCCTGCAGCGAACGCGCGCATTGCCTGGTCGCCCGATACGTATCGCCCGCCGCTAATCATCTCCTGGCTTTGCGTCAGGCCTCCGCCGATGAGTCGCACTCTCGCGCCGATGCCTCGCGTGTTACCGCGGCCTTTGAGGCGCACAGCGATGCGGTCCGCCGTCGCGTTGTTGCGATGCAGGCTCGCGGGCTGATTGAGGTTGTTCACCACCACGTCCAGGTCGCCGTCATTGTCGAGGTCACCCAGCGCCATGCCCCAGGAAATGCCGTTGTGGTCGAAGCCCCACTCGTGCGCGAGCGGCTCAAACGTTCCATCGCGGCGGTTGCGAAAGGCCACGTTCGGGGACGCGTAGCGTGGTCGCAGTCCCATCGACCGTTTCAGTTGCTCTCGCGTAAAACGACGTTGCGGATTCTTCAATTCGTCCTGGCTGTCCTGGTCGAGCATGTCGTACTCGAACCCATTTGTGATCAACAGGTCTTCGTAGCCGTCTAAATCCACGTCGATGAAGACCGGGCACCACGACCATTCGCTCGCCGCGACGCCGGCCATCAACGCCGCTTCGGCATAAGTGCCGTCTGCCCGTCCAAAATAAAGCGCGTTCCGGTTGTACCGTGGCCGGGCGTCCACGCGCTCGCGCTCCTGCGGGTCGGGAACGTCCTTGAAGGTCTGCGTCATCCGCCTGCCGTGCGCGCGCCCGAGCATGTCCACGACGATGAAGTCGTCGTTCCCATCGCGGTCGACATCGCCAAAGTCGATTCCCATCGACGCGCGGCTGGTGTGCCGCAGCCACATCGGGTCGATTGCGCGAAAGGTTCCGTTGCCGTTATTGATCCACGTGCGGTCCGAACGGGAGGCGTTGTCGTTGCAAACATACAAATCCGGATGTCCATCCCGGTTGATGTCCCGGAACATCACCGCCAGGCCCCAGTCGCGATACGGCGCGACCGGCTTGCCGTGTTCATCGTTGAAAATGCCCTGCTGGAATTGGATGGCGGTGAAACGTCCCTTGCCGTCGTTGCGATACAGACCATCCACCTCCGGTAGCTCGCGGACGCGTCCGTCCGGCAGGGCTTCGAAGCGGTCCTTCAGATGTGACATCGTCGTTGGCTGATCGTTCACCTTCAATACCGCCCAGCGTCCGTCCCGCTTCATCAACGAAAATTTCGTGGTCGGATCGAACAGATGCATCACATCGATGTAGTGCGTGCAGTAAAGGTCGAGGTCTCCGTCGCCGTCCATGTCCCCGAGCGCCATGGAAGTTGCGGAGGCTGTGCGAGACAGGCCCGAGTCTTTCTGTTCCGCGAAATGGCCTTTGCCGTCGTTGAGGAACAATCGCGTGCCTGCCGAGATGCCATTCACGAGCAGATCCAAATCGGTGTCGCCATCCACGTCGGCCAACGTTGCCCCCGTAGAAAGATCGTTCGCGCAGGCCGCATCGGCAATGTCCATCGCTTCGAAGCGCCAGTTTCCAAGGTTGCGGTAGAGCGCATTGGGCTTCTGCAGGTTGCACAGATAAATATCCTGCCAGCCGTCGCCGTCCACGTCGCCGATGGCGAGGCCGGAACCGTTGTGCGCCACGGCATTGGTCAGCGCCGCGTCGCCCTGAAGCGTGTTGGTGAAGAGAACGCCCGTTGACGGTGGGGGCATCAACGTGAAACCTGGGCTCCCGTTTTTTTCCGGGCGCACCTCAGCGCTTCGAAAACCGGAGCCTTCCATCCACGTCAGCGCCGGCGCGGCGTGGCAGATCTGGCTCAAGTGAAGCACCGCACAAGGGACGATCCACTTCATCGATGACGATCGGGCTATCAGTGTCCGCTCAATTTCGCGTGCGAAAGAATCGTGGCGACTGACCCGCGTCAATGGAATACGGGCTGGCGGCATTGTCGACATCGTTCCAGGGACCGGTGACGCTGCTGGCGCTTTGGAGAGTCCCGAAAGTCCAGGTAAGATCGACCTGCGCGCCGGTCCGCGTCACGCTCACCGGAGGCAATGCGAGGGATTTGATTTGGTAAATCACGCCCAGGCCGCTGCCGGAGTTGAGGCTTCCATTCGTGGCTAGATCGGCGACGAAGAGGGAGTCGCCTGTCGCCAACAACCCATCGAGATGACCGACGTTAAGCTGGTGCCCCTCGATGAAATGGAAGTAATTGGTCGTTGCCAAATCGACATACACCAACGGGTTCTCCTCGTTGGCGAGGCTGCCCCCGCCGAACTTGCCGTGGAAGCTCACGAAAATTCCGTTGTTGAGCCCGGGCGGGAAAGCGGGCGGCGCAAACACGATGTCGTTCGGGCCTTCGCTTTCATTGCCGCTGGTGGGATTGGGCAACGGTTGAAACGCCACCAGCGGTTGAATGCCGAGTCCGCCCACATTCCGCCCGGTCCGATATTCGATGTAATTGGTTGGGAAACCAAAGTATTCGACAGGTCCCGTACCAAGGTCTGGCGCGTGAATCACGTTTAGTTCATCGGCGCTCAACGGTTCGTTTGGGTCACTCAGCCCGTCGATGCCGTTGTCCTGGAAATAGAAATCGCCGGTGTCGGGATGAAACGCGAAGCCCGCGGGGTTGCGAAGGCCCCTGGCGATGTGCGTGAGGTTCGAAGCGCTCACGTTCGTCCCGCGATCGATGATCGTTAGCCGGTGGATTGAGTCGCCCAGGATTGCGCCGATCGCACCCGGAATATTGGTGCTGCTGATGGACCCGTTGCCCGTCGTGGGATCGAAATTATGTTGCGACCCGAGTTGAAAAAACAGGTCGACCATGTTGGTGGTCCCGGGAATGTCGCGAGTAAACAGCGCCGAATGCGGATGATACCACGACCCTGGATAATTTATGTTGATCTGGCCCGCGTAGGTCAAAAGGGCGTCGGGCGTCGCGCCGACGCGCAAAACAATGATTGGCTTGCCGGCGCCCTGGCCCGTCACAAAAAGCAAATTGCCTCCGCGCCGCAGTGATGTTTGGCCGGCAGGCAAACTGGGGTAGAGCACGGCAGGGGGGCCATCCGCGACGCCATCCTGGTCCGCATCGACGAGTCGAACGATGCGGCCTGGCGCACTAAAGAAGCTCGGACCCTGGTTCACGGCCACGACCAACGAACCATCTGTCAAGCGGGCCATGCCGAGGGGATAACTTAAGTTCGTGGCGAAGGTCGTGACGCGAAAATCGTTCGTGTTCACCCCGGGACCGCGCAGGGTAAACGGTGCGCATTCACTCTCTGTCCACGCGACGAGCGCAATACATATTGTGACGACCCACAACAGTGGCTTTGATCCCGCGGTTGGAACTGCACGCGCGCTCATGGACTACGTCAAAAGGCTAAACGGAACCCTCTTCCGACAAAAGCCAATTCATCATGCCTTCTGGATTGGCGTGACGGATGGGGCGATCACCCTACTTAATTTTCAGCGGGGAGGCAGTGACGGTTTTTATAAGGGAGAAAGGAGAACGAATTATGACGAAATCATTGGCCCTGCTTTTCGGCGCGGTGTTTGTGTTGGTGGGAATCCTCGGATTCATCCCCGCGGTTGCACCCCATGAACACTTGCTCGGCGTATTTCACGTGAATGCCGCGCATAACGCGGTCCATCTGCTCAGCGGAATGGTCGCTCTCATTTGCGGTTTCGCGAGTGAACGCGCTGCCACGCTGTTCTTCCGCATCTTCGGGATCGTATATGGCCTGGTCGCAGTTCTTGGACTCGTTGGGGGGGATCAGCCAATCCTCGGCGTCATATCCAACAACAGGGCAGACGTCTGGCTTCACATTGCCATCGCTGCCGCGTCGCTATGATCGGGTTCGGTGTGCGACGCCGAACCATCATCCAAACACCTGCGGCGGGATAACGGAGACCTTAGCAGTTGAAAGCTCGCGCGGGGTTCGCCGCCCGGCGAACTCCGCGGCGTTACTTGTCGAGTCCCTTTTCCTTCAACCGCTGCGCCACAAGACGGCCCTTGCCCTCGCCCCATTTGCGCCCCACTTCAAAACCTTCCGCGTACATTACGGACATCTTCTCGGCGAAGTGCTTGCCTGCCGGTGTCGCAAAGAAAGCATTGGCAGCCTTGATGTCTTCCAAAGACATGTGCTTATCGTAGACCGGCATCATGAGCGTGATGAGTTCATCGATGTTGATCTCTTTGCGGAACTCGTCCCAGAACTGCGAAGGCACCTCCGGCAATGCTTTGCGGAACTCCGCCATCATTTGGTCCATCATTTCAGGCATCGCTTTGGTGGTTCCTGTGGCTTCCAACAGCTTGCGGATTTCGCGCTCCTTCTCCCGGCTGATTTGGCCGGAAGGGGACGATGCGGCGGCTCCGCCAACGCCTTTTCCTCGAGTATCCGCGGGTTCAGTTCCCTGGCATCCGGCGATACACACTAGAATCAGCGTGCTGACGAGCAGGATTTGAGTCTTCATATAAATATAATCGTGCGGTGATCGGTGGCGCGGAATATGTCAGGTTGAACGCGCAGGGTTCAATCCCCGATCTCGCGAGGGCAGCAAGTGGAGTGACTCACCGACGCTCTCCCCGTCTTGGCGGCTGGCTCACGTATGCCGCCACGTCGCGCGCGGCCTGCGTTTCCACTCCACCCTTTTGCAGAAATCCCAGGTCACGAAACCAGTCGATAAACCGGTCCTGCCATTTCCCAAACGGTATGCCGTTGCGGTCCGCCAGCCCCGCGGCCATGCGCGTCCCATCGCTCATCGCGTCGCCCGGATGACGGCCGTTGCCGTAAATGTGCATCTCGAGATTCGGCACACCCGCCTGGAGCATCGCCGTAAAATATTCGTTCGCCCAAATCGCATGCCCGCGATCACCCGAGCCCGCGCACGCAATGAATGACGGCGGCGTGTTCCGCGGAATTGCTGGAGTTCCGCCCCGCGCGAAGGGAGTTGGTCCCGGATAAACGAGCGCAACAAAATCCGGTCGCGAAGAAATCCCCGCGAACGGCCCCTCGTTGTT
>JGI10216J12902_106976096_pt1 | contig 10283 bp, 6 predicted proteins | sample KanNatreferecore_FD_12902 | JGI IMG/M metagenome (IMG submission 12902)
TCGACGTATTCCTTCGCGTAACCCCAGTCGCGCTTGGCGTCGAGGTTGCCGAGATAGATTTTCTTCTGCAGACCGTGTTTGATGTGCGCGACGGCGCGCGTAATCTTGCGCGTGACGAATGTTTCTCCGCGCCGGGGTGATTCGTGGTTGAACAGAATGCCATTGCTCGCGTGCAGTCCGTACGACTCGCGATAATTCACCGTAATCCAATGCGAAAAAACCTTCGCGCAGCCGTAAGGGGAACGCGGGTAAAACGGCGTCGTTTCTTTCTGGGGAACTTCCTGCACCTTGCCGAACATTTCGCTCGACGACGCCTGATAGAACCGCGGCTTGATGCCGGTCTCGCGAATTGCCTCGAGCAAGCGCACGGTGCCCGAGCCAGTGACGTCCGCGGTGTATTCCGGCGCGTCAAAACTCACACGCACGTGGCTCTGCGCCGCGAGATTGTAAATCTCATCGGGCTGAATTTTACCGAGCAACCGCGCCAGCGCGCTGCCGTCAGCCAAATCGCCGTAGTGGAGAAACAATCGTTTCCCGCTCTGATGCGGGTCCTGGTAAATTTCCTCCAGCCGCCCCGTGTTGAACGTGCTCGCGCGGCGGATGATGCCGTGGACTTCATAACCTTTGCCCAGCAGCAGTTCCGCGAGATACGAACCGTCTTGTCCTGTAATTCCAGTGATCAGTGCCTTCTTTGCCATAATTCGCGGCGTGACGGTGCGGAAGTTTGTGGAGCGTGACAAGCCCGCAATCAATGGCAGAGCGGTCGATCACAGCCGGATTTCCTGAGAGCGCCCCTGATTGGTGGAGATGGCCGCACTCTCACAAGACGCGTTTATTTCGCCTTCACATCCTGCTCCCAGCGAGCCGCACGGCGTGAAAGGAATCGAAAGCTGTTTGTGTCTTTGATCTCGCGCCATGCAGCCAGCGCGTTCTTCGAGTCACCGGCCTGATCGTAGGCCATCGCGATTTGCGAGCGCGCCCAATCGGCGCGCGCCGGATTTTTAACGTTCTGCAGATAAAGCTCATAAACCCGCACTACGTTGTTCCGTTCCTCATTGCGGCGAAAAATGTCCGCGCATTGGCCGAGTAAATTCTCTTCATTGAATGTCGAACGCGCGTTCCGGTCCGTGGCGAGATCAAGATTTGGCAAAACGTATCCTTCGCAAATCCGCGCCGCGACGTAACCATTCATCGCGTAGCCGATGGCGTGGCGCGCAGCCGTCAGCGCAATGTTCACGCCCTCACGCCGGTGTTCGCGATTGCCGCTTTCGAGGAGATGCTTCGCAACGAAGAGTTCCTGGCCGACAGTCTGATACATCGCTTCATAGCTTGAAGCTCTGTTCAACTTTTCCTGGGCATCGGCAAGCAATTGCATACGCGCTTTCACCAGAGAGTTCGAGCCGCCTGCTCCCGAGGAGGAGGCGTCCGCAATCCACGTGCGCTGAAATTCCCAGAGATCATCCACAATCGGCGCGAGGACCTCTTCCTTTTGTTGCAGTTCGGAACGGCGCGACGCGGACTTTTCCCAGGACGCCATTTGTTCGCGCAACGTCATCACGTTCGATTGCAAAGTCGCCGCGGCGCCGTTGCTCGATTGCGATTCCACCGCCCGCTTCGTCAACGCGTCGAGTTTTACTTTCGCCTCCTTCAGATTGGCTTCGCTGCGGACAATTTCCCGCTGGAGCGCGAGCGTGGCGGTTTTCTGCGCCAGATATTCTTCGCGCAACGTCTCGAAGTCTTTGCCCGTGCGCGAACCTCGTGTCGGGCCCTTATCGTCCTCGTTCGACTTCGGTGACTTCGCCATCTCGGCTTTCGAAGGAAATGGAAAACTGACTTTGAAGTCGCTGGTGTGTGCCTGCTTCGCCAGGTAACGGTCCAGCTTCCACCGCACGAGCCAGGGCCGCGGCGGATTCGTGATGGAGCGCCAGCCGAAGTAACAACCGGCTGCGGCTGCGACCACAATGAACAGGATGCTCAGGGTGCGGCGCGAAAACCGCAGCTTCTTCAAATCAATTTCGCGGAGGTCGATGTCCGCTCTCATCCGTTCAGCAAGAGTGCGGGTTGCCACGTGAGGTTACATGGATGTAACCGCGCCCCGCCCCTTTCGTCTTCTGGACAGGCAGTCCAATACGGAGCCGGAGAATTATGATGAACAAATCCATTTCGCGGGTCACACGCTTGGGCAGCGCTCTGGTCGCGAGCGTTATTCTCAACGCGTCCGTTGCCTTGGCGCAAAACCCGCCGCCGGCGCAAACCGATGGCAACGCGAACGATCCAAACGCGACGCGCCGGGACCGTAGTAATCGCGGGCCAGGCCCCGGAAATCAGGGAGGAAATCTTCAAGGCGGTGGGCGCGGAAACTTTGGTGGCTCGGGTCTCGACGAAAAGCAAACGGAGTTGTTGCGCGAGGCCATGCAGGCGGACAGCGACGAAATCCGCAAGCTGGATGAAAAGCTGCGCGCCGCGCAAAAGGAACTTGTTCAAGCTGTCATCGCAGAGAAATACGATGAGAAGATCGTGCGTGAGAAGGCGGAAGCCGTTGCGAAGATTCAAACTGAAATCACGATCTTGCGCGCGAAGCAGGTGGCGACAGTCGCGCCGACACTGAAACCAGAGCAGCGCGAGCAATGGGAAAATTCACCAATCGCCATAGGGCTTTTGATGAGAGGCGGCGGCGGCTTTGGTGGTGGCCCCGGCAACGTTGGTTTTGCGAATGCCGGCAACAACAGGTTTGGCGGCGCACCGGGCAACACTGGCGTCGGTCGCGGAGATCGCGGTGGCTTTCAAGGCGGAAGTCCTGACGCCCAACAGCCAGGTGGACGCAACGTGCGCCGGAACAACACAGACCCGAACGCAACCGACCAATCGCGTCGTCGTGGTGGTAACGGCCAATAGTTTGTTCCCGAAGAATTGTGCAGCGCGGCATTCAAATTACCGTACGATTGTCGCGGATACGAAGGAAGCGATGAGTGGGCGCGTGAAAGCACGCATTTTGTTTATTGCCTGCGTGATCGGATTCTTCTTCGTCGGCATTCGTTGTGTTTACACAGTATTGAGTCTCGGCAGTGTGCAAATGATATGGAAAGAGCCAGGAAGATTGGGTTGGGGATATTACGCTTTTGAACCGCTGGCGTTAATACTATTCGGGGCTGGCGCATTCTTTCTGTTTCGAGACTGTGAGTTCAAAAGAACCAAGCCGCCGTCAAATTAGGACACTACCGAACATTTCACTTGCCACAAATTCTCGCCACGCTAAATTACGCTCGCGAAAAATGCCAGGTATGGCCGCAATCGGTTTAATCGAATCTGCATGAACATCCTTCCAAGGAGGGCGTCTTGAGCCGCCCATTTCCGTCTCGTTCCTGGTCCAGTGTTCCACAAGTAAGGGTCAACGGGAAAATCCGCGCCCGCGAAGTTCGCGTCATAGGCATCGACAACCAGCAGATCGGAATTCTTCCGCTCGCTGATGCCATCCGCCAGGCACAAGCGCTCGGCGTGGACCTCGTTGAAATCGCGCCGAACGCTAATCCGCCCGTGTGCCGCATCGTGGACTACGGCAAGTTCCGCTACGAACAGGCGAAGAAAGAAAAAGAGTCCAAGAAGCACCAGCACGCCAACAAGGTGAAGGAAGTACAGCTCAGTCCGCAGATCGATCCGCACGACTTCGGCGTGAAGTTGAACCACGCCATCGACTTCCTCTGCGAAGACATGAAGGTGAAGGTGACCCTGAAATTCCGCGGCCGCGAAATGGCGCACAAGGAATTTGGTTTTCAGCAGGTGAAGAAATTCATCACTGAACTTGGGCCTTGGGGACATCCTGATTTCGAACCGAAGCTGATTGGGAAAGGCATCAACGCGATGATCAGCCCGTTACCGAGGAACAAACGGGCGAAGCATCCGGGCGATGATGGCCAGAAATCAGTTGTCGCGCAAAACGGCCATGTGACAGAAAAAGAAAAGCCCAAACCGCATTCGCGCCCGGCTACGCCTCCTCAACCGGCGGCCGGCTTCGCGAACAATCCGTTCTCGCAGCTCGATTCGAAGATCCCTTCCTGAATCCTCTCAGCGTCCCCTTTCACGGCTTCAACACCACGTGCTTGATACGCTGCCGTTTCCACGTGTAGGTCACGTGAACGCGGCCGTCACTCGTCTGAATCACCGCGGGATAAGAGTACTCGCCCGGCTCCGTCTCCAACTTGATGACTTCTGTCCAATTGTTGCCATCGCGTGATGTCGCGACGCTCAACGGACTGCGGCCTCTCGTTGTTGGATTGTAAACCAACAGCGCCCGACGATCTTTCAACAGCACAGCGTCAATGCCAGCGCTCGGATTTGGCAGTGACGTCACTTTCATCGGAGAAAACGTTTTTCCACCATCCTCGGTCCAGCATTCAGTAACTTTTCCCTGCCGGCTCCGGCAAAGCAGTTGAACCTTCTGCGAATTCCACGCCAGCGCCGTTGGCTGGATCGCTCCGAACTCTTTGCCGTCGTTCAGCGCTTCCGTGCGTGTCCATGTCTTTCCAAAATCCGAAGTGAATTCCATGTGAATACGCCATCCATCGTGTTCCGTGCTCGAAGGACACCAAAGTTTATCGCCGATAAGAACCGGCTTGTCTTTGATCGGACCGAAGATGTCGTCTGGCAAACGCTGCGGCTGAGACCACGTTTTGCCGGCGTCTTCGGATCTAATGAGCATTCCCCACCATTTCGATGGGCTGGGGCCAACTTTGTAGAAGAGCAACAGTGGGCCGTCAGGCATCTGAAAAAGGACGGGGTTCCAACATGGAAAACGTTTGTCGGCTTGTACACCAGTTGCCACTTCGACGGGCGCTGACCAATTCTTGCCGTCATGCCGCGACGTCCAAATCGTCACGTCCGGCTCGCCCTCATCGCTACCGCCGAACCACGCCGCGATCAAACCTGACTTCGTTTCAGCAATCGTCGAAGCGTGGCACGACGGAAACGGCGCGTGTTCATATATGAATTCGGATTTCTCAATCTTCACAGGCGGCTTTGGCTTCGTGGTCAGTTCCCAATCGTCCGTGCGAAATGGCGTAGCGGGCAATCCTTCTTTGTTGAACAGATTCACCACTGGAAAATCCGCCCAGCCGTAACGCACCGCTACCGGTTTCAGGACCTCGGCGCTGTTGACCACAACCTTGTCCCCCTCGATCGCGGCGTTCGCCCAACGGAACTTCTGGTCCGCGCCTGCCACCGCGAATCCAGTCAGCGCTCCACCTTTCGCGACCAACCCGCCACCGACGTTCTTGAAACTCACAACGACCTTTTCGCCCTTGAATCTCACGCCGTCGTAAGTCGGGCCGTCCGCGACAATTTTTTCAGCGTAAGCAATTTTCCGCGCGAGCAACGCCAAACGTGCGCCGACCGGTTCCTTCTTCGGCGGATGAATGTCGTCCTTGTCGCCGACATCGGTGATGACGGCCACGCCGACCTTCTTCAGCTTCTTCGTTGCGAGGAGTTGAGCCTCACGCAACTCCGCCCAATCGCTGTCTCCCGGCGACGCCGTGATTTTGTCCATGCTTCGCCGCTTCCCTTTGTCCCACGGCGCAAGCTGCACTTCGAGAAACGTGAAGTCGCGGTCCCAATCGTTGCGCCAGTTGCGGATCATGTCCGCGAACAGCCGGCGATATTGCCACGCGCGACCCGCGTTGGATTCGCCCTGATACCAGATGGCTCCCTGTACTGCGAACGGAATGACGTTCGCAATCATGCCGTTGTAGAGTTCCGCCGGCGTCCACACGAATGGCGCCCACTCGTTGAAGTTCGTGTTGCCCGCCTTCTTCGCGGCATCGCGGCGTTTCTCCCATTGCGCCAGGTCGTTTGTGAACTTCCTGCGCTGCGGTTCGAACGCGTCGAGAATGTCCCGCTTGTATTCCTTGTCCGCCGCGAGCACTTCTTCGCGCATCCACACTTCCGCCGGCGAACCGCCCCACGACGTGTGAATGATGCCGACCGGAACGCCGAGCGCCTTTTGCAAATCGCGCGCAAAGTAATACGCCACCGCGGAAAAAGTCGGCACACTCTTCGGCCCGCACTCCTGCCACGACGCGCCCACGTTGTTCGTCGGCGCGTTCAATTTCAATTTTGGTACGGTGAACAGGCGGATGTTTGCGTTCGCGGAACTGGCAATCTCGCTGGCCGGCGCTGAAATCTGGTTCATCGACCATTCCATGTTCGATTGGCCGCTCGCCAGCCACACTTCGCCCACGAGCACGTCGTTGATTTGAATCATGGTGTGCTGGCCTCCGCCGGGCCGCGTGCCGGACACCTTCAGCGACTCCGCCGGGCCGGGTTTCAGGTTCTTCAACTTCACCATCCACTTTCCGTTCCGCGCCGTGGTGGAAACTTTCTGCCCGCGAAACTCGACTGTGATCCGCTCGCCATCGTCCGCCCAGCCCCACACCGGCACGGTCGTCCCTTGTTGAAGGACCATGTGGTCAGTGAAGAGATTGTGCAGCCGGACTTCAGCGCGAGTCGCGAACGCGGTAAATGCGAGGACAAGAATCGCACGAGACAATGCCTTTGGAATCATCCGCGAAGTCCAGTCGATCCCGTTCCACCCGTCAAGACACGGAACGCAAGCACAGGCACGGAGGCTGTTGAAGGGCCTTGAAGACGCACAACGGCGTTAAACGGCTTTCGTGCGTTTTGAAGCTACTCATGCCTTAATGCTTCGATGGGATCGAGCTTGGCCGCAGGACGGCACACCCATCAAACAGGACGTGTGGAATTTGATTTGGCGGCTGGCGCGAAATTAGACGATTGCGGATTGTCGATTGCGCTCGCGCCGCAGGGCGAACCGGAAGGCGATTAGCAAAACCGAAGTGAGCGCGACGAAGGCAATGAAATGATCCGCTCCGGCGAACGGTTGCGAAATTTCCGCAGCGAAGTCTGTCGGCGCGTGTCCGGGATGGGCTGAGGCCGCGCTCGTCAAAAGAATTCCCGCGAAAAATCCGGCGGCCAGCTTCGTGCGCTTCGTCTGCATGGCGCAAAACTAGAGAACGACCCGCAAAGGTCAAGCGCGCGAGGGCTGGACCGCGGGAATTTGATTTGCCTCCACCGCGCGCCGTGATGAAAGTATTGCCGTGCGCGTGAGGATCATACTGTTGGTTTCCCTCGTGCTGAATGTCGCGATGGCCGTCGGGCTCGTGACATGGATGTCGTCTGTTTCCAAAAGCCAGCCCCGCGGGGTGCGGCCCCTCAATGCCGCTGCGATCAATTCGCGCCCTGTTCCGATTCTCAATAAGACGAACGTGTTGATCCGCCCGCAATTCTTTACGTGGCGAAGCGTCGAGTCGGCTGACTACGCCGTTTATGTCGAAAACCTTCGGGCGCTCGGAATGCCGGAGACAACCATCCGCGACATCATTGTGGCGGACGTGGACCAAATCTTTGCCAAACGCCGGCGCGAAGAGGCGGCAAAGCAAGACGTGGAATGGTGGCGTTCGACGCCAAGTTTCGAAACGCAATCGAACATGGTCGCCCGCGCCGAAGCGCTGGAGGCCGAGCGCGCCGCATTGTTGACGAAGTTGCTTGGTCCCGACTGGAACAAGGGCCGCACGGAGGAACAAACGGCTCCACTGGCGCTGACCGGCCCAGTGCTCGGCAACCTGACCGACGACGTAAAGGCGAGCGTGCAGGAAATCGCGAAACGTTCCGCCGAGCGCGTGCGGGAATATTTTGCGCAAGCCGAAACAAACGGCGTGGCGCCAAACCTGATCGAACTCGCGAAGATGCGCGAAGAAACGCGCCAGCAACTAGCGGCCATTCTCAGCCCACAACAACTTGAGGAGTTTTTGCTGCGCTACTCCGAGAACGCGAATCGTTTGCGCCAGGAGTTCACCGGCATCAACGCCACGCCGGAAGAATTTCGCTCTCTGTTCCGCGCGATTGACGCTATCGACCGCGAGATTCAACTCCGTTACAGCGGAGACGACGCGGCGTCGCAACGCGCGCGCAGCGCTCTCGAACAACAGCGGCAGGCCGCCATTCGCAACGCGCTCGGCGCGGAACGTTTCGATGCTTACCAAACGTTGCGTGATCCCGCTTATCGTGAGGCTTTGGCCGTCGCGCAGCAGGCGGGCGGGGGTGAAAGTGCCGCGCTCGCCCTCTATGAAATCAACCGGGCCACGACGGATGAGTTAAATCGAATCCGCCTCGATCCTTCGCTCACCGAGGGACAGCGACAGCAGCAGCTTCAACAAGCGGAACTGGAACAGCAAAAAGCGCGCGCCTTGGTCCTGGGTGAACCGTTGCCGCAGGAAACCGTGGCCAGCTCCGCGCCGGCGCAACCGCAACTTCGTCCGCACGTCATCGCGCCGTTTGAAACATTGGGTCACCTTTCCATCCGTTATGGAGTGGGCCTCAGTGCCCTTCGGGAAGCGAATCCGGGCGTGGACATCAACCGCGTGCGGCCCGGGACCGTAATCAACATTCCGCTGCCGCCGACCGCAACCGCGCCACCGTCCATATTCCCGCCCGGGGCTGTGCCACGCTGAATTATTTCGCGAACGCGGCGTGTTGTTTGTTCCCTGACGACTCCATGTAGGCCAGCAGATCGAGAATCTCGTCCTTCGTCAGAATGTTCACGAGACCTTCGGGCATGGGCGAAAGCTTCGAGGGCGCGCGGCCCTTCACGTCAGATTTCCTGAATTGAATTTTTTCGCCAGTCAATGGATTGATGACGAGCACCAGTTTCGTGTCCGTGTCTTCCACGATGCGGCCAGTCGTGTCCTCGCCGTCCTTCGTCGTCACGGTCATGTTTTGATACTGGTCGGAAAGAACTTTCGACGGATCGAGCAATGATTCGAGCAAATCGCGCCGCGTGTATTTCGCGCCCGCCCCACTGAGGTCGGGGCCAATGGAACCACCTTCGTTGTTCAGCCGATGGCACTGCGCACATTGCCCGGCGAGAAAAGCCTCGCGTCCGCTGGCGTAATCGCGCCCGCGCGACGGGCCGTTCAAATCGTTCGCGAAGTCGGCCATCTTCCACTCGCGTTGGAACTTGTGTTCCTTCTGCGGCTTTAACAACGCCAGGCTGGCCGCCGCGGGATCGTTGAGCAACGGCGCCAGTTCCGTGCGCTCGCTCTCACTCAGGCCGTCGAGGATTTCCTTCTTCAGTTTCTTGATGAAGTTATTGTAGCTCGAACCGTTGGCGGGCTTGATGCCGACGTCGGCGAACCATTGCTCGAACTGCGCCGGATGTTTCGTCGTCATCGCGAATGACATGACGTAACGCCTGCGCTCGTCGCTGGTCCACGTCTTGGCCTTCCGCAACGTGACGAGGTAGTGCAACTGCTCCTCCTGTGTCTCGGCTTTCGCAATGAGGTCGAGCGTCTTACCGACCACTCCGGGTGCGTCGAGATAGACGAGAATCTGCGATAGTTCGCGATTGAGCGGCCACGACTTCGCGGGATAGAGCGGCGAAAGCTTTTCAATTCCTCGCTGGACGGTTTCATCCGAGGGCCGGCCATGCCGCGCGATGCCCACCTCGATAACACGAAGTTTCAGCAACTGCTGTTCTTCCGGCAACGAAACCGTGGGAAATTTCGCGAGCGCCGCAGCTACATCGGGTTGGTCCGAAATGGTGCCTACACGCGCGAGCGCGAGAAGCGCGGTCAGCGCCGCATTCGGGTTCGTCTCCGCAAGCGCCTTGCTTTTCCATTCGGAAACTGGCTGCGACTCGATGGCGATGCGCGCGGCGTAACGGATGAAACGGTCCTCACTGCGCAAATGCGGCCAGACCGTCGCCACGGCCTTCGGGTCTTGCTTGCCATGGAAAGATTCGAGTTCGTGACGCATTCGCCTTTGCTCCTCTTCTGCGGAGGGGGGACGAACTTTATTTGCTTCTTGGAGCCCATATTGACTCAACTTCATTGATTCCACATGACTGACACGATACAAACCTGACTGCGTGCCTCGTCCGCCCGTCGCAAAATAAAGCGCGCCGTCGGGTCCAACTTCCATGTCAGTCACGTTAAGCGGCTTTCCCTTCACCAGCGTGTCGAAAGTTCCCTTGTAGCTGGATCCATTGGGAGTCAGATGCACGGCCACAATTCTTCCGTACGACCAATCCATCATGAGGAGTGCGTCCTGGTAGTGACGCGGGAACTTTGCCTTCGTCGGAACCAACACTCCCGTCGGCGAGCCGATGCCGATGTCCACCGTTTCGGGCAGGCTGTCCTGGTAATACGTCGGCCACTTCGCCGAACCTTCGCGGAAGCCCTGGTCGCCGCCGCTCACGATGTGATACGCGCGCGTCG
>JGI10216J12902_101299246_pt1 | contig 10282 bp, 10 predicted proteins | sample KanNatreferecore_FD_12902 | JGI IMG/M metagenome (IMG submission 12902)
GCTGTCCCCGCGGCCTCCCACGCCGCGCAGGCAGCGGAAGCGCAACCCGAGCCGCGCCTGGTCCGGCCGGTGCGGCGGAATACCGTGCGGCTCGCCGGAAGCATGGCTCCGGGCCGGGACGTCCGCCCGCAGCCGCTCCTCGCCCAACCCAACGCAGGGAAGCCTGCCGTGGAGCTTCGGGCTACGGAGCCGACCACCATCGTTATGATGCCGCCGGCCGACATGCCCGCAATGCCCGGTGAGCCCGTGATGAACAGCACCACGGCGCCGGGACCCGAGTCCGTTGCCGGCGGAATGGAGAAAGAGCCGAGCATGCGGATGGCCGGGATGGCGGCGGAGATGGAGCCGGCGGTGGACGATGAGGAAGGCGTGCGACAGCTCCGGATGTTCATCGAAGAGCGCAACAAGATGGTGCCGCAGCCGCCGGCGACGTCCCCCAGCCGCGAGAGGAAATCACGGAAGTCGCTTTAACGACGGCTGACGATCAGCATTGAAAACGGGAGGCCTCGGCGGCCTCCTCTGCATTCCTGCTCCGCTTCCAGACCGCTTAGCCGACGACTTTCCCGGCGGCCGGCTGGATCCACGCGTGGTAATGCTGATCGACGCGGCTTTCCGCCGTGCCGCCGCGGTGGATGAGCACCCGGTACCGGAAGCGCAGGGTGCTGCCTTTCGCCTGCTGATAGCCCCCCGCGGGACCGTTCCCGAAAGCCTTCTGCCCGGCGAAGGGGTTGGTGCCGACCAGTCCGTATCCCCGGGCGTGCCAGCGGCAGGGGTGGTTCGTGTTGCCGGGGTGGTCCATCATGGCGATGCCGTAAGTCTGCCCGTCGATGGGCCCGCAGTAGTCCAGCCATGCGGCGGGTTTGCCCCAGCAGGCTTTCTCACCGACGGCGCGCTCGTTGTTCTCCATTCGACCGCCTTCGTTTTCCTTGATGGTATGAAAGACGCGCCAGGCCAGGATGCCGCCCTCTTTGGTGTCGCCGTAGTGTACATCCTCGTAGGCGGCGCTGAGCTCCACGTCGTAGTCCAGCAGCCGCCGCTCGGGGCCGGCGTTGTAAACGCGGAGGGTGCGGCGCTCGTCCAGGACCGGCTTGCCCTCCCGTGAGGTCCACGTCGAGGAGGCGGTGAACCCGCCGAAGACGGGCCCCTCGAAGCGCCGCTCGATGGCCTTGTGCTTCGTGTAGCCGTGCCGCGGGCCCTCGCTCCAGTTATCCACGCCGCTGACCTCGTCGAAGGCGGTCCAGAAGGAGCGGTGGTGGGGGTGGTCCTGGTCCTTGGCAGCCTTTTCCTCGGGCACGTCCATCATCGGAAAGCTGCGGGTGACCGGTTTGCCGTCCGGACCGATCACCGGGTAGAGGAACGGCCTGGGCGCGGCCGCATCGAAATTGTAAGTCGCGAAGGGGCCCTCAGGGAGGGTGACCGCCAACTGGCTGGACCCCGTCTCCTTCAGCGAGACGCGAGCTCCGGTTCCTGCTTCGACCACGGTGTAGCGAGTCTTCTTGCCGGCCTGGAGCCCGCCCACGATGGCCACGAGGCGGTCGCCGTCTCGCTGCGCGGGGACCTGCCGGGACCCGCCCTCCTCGCGCAGGGCCAGCAGCCCCGAAGGGAGCCTGACGCCCGCCACCGGGATAGCAACCGGTGCCGGAACCGACTGGCCCATCTCCGAAATGATCTCAATCACGGCCATCGAACTGCTCCTTCGGGCGGCGCCCGCGTTAGGCGGTCCCTTATCCCATTGGTCACGCGGCGGAGAAGACCTCCCTCAGATAGCGCAGACTGTCTCGTGCGATGGTCTCGGGATCGGGCGAGTAGTCGAAGACCTCCACCGAGACCCAGCCGGTGTAGCCGGCTTCCTTCAGCGCGGAGACGATAGGGCGGAAGTCGGTGTCGCCGAAGCCGGGTCCGCGGCGGTTGGCGTCGTTCGCGTGGAAGTGGCGCACCAGCGCCGCGAATTCGCGGATGATCTCCGCCGCCGGACGGTCCTCGGAGCACATCGACTTCACGTCCAGCATCATCCGGAAGTTCGGATGGTCGAGCTCCCGCACCATCCGCGCCGCGTCCGCGGCGGTGAGAATGAAGTCCGACTCCGGCGCGGGCAGCGACTCCTGGCAGAGCACCACTTCTCGCTCCGCGAGCGTGGGCAGCACCTGGCGGTAGGAGTCCTGGATCCGCTCCCAGGCCCCGGCGACGTCGCCGTCCTCCAGCCGCCGCTGGGCCGGGGAGCCGAAGATCATCACTGGCGCGCCGACGTCCCCCGCGAAATCGACCAGCGCCCGGAGGTAGTCCACCGTCCTGCGCCGGAGCGCCTCGTCGCGTGTGTGAATATGCAGACCCTTCGGAGACGCGAGCAGCCAGTGCAGGCCGACGATCTCCAGACCCGCGTCCTCCGCCTGGCGCCGGATGAGCCGGCGCTGCTCCGGCGAGACATCCGTCACCGCCTGGGCGAAGGTGAACGGGGCGATCTCCACGCCCTGGTATCCCGTCTCCGCCACGAAGCGGCAGACACGGTCCCAAGGCCAGTCGCCGAAGGTCTCGTTGCAGATCGCGAAAGGCTGCATGTGAGTCCGGGAAGAGTGGCTTAAAGTCCCCGCAAGGCTACCACATAGGCCGCGCCGATGACCGGTAGCACGCCCACGATGACGGCCGCGGCGCCGCCGCCGGGCTTCACCAGGAGCGCCGCGGAGACCATCATCGTCAGAACCGCCGCGGCAGCGAACCCCGCGAGCATCGCCTGGCCGCTCCGCCGCAGCCGCGTGGAAGCGGCGGCGGCGATGGTCCCGGTGGCGACGGTCAGGGCCAGGGAAGCGGCCACCGCAAGCGCGAGTTGCGGCGCGCTCCAGGTGAACGGGGTGAACGACTGCAGGAGCGGCGCGTAGTGCGGCCGGGCGACCACCCAGAGGGCTCCGATGATCGTGAAACTGAGCAGCACCGGCCCGACCCGCCCGGCGAGCAGCCCCAACAGGAGGTCGTGGGGAGAGCCCATGGCGGCACGGAGGTCGTCCAGGCTCTCCCGCTCACGTTCGGCGCTGATCGCTGAGCTCATCAACGCCGCCGCCACCAGGGCTGGATAGGCCGCCAGCATCGTGAAGCAGAGACCTAGGATGTCGATGCTGGGCAGCCCCGCAACCGGCGTGAAGGTGAAGTACGCGGGCGCCGCGCGGCGGCCGAGGGTGAGGGCGCCCCAGACGATGTACGGCGCGAGAAAGAACCAGGCGATGGCCGGCACGCCCCACCCTCGCGCGTCCTTTGGAATCCGCAGGCCCAGCCACAAGCGCCAGTCCCGCGCCTGGTGCCGCAGCGCCCGCCATTCGCGGATCGCGAGCGGGTTCTCCGGCAGCCGCAGGAGCGCCTCGAAGAAGCCGGTCTCGCGCCGCAGCGCCGCGGGCGCCTCAGCTGCGGAATTCATCCCTCATCCCCTCATCCCTCGACAGCGGCAGCCTTACAGGCTGTCCCGTCCGCGCGGAGCGGTAAACGGCGAGGATGATCTCCACCGCCGGCCGCGCGTCCTCGCCGGTGACCATCGGGTCGCGGTCCTCGCGGATGGCGTCGACGAAGTCCTGGAGCTGGATGACGTGGCCGCGCATCCCGATCGCGCGCGGGTCCGAGGCGGCGGTGCCGGTGCCGTCGCCGCCGAAGTCCGGCTCCGGCTCTCCGGGCACCACCCACTTCACGATGCGCTCGCCGTCGACCATGATGGTCCCACGGTCGCCGTGGAACTCCATCCGGTGGTCCAGTCCGCCCCACTGGTCGACCCGGACCGTGCCGGAAGGCTCCCGCTCCCACTCGGCGCTGCCGACGACCGACGTGGTGCCTTCCAGAGTGCCGAAGGCGCCGCTCTTGAACCGGATGGCGGAGACGGTAGTGTCCTCGACCTCGACCTCGCGGGCCATGTGGTCAGCGAAGCTGAAGATCGTCTCGACAGGCCCCATCACCCACTGGAGCTGGTCGACCAGGTGGACGCCCTGGTTCATCAGCGCTCCGCCGCCGTCCAGACCCCACGTCCCCCGCCAGGCGCCGCTGTCGTAATACTTCTGGGACCGGTAGTACTTCAGGTAGGCGTCCCCGAGGAGCATCCGCCCCAGCTTGCCTTGCTGGACAGTCTCCCGGATCGTCTGCCAGAGCTCCGAGGTCCGCCGCTGGAAGATCACGCCGAGCTTCGTTCGGTTGCGCCTCGTGACGGCGACCATCTCGTCGATCTTCGCCAGCGTGATCTCGATCGGCTTCTCCGTCATCGCGTGCTTGCCCGCGTTCGAAGCCGCGATGACCATGTCGCCGTGCAGCCCGCTGGGCGTGCAGATACTGAGGGCGTCGACCTCCGGATCCTCGAGGAGCGCTTCGTACGACGTGTAGACCTTCGGGATACGGTAGGTCGCCGCGAACTGCTCCGCCCGCTCCCGCACGACGTCGCAGCACGCCGCCAGCCGCACCCCCTCCACGTGCTCCGACAGGGCGCCCGCATGCCACGGCGCGATGACGCCGCAGCCGACGATGGCGTATCCGACCGTCGAGTTTGGAGAGCTGGAACGGGCTATCACCGACGACTCCCGACCTATCCTTCGGGGAGCTCGGGTCGCGGGCGACGCGCTTCCTCAGCGAAGCGAACTCGGAGATCCGCCAGCGCAATCGCAAGTTCGGCCCGGACGGTTTCCCGGCTATTCTCGCGCGTCCCCTCGAGCGCCGTTCGAAGAGTCGCCAACTCCACGTCGATGTTCCCCAAACGGGTGTTAACCGCCGACTCGAACTGCTTCGCGTCTTGCCGCAGTTGCTTCACGTCCGTCTGGAGGTCCTGAATGTGCCGGGTCAACGAAGCGACCTCTTGAAAGATCTCCCACACGCTAGCCATTTGAGGCGATGCTCGTGGTAGCCGCCATAATGTCACGCCGCAGCCCACGGGTCTCTTCGATCACCCCGAGCACCGCGTTATCAAGCTCGCGAATCGCGTCGCAAAGCGCCGTCAGCTCCTCTTCGGAGAAGGACTCAGCTTTATCCAGGTCGATGTTGACGATCTCACCACGCCGGGCTCCGGAAATCAGCACGGCCTCGACTAGCTCGCTCATAAGCGCCTCCCTCCGTATCGTACCGGGGCGGCAACGTTGCGTCAAGAACAGCCGGCCGCCTGGATCTTTCTAACGGCGGCGGCGATCTCATCCATGTCGGCACGCTCCGCGAGCAGCAGTCCCTGACCCAGCCAGACCGCCTCGTCGCAGGCGTGCTCAACCTCCGGCAGGTGAACGGCGCCGTAGTCTACGCGGCCAGCGTAAGGGTGCGTCGAGGTATCGACCTTGAACGCGGGGCTGCGGTAGAGCGGCGAGTAACCCACGCTGCAAGGAACGCCCTCCGCCCGAAGGGCATCGACGAAGTCCTCCCGGGACATCCCGCCGAACGCCTCCGCCTCGTAGCGGAAGATGAAGAGGTGATACGCGTGCTGCGTGATGCGCGGATCGCGGCTGAGCGGCTGTATGCCCTCGATCCCGGAGAGCTGTGAGGCGAGGTACTGGGCGTTCTCGTTGCGCCTCCGGGTCTGCTCCGGCAGCCGGCGCATCTGCGAGAGCAGCAGCGCCGCCTGGAACTCCGTCATCCGGTAGTTGCCGGACAGCGCCCGGTGCTCGTACCACCCGCCTTCGCGCACGCGGCCGCAGTTCGAGAGGGACCAGGCTCGCTCGAAAGTCTCCTCGTCGTCCGTGATCACGACTCCGCCTTCGCCGGCGTTGAGGTTCTTGCTGGCCTGGAAGCTGAACGTGCCGGCCTTGCCGATCGCGCCGACACGGCGGCCTTTCCATTCCGCCAGGTGCGCCTGGGCGGCGTCCTCGATCAGGATCAGCCCGCGCCGCCGCGCCAGGTCCGTGAAAGCGTCCAGGTCCGCCGGACAGCCGGCGACGTGCACCACGGAGATCGCACGCGTGCGCTCGGTGATCGCCGCTTCCGCGGCAGCGGGATCGAGATTCAGGGTGGCCGGGTCGACGTCCGCGAACACGGGGACGGCATTGATCTGCACGATGGACGAGGCCGTGGCGATGAAGGTGTAAGGGGAGGTGATCACCTCGTCGCCCGCCTTCACCCCGGCGGCGCGCATCGCGATCTCCAGCGCGACCGTGCCGTTGGCGCTCGGGACGGCATACGCCGCGTTGTGGAGCGCGGCCCACTCCTGCGCGAACTCGCGGTTCTTTGCACCGTTCCCCGAGAACCACTTGCCGCTGCGGACCACGTCCGCCACGGCCTGCGCGTCTTCTTCGTCCCACACCGGCCACACGGGCCAGGGACGGCTCCGCAGCGGCCGACCGCCGTGCACCGCAAGCTGCTCCACCATCGCCGCTATCATCGCTCCCTCCGGCAGGCCGGCGCCCCCGCCGGGATGGGAGGAAGGGGAGGCGCCAGGTACGACCGGTGAGATTGTAACGCCTCCGCAGGGCTCAGGCCGGAGAGCTAGCGCGGACGGCGCATCTTCCGCTCGAAGGGCCGAGCCCGGACCTCCTCAGCTTCCGGCTGCCATCCCGCGCGCGGACGCCCGCGCGGCGTGGGGGGACGGTACGCGAGACGGTGGTAGCGGACTTCGTCGATCGAGTGGAGCAGTGCGGGCTGGACGAAAAACGGGTTCTCCGGGCTCTTGTCCGCGGTGCGGTGGTACTGCTCCGTGAACACCGCCTCGTAGGCGGGGAACCCCAACATCAGGTGGACCGAGCGGTCCCGCCCGTCCGGCCGGGTTACGGGCGAGCCTCCGGCGAGAGGCAGCATGCCGTCGCCGACGATGGTGATTCGGTCCAGGCGCCATTTCTCGCGAGGAGCCTGGGGATCGCCGGTGTCAGGAGCGCGGTCCATGGCGGCGTTCCAGTACTCGATCTGGCGCTGCGCCCAGTCCTCCCAGGAGTTGCTGCCCGCGTTCAGCGCCCGCTGGTGGCGGTGGAAGTAGTTGACCAGGCTCTCCTCCACCCAGAACCCCACGCTCAGCGCGTCCGACGAGACCCTGCGGACGTTGTTCTCCTCGCAGGTCTCGGCGACTTCGTTCTGCGGGTCCACGACCAGCTCGATCTGGTGGCGCCGGCCGTCCCAGGGCTCGCTGTACATTGCTTCGGACTGGCCGAAGCGAGCGATCTTCGGCAGCCGGCCCGTGCTCACGGGCTGGCCGTCGACACGCCACTCGATCTTCACCGGAGGCGCCTCCCCGGTGCCGTAATTCTTTACGTGGGCGAACCACGACACGCTCTGCCGCGCCTTGAGCGTCTCGCCGGCCTCGTAGTTGAGGCGCGGCTGGCGCTCGATGAACGTCACGTCCCAGTCGGGCCGGGCGTCCGGGTGTACCACCAGGTCCAGCGGCTTGGAGCGCACCCCGTGGTAAACGGCGGTGATGCGCGCCGGCCCGGCTTCCGCGGCATTGAACCGGCTGAAGGCGTCCACCGTCCCGCGTGTGCGTGGGCTGATCTCCCAGGTCACGTCGGGCGTCATATTCTGGCGCCCGCCGGCTTCGAACGTGCCGTTCGCGCGCAGGGGCAGCAGGCTTCCGCTTCCGACCTCCGGCACCGGGGCAGTGATCTCCATTTTCGAGAGCTTCTGGGGGGTCCAGAGGATCCACTCCGCCAGCGCGGGGCCGCCTTCGCCGGCGAGCCGCTCGCACTCCAGCCGGTAGACCCGGTAGGGGCGCGGCTTTTGGAAGAGCGCCCGGTCACCCGCGGGGTCCGGGGGCGTCCGGCCCGGGACCATCACCCGATAGCTGCCGCGCTTCCCTTGCATATCCTGGAGCGTGTCCGCGGCGGCGACCGACCAGCGGTGCGCGGCACCTTCGCCGAAGACGACGTTGACCTCATCGACGGCGCGGGGAACGTCGAGAGCGACCTGGCAGAATGCTTGCCGGGGCGCCGGCGCGGGAGCGGTTCCGGCGCGGGCATAGGTGCGGGGGTTGCCGTCGAAGAGGAGCGAGAGCCCACCCGTGTCGAGCTCCGTGTGGCTCAGAGACGCCCGCTTCTGCCGCTCCAACAGCAGCACGTCCATCGGTCCGGACAGCATCAGGTCCGCGGCGGCCGCCGGTTTCGCCGGGGCCGCCGCCGGCTTCTTCACGGGCGCCTTCGGTGCCGGCTTCTTTGCGGGCGGCGCAGCGAGTGCGGCCGGCAGCAACAGGGCCACGGGCAAAGTGAGAATGGCAAGCAGACGGCAGGTTCGGTAGGGGATCGGTAGGCGCATGGTGAGAGTCGTGTAGCGCAACCAGGCGAGGGCCAGGCAGGGAAGACAGCTTTACATTCACCACCCACCCGCGCCGATAAACACGAACCCTTGGAGCGCGGGCTCCATGGAAGTACGCTCAGGGGAGCTGGATGCGGTCCTTCAGATCCGGGTTGGGCCGGTAGAGGACGAACGTCCCGCCCACCACGCCCACCAGCACTGCCTCCACCTCGGCCGCCAGACCCGCGGCGATGTCGCGCGCGCGCTCGCCGGCGGTCTTCAGGACGCGGACCTTTACCAGTTCGCGCCGCCGGAAGAGGTCGTCCAGGGCCGAGCGCATGGCCGGAGTGCTCCCCTCACGCCCAATGTGGAGCTGCGGCTTGAGGGACTGGCCCAGCCCGCGAAGGAAGACAACCTGTTTCGTGGAGAGCGTCATTAGCGAGCGAATGGTATCACCGCGCCTCACATCGTGCCTCTCGGAGTCCTTGGGAGGCAACGGGGCGGCGGGCGCGAAACTGACTCCCCAGGAGGACGCAATGAAGCGACTGGTAATCCTCGCGCTGGCGCTGGGCACGGCTGTGCTGACGGCGGCAACCGTCCGCCCCCTGGTGGCGGCGGCGCGGCAGCTCGACATCTATTTCATCGACGTGGAAGGGGGCGCGGCGACCCTGACCGTCACGCCCGCCGGGGAATCGATCCTGGTGGACTGCGGCTGGCCGGGGCAGAACGGGCGCGATGCGAACCGCATCGCCCACGTGCTCAAGGGCGTGGCGCGCCTCAGCCAGCTCGACCACTACGTCACCACCCACTGGCATACGGACCACTACGGCGGGATCGAGCAGCTCGCGAAGCTCGTTCCGATCCGCAGCTATTGGGACCGCGGCGTGACGGACACCGGGGACGGCGGCGACTTCCAGACGCTGATGGCCGCCTACAAGCGGACCAGCGGCGGGCAGTCCCGGGCGCTGAAAGCCGGCGACAGCATCCCGCTGAAGCCCGGAGGGCTGCCCCTGAAGCTGGAGATCCTCGCCTCGGGCGGCAAAGTCGTCGGCGAGGGAGCCGCCGAGGGCGCCATCTCCTGCGCCGCCCACCCCGCGAAGGCGGTCGACACCAGCGACAACGCGAAGAGCCTGGCGCTGATGCTCCGCTATGGCAGTTTCGACTTCTTGAACTGCGGCGACCTCACCTGGAACATCGAGCACAAGCTGGCGTGCCCAACCAACCGGGTCGGAAAAGTCGACCTATGGCAGGTAACACACCACGGCGCCGATTCCAGCAGCAACCCCGCGCTGGTTAAGGCGATCGAGCCGCGCTGCGCGGTGATGTGCAACGGCCCGAAGAAGGGCGGCTCCGTCGAGGCAGTGCGCACGATCAAGAACACGCCATCCATTCGCGGCTTTTTCGCCCTGCACCGGAACGTGACGAGCAGCGCCGACGACAACGCGGCGCCGGAGCGCACCGCCAACCTGGAGGAGCAGTGCCTCGGTGAGTTCATCCATGTGCGGCTGAACGACGGCGGGACGGAGTACAGCGTGCAGAAAGGCACCGGGCCCACTATCCAGTCGTTCAGGGTTCAGTAGACCCTGGGGCGCGGGCATCCTTGCCCGCACTCTCGATCGTGACCCTTGCGGGCAACGATGCCCGCGCTCCATTGGAGGAGTCAAGATGGAAGGTCTCAAGAAAGGTCCGGCGGTGCCGTCGTGGCTGGCTTCCGGGCTCATCGCCCTGGTCGTGGGCGGCGCGGGCGGTTATTACGGCGCAGCTTGGACAGGTAAGGCCAACGCCGATTCCGGCGGAGCCCCGCCGCCGATGATGGGCGGAGGCGGAGGTCCCGGAGGGATGATGGGCGGCGGAGGTCCCGGCGGGGGCGCCGGCGGGCCCGGGGGCGGCGGCCAGCAATCGCCCACCGCGGCGCTCACGCGCTACGTGCGGAGCCTCGCCGTGTTGGAGCGCTACCATGCGACGCCCCTCACGGCGGACCAGAAAGCGAAGCTGCAGCCGGCGCTCGCCGCGATCGAGCCGGACAAGTCCCTGAAGGACGAAGACGCCGAGAAGATCGTGTCGACCATCGAGAGCACGCTCACCGAGGACCAGAAGAAACTGGTGGCGGATCTCCGCCCCGGCCGCGGCGGTG
>JGI10216J12902_101372573_pt1 | contig 10282 bp, 6 predicted proteins | sample KanNatreferecore_FD_12902 | JGI IMG/M metagenome (IMG submission 12902)
CGATCGTGCCGGTGAAGGTGATGTTGTTACCCGCCAGCAAGCCACTGGTTACTACGACGTCCGCCTTGAGAACCGTGTTGCCCTGAACACTGACCGAGCCGCCGCTACTCGTCAGGTCGTTATGGAGCTCGATCCCCGCCCCGGTACTATTGTTGATCGTGATGCCGCCGGCGCCCGACAGTTTCGCCGCCTTGATCGTGTGCGAGGCGTGTCCGGTAATAAGGTTGATCGATCCGGCCCCAGTCGTAATGACCTCGAACGCGGCGCCGTGATTGCTCGACGTCAAGTCAATGCCGCCGGTCGCCGTCGTCCCGGTCTGAAGAGTGATGCTTTTACCTGGGAGTATTGTGAGATTGCCGCCTACGAAATCGCCCGATACCGATATTGACTGATGGGCTATCAGGACGATGTTGGCATCTGTCCCTTCAATTTCACTTTCGTGGACGGTGAAATTGGCCGGCGTCGCGCCCACAAAGATTTCGCCGGGTCCGCCGCCACCGGTACCGCGTAAAGTAGTGTCATCAGCGGTACCAGTATCCGTATCATCCCCGTCGTCAGGTGCTGTTGGGGTGTCTGATCCGACGATGGTGATTGTGTCAGGGTCCAACAGTAGCGTGCCCGCGCGCCCTCTCCGCGCGCTGACGTCAACTCTTGATATGACTCCAGGCGCATCGAGGAACTTGCCGGACACTTCCACAAGCCCGCCATCGCCGGACTGCTCTCCGCCGCGCGCGGATACGCGCCCGTAGAATTGAGTAATTTCATCCGACCAGATGATGACTTTACCGCCATTCCCTGTTTGGATTGCATCGGCAGCAATAAGGACGTCGGGACCGACATAGGTTCGCAGGGCATTCTGGATGCCAGGATTGCCGCCCTGGAAATCACCGCCCACTAAAACGATGCCGCCGCCCGTGAACCCAGACGCGTTGACCGTCGCATTGCGTAGGAGACCTACTCGCGGGCCGAGCAGCAGAACTTTCCCGCCAGGACCCTTATGGCCGTAGGCGTCGATCAGGCCGCTCGCCAACATTGCGCCTTCGCGGGCTTCGATCCAGGTTTCGCCGCCTCGCTTGCCACTGACATTCAGAACGCTGGTGTCGCCAAGGGTAATGTCGGACAGCGCGGCGACCTTGACCGCGCCCCCGGTGGAAGTGGTTCCCGTGGCTTCAAGCGTGCCATTGACCTCGACCGAGCCTTGCTCTGCTGCTATCGCGATGGTACCGCCGACCGCGCCGCTCGCGTCCACCTTGCTGTCGGACTCGAGCTTGATGCTGTCGCCCGCCGCGACGCTGATGGATCCACCACCCTGTAGCCCGCTGGCGCTGACTTTGGCGCCGGCCGAGACGGAGGCCTGGGTTGCCGCCCCGATCGCGATCTGGCCACCGCGCCCGCTACTCGCATTCGCGCTGAGCTGACCAGCAACCTGCACCGCGCCGGCGGCCGAATTCAGTGCAACCGTTCCACCGTGTACGCCGTCAGCGCTCAGCCGGCCGCTGGGCTCGATCGTGACGCCTTGGTGTCCGGAAATGTCGATGTTGCCGCCGCGGCCGGCGGTCGCGTTCGCTTCCACCGTGCCGGCGACGACCGCCGTGCCGGTTTGCGCCTCGACCTTGATCGAACCGGCGGTGGGCCCGCTCGCGGTCGTAACGCTGCCCGCTTCGAGCTTGACGTCCTTGACCGCCTTGAAAACGATCTTGCCGTTCTCACCGACGACTGCAGTGTTGGCATTTGCGGTGCCGCCATGCCGCACCAGGCCGGCATACATGCCAATGTGTCCGCCCGCCGCGAACAACTGGCCCAGGTTAAGCGCCTGGTTGTCGGGAGCCGTTACCTGGACGCGGATTTCGGGAGTACCCGCGTCGACCAGCTCGATGCTCTTGCCCGCCGCGAGGACGATCTGACCTTGCGGTGTCCTGATGACGCCGTGATTCTCGATGTTCTGGCCGACGAGATAGACCATCCCGCCTTTGGCAGTCTTGATCTCCCCATGATTGACCACCGCAGCGCCCGTGCCGGGCGCTGCCTCTGTGAACCGTTGCCTCCCCGCCAGAAAATCGCTGTCGGAGAGCTTGTGACTGGAAGCGACGAACCCCGCGACATCAATGACGGCACCCTTGCCGATCGTGATGCCGTTGGGATTGATCAGGAAGACGCGTCCGTTGGACTGCAGTTGGCCGAGTATCGTCGAAGGCGTAGCGCCCGTGACGCGATTCAGGACTGCGCTCGCGCCCGACTGCTGGAGGAACTTGGTGATTTCCTGGCTGGCGATGCCGAAGCTTTGCCAGTTGATGATGGCGCCGGGAGTGTTGGTGACGGTAAGGGTGTTGCCGTGGGTGGCAAACGTCGCCTTGCCGTGGGTGACCGTGGGGTTGACCGGGTTGGCGTACGACACCTCGGCCGCAAAGCACGAAGCGACGGCGAGCGCCAACAGCTTGCGCTCCCAAGCACCCCTGGACTTTTGCTTCTTCATCCCGCCCCCGACGGCGCTTTTGCGCATCCCCTGGTAGGGTTAACGCAAAGCCCTGTAATTCGACCACTAACTCGTGAAGGGCGACAGGACTTATGCAACAGCGAAGCGCCCCCCTGCCCGGGTCGCCAACCCGGATATTCGATTGATTTTCTAAGCAAAAGCCACGCCACTATCCCAGAACCAAAGCGCGGCTCCAATAAGGAACGCTACAACCGTTTGTTTTAATACAACAAATGGTGTCCGCCGGCCTAGTTCTCCGACTCAGTAGACCCAAGCCAGGGAGAGGTGGAATTTCTGGATATTCCGACGGGTATCCGGCGCGTTGTAGTTGGTCCCGTCATGAAGCACGTGAGCCACGTCCAGCCGCATCGTAAAGGAGGTCTTGTAGCTCAGCCTCAGTCCCAGCCCCGCGCTGTCCAGACTGGCTTGGTCCAATTCATTATCCGTGGTGAAGTTCCGACGCAAGGATCCGGTGTCATAGAAGGCGAGGAAACGCAGGCGGCCATCCGCCAATCCCCAGGCCTTACCATAGTCCGGCGTATAGAGCTCGAAGGTGGTCTTGTAGCCCTTGTCGTTTGACGCGTAGCGCTCGTTGAATCCCCTGATGTTGTCCGCGCCGCCGATCCCGAACTGTTCGGGCGCGACCAATGCGTCGTTGGTGAACTGTCCGGCGAAGTTGGTGCGAAACTGCCAGTCGGCTGGGAGCACTTTCACGTAGTTCAGCCCGGCGCGGTACAGCCTGTAGTTCGCGGTGCCTACTCCGAAGCGGGCGCCCTGCGCCTTGAAGTCCTCTTCCTGTCCGTCGTTTCCGCCCGGGATGTTTTGGGCCATGTTGAAATAGACACTGAGATCGTGGCCGGTCAGGCGCAGGTTGGCCGTGTAAGTGAGGCTCAGCGGGTGCACCGTAATATCCGGAACGAGGGTAGGCTCCCCACCCGCTCCCTCCGTCGTGACCTGGTTTTGGTAGGCGCGGTAGTCGAGTCCGTAGATGAGTTTCTGTTCGAGGTCGCCCAACTTGGGGAGTGCCTGGTTGTAGCGAACTCCGTAGATCGAGCCCTGCCCGGCCACCACGAACAAGTCCTGCACGGTGCCCGAGTCTACGTTCGAATAGCCGCCGATGAAGTCGACCGAATTCCCGCTCTCGTAAAAAGGGATCTTGTAGCCAACGCCGAAGACCAGGACCTCCCGCAGCTTGCTCGGGGAAGTGATGAACTGCGCGGTCATCACGTGGTCGCGCTCGAACATGTTCGAGTCCTGGAAGGCGATGCCGAGGCGAGCGCGGCCGGTATTCTGGTTCCCGGTATTGTCGAGGCTTACGCTCCAGCGCCGCGGGTCGATGTCCGCAACGCGAATGGTGGCATCGACCTCGCCTTCGCGCTCGGAGCCGCGCAACAGCACCGTCGACTGCTTGGAAGGATTTTCGTTCGCCAGCCTGATGCTCTCCGAGATGTCGCGCGAATTCGGCGTCTCGCCGACGCGCAAGCTCGGCACGCTCCGCAAGATATTCTCTCGGGTAAAGTGCTCATTACCCTCGACCGAGATCCTGGCGATCTTGGTCTCGATCACGACGAACCGGACCTCGCCGCGCTCGAGCTCCTGCTCAGGCAACCTGATCTCGACTCCTCCGTATCCGGCCTGCTGGTAGGCGCCCTGCAATGCCTCGAGCGCGCGCTGCACGTCGCCAAAATCCTTGCCCTTACCGGTATAGGGAGCGAGGACACGATCGATTGCCTCGCGCCGAAGAAGCGTATTCCCTTCCAGCTGATAGCGCTGGATCTCGAATTTCGGAGGCGCGACTGGCTCCACGGGCACGATATCCGCGGCCGGCGCGGCAGGCGTACTGGTTGCCGGGCCAGCCTGCGCGAGCAGCGCCGGTGGTGCAAGCTCTGGATTTTCGGGTCCGGACGAGGATTGGACATGCGCAGGCAGCACAGCCGCCAGCACGCAGACCGTCCCCTGCGCCACCCTGAACGCAATCCTCATGAAGCTCCCCGGCGCAAAGGCGGGTGCCTTTTTTCTTCCCGCGCAATCACCCGATTTTGGATTCTATAGCAAGGAGTTAAAACCCAACAGTTCACGCATTGCTGTAACTCGACACCGGTGTGACCACGCTGCTAAAGTGTTGCTTTTTTGCCAACAATCCTTATCTGTACGTTGCATGGCTACCCCTTCCAAGCACTCCAAACTCCTGATCCTCGGGTCGGGTCCGGCTGGTTATTCCGCTGCCGTATACGCCGCTCGCGCGAACCTGAAACCCGTCTTGATCACCGGGCTGGCTCAGGGCGGCCAGCTCATGACTACGACCGATGTCGACAACTGGCCCGCGGATGCGCTGGGCGTCCAGGGACCGGAATTGATGGAGCGCTTCCTCAAGCACGCGGAGCGATTCGGCACCGAGATCATCTTCGATCACATCAATACGGTGAAACTGGGCGCGAGCCCGTTCACGCTGACTGGTGACCAGGGCACCTACACCGCCGATGCCTTGATCATCGCCACCGGCGCGTCCGCAATGTACCTGGGCCTGCCGTCGGAGCAGAAATTCATGGGACGCGGCGTGTCCGGGTGCGCGACGTGCGATGGCTTTTTCTACAAGGAACAGGACGTCGCTGTGGTCGGCGGCGGCAATACCGCGGTCGAAGAGGCCCTATACCTTACGAATATCGCGAAGCACGTGACGGTTGTGCATCGGCGCGATAAGTTTCGCGCGGAGGCGATACTCGTGGACAAGCTAAAGGAAAAAGTCGCCGCCGGGAAAGCCGAGATCCTCTGGGACCACGTGCTCGATGAAGTGGTCGGAGACAACAGCGGGGTGACCGGCATGCGCGTGAAGAACGTAAAGACCGGGGGCGCATCCGACAAGCCGCTGAAGGGGGTGTTCATTGCGATCGGGCATCGTCCCAACACGGAAATCTTCAACGGCCAGCTCGAGATGAAGAACGGATACATCATCACCCACAGCGGTCTGGATGGCGGCGCCACCGCGACGAGCGTTCCCGGCGTGTTCGCCGCGGGCGACGTGCAGGACCACGTCTATCGACAGGCCGTGACCAGTGCCGGCAGCGGCTGCATGGCCGCGCTGGACGCGCAAAAATACCTGGAGAGCCGCGGCCTGACCTGATACCGCCTCGATGGATGAAGAAAAACCGCAAGACGCCGATCGGTGCCGATGACCTCGGGCTGTTTCGCGCATCGATGGCCGATGTGACGCCGCTCGGTCGCGGGGAAAGGGTCGAACACGAGCGCCTGCTGCCGCGGCCGATTCCCACGCAGCGACTACTCGATGACCGCGAAACGCTGAGAGACAGCTTGAGCGACCACCCGTCGTGGGACCCGGCGACGGAAACAGGAGACGAGCTGTCCTACGCGCGCAACGGCATTGGCATGCAGACTCTAAGGAAGCTGCGGCGCGGACACTGGGTCACCCAGGCGGAACTGGACCTGCACGGCCTGACGGTCGCGGAAGCGCGCGATCTGCTGGTCGGGTTCTTGAATCTATGCGCGCGCCGGGGGCTGCGCTGCGTCCGCATTATTCACGGCAAAGGATTGCGCTCGAAGAACCGTGAGCCGGTGCTCAAGCAGAAAGTTGGGCGCTGGCTCATGCAGCGCGACGAAATCCTGGCATTTTGCCAGGCGCGTCCAGTTGACGGCGGCGGCGGAGCCGTCGTGGTGCTGCTCAAGGCCGGCTAAGCCCGCCTCACGCCACCAGCAGGGCCTTGCGGCCGAATTGCAGCAGGATCTGATCGTACATGCGCTCGAGCTGACTCGCGCAGTCCGCCGGCTCCGTAATAGGCTGTCCACCGCGCTTCAACGAAAGCTGCCCGGCAACGACTCCTGCCATCAGCTCGCTCACGACCTCGGAACGCCCGCGCGTGCCGTCGAGAAGGCGTAGCACCCGGCGCTCAATCTCGTTGACGGGCAACGACTCGTGACGGAGATTGGTGACGCGGGCCTTTCGGGATGCCTGCAACCGCACCAGAGACGTCGTGCGCGGCTTTTCGGGCGCGGAGGTCACGAATGTCGAGGGAATGCTGTGAAACTCCACGGCATTGCTGGCGTAGAGACTCAGCAGGTTCGCAGCGAGCCGACGTCGGTACGCTTCCGGCGGGCCCTCCGTTATCCCTGCCGCGCGCGCAGCGTCGGCAAACAGTTCCTCGAAGAGTATGGCCCGCGGCCAAGCCGCCGCCAGGATGCGAATCGCCGCCTTGGTAAGGTCATCGTTGGTGTGGAACCGCACGCCGTTCAACGCCGCGAAGTTCTCCTGTCCGGGCAATTTGGCTTCGGCGGTGCGGTCGTCCTTCACGCCCGCTGCCACGTAAAGCCTCATCACGCGAGCGCTGTCGACGTTTCTATCCAGACGCTGCTCCCGGTGGCACACCAGTGTCGATCGGAACATGCGGTTGCGGATGAAATCCATGTACTGCTCCATACGCAGCACGTCGCTTATTCCCTGGGAAAGCGCCTTGGCGACAGGCGCCGCGAGATTCTTGACCATCATGGAGCCGAACTCCGATTCCCCCAGAAACTGCAAGTCGTGCCGCGCCAGCCGCTCGGCGAACTGATGGAAGTACACTGGAGCGTTCCAGCGCTCCAGGTGCTCGTGGGCGATGTAATGGTCGTCACATCTGGACAGCAGCTTCAGCTCCCCCGCGAGATACATGCCGTGGGCCGTTTTCTCCGAATCGATCGACTTGACGAGGAAGTCGAGGAGCGCGCGTGACTGCGTGACCTGGAGCTTGGGATCGCTGAACTGGCGTACGTGATAGCGCATCATCTCGCGCACGCTTTCGCGCAAATGCCAGCCTGGATAGGTGTTATAGCTGATCAGAGCAACGCCGTTCTTGCTCAGCGACTCGCGGCAGATCGCGAGTATTCTCTCCTGCACGTTCTCGGGGACCCAGGAGTAAACCCCGTGGCAGATGATGTAATCGAACCCGTCCGCCTCCTTGCCGACGTCCAGTATGTTGCGCTGGGCTACCGTGATGTTGCGCAGGCCGAGCGCGCTGATCGCTTCCCGCGCCCGCTCGATTTGTACGCCGGATAAGTCGAATCCGGTGAACGTCGCGCCCGGCATGGCGAGCGCCATCGGGATCAGGTTGCCTCCCGTGCCGCAGCCGAGCTCGAGCACGCGCGCCCCTTCCGCGGGCGGCGGCTGCAATCCGAACAGGCCCGCGATCGTCGCGAGTCGCTCCGGATGCGTGAGCGGAAAGGAATGACCCTCGTAGGGGAATTCGTCGTACGCCTGGGCTGCGAGCCGGGCGTCTTCGGATTCAGTGGCCTGCAGCGGAGATTGCGCTGCTACCAGTTGGGCAGCGCCCTGCCGGGCGCGTGCTCCCGGCCTTGAACGGACTGAGCGCCGCCCGGGCAATTAGATTGCTGCCTCGTCGGTCTCGCCGGTGCGGATGCGGATGACCTGCTCGACGCTGGTCACGAAGATCTTGCCGTCGCCGATCTTGCCGGTGCGAGCAGCCTTGATGATGGCGTCGATCGCGCTGTCCTGCAGCTTGTCGGGGACGACCACCTCGACTTTCACCTTCGGGAGGAAATCCACGACATACTCCGCGCCGCGGTAAAGCTCGGTATGGCCCTTTTGCCTGCCGAACCCCTTCACCTCGGTGACGGTCAGCCCGCTGACGCCGATCTCGGACAGCGCCTCGCGCACCTCGTCGAGCTTGAAGGGCTTGAATATCGCCTCGATTTTCTTCATCGGACTTCCTCCGCTACCCCGCATGATGCCGGCGGCATGATGGAAAATGGATTTCCCCCGGCGCTTTGCGGCAAGGATAACACAGCCGCGCTAGTCGAAGCGGTGGCGAAACTTGTTGGTGATGGGGAAACGCCAGTCCTTGCCGAACCCCCGCGGGGTAATGCGGATACCTACCGGGGACTGGCGCCTCTTGTATTCGCTGCCGCGGATGAGCTGCACCACGCGCTTGACGTCGTTAACCTTGAATCCCTGCGCCAGGATCTCACGGGGGCTGATATCACCCTCGACGTAAGCCTCCATGATGGCGTCGAGCACGGGGTAGGGAGGCAGGCTGTCCTGGTCGGTCTGGTCGGGCCGCAGCTCGGCGGAGGGCGCGCGCTCGATCACGCGCGGTGGAATCACCGGTGACAGCTTGTTGCGATAATTAGCCAGCCGGTAGACCAGCATCTTGTTGATGTCCTTCAATACCGCGAATCCGCCCGCCATGTCGCCGTAGAGCGTGGCGTAGCCGGTGCCCATCTCGCTTTTGTTGCCGGTGGTGAGGACCAACGCCCCGGTCTTGTTGGAGAGCGCCATCAGCAGCGTGCCCCGGATGCGGGACTGGAGATTTTCCTCGGTCGTGTCTGCGGCAAGGCCCTTGAACTCGCCCGCCAGCGCCTTCGTGAACGAATCGAAGATCGGCTTGATCGGAATCTCGACGTAGCGCGCCTTCAGCGCCGTCGCCTCGGCGCGAGCGTCCTCGAGGCTCATGTTCGCGGTGTATTGCGAAGGCATCATTACCGCGCGCACGCGCTCCGCGCCCAGCGCGTCCACCGCCACCGCCAGGGTCAACGCCGAGTCGATACCGCCAGACAGTCCCAGCAGCACGCCAGGAAACCCGTTCTTGTCGACGTAGTCGCGCACGCCGGTAATGAGCGCGCCGTAGACCTCCGCGTCCTGATCGAGCGCTGCGGAAATCTCGCCGGGCTCTGGATTGCTGCCGGCCAGCGTGACGAAGCCGAGCGCTTCCTTGAACAGGGGCAACTGGTGCGTCAGCGCGCCCTCCCGGTTCAGCACGAACGAGCCCCCGTCGAAGACCAGTTCGTCCTGCCCGCCGACCAGGTTCGCATAAACCAGCGCCATGCCGGTCTCGGCGACGCGCTCGCGCATGACGTCGTAACGGACGCGTTGCTTGTCGAGGTGATAGGGCGAAGCGTTGAGCACCAGCAGGACACTGGCGCCCGCGTCGCGCGCCGCGCGCGGCGCCGTCGCGTTCCATGAGTCGGCGCAGATATTGATGCCGACGCGCTCGTCGCCGCGCTGACGCGCGGCAGCGGCGCCCTCCTCTCCCCAGGTGTCCTCGCAAATGTTGACTCCGAAGCTGACACCGTCGTGGCCGAAGACGTAGGGCTTGCCGCCGGACTCGAAGTAGCGTTGCTCGTCGAACACCGTGTAGTTGGGCAGGCGCTGCTTGTCGTAGACGCCGATGACCGCTCCGTCGCGCATCACCGAGGCCGAGTTGTAGCGCTTTTCCTCGACCACCCTGGGATGACCAACCACGACGGTCACGCCTTTGGCTCGTACGGCGAGATCGGCCAGCGCCTGATCGCAGGCGGCCAGGAAATCCTCGCGCAGGAGCAGGTCTTCCGGCGGGTAGCCGCACAGCGCGAGTTCCGGCGTGACGACAAGATCCGCGCCCGCGGCGCGCGCGCGCTGCGAGAAATCGGCGATGCGGGCCACGTTGCCGCTCAAGTCGCCGACGGTGGAATTGATCTGCGCAATCGCAATTTTCATGACCCTAATATATCATCGCCGCTCCGATGAATTCGCCAGAAGTCGTCGATGCCCTGACGGCCGTGCCGGCCGGAGAATGGGACAGCCTGGCCGGCGGCGACCCGTTCCTGAGCCATGGATTCCTGTCCGCCCTCCACGAGTCCGGGTGCGCCAGCACCGCGACGGGCTGGACGCCGCAATACATCCTGTTGAGGAAAAACGGCGCGCTCGAGGCAGCCATGCCGCTCTATCTCAAGACCCACTCCTATGGCGAGTACGTCTTCGATTGGGCGTGGGCCGACGCCTATTACCGCCACGGCGTCGAGTACTACCCGAAGCTGCTTTCGGCC
>JGI10216J12902_100740425_pt1 | contig 10281 bp, 8 predicted proteins | sample KanNatreferecore_FD_12902 | JGI IMG/M metagenome (IMG submission 12902)
GGCCCGACGAATACCGCCCTGCCGACGATCTCGGATCTGCAGGGGCACTCGCCTCCGCAGCTCGGCGACACGCTGAACACGTCGAACGGAAGCTGGACAGGCAATCCGACGAGCTTTGTGTATCAGTGGCGTAGCTGCGACTCCAGCGGCGGCAACTGCGGCGACATTGCCGGGGCGAACCAGTCGAGCTACACCGTCGCGTCCGGCGACGTCGGACACGAGCTCGTCGCTCGCGTGACCGCGACGAACGTCTCCGGCTCGGCCTCGGCCGACTCGGCTGCAACCGCGCCTGTCGTGTCGTCCGGCTCGCCCACGGCCTACGCGCTCGACTCGTTCACCCGCACGGTCGCGCCGGGGGGTTGGGGGACAGCGGACTTCGGCGGCAACTGGGTCGTCCAACCGGGCGGGAGCGCGTCGAAGGAGAGCGTCGACGGACAGGAAGCTGTCTTGAGCTCTCCCGCGGCCTCGACGAACTACGAGATGACGCTACCCATCTCGGTCGCCGATGTCGACGTCAGACACCGCGTCCGGCTGTCGACGTTACCGACCGGCTCGACGGACAGCGTCAGCACCGAACTTCGCGTCCAGGACGTGAACAACCTCTACCGCTGCGTCCTCCGCTTCCAGACCTCAGGCAACGTCGACCTCGTCATCAACAGTCTCGTCGGTGGCACGAGCACGACGATCGCCGGCCCGGTGACAGGGGTGCTGACCGCTGTGCCCGCAAACACGTGGGTGCGCGTGCGCTTCCAGGCGATCGGCACGATGCTCCGCGGCAAAGTCTGGCTAGATGGCAACCCCGAGCCCAGCACCTGGGCGATCACTGCCAGCAACGGTCAGATCAGCGCCCCGGGCGGGGTCGGCGTGCGTGATTTCCCGAACGCTGGATCCACGACGCCGCCCACCGTTCAGTGGGACGATTTCACCGCGGTTCAGGCTGCTCCCTGAGCCATCCGGACGCCACTTCTTTGACGGCTCCGACGTAGGGCGACGCCGAACGCCGTCTTCCTCACCAGCCCGGACTCCGTAAAGGCTCCATCTTTGTTGTCGGTTTGGACGACAACACGAAGCTGCTGCGAGCGTCCGCTTCTTAAGGATTTGCGCGCCGCTCTCGAGTGCCGCGCTTGGCGAACCTGTGCCGGAGGCTGTGGAACGTTCGCTTCTCTTGCGTCGGTCCGACCCGAGGAATGCCGGCCCTGGCCATCGCCGGGTAGAGGTGGCGTCGGAGGACCACCGAAGGGGTCAATCCGGTGCCGTTGAGGCCGGGAAAGACGACGACGTAACAGTTGGTTCGAACGCCGGCGGACGCGCGCCGGTAGCCTGCCCGCGTGCTGCGACTCTCCGTCATCGCAGTGGCCGCCGCGATCGTGGCCACGACTTGTGCCGGGGCAACGCAATCGGCAGCCGGGACGGAGAGGCATACCGTCCCGCGGTTTCGCCACGTCATCCTCGTCGTCTTCGAGAACCACGAGGTCAACGACGTGCTCGGCAACTCGGATGCGCCGACGTTTAATCGCCTCGCTTCCAGGTACGCTACGGTCTCGAATTACACCGCGGTCACGCACCCGAGCCTGCCCAATTACCTGGCGCTCGTCTCAGGAGCGACCCAGGGGATCGACAGTGACTGCACCGACTGCATCGTGAACGGCCGTAGCCTCGCCGACACGCTTGCGGCGGCGAGGAAGACCTGGAAGACGTACGCAGAAGGACTCCCGAGTGTCGGCTTCACCGGAGCCTCGTCCGGTCGTTACGCGAAAAAGCACAACCCCCTCGTCTACTTTCGGGGTAACCTGACTCCCCCGCGTCTTCAGCGCATCGTGCCGCTCACCCGGTTCCTTCCCGACGTTCGCGCTCGACGTCTACCGACGTTCTCGCTCATCGTTCCGGATCTCTGTCACGACATCCACGACTGCGGCGTCTCGACGGGCGACTCATGGCTGAGCTCGTTCCTCAAGCCGATCCTTCGCGGGTCCGTCCTGACGAAAAGCGTAGTCTTCGTCGTCTTCGACGAAGGCGACTCGGATGTCGGCGGCGGCGGGCGCGTGGCCGCACTTGCTCTCGGTCCCCTCGTGCGTCACCGCGCACGGTCGACGGTCGCGACTAATCATTACGGCCTGCTCCGCACGATCGAGGCGGGTCTCGGCCTGCCTTTGCTCGGGCGATCGGCGGGCGCTCGGCCGATCGTCGGTATCTGGCGCTGACCTTTCCCTAGCGCGCCGAAAAGGCCAGGGTCGCCCGTGGTCTGACTCGTCCGCCGCAGCCGGTAGGCAAGCTCAGCTCGAGCTTGGTGCTCCGGCCGTCCTGACTGTTGTTCGAGTCGGTCACGAGGAGCCTCGCACCAGCTCCAACCCGGCAACGGCGGTATCCCGCCGACGCTACGACGCGCAACCGAACACGCGTGCGCGTTGGAACGGCAAGAGAGGCGAGTCGAAGCCCTGCCGCACGCAGGAGAACGGTCGCCTTTCCCCTCCGCAAAGTGAGTCGTCCTTGCGCCGGACCGACAGCGGGCAGACCTTTCCATCTTCCGAAGCGAGCGCGAACGCTCCCCGTCAGCGCACTCCCGGCGGTTGCGGTCCTGCGGAAGAGCAGGCCCACCGCGCTTATGCGCCGCTTGACAGCGAACAGAGCGGCAGGAGGTCGAGAATCTAGCTCATTGCCGGCGGACGTCTCGAATTGAGTGGACACCCTGCTTCGATACGTTCCGGTGTGAGCGGGCGTCCGCAGGATTACGTGGAAGGCGATGAGCTGGTTCGGGGGCACAGACATATTCAACGCCCACGAGAACGTTCGCCCGGACGCCGCGGCGCGCGGCGAGGTGATCGATGAGCTTAGGTACGCGAACCCCGAAGGCGGCACTTCGAAAGCGAGTGACTTGAGTTTCAGAGCCAGTGGGTTCGGGTTTCGAACCGTGATCGTGAAACCCGTACGGGCGTTGCGAAGCGCGACGCCGAGGTCGTTCCTCACCGTCACGGGAGCATAGGCGCCTTGGACCAACTCCACGATTAGCGGAGCCAAATCCCCGCTCGCGTCACGCGCGGCCCCGCCGACATAGGCTCCCGCGGCGATCGATCCGTAGCATTGAAGCGACACGGACACCTGGGCCGAAAGCTCGCGAATCATGATCAGCGTCAGATTCGCCGCGCGCATGTTGGCGAGTTCCCTCGGAGTCGAGAGCCCCTCCGGGTCGACGGAATTGTCGTGGCATCCCGACAGCCCATCGCTACCCGCCCCATTGGGCTCAGCATCGCCGAGTACGACCACGATCTTCCTTGCCGACGGCCGCCAGCCAATCCGAGGGTCGCTGTAGCTGTTGTGGAACGCCAGGTTGTAAGACTCGGCCGGACCGTTGCCCGGGGTCGGGTTCGAATGGGTCGTGACGCGATTGAGCTGGTCCTGGACTTTCGCGGCATCGCTCGTCAAAGGCTGCAGCAGTTGATATTCACCGGCCGGGTTTCCATGATCGCGGAACACGACCACTGCAAAACGGGATTCTGGGAGGAGCGACGAAATGCCGCTGACTGCTCGCGCCCCTTCGCTCTTCGCCCGGGCAACCGCCGACGCCATGCTCCCGGTGCCGTCGATCGCGAGCTCGATGTCAGCGGGCGTGTCGGCCCCCGAAGCCGCGCGCGCTGGAGGAGAACCTTGCCCGCTGTCGAGGAAGCCAACGACGAGGGCTGCCGCAAGAGAAGTGAGAAGCCACGTCCTCACGCGCGTTCGGCGACGGTTGCCCCGCCGCAGGCTTACCCGCCTTGCGCACACCCGAGCCCCTCCTTTAGCTTGCCGCTGCTCCCTGACGGTCTTCTAAGAGCTCAAGTCTCTCTGAACCGCAGACTAGTGTCTACCCCCCTTTCGTATGGTTCAGCGGGACGATTTGGTGCCGTCTCGACGGACGGGCGAAGCTAGCGCCGGAGGCGGCCGGGGATCTGCCAGCGGTGCCCCCGATTGCACCCTGTGCCTCGGGTCCATGGTCGACTGGGTCGCGGTCGCCGTTGTCATGATCGGCAGGATGAGCTGGAAGCGAGCACCGTGGGGCTCGCCCTCCTCGAAGACGAGGTCGCCGTCATGGGCCCCCGCGTGTACGAGCGGGCGATCGCGAGCGGTGGAGAAGTACGAGCTCGCCCGCCCGCCAGGCATCGTGCGCACCTTGCATCCGGTTGGACCTACGCTTGTTCTCCCGTGCGCAACTTCGACTTGACGAGAGTCACAAACGCACCGACGTTCGCCACATTCGCGAGCTCCGAGCTCTCGAAGCGAATGCCGAACTCGCGTTCGCTCGCCAGGATCAGCAAGATTTGCGCGACCGAATCCCAGCCCTCGACGTCGGCGGCAGTTGTCGCATCCGTGAGCTCGACCGGCCGACCGAACACCTGCTCGAACACGAAGGCCAGCGAGGCCATGATTTGTTCATGATTCAAGCTGGAGAGCGGCTCGCTCGATCGGAGCGTCGGATTGGACGTGCTCTGAAACGTTCAGCTCCCAGGTCGTGCTCCCGTCCGTCAGCTCCTCAGCCAATCGGAATCCAAGCTTCTCGTAGTGCTTGGAGACGAGGCCGTTCTTGGGCGTCGGGACGTACCGGCCCCAAAGCTGAGCGATTCCTGCATCCCGCGCGACGGCGACGATTTGGTCGAGCGCAAACTCCTCTAGGCGCCGAGAGATGACGCGGCAGCTCATCACCCACGACACGATCTCAAGGCGCGTCCCGTCGCGTTTGCCGATGATGACGCAAATGAGGCCGTTGTCGCCGAAGCGGTCTGTCAGAGTCAGGTAGAACGGAAAATAGGCGGGGTCCTCGGCGAACTGTCGCAAATCTTCTGCGGAGTGGCGGATGGTGGTGAGATTGAACTGGTTCGTCCGCTGCACGAGCTGCGCGATCCGAGGCAGGTGGTAGTCGTCGAACCGCTCGAACGCGGCGGTTGAGTTCAGGCTGATGAGGTATTCGCCAACACTGGTGAATTTTCGTTGCTCGTCCTCACGCAGCGCGTTTGCGCGGTAGAAACCCGCCCGCTTTCGATCCTCGTCACTGAACTGTGCCGTCTCGAAAAGATTCAGCGACTCCAGATATGGAATGAAATTGGCGGGATCGACGGGCAGTTCAGGGACGCAGACCTCCGGCACCAGCTCGCGCACGAGGTTTCGTTCAAACGCAGAGTCGTCGAGGAACACGATCGAGTCCAATCCGACGTTGAGACGCCTCGCGATTTCGCGGAGGTTTTCGGCCTTGTCGCCCCAATTCGCGATGAAGCAGCTGATGTCCGATTCCTTTAGGACCATGTCCCGGTGTCGGCGAAAGGGCTCCCGTGCCTTTTCCTCGTCGTTCTTGCTACACACCGCGAGGATGATGCCGCGCGCACGGAGCTCCTTCAGCCATAGCTGAAACTGAAGGTACGCCTCTCCCTCTCCCTCTCCCAGCTCCCCAAGTCGGATCTCCTCGAGGCCGTCGTCACCGATCGTGCCGCCCCAGAGCACGTTGTCCAGGTCGAGCGCGACGCACTTGCAGCTTTTGCCCTTTACGGCCCGAAAGACGTCGATCGCTTGGCCGGCGACATACGGAAGCGCCTGCGGATGACAGAAGCTCTTGCTGTAGAACCAGAGGCGCTCGTCGAACCAGGCGCGCTTGCCGTCCCAGGACGCGATGTAGTCGCAATCGACCGTGTAGACATTGCCGGCCTCAGCGGCTGCCTCCCGTAACCGGTCGTTGATCGCGCGGACAATGCGCGCGAGCGAAGCGTCGACGCGCGCGCTGAAGTTCCCCCATGGCCGTTCGTACGGCAGGACGAATTCGTTGATCACGACAGTCACGCTCGGAATCTGGGACACGATCCGCATCAACGACACGAGCTGGTCGGCTTCATGCTCGCCGATGCGCCCTCGGTCGGACTGATCGGCCGAGAGAAGAACGTTTCGAAGGCGCTGGACTGCCGTCAGGAACACCACGAAATCCGGCCTGAAGGAATAAAGCGGTGAATGCTCGTCGAGAACGGTCTGATGAACGGTGTCGTACTCTGGTTCATAGGTGACCAGCGGGAAGGCGGCGGCGCTGCCGAGCCCGCGGAGGACAGCAGCGTAGTACTGCGTCGTAGCGAACCCGAGCACGGCGACGCGGGCAGCGCCGCCCGACGCTGCGGGCGCGGCACCGAGCCGCATCAGGTTGATGTAGTCGAATTCGCCTGGCAAGTACATAGCGTCTGAGGTCGAATGTTCGGCGTCGCCTTAGCCCGCCGAACTATTCGGAGCACGCCCGAATGCTTGCAGCGAACCCGATAACCCGGCTTCGGCCTCCGTGACCTTAACACCGGTCGTTGGTTCGGACCCCGTAGCGACGATCAGCTGTGGCAAACATTTTTTCAGCCCCGCCGATCGGCTGTCAACGCGTGCGTGTTTCGACGAACCGTGCCTGGCTGCTGGCACGTCGACCCCTACAACCGGCGAGGAGGAATCGGCCAGTACTCGCTGTCCATCCGAGTGAACACGCTGCGCCGCGAGAACGCCGCGGCGAGGATCTCGTGGTTCTTCGAGTGGATGCCTGCGGCAGCGGTGTGTCTCAATATGCATCGACGCCGCGCGAGCGCCGCCAGCAGCCGTGGCTCGATCCGGCCCTCGAGGGCCGCCGTACCCCCCGTCTCCGCGTCGTGGAACAAGTGGTCGACGACCGATCCGATGTCTTGTTCGCTCCCCATGATCTGCAGCACCCGCGAGATGCCGCCCGGCTTGAGGAAGTAGACGTACCAACCGAGTACCCGCTCGCCGTCGCTGACCAGCCGCGCCACGAGCCTGCCGCGACGTCGCGGCGTCGCGAGCTCCGCGAGCATCCACGCCAGGTAGCGCTCATCGTAATCGGGATACAAGCGCATCGCGGCCGTCAGTCGAGGCAGCTCCGCGGCCATCACCTTTGGGTCCAGCGGCCGCGCAGTAGTCGGCGGGGTCGAGGGCCTGAGCAGGCTTGGCCAGACGGTTCTGGCGGCGGCATCGAAGGATGCAAACGCCGGCGATAGCACGAAGCTCAGGGGGCGCAGCCGGCGAGGGTGCACGAATCGGGCGGACGCAAGTCGGAGCGGTCGGAAGACGCGTACCCAGCTGACAGCCCCGAGCCAGGCGGTGTCGCCTCCAAGGGCCTCCCACATCGCGCGTGACGGCTCTCCGAGCGTATCGACGAACGTCACGTCTTGCGCTCCGTTGAAGTGCTCACGCAGGAGTAGCGCCCCAGGCGCGACTGCGTGCGCCTCCGGATCCGCTACGAGATTGCCTGGGCAGGCGGCGCGAACGCTGTCGCCGTCGAGCCGCATCCGCGTCACGTACGATCCGATGAATCCAACAATCGTCCCCCGGTCGTCGACGAACACGAGCGAGGGGATGTCCGGATCAGCCCACGGATGGTCGATCGTCGTTCTCTCGAAGTACGCCGCCGTCTCGGCCACCGAGTCCCCCGCACCGGGCCGAACGACGCGCAGGAACAGCGCCGCCACCTGCTCAAGATCGCCTCGCTCGAGCGGGCGCAGCGAGTTCAAGGGGCAGCGGCTCCGTCCACTCGCCCAGCGGCTCCGATCATTCGCCTCTTAGCCTCTCGAAGAAGCAGGCCGCCGCGCGCAGCGGCCCGGACAGGCCCGTCAGGCCAAGCTCTGGGGGCAATGTCCAGCTTGTACTCCAGCTCAGATTCATGCACGCGATGGTTGCAAGGCTGGCCCAGTATGACTTGATCGGCTGTGTAGGTTTCGCTGATGGACGATGCGCGGCGGGGCCCCGTTTTCGCCCGACGGGGAATTACGCGCCGATGACTCGAACCCTTTGTCTGACGGAAGAGCACGTTCGGCGGTTCGCCGACGCTAGTGGCGATCAGAACCCGCTGCACGTCGACGAGTCGTTCGCGCGGCGGACGCCGTACGGCTGTCGCATCGCGCATGGAGCGTTGGTCACCGTCGCTGCACTCGGCCTCGTCGACGCCAATGCGCTTCGCCACGCCGACGAGTTGGACCTCCAGTTCAAGCAACCGGTGTTCCTCGAGGAGGCGTATGCCGTTTCGCGTACGCACAGGGATGACGAGAAGACGCGGATCGAGGTCTCGACGGGGGAACAGCTCACCGCCGCCGTCACGGTCATCGCCAATCGCTCCCGGCCGGCGCTGCCCCGTCCACCGAGCCAGGAGTTTCGCGGAACCCCACGCGCCCCGCGACGGTACAGGATCGAGCAGCTTCTGACGGGCGTCTCGATCGCCGAAGCGTATGCCTGCGACGTCGACGCACTCGACGCGCTCGCCACCGATGTCGGCGCCCGCGACATCCCCGACACCGTCCTGACCTGGCTCGCGGCCGCGAGCTATGTCGTGGGCATGTTGGTCCCCGGGCGGGACGGGGTGTTCATCAGCGCACGGATTCGGCGTTCCTCTGCCGACGCGTCCGGGACCCTCTCTGCGTCGATCACCACGGCCGACGACCGGACGGGTCTGGTGGTGGTCGAAGCCGCCCTCGCTCACGGTCGGGCCTCTGCACGGATGACGCTCCATGCCTTCGCTCGGCCGGCCACTCCAATTCCAGACCGAGCGTCAATCGCCCAGTACCTGCCCCCCTCGACCGACCTAAGCGAGAAGCAGATTCTCGTCGTGGGTGCGAGTAGGGGTCTGGGTGCCGCTGTGTGCGGCGCCCTCGCGACTCAAGGCGCAACGGTGTGGGCTGCATTCGCGTCAAGCGCCGAACACGCCGAGGGCCTGCGCCGGGAGTTCGGCGCGGACAGAATCCGGCTGCTTCAGTTCGATGCCGCAGATATCGCCCAGTCGAGGCGGTCATTCGCGACCCTTCGCGCCGAGGCAGGCGCGCTCGACGGCGCAATCCTCTGTGCGGCGCCTCCACTCTATGAGACGGCCCTCCACCCCGACGCGTCGGAGCGCACGCTCCGGTTCGTCGAGTCGAGCATCGCATTGACGCTCGTCCCGCTCTCGGAGGCCGTTCAGCTGCTCGCGCCGCAGGGCCGACTCGTGGTGACGTCATCAGCGATGCTCAACGACATCCCGGAACCGTGGCCGCAGTACGTCGTCGCGAAGGCTGCTCTAGAGGGAGTAGCCGCCTACTGCGCACGACACACGCACGCGCGGGTGCTCGTCGTGCGTCCACCGAAGATGTGGACCGACAGCACCAACACACCGCTGGGCAGGATCGGTGCCGCACGGCCCGAGCAAGTCGCAGCGGCGATCGTGAAGTGGATGACGGTGGAACAGACGGCGAACGCGGAATGGCTCCTCACACCGGAGGAGCTCCTCTAACCATCGCTACGTCTGCGACGGCCGGTGATGCCCGAGCCGCCTGCTCCAGCGCCTCCTGATAGCAGTGAGGCGCGGAGCAGGCGGTTAGAACGGAGTCGGCCTCGTGACGCCGGCGGAGATCAGGGCGACACCCGCACCCAGTCCACGAGCATCGACTGCGGCAGTGTCGCGTTGTCAACCGTGCCGCCCCAGGAGCCGACCTGGAGATCGAGGATCAACTGCTCGGGGTTGACGTCGAAGGGCCACGTTTGACCCGAGGAGAGGTTCGCAGGCGTGACCGTGTGGACGACGTTGCCGTCGATCAGAAAGTCGATCTTTCCCAGCCGCCAGTCAGTGCCGTAGACGTGATAGTCGTTGCATAGAGGGCTAGAGGCGACATTCGAATAGTTGAGCTGCCAGGAGCCGCCTGCCGTTGTTGGGCCGTGGATCGTCTGCTGCGCGTTCAGCCCCGCGCCCCCATCCGTCATTACCTCGAGATTGTCGATCTCGCCGCCGTTTGGCCAAGGCAGGCTCGCGGTCGAACCGCTCTGCCACCAGGCCGGCCACAGCCCTGTTCCGGACTGACAGGGCACCTTGATCCGCGCCTCGGCCTTGCCGAACTTGTAGTTGAAGAACGACGTCCCGAGTGCCCCGGTGTGCAGCCCGCCCGACTCGTACGAGCCGGAGCCGTTCGTGCAGGGAACACCGCCGGGATTGTAGGTCGCGGTCAGAACCAGGTTCCCATTCCCGTCCTGGGCGATGTGGTTGGCATCGTTGACGAAGCACTCCAGGCCCCAGCGAGGAGGCTGCGAGCCGCCGTAGATTTGCCACTTGCTCGTATCCGGCGTTGTGCCGGCGGCACCGTTGAACTCGTCGTCGAACAGGTAGTTCGAAGTCGGCGCGGTCGGGGGCGGGGGCGGGGGAGGAGGCTGAGGCGAAGTGGGAATCGGAGACACCAGGGCTGGCGAGAAGAAGGCGGTCCGCATCGAGGTCGCGCTGGCCGCATTGCCCAGGTAGTTGGTCGTCCCGAGCAGCTCCTCGGCGGTGCGCAG
>JGI10216J12902_104013949_pt1 | contig 10281 bp, 10 predicted proteins | sample KanNatreferecore_FD_12902 | JGI IMG/M metagenome (IMG submission 12902)
CCACCCCCGCAACGCCGGCGCGGCCGGCGAAGCATGGCACACGGCCGGCGCAGCCCGCCATTCCCGCACAGCCCCCGGCCCGCACGACGCGCACCCGGCCGCACTGGGCGGACATGCCGATCGTTAAGCTTCGCAAGGGCGTCAAGCCGCTCGGCGACCGGGACAAGGACGGCATCCCGAACAACCGCGACACCGACATGGACGGGGACGGCGTGCCGAACAAGAAGGACCGGCACATGGTGGACCCCACCCGGCGTTAGGCCTGATGGAGAGACGCACCCGCCTGGTGCTGGTGATCCCGATGGTGCTCGGCGCCGCATCGCTCAGCGCCCGGGGTGAAGCTCTTGCAACGGAACGGCGGGTCTCCCCGGACCAGCTCGCCGAGGCGGCGAAGGAGGCGCGGCCGGGGGACACGCTCGTGCTGCCGGAGGGCACCTATCGAGACATCCGGATGGCCGTCACGGCGGCCGGGGCGGAGGGGAAGCCTATCACCCTGCGGTCAGCTGTGCCAGGCAAGGTCGTGTTCGCCGGCGCTTCCGCGCTGGAAGTCCGCGGCTCGTGGGTGACGGTCGAGGGACTGGTGTTCGAGCGCTGCGTGGTGCAGCCGATCTCCCTTAAGAACGCCGAGCACTGCCGCGTCACGGAGTGCGCCATCCGGTACTGCAACCCGGAGGACGGCCGCCGGATGCACTGGATCCAGGTGGGCGGGGCGCGGAGCCGGGGCAACCGGATCGATCACTGCCTGCTCCAGGGCAAGCTGAAGGACGGGGTGATGCTCGTCGTAAGCGGGGACGAGGGCAAGATCACTACGGACACGTGGATCGATCACAACCACTTCAAAGAGGTGGTGCGCGCCGTCCGCAACGGCATGGAGACCATCCGCGTGGGCGACAGCGGCCGGTCGCAGCTGGACTCGCGAACGATCGTCGAGGACAACCTCTTCGAGAGCGCCAGCGGCGATGCGGAGGTGATCTCCAGCAGAATCTTGTGCGAACGTCTACCGCCGCAACACCTTCCGGGGCTGCGACGGCGGCCTAGTGATGCGGCACGGGCACCGCAGCCGGATCGAGGGAAACTTCTTCTTCGGCGGCGGCGGGCGCCGGACCGCCGGCATCCGGCTCCACGGCACGGGGCACGTAGTGGTCAACAACTACCTCGAGGGGTTGGGGCAGTTCGGTCTCTCGCTGCCCGCCGGGCAATCCAGGTACGAGGCCACCGGCTACGAGCCTACTATCGACTGCACCATTGCCCATAACACCATCGTGGACGCACGCGGCCCGGCGGTGCTCATCGGCGGCAACCGCGGCAGCGACGGCTGCGACACCCCGCCCTCCGGGACGGCTTTCGTGAACAACCTGATCACCGGATCGCAGGCGAAGATGGTCGACGAGCTGTTCACCGGGCCCGCCCGTTGGGTCGGGAACATCCTCTTCGCGAGGCCGCCGGCGATGGCGGGTATCGGGCCGCGCGAGGGAGTCACCGTGGCTGACGCGAAGCTGGAGCGAGCACCGGATGGCCTCTGGCGGCCCCTTCCCGGCAGTCCGGCTGTCGGAAAGGCGGCGCGCTGGACGATGCCGGCGGTGAACGACATCGACGGTCAGCGCCGGAGTGTGCCGGGGGACGTGGGCGCCGATGAACGCTCGGAGGAGCCGGTTGTTTACCGCCCGCTGTTGGCGGCTGATGTTGGGCCGCGCTGGATGAGGTGACGCTCCGGTAACACCCGCGATTCTCGCGAATATCAATCGTGAGGGAGGCTACTGAGGCCCACCTGGCGCTAACTAATTCCGAAAGCAGCGGCGCTGGAGGGCGTCCAGGACGGCCCCCACGAAGATGACCGCCGCCTGCACGAGCTTGCGCCAACTGGTGTCGCCGAACTGTCCGCCGAGCATGGGCAGGCCGTTGAAGAGGAGGGCGAGCAGGAGGGCTCCGAGGGCCGTGCCGCCCACCCCGCCGCGGCCGCCCGTGAGGCTGGTGCCGCCGATGACCACCATGGCGATGGCGTTCAGCTCCAGGCTGTCGCTCAGCGCCACCTTCGGGTCCGCGGTGTGGTTGATGCCGAGCTGCATGAGCGCCGCCAGCCAGCAGCAGCACCCCATGACGGCATAGGCGGAGGCTTCGATCCAGGCAACCGGCACCCCGTTTAGCCGCGCCGCCTCCCGGTTCGACCCCACCGCGTAGAGATAGCGCCCGTAACGGGTGCGGCCCAAGACCAGTGACGCGGCCGCGTAGAGCAGCACGACCACGGGCAGCATCAGGGGAAACCGCTGGCCGAGAAGCCGAACGTCGGTGCCTCCCAGCCACTCCAGCGCGGGGGGAAGGCCCGTGATGGACTGGTTCCCCGAGAGGAGCAGCGTGGCGCCGTAGGCCCCGACCATCACCGCGAGGGTAATGATGAACGGCGGAACGCGCGCGACCGAGACGAGGAGGCCCACCATCGCCCCGGCGGCGCCTCCCGCTCCGAGCCCGGCGAGCAGGGACAGCGCCGGGTCTACGCCCGTGCGCGCGAGCGCCGCCATCACGAACATGAGCAGCATCATCAGGTAGCCGACCGAGAGGTCGATGCCGCCCGTGAGGATCACGAACGTCATCCCCAGCGCGAGCACCGCGACGGGGCTGTAGTACTTGAAGATGAGGGCGACCGTGTTCCAGGTGAGGAAGTGCGGCTGGGCCTTGGCGAGCAGGGCCGCCAGGAGCACGATCACCACCATCAGCCCCAGTTGCGCGGCGTTCTCCCGCAGCCACCGGGTGCGGGCGGCGCGTCCTCCGGAGGGATCGGCCTCCCGGATCAGAGACCCCCCTTCAGGAGGTCGGACCAGAGCTCGCCCTTCTTCTGGTCCGCTTCCTTCGCGGTCACCAGGTGGTGCCGCACCGGGAGGTAGGCGCTGTCCGGGCGGCCCCCGTCCAGCACCTTCCTCACCTGTCTCACGGTCTCGCGTCCCATTTCGATCGGCTCCTGGGAGACGGTAGCCTCGATCTCCCCCTTGCGGATCGCCTCGACGGCGGCGCGGTTACCGTCCATCCCCACGATGAGCACCCGCTTCGGGTCGTCCGCCTTCTCTCGACCGTTCTTGACGTCCTTCACCGCGTTCAGCGCGCCTACCGCGTTGTCGTCGTTGTGGCAGAAGACCAGCTCGATCCCCGGGTTGGCCGTCAGCAGCGGCGCCATCACTTCCTGGCTGGTTTTCGCGTTGAAGCTGCCGACGGCTTTCAGGAGCTTCACGCCCGGCGTCGCCTTCGTGTTGAAGACTCGCTCGAAGCCTTTAGCGCGGTCCTGCGCGGAGCTGGCGGCCTCCAGCCCCCACAGGTGCACCACGGTGCTCTTCAGCGTCCGTACGTCCTCGGGCTTGCCGGGGTCCAGCCCACGGCGCTCGCAGAGGAGCTTCAGGCCGTGCCGGGCGGCCATTTCGCCCATGGCGGCGTTGTCCGTCTCCACCGTGCACGCAACCTCGGCGCCGGGGGCCGTCACGCGCCGGTCGATGCAGAAGATCGGGATCTTCGCGGCGTTCGCGGCCCGGACGGGGTTCACCGCCTGCCGCGCGTCCACCGGGACCATGACGATGGCGGCGGCGCCCTTCTGGATGAGCTGGTCCACCTGCTGCTGCTGCTGGGACGCGCTGTCCTCCGCGACCACTACCTCCGCCTTCAGTCCTTCGGCCGCGAGATGCTCCTCAACCCCCTGCCGCATCCCGATGAAGAAGTTGTGGTTCATCGAGGAGAGGGAGACGCCGACCGTCCGCTCCCCCGCGCTGCGACCCGGACCGCCCGGGGCCGGCGCGTTCTCCACTCGCGGGGGAGCGGCGGCAGGAGCGCCCGCTCCTCCCCCGCCACAACCCGAGAGCAGGGCGCCGGCCAGGAGTAGTGTCGCACTCGCGCGGCTCGTTGCGCAAAAGTAGGCGTTGGCTGGGGTTCTCAAGAAAGCTGCTCCGGATCTCGAATGGACGTTCGTCAGGCTTTCCGGGACCCCTCAGATTTCGGTGGGGACGGGCGCGGACCCTCGTAGGCGGCCGCCGGAGGCGTGTGCCTATGAGCACACGCAATACGCAACCCCGGTTACGGCCAATCCGGCGCCTGCCCGGCGCTCACCGGCTCGGAGACAGGGGTCACGGTGCCTGGGATGACGGTCACGTCTCCGAAAACCTCCAGGTAGTAGCGGAGCCGGAACCGGGTGACGTTGGGCAGGAGCCCGACGTGGAACCGCACGCGCTGCTCGCCGCGGAGCTTGCCCATCTCGTCTTCCACCCACCTGCCGTCCTGCCAGATGCGGTAATCGTGGACCTCGCCCAGCTCGTCGCTCTCGTCGAGGTCCTCCAGGCTCGTGGAGGAGGCCGCTTCCGGTAACGCGAGCACCATTTCGCCGGGCTCCCACAGGGTGAACGGTCCTTTGGCGGGCCCCGGGGTGACGGTGGCGTCGAGGTAGTACCAGGTCAGCGGTTCCCGAGGGGTTTCCGGCTCGTCTTCCTCGTCGTCGTAGTCCTCGCCCTCTTCGTCCTCGTCCGCCTCGTAAGGCTCCGCATCGCCGACTTCGTCCCCCGCTCCCAGCGCCGGCTCCGAGGGCGCTTCCGCGGCGGTAAGGCTGTGTACCGTCAGGGTCGCGTCCTTCAGCACGGCGCCCTTCGCCGCGAACGGGGCCAGGAAGAGGCGGCCGACGAGCGCGCCGGCGAGCTTCTTCAGAGCCAGCGCGATCCCCACCAACCCCACCGAGACGACTCCGACGAAGATCAGCAGGCCCGCCGCCCCCCAGATGGCGAACGATACGGCCGCTCCCACCACGAACAGCACGATCAGCAGGATGATGATCTGCAGGATCCGGACGAGCATGTCGGGCGCCTCCTCTCGCTTGCCTGACGGGTTAGACCTCCTGCCGGAAGCCTCCTGCCGGAAGCCTCCTGCCCCGGAGGCATTGTCGGCGCCACACGACACCTGAGACCGCTTCTTCTCGTTGTATGCTTCAGTTAGAGCCCGCCCTGCACCGATCGTCCACGCTGCCAATGAAGCCTGAGCTGTTCGCCCTTCTCTGCACCGTCGCTACGGTCTTCCTGGGGATCATCATCTGCCTGGCGATCGACCGTCTCTGCGCCCCCAAAGTGGCGCCGCCCGGAGCCGCCGAATCGAACGGAGCGGTGACGGCGCGGGAACTGTTCGAGCGGCGGCTGCTGAACTCGCAGGTGGAGCTGGTCGAGGAGTACTACGGGCGGCCCTTTCCCGCGGCCCTGCGGGACCTCTACCGGAACTCGGAGCTCCTTCGCAAGCGGGACCTCGTCTACCGCCCGGCCGGAATGGACGACCCGGAGGGTTGGACCGTCAGCAGCTTCCTGCCGGCGGACCTGGCCGCGCTCCAGGACGCGTGGTTCCGCATCGGCGCGGAGCGGTTCCCGTTTGCGGAAGACGAGTACGGCAACTCGTTTTGCGTCCACATGGACACCGACGCCGACCCGCGCGCGGTCTACTACGTGGATGAGGACGGCGAGGAGATCGAGGAGGCCGCGGCCTCCGTGGAGGCTTTCCTGGAAGGTCTTCAGCCGGACGGGACCGAGATCAGCGCCTGACGGACGATGCACACGCTCCGCACCCTCGCCGACCGCGGCGTCCATGGAGTGGCGCGGGCGCAGCTCATTGTCCATCCCGCGGTTGGCGCGAGAAGATCACCCATCCGGCCGGCTGCATGGCCTCCGGGTCAGCACGTCGCTTCACTTGCTAGTCCCGCTCCAATCACTCAATGCCCCGTTAAGCAGCCAGCACTTCAGCGACGCTACGGTCCAGAATCTCGATGATCTCGTCCACGTCCCGCTCGGTGATGACCAGCGGAGGTCCGAGTGCGATCCAGTGGGGGTCGAAGCGGAGAAGCAGCCCGTTTTTCATCGCCTGGCGGCCGATCAGCGTGCCGATGGGAGTGGACGCGGGGAAGCGCTCCTTGGTCGCGGGGTCTTTCACAAATTCCACGCCGAGGAACAGCCCTTTGCCGCGGATGTCGCCGACGATCCCGTGGCGCCGGAGCCCTTCCAGCCCGGCGCGCAGCCGCTCCCCCATCGCGCGGGCATTGGAGAGCAGGTCCCGGTCCAGGATCTCGCGGAGGGCGGCGATCCCGGCGGCGCAGGCGACGGGGTGGCCCTCGTAGGTGTGGCCCTCGACGAAGCCGGGGTTCTCCGGGGCGTCCCCCCAGAAGGCGCGGCCCACGTGGTCCCGGCAGATCAACGCCGAGAGCGGCATGTAGCCGCCGCTGAGGCCCTTACCCAGGCAGAGGATGTCCGGCAGCACGCCAAAGGTGTCCGCCGCGAACATCCGGCCCGTGCGGCCGACGCCGGTGATGATCTCGTCGAAGATCAGCAGCACGTTATGGCGGTCGCAGACCTCCCGCAGGATCGGGAGATACTCGGCGGGCGGGTCGATGATCCCGCCCGTGTGGCCGATGGGCTCCACCATCACCGCCGCCACCGTCGACGGGTCCTCCATCTCGATGACGTCCCCGACGATGGTCGCGCAGGTGGTGCCGCAAGATTCGTAGTCCTTGCCGAACGGGCAGCGGTAGCACGTCGGGGGAAAGACGTGCAGGAATCCCGTGAGCAGCGGCTCGTTTACCGCGCGCCGGGACTTGAGCCCGGAGGCGGAGAGCGATCCCAGCGTGGAGCCGTGCCAGGATTGGTAGCGGGAGATGATCTTGTATTTGCGCGGGTTGCCGGTCCGCTGGTGGTACTGCCGCGCCATCTTGATCGCGGCTTCCGTTACCTCTGAGCCGGCGCTGCCGAACTTCACGGTGTTCAGGTCGCCGGGCGCCACCTCCGCCAGCAGGTTCGCGAGCTGGATGGCCACCGGGTTCGTCCCGTGCATCGGCGGCGAGAAGTGGAGCTGTTCCATCTGCCGCTGCACCGCCGCAATGACCCGGGGGTTGCCGTAGCCGACGGAGACTACGTAGATGCCGGACAGCCCGTCCAGATACTCCTTCCCGTCCACGTCCCAGAACCGCACCCCCTCCGCGCGCGAGATGACGAAGGGGTTCTTCGCGAACTCCTTCATCTGGTCCCGCGCCAGGATATGGCGCAGCGCCTCCGTCTCGGTGGTGGCGCTCTCGGGGAGCAGGTCAGGGAAAGTCGGATCGATGAGGGGCGTCATTGGCCGTCTATCCGGAGGCAAAGTTCTTGACCCACATTCGCCCGGAGTTGTTCGCCATGAGTTTGGCAGTCAAGCTTTGCTCCATGAGAATGGTGATCAGGTGATAAGCGGTGAGCACATCATCTTGCAGGGCTTGGTCAGCTTCCAGTTCCTCGATCTTCACCCCGTGCCTGCGCGCCTCCTCGCGACCGATTCGTCGGCCGTGGCTTTTATGCGTGGTCGCATCGTTGAAGTGCTTGGCTACAGCGGAGGCCCTGACAAGGGCGTCTGCGTCACCGCCAAACATCCTCGCCTCAAGCCACCGCGCCACCATCTTCTCGCTATAGTCGAGCGCGTTTTGGGCTTCCACAAGCAGGGCAGGGCCTAGAGACGGCAGTATTGGTGCCCAAACGTGTGCCAGCGAAAGGTCGCCGAGGATCTCGGCTTTCGCCTTTTCGAACTGCTCGACCACAGCGCGAGCTGAGACAGTGCGCCCACCGACGGGTAGCTGCGGGTCGATGGGGCCGAGTTGGCTCTGCCGACCCATGACAACGCGGTTGGCCGCAAGGCTGATCATCGTGCCTGCGGACATCGCGAGGGTTGGGACAATCACCTCGATGTCTTTGAACTTACTCAGGAGGTAGTCGCCAATCGTCTCGGTTGCGTTAGTCATGCCCCCCGGCGTGTGGAGAAGGAGTGTAAGGTCCCTGTTCCAATCCATGCCGTGCATCACGGACATGAGCCCGTTCAGCTCCTCGTGAGTGATCTGGAGGAAGGGTGCGGGGAACATAGGCTTCTGCAGAAATGCAGAGGCGTAGAAGATGACGTTCCTTCCGCCGCGACGGCTGGAGATGCTGCCCAGCCGTTGGTTGATGTTTACGGAAAGCCAACTGTGCTTTGAAGCATCATCTGGCTGAGCCGTGAACTCATCGAGGAGCTGGTTCCAAGAAGGCATGATTATGAGACTTGATGACCAGCCCGACCTCATTGACGCCTGAATGAGCCATTAGGGCGAAATCTTCCTCGCGCTCACAGGGGAGCTGGGCGATTCGAGAGAGCTCCAAATAGCGCTCATAGAGCTCCCCTGCCGCCTGCAGCGCTTCGAATACGCCCGCATCAGTTCGGTTGTCCGTCATCGTCCCACCCTCTCCAAATCATACCCGTTACTTCGAAGATCGGTCGCAAACACCCTTCTGTCGTTTGCTCGCTTGCTCGTAACAAGTTCCACGCTAGTCGGTTACGCGCATCCCGCAGCACTCATCTGGTGTGCCCTTGGCCGCCCGCGCCCGTTCACATCATTCCAGCATTGAGCAGGTCAACCCGGAAGAGCTGCTCGGGGTCGGTCCACGTCCGGACCGGCCGAAGCCCAGCGGCGGATGCAAGGCGGCGCAGGTCCTCGGGGGCGTACTTGTAGCTGTTCTCGGTGTGGATGCTCTCGCCGGCGCGGAAGTGGAAGGAGCGGCCGTTCAGGCGGACCACCTGGTCCACGCGGCTGGCCAGGTGCATCTCAATGCGCCGGTGGTCGCGGCGATAGAGCGCGCGGTGCTCCCACGCGGCCAGGTCGAAATCCGCCCCCGCCTCCGCGTTGATCCGCCTTAACAGGTTCAGGTTGAACTGCGCGGTCACGCCCGCCGCGTCGTCGTACGCGGCCTCCAGCCGGGCCGGATCTTTATCCATGTCCAGTCCGAGCAGGAGGTGGTCGCTCGCCTCCAACAGGGAGCGGATCTCGGTCAGGAACGCCACCGCCGCCGCCTCCTCGAAGTTGCCGAGGTTCGATCCCAGAAACAGAATGAGCTTCGGTGTGCGCGTCCCGGCGCGCAGCCGGCCCCACGCCTCGCCGTACTCCGCCGCGACGGGCTCTACGGTCAGCCGCGGATACTCGCGGGAGAGCGCGGTGGCTGTCTCCTCCAGCATCTCCGCGGAGATATCGACCGGTAGGTACCGCAGGGCGTGCTGGCGCCGGAGCAGGGCCTCGATCAGCCGCCGGGTCTTGCGCGCGCTGCCGGAACCCAGCTCGACCAGGTCGGCGATCTCCGGCACCGAGGCGGCGATCTCGTCCCCGTGGGTCTTGAGGATCCGGTCCTCGGCGCGGGTAAGGTAGTATTCGGGCAGCTCGCAGATCCGCTCGAACAGGAGGGAGCCTTCCCGGTCGTAGAAGTAACGGCAGGGCAGGGTGCGGGGGCTGGCGGCGAGGCCGGCGGTGACGGCGGCGAGGAACTCGGGGTCGGGTGGGCTGGGTTTCTGACTCATCGATTGGCGGGGCGGCTCAACTTTGCTGCGCTATTATCACCTGCCCTGGCCCGCGGTACCATGATCGAGCTGCGAGGAGTCTCGAAATCCTACGCCGGGCGGACGGTGCTCCAGCCCACGGACCTGTCCGTCCCCGCCGGGCGCACGCACGCCCTCGTCGGTCCCAGCGGCTGCGGCAAGAGCACGCTGCTGCGTATCGTCGTCGGGCTCGTCCGCCCGGATTCCGGCACGGTGGTTATCGCCGGCGAGGGTCTCACGCAAACGAACGCGCGCCGTCTCCGGCACAGCGTCGGCTACGTGATCCAGGACGGCGGGCTCTTCCCGCACCTCACCGCCCGCGAGAACGTAACCCTCCTCGCTCTGCACCTGGGTTGGGACCGGGAGCGGGTCCGCAAGCGCGTGACGGAGCTGGCCGTGCTGGTGGACCTTCCGGAATCGGCCGTGGAGCGCTATCCATCCCAGCTAAGCGGGGGACAGCGACAGCGCGTGGGCCTGATGCGCGCGCTGATGCTGGACCCGCCCGCGCTGCTGCTCGACGAGCCCCTCGGCGCGCTCGACCCCCTGATCCGCAGCCGCCTCCAGGGCGACTTGAAGACCATCTTCAGCCGGCTGCGGAAGACCGTGCTCCTGGTCACGCACGATATGGCGGAAGCCGCCCACCTGGCCGAAGCCATCAGCGTAATGCGCGAGGGGCGTATCGTCCAGACCGGCGGGTTCCACGAGCTGTCGGAGCGGCCGTCCGAGCCGTACGTGGCGGAGTTCATCACCGCGCAGCGGCGGACCTGGCTTTCGGAGGCGGCGCCGTGAGGCTCATGTCCTACAGGAGGCAAGCCAGGCCTCCCATTTCCTCATTTCCTCGTTTCCTCATTTCCTACAGGAGGCAAGCCAGGTCTCTCATTTCCTCATTTCCTCATTTCCTCATTTCCCATGGGAGGGACGCCAGGT
>JGI10216J12902_101375504_pt1 | contig 10277 bp, 5 predicted proteins | sample KanNatreferecore_FD_12902 | JGI IMG/M metagenome (IMG submission 12902)
GCGCCAGCTCGATGTCGGCTGCGAGCGACTGCTGCCCGACTTGCCTGGCCAGGCCGGCGGCATGTTCCAGCGCCCCCAGGGCCTGCTGGTCTCGACCGCCGTCCGCGAGCACGCGGCCCCGCGCCGCTGCGCAGCGCGCATCCACGTCGGGCGCTTGCAGCGTCCGCGCCTTCGTCTCTGCCAGGTCGAGGCAGCGCTCTGCCGACCTCGCATCGTGCGCGGCGCGGTGTGCATCGCAGAGGTGCAGCAGCGCCTCGACCTCTTCGCGGACCGCGCCTTCGCGGGCGAACGTATCTCGCGCACGCTCGAACTCGCTCACCGCGCGTCCGGCCTCCCCCCGCGCCAGCGCGACCTCGCCATGCACGGTCGAAGCCGCGGCCACGAAGAAAGACAGCCCTGTACGCGCGGCGAGATCACGCGCCCGCGTCGCGCCCGCCTCGGCGCGTTCCAGCTGGCCAGTGTCGGCCGCGAGCTTGGCGAGGTTGAAGCGCAGGGTCACCTCGTTGCTCGATTGCCCGAGCGCGACGGCCGCGCGGAGCCCTCGCTCGTACGACGAGAGCGCCTCGGCCCAGCGACCGTTCTGATGGCAGGCAGCGCCATAGCTCAGGGCGCAGTTGGCGAGCTTGTCGGTCAGCCCGTGGCGCTCTGCCAGGCCGATCGCCTCTCGGTAGAACTCGGCGGCGCCCAGGCTGTTGCCGGCGCGGTACTCGTGGAAGGCGCGGTGGCTGACCGAGCGCAGCTGCGCGCGGGGCGCAGCCGCCTCTCGGTGCAGCGTCGTGGCGAGCTCCAGCAGCCGGCGCGCTTCCGCGGCGTCGCCCTGGTAGCTTGCCGCGACCCCCATGTCCTCCTGCAGGGCAGCGCGCAGCGCGGCACCGAGATCGGGTCGAATGGCCGCCGCCGCGCGCTCGTAGGCCTGGCGATAGGAGCCTCGGAGGAGCAGCGCGCGGCTGATCAGATCCGCCACGGTCGCGGCCGTCTCGACGTCGAACGTCGTGCCGTCCCGCTCGGCCCGCTCGAGGTAGCGGAGCGCTCGCGTCACATCGCCCAGCTGGAGGAAGCAGGCTCCGATGCGATAGCGCGCGGCTGCGCGCGACGCTTGGTCCGGCCGGCTCCGCAGCAGGGCGGTCGAATGGTCGAGCGCGCGACGCGGACGACCACAGCTCCGCTGTACATCCGCGGCGGCGAGCAAGATCTCCGGATCCTCGGTTCGAGTGGCCACTGCTTCTGCCGCCGCCGGCCAGCCGTGTGGATCTCGGGAGGCCAGCTCCGGCGCGCGCGCGAACAAGGCCTTCGCGTCGCTCCATCGGCCGGCGCCAACGAGATGAACGATCGCCAGAGCGCCGGCCTGAGGCTCTGCCTCGAGGCGCCCAAGCAGGCGGGCAGCTACCGTCCCGTGGGCCGATTCGACGAGAGCGGCGTCCACCGTCGAGAGCAACGCATTCGCGTCAGCTGCACGCGCGAGCTTCCAGGTGGTCGCGTGCCGTACGACCAGGCCGCTCCGAGCGAGACGCTCCATGTTCGCGGGTTGCACGCCGTAGGCAGCGAGCTCGTCGTCCGCCAGCGCGGACTTGCGAACTGCGAGCAGCGCCAGCGCGCGCCGTTCGGGTTCCGGCAGCGCGCGGACACGCGCGGCTCGTCGACCGCGGAGCCCCCCCGCATCCCCGGGCGACAGATCGTCTTCGGTCATGCTGCCGGTCGCGATGCCTGACAAAAGCTCCCGCACCGAAGCCGGGAAGCCCTCCGTGGCACGCATCAGATCGTCCACGCGACTCTCGGCCAGCAGCGCGGTGGCCCACTGTGCGACGGAGTCACGCCCCAGCGGCGGCAGCTCGAGCACCTGTCCGGCGTCCATCTGGGGTGCGTCCTGGGTCGTCGTCCACACCAGCAAGAAGGGATCGGTGGGCTGCATGCTCCGTGCAACGGCGTGCAGCAGCTCCTCCTCCGCCTCGTCGAGCGACTGCGCGTCGTCGATCACGAGCACCAAGGGCTCACGGGCAGCCGCGAGGCGTTCGCGCGCCGAGAGCACCGCGTCGAGCGTTCCCGCGACGTGCTCACCGAGCGCCCTGCCGAACAGCGCAGCGATGGCGCGAGGCTGCAGCGGGTTGCCCTGCACGGCGCCGCACTCCAGCTGCGCGCGCCATTTCGTCTCGCGCAGCAAACGCGATCGGCCGCTTCCTTCGGGCCCGCGGACGCAGATCGCGCGTGGCCCAGGAGCGCCGGAGAGCAGAGAGGCGCGCGCTGCGTCGAGCTGGGCGATCTGCTGCTCGCGTTCGAAAAGGCGCGGCGCCTCCGGTGTCGCGACCGCGAGCTCGGGATCCGATACGCCCAACGCTGCGAGCACCTGGGTCACATCGGCGGGACGGTGCTGCGGGCGGCGCTCGAGCAGCTGCTGTGCGATTCGCTTCGCTTGCGCGGGCGCCGCGCCCTCGAGAAGCCCGAAGACACGCTGCAGTGTGACGCCGACGGCATACAGGTCGGCCCGCCGATCGACGGGGTCTCGATCTGGTGAGCTGAGCTCGGGCGCGAGGAAGTCCGGAGTGCCAGAGGCGCTTGGCGAGGACTCGTCGATGCGCGCGCTGCAGCTGAGATCGATGAGCACCGCTCCGCCGGCCTCGCGCACGAGCACGTTGTCGGGTTTGAAGTCGCCGTGCCGGATGCCGAGGCGATGGAGGAAGTCGAGACCCAGGAGCGCGTCGACGAGCGCGGTGCGTACGTCCGCCCAGCGGCGCCCGGTGGCATGGGCATCGAGCGGCACGCCTTCGACGACGTCGCAGCTGTAGTAATAGAGAGGCTCGCTGCCCGAAGGGCGTGCGCAGCCGAAGTCGTGGACCCGCGACAGCTGGGGGTGCACGAGCCCCGAGAGCAGCAAGAACTCGCGACGGAAGATCTCGAGCCGCTCCGCCGACGCACGACGCAGGAGCTTGATCGCAACGGTCGCGTCGAGCGCTAGGTCACGCGCGGCGTAGGCATGACCGAGCGCTCCGCGACCGAGCTGCCGCTCGATCACGTAGCGCCGGTCCAGGGTGTCGCCGGGGCGGAGCTGGCCGTCCTCGAACACTACGTTTCGGAATGCTACAAAATGAGACACCGGGCCGGAAAGCGGAAACGTCGGCATTGTTTGGCCAATTCCGATCGCGCGCGTTCGGGGCACAGGTCGTGCTTTGCTTGCCGGGATGCTCGGTGTCCGTCGGCTGCTCCTCCTGGCGCTCGTCTCGCTGGGTGCAAACGGATGCGGGATCAGCCCGCAGCCGACCCCGCCGGGCATCGACGCCGCCGAGCTCACGCTCTCCACGTCGGGTGACGGGTCGGTGGAGATCACCGGTCGCCCAGGCGCAGTGGCGCCGGCCGACGGAGTGGTCCTGCTCGCGGTCAATCTCGACGACGCGTCCTCGGAGATCGAAGGGCCGGTCGCCGCCGACGGCAGCTTCACGCTCGCGCTGCCTGGAGAGCTGGCTCACGGCTATCGCCTCCAGGCACGCAACGAGGAGCGATCGGATCCGGTCGACGTCACCGGCACCGCCGACGGCGCGCCGGTCGCGGTGCTGCCAGTGCCATCCGGCGAGTGCCTCACCTCCTTCCCCCCGCTCGAGCTGGAGTTCGGCGACGTCCCGGCCGGCGCGCCGATCAACGTGGGTAGCGTCACCTTCGCAAACGGCTGTGCGGGCGCGGTCACGCTGGCCGCTGCGACCCTGCGCAAGGGCCTGCCTGCTTTCCTGGTGATGCAAGCCGGCCAGTACCCGAAGACGATCGAGCCCGGCACCCAAGAGGTGGCCGAGGTCGGCTTCAAGAGCCTGACCCCAGGCCTACACGAGGACATCCTCTTCGTCGCGCTGGAGACCCCGGATGGGCCTCGGCGCATCGTGACCGTTCGCGGAAACATCGTTCCCTGATCTCCGAGCAGCCGGTGAGGAGGCGGGCTCTCCGAGCTCGAAGGGACTGTTCCATCCACAGGAGGCGACCATGCAGGACCGATCACTGTCCATGACCGCGCTGACGACCGTCCTCGTCGCGGCCGGCTGCATCGGTCACATCGGCGACCGCGACGCGTTCGACGGTTCCGGATCGGAGGACGGGACGCCACCTCCGCCGGCCGACCTCGTGGCCAGCGCCGGGCTGCGAAGGCTCAGCATCCACGAATACGACAACACCATTCGCGACCTGCTCGGTGACGACACCCGTCCCGCGGCGACGTACTTGCCCGAGGACGCGCGGACACCTTTCGACAACGACTACACCAAGCAGACGGCATCGGCGGCGCTGGTGGATGGGGCGGAGGCGCTGGCCATGGACGTCGCTGCGCGGTTGCTCGCCGATCCCGCGCGGCGGGATGCCGTGGTCGGCTGCACCCCTTCGGGACCCGAGGACAGCGCGTGCGCGACGTCCTTCGTCGAGAGCTTCGGCCGTCGCGCCTTGCGCCGGCCGCTCACCGACGAGGAGGTCGCAAGCTACGTGGGCCTGTTCGGCTTCGCCGGGCAAGCGGGGGACTTCTACGTCGGCGTGGAGACCACCCTCTGGGCGCTCCTGCAAGATCCCGAGTTCCTCTATCGCGTCGAGATCGGCCGACCCGCGACGGACGGCTCCGGGGTCGTGCGGCTCGACAACTTCGAGCTGGTGAGCCGGATGTCGTATCTGCTCTGGGGGAGCGCGCCGGACGATCGGCTCCTCGACACGGCCGAGGAGGCGGAGATCGCCTCTCGGGATCTGGATGCAGAGGAGGTCCGGACGCTGGCCGTCGAGATGCTTGCCGACCCGCGGGGTGCCGAGCAGCTCTATCGGTTCCACGCGCTCTGGCTCGGTTTCGACGAGCTGCCACACGACCCCGCCCTCGCGGCCGACATGCGCCTCGAGACCGCCGCGCTCCTCGAACGCGTGGTGTTCGAGGACGCCGGCCCCTGGAACGACATCCTCCTCGCCGAGGAGACGTTTCTCACGCCCTCGCTCGCCGAACACTATGGGCTGCCGCCCCCCGCGAGCGCCGAAGGCGGTTGGGTCCCCTACGGCACGAGCGGACGCCGAGGGCTCTTGTCCCACGGGACGTTCCTGGTCAACGGCGGCAAGTTCGAGGACACGAGCCCCGTCTTCCGTGGTCTGGCCGTGCGCCAGCGCTTGCTCTGCCAGACCATTCCGCCGCCGCCGGCGAACGTGAACATCGACGATGCACTGATGAGCGAGAGCCCATGCAAATGGGACCAATACCTCGCGACCCTGCAGGACGGTTGCATTGGTTGTCACAGCCAGTTCAACCCTGCTGGTTGGGGACTGGAGGAGTACGACAAGCAGGGGCGCTTCCGCACGGCCGACCCCGCCGGTTGCGAGATCGGCGAGCACGCCAACGGCGAGGTGCCCGGCCTCGGTTCGTTCCGCGGACCGGGAGAGCTCGGCGCGCTCCTGGCGCCGTCCGACGACCTCTTGCACTGCCTCGGCACGCAGCTCGTCCGCTTCGCGACCGGCCGCGGCGAGCCTGCGCCCGAGGACGTGGCCCTCGCCGCCGCGCTCCTCGCGGATCGAGGCGCCGATCTGCGCTTCGACGAGCTGCTCCTGGACCTGGTCTCGTCGCCCACCTTCGCCTTCCGCAAGCTGGAGGAATAGCCATGTCGCCGAAGCTCCATCGCCGTACCGTTCTGCGCGGCCTGGCTGGCATCGCCCTGGCGCTGCCGGCGCTCGAGGCCATGGCACCCAAGCGCGCACGCGCCGACGTGCCCGGGATACCGAAGCGCTTCCTGGCGACGTTCGGTGGCATGTCGCTGGCGACCAACGGCGAGGTAGAAGACCAGGTCGCGCCCGACGTGATCGGCACCGATTACGACTGCAAGCTCGGCATTGCCCCGCTCGCGACAGCGGGCGTGACCGACGTCGTGTCGGTGGTCTCCGGGCTGGTCATCCCGGCGGTTCCGGTCGACCAGCCCATTCCGCCGGCTGGTCGCACCGTCATGTTCCACTCGCAATGCTTCGGGACGCTGTTCTCGGGCACGCGCACGGAGGTGATGAAGGCAGTCACCGCACCGAGCTCGGATCAGCGGGTCGCCGAGGTCATCGGGACCGATAACAAGATCCCCTGCATGGCGTATCGCGTCCAGGCCGGCCACTACGGCGACGGCGGCTCTCGTTGCGACGTCATGTCGTACAAGAACACGGACCAGGGGCTGACCCCGGTAACGCCCAAGGTCAGCCCCGGGCTCATCTTCCAGGAGCTCTTCGACGGCTTCCTCCCGCCGGACGCCGACCCGGCCGCGCTGGCCGCGGCCGAGCTCGTGCGCCAGCGGCGCCTGAGCGTGCTCGATCTGGTGGGCGCCAAGACGGAGAAGCTGATGTCGCAGCTCGGCAGCGCCGACCGCATGCGCATGGAGCAGCACCTCGATCAAATCCGCGATCTCGAGACGCGCATCACCAACTTGACCATCGGCGGGGGCGGCAACGGCGCCGGTTGCGTGTTGCCCGAGGCGCCGAACGAGCCCGGGCTCGGCGTCGCTTACAGCGACGAGGATCTGCGCGCCGAGATCCTCTGCGATCTGATTCACCTCGCCTTCGCCTGCGATCTGTCCCGGGCCGGCTCGCTCATGTTCACCGAGGCGCAGTCCTCGATGGATATGCAGTTCTTGGTCGGCTACTCGAGGTCCCTCCACGACATCAGCCACCATGACAACCTCGAGGATCTTTCTCGATGCGTCGGCTGGCACGTCAAGCACTTCGCCCGGCTCGTGTCCAAGCTGCGCGACACGCAGGAGATCGATGGCTCGAGCCTGCTCGACCACTGCGCGCTCACGCTCTGCTTCGAGGGCGGCCACGGGCCCGATCCGCAGACCGGCGAGGGTTGGGATACCCACTCCACCGAGAACATGGCGGTGCTCTTCGCCGGCGGCGCAGGAGGCATGACCCAGGGCCGCCATGTGCGGGCGCTCGGCAAGCACCCGAGCGCCGTGATCAACACCGCCATGCGCGCCGTCGGCGTCGACACCGGCTTCGGCGAGGTCACCGACTGGATCCCCGAGCTCGAGACATGAGGTGGATGGAGTCGCGCGCCGTCAGGCTGCCGATCCTCGCCTGTGGCCTGGTCATGTTCGGGGGCTGCGTCGGCAACATCGGGGAACGCCCTGGAGCCGGTGGCTCCGATTCCACCGAGCCGCCCGAGCAGGGCACGCTGGGCTCCGCCCCGCTGCGCCGGCTGACCCCGCGCGAGCACGCCAGCGCCATCTTCGACTTGCTCGGCGTGGATGTCTCGGATGTCGTCGAGTCGTTCCCGGACGACGGTTCGGTCGACGGCTTCGACAACAACGCGCTCGTACAAGCCGTGACGCCTCAGCACGCCCGGCGCTGGCAAGAAGCTGCGGAGGCGGCGGCGGAGCGGGTGCTCGCATCTCCGGACCATCGCCTCGCGCTCATCGACTGCGAGCCGGTCGGCGCAGGCCGCGCGGAATGCCTGGGCTCGACGATCGAGCGATTCGGGCGGCTTTCGTTCCGCCGCACCTTGGCCGCCGAAGAGATCGATGCCTTGCGCGCGGTGGGCGATGTCGTGATCGACGATCCCGACCCCTACGCCTCGGTTTCGCTCATCATCCGGGCGGCGCTGCAAGCGCCAGCGTTCGTCTTCCGGGTCGAGCGCGGCGTGCCGGTGCCGGGTCGCTCCGACGTGCTTCGCTTGACCGGTCCCGAGCTTGCCACGCGGCTGTCCTTCACGCTGTGGGGGACCACGCCGAGCCCGGAGCTGCTCGACGCGGCCGAGGCCGGTGAGCTCGATGACCTCGAAGGACTCGCGGCCCACGCGCGCGTGCTCGCGGCCGACGAGCGTGCGCACGACGTCGCCCGCACGTTCGCCGCGCAATGGCTCCGCGTCGGCGCCATGGGCGAGGTCGAGCTGGACGCGGAGCTCTTCCCCGCCTTCGATGCGGAGCTCCGCGCCGCCGCGGCAGCCGAGGTCGCGCTCCTGGCCGACGGCTTCCTCTGGGGACAAGCGAGCGTCCTCGGTCTCTACGATGCGCCCTGGGCCTACGCGGACCCGGCGTTGGCAGCACTCTACGGGGTGCCGCCCCCGGCCTCGGGCGGCCACGAACAGGTGACGATCGCGGAGCGCGGCGGCCTCTTCGGCACCGCAGGGTTCTTGATGGTCACCTCGCACCCGAACACCACTTCGGTCGTGAAGCGGGGCAAGTACGTGCGCGAGGTGGCGCTCTGCGACCCGCCGCCTGCGCCGCCGGACAACGTCGTCGCGGTGCCGCCGGAGCCCGACGTATCGGGGCTCGAAGCGTCGCAGCAGCATTCGAGCGACCCGGCGTGCAGCGGGTGCCATCGCCGCCTCGATCCGATTGGCCTCGGTCTCGAGTGCTTCGATGCCATGGGCCGAGCGCGCGCGAGCTATGGCGACGGCTCGCCCCTGCCGACCGCGGGGTTCGTGGAGGGCATCCAGCCGCCGGAGTTCGCGGGGGCGGTCGAGCTCGGGCGAATGATCGCGGACAGCGACATGTCCGAGCGCTGCGTGGTCATCCAGTACTTGCGGTTCGCGCTCGGACGATCGCTCGAGCAGGCCGACCAGCACGCGGTGGACGACCTCGAAGCGCGCTTCGCGGACGCGGAGCATCGATTCCAGGATCTGGTGGTTGCCGTCGCGACCAGCGATGCCTTCCGTTTCCGCTCGGCTTCACCGTGAGCTCGAACGCAGGAGGTCCGGCATGAAGATCGACAGACGTACGCTCTTGCGGAGCATGGCGCTGGGCAGCGTCGCCATCGGTCTTCCGGCACTGGAGGTCATGAACGTGCGGGGCGCGCGGGCCGACGAGAGCGGGCCGCCGAAGCGGCTGGTGCTCTTCCACTTCGGAAACGGCGTGCCAATGAAGGACTGGACGCCCTCCTCGGCGGGTACCGGCTGGCAGCCGACCGTCCTGCTCCAGGCGCTGGGCGAATCGGTGTCGCGGGTCGACGTGCTCACCGGCCTGTCGACGCGCGGCACCCACGAGGGCCTGAGCGGGAACATCCACGGCGTGCGACTGCTCGCGTCGACCACCTGCACCCCTGGCGCGACCGCGCCCGGAACGAACGAGATCACGGGCGCGGGAGGTCCGTCGGTCGACCAAGCGCTGGCGCAGGCGATCGGCAGCGCCACCGCGCACGCCAGCCTGGTGGTCGCGGCGCAGACCCGCAACGACAACGTGCTCGAGGGACGAGTGTCCTGGTCGGGGCCGAACAGCCCGGTCGCGCCGATCCTCGACCCGCAGGAGCTCTTCGATCTGCTGTTCGCGAGCTACGTCCCCGGCGACGACGCCGCGCTGGCAGAAGCGGCGAGACGGCGAGCGAGCATCCTCGATTACGTGGGCGCGTCGATCGAGTCGCTGCAGGCAGGGCTCGGCGCGGCCGACAAGGCACGGCTCGACGAGCACCTGACCGCCGTCCGCGAGGTGGAGAAGAGCTTGGACACCTCGGGCGTCTCGTGCACCCCACCAGGCGCGCCGGCGCCGGTGGGATCGAGCACGGCGGAGCTCGAGGCGCGCTCGCAGGCCTTGCTGCGGCTGACCACCGCGGCGCTCAGCTGCGATCTGACCCGCGTGGTGAGCTTCTCGGTCGGCCCCACCGGCGGCGGCCCGGTCTACGAGTTCTTGGGCCTGACCCAGCCCGACCACGACATCTCGCACCTGGATTACCTCCACGACGAGGCAGCGCACGAGGCCTACCTCACCATGAGCCGCTGGAAGCTCTCGCAGTTCGGGCAGCTGATCGAGCTCCTCGCGGCGACGACGGAAGGCGAAGGGACGCTGCTCGACAGCTGTCTGGTGATCGGGTTCAGCGAAATGTCCGACGGCAATGGGCACAGCGCCGATTACCTGCCCGTCCTCGCGGCCGGCGGCGGCATCGGCGCCGGCCGTCACATCGTCTTTCCTTGCGCCAGCGATCCCCTCATGAACGCGGTGATGGGCAGCGGCGCATACTGCGACGCGCCCGAGCCCACCCACCTGGCGCGCCTCTGGCTGACGGCGCTGCGTGCATGCGGCGCAGACGTCGCCGACTTCGGTCTGGCGGGCGGTGCCACCCTGCCCGACCTCTGGAGCTGATCGGACCCGGATCCAGAATCTACCCGCGAGTCACTTCGCGAGCTCCATCAGCGTCGTGAACCACCAGTCGGTCCAGTAGGCATTCGCTAGCACACGAGCTCCCCCGGCGATCCTCGGCGACCTGACGAGCTCATTGTGCGCATCCATTCCGGATCACCAGGAAGGCTTGGAGCGCCTCCGTGAATCTGCGCGCAGCCCGCTGGGAGTGGGTGGGCACACGGAGTGCCTGCCTTCTATTGG